>OBKM01000004.1_pt1 | contig 87085 bp, 71 predicted proteins | sample 1519691 | NCBI WGS metagenome assembly OBKM01 (sample SAMEA37050418, study PRJEB22526) | metagenome | biome: saline pan; feature: lake; material: water | place: Egypt | collected 2015 | depth 0.5 m
GGCCGCAGACAGTCCGCCAAACAGCTTCTAACATGAGGCTATGCTCGCACATACCCTCCTCTTCGAAAAAGAACGGGCATAACATACCATCGCTATACCCCAGTTGGGAGCACTCGAATCGACTGGATCTCGTATTACGGATCTCGCAGTATCGGCTGGATAATTTATGAAATGAAGGCAGAGGATGACTCCAGGGGCCCTTCATCCTCGCATCCATCGCCGAAGTCGCCGGCTTCTATTGAATGAAACCACCCCCATCATGCATCTTCTACCACGTACGCTTTGCCTGACGCTCGCTGTGTTTCTGGTCCTCGGAGCCGGCTACGGCGCTGAGGCAACCGCCCAGGATCTTGATGATGTCGAGCACGACGTAGAAGCCGAGACTGACACCTTAGACGAGGGCGATTGGGGCTTTGACTTGCGCGCTGCCCTGACGGGCTCGCAGGCTGCCTACCGAGAGGTGCCCGGGCGTGAGAATAGCCTCTCGGTGACCGGCCGCATCGATGGCACGGCAGTTCGGGATACCGAAAACTGGCTGCAAAGTCACCGCCTGCGCCTACGGCTCGGGGCTGTTCAGCAGGGAGACGACGCCTTCCGCAAGGCTGAGGATCGCATCGATCTACGGTCGGCGCTTCAGTTTCGGGGAGATGAAGGATTTTTTCGGCTCTTCCGGCCGACCATCGCCGGGCGGTTGCTCACCCAGTTTGCTGCTGACTTTGAGCGGGACGAGTTTCCAGAAGAATTAGACACGGGAGAAGAAGAGCCGGAGCTTCCCGTGAAGGTGAGAAGTTTCTTTTCACCGGCTGAGCTGACGCAAACGATTGGCCTCACCTACGACGGGGGAGATGGGTTTACGCAGCGCCTCGGCTTTGCAAGTCGCCAGAACATCGAAGCCATTCCTCGCTTCCGGCCGTTGCGCGACGTGTCGCCCGGCTCACTGGCGCGAGTAGAGTTTGGGGCTGAGTCGGAAACCACGATCCGGCAGGACCTCGCCGAAAATGTGGCCCTAGAGTCGCAACTCAACATCTTCTTGGCAGGAAGTCGCGTGGAAAACCCTGATCTTTTCTGGGAAACGTCCGTTTTCATGGAGGTGACGCGGCTCATCACGGTTGATGTGGACCTTATCCTAGAGTACGACCAGAGCGAGGTGGACGCCCTACAGGTGCGGCAGGCGCTTTCGCTCGGCCTGTCCTTTACGTTGATCTAGCGCCACCCGGGTCGATCGGTGGGATGGACCATCGTCGGCCTGTTGAGCCACGCACGGTCGAGCCACGCACGTAGGGGACTCAGAAGGGGAGAGCGGTCTTACCGTTACCGGCATGGCCGTCCGGTTTCATCCCGATCATCCACCATTCACCACTGCTGTTCGGTATGCCTCGGTGGGTGCTAATTATCTACGCGGCGCTCGGGGGAGTACTATGGATGATGCCGCTGTTCGACATCCTCCATGCTCCATCATCGGCCCTCGTGGCCACGGTTGCCTTTTTCGTGGCCGGGATGGCCTCGATCTACGCGTTCCAATCGCCGGATCCTCCTAGATTCTGGCGCGCGCTCGGGACGCACGAGGCTATGCTTGGGGTGCCGCTCGCCCTGCTCACGGTGTCCATGCTCTGGGCACCTAACTGTGACTACTGGCGAGGGCTGCTTTTCTATCTCCTCTTTCCGGGTATCACGGTCGTCTTTGCGGTTGCCCTGGCTTATGCGATAACAGGAACGTCCTGGTCGTATCCAAAGTCAACGCTCGCTGCCATCGGTGGGCTCGTCATCGTGCTGGGTCCGCTGTACGACCTGGGCCTGCATCCGCAGCTGTATACCTACAACCATGTCTTCGGTGGTGTCTTGGGACCGCTGTATGACGAAGAGCTCGCCGTTCGCACCGGCCTGTTCACGTTCCGCGGGTTGACGCTGCTATGGGCGGTCGGGTTATTTCTGGTGGGAACGCTCCTTCGCATCCGAGCGCGCACTGGATCGTTCACCGGCACCTCGCGCGGGTGGTATAGCAGCGCCGGCGCAGGGCTGATTGCCCTCTGCATCGGATTGAGCTACGCCTTTGCCCCGTCGCTCGGCATCAACACCACATCCAACCAGATTCAGCAGGCACTCGGCGGACACCACGCCACGGAGCACTTCGATATCTACTATGACCCGGACGACCTCTCGAGCGAAGAGGTGGAGCGCCTGGCCAACAAGCACGAGTACCGGTACGCCGGACTGCAAGAGCGCGCGCAAATGGACGGGCCCGAGCGCGTGGCGAGCTACCTCTACCCGGATCCCAATACGAAAGGGGCGCTCACAGGCTCCCGGCATACCAGTTTGGCACCTGTATGGCTCCCCGACCCTCAGATTCACATGCTCCGTGAAAACGTGTCTCGAAGCTTTGCCCATGAGCTCGCGCACGTCTTTTCGCGTGACATTGGTCTACCGCTGATCAATGCCTCGTGGGCAGTCGGGCTCGTGGAAGGATGGGCCGTGGCTCTGGAGCCTCCCGATGGGCGCCCCTCCTCCCACGAACAGGTGGCGGTGTCCGTGTGGAGTCAGGATGCACCGATCGGAGAGGAGCTTTCCGACGAGGTGGCCGCTCGGCTGTCTCCATGGGGGTTCTGGACGGGGCGTGGAGCCGTGTCGTACACCATGCTGGGGTCGTTTGTGCGCTACCTGCTGGACACGTATGGAGCAGGTCCCCTCAAGGAAGTCTATGCGCGCGCTAACTTTGAGGAGGTGTACGGGCGGCCTATCGAAGCGCTCGCCGACGAATGGCAGCAGGAGATCATGAGTCTGCCGCACGTAGATCGGTCGAGCGAAGACCTCGTTGCGCGCCGATTCACCCGACCATCGCTCTTCGAGGTGGACTGCCCCTTTTACATTCCCCCTCACCGGCGCGCCCTACGAGAGGGGCGAGAGGCGGCGAACGCCGGAGATACGCTGCAGGCCTATGAGCAGTTCGAGCGTGCGCTTACCGAGCAGCCCCACTATGCAGCCGCTCACAACGAGCTTGCCAAACTCCGGCTGGCAGATGGAGCCGCTGACGCTGTTGTAGAGCAACTGGACACGCTCGATACCGATGTCCGCACGCCGGCTCTCAACTTGCGATTGGGAGATGCGCACGCGCTCGAAGGCAACCTCGAGCAGGCGCGCGAGGCGTACGAGACGGCTCGACGGGACCGGCCTCACTACGACCATGGCGGCCGAGCACAGCTGGGACTCCGGCTGCTCATTCGCGATCGGCCGGAGGTCCTGCGCATTCTGGTGTCCGCCGCGCCGGCGAGCGAGCAGGCCAACCAGCTTGCTGACCAGGCCGGCGAGCAGGATCCGGCGAGCCCTGCCGTACAGGCCTGGGCAGCGCTGCGACACATGGAGGCCCAGGAATGGACGGCTGCCGGGGCCCGCTGGAACCAATTCATGGCAGCGAGTGAGGCAGCGTCCGCCGAGTTCTCGAGCGTTCGGCGCCAGGAGGTGCGACGCGCAGCGCACATCTGGCACGCAGAGGCTGCGCTACATGCAGGCACCTACGACCAGGCCTATGCGGCAGCGCAATCGGCAGTTGAGCAGTTTCGGGCTGTCGGGGCCGATAACGCGGCTGCTCGAGCCCGCGATTTGCTTGGCCGCATCGAGTGGTCAAGTGCACGCGCCGGCTCCGAGGTTGAATAATCGAACGCCACCCTGTATAGTATTGACGCCCAGACCCAGGACGCATCTAAGAACCCATACGAAATATCATCAGTTAAAATCGCCGTTCCCTCGCTGATCATCTTCTGAAGTCCCTCTTCTCCACGGTGGCTGCTCGCTGCTTGACCGGTCTGTCTGCGCTTGTTAGCTGGTTTTCGCTACGATTTGCGCGATACCGCCCTGGGTTTACCGCCTGTCAGGTCAGCGTTGCTGTTATAGCGGTTCTGATGATTGCAGGATGTGCCACCTCGGAAGAGACTGAAGAGCAGAACGATGAGGCCGGCCTGGAAACGATGGAACGCATCGATCAAGGGCTGGCGGAGCCGAGCGAAGAGGTCGGCCTGATCCAGCTGTTCCGCGGCGATGACGAGCGGCGGCCCCCGGTGCTCCCCCTGCAATCGGGAGGCGCGCAGCTGACCTTGAAGTTCGATCTGCTCGAGACGGACGGCCGTCCGCTCAACGTTCGCTTCTACCACGCCGATCGAGATTGGGAGCGAAGGCTGTCACCCGCCGAGTTTCTGGACGGCTTCCATCATGACAACTTGCTGGACTACACCCGATCGCAGGGCACCGAGGTGCCCTATGCGCACTACACGTACCGGTTTCCGAATGAAGACATTCAGTTTCGGGTCAGTGGAAACTACGTTCTGCGCGTCACGGAGCAGGGGAATCCCGACGACGTGCTCTTCGAAGAGCCTTTTTACGTCGTCGAACGGTCGGGGCAGATGCAGGTCGACGTAGAGGGCATTCGGCGCACCGGTCAGCAGCGTCAGTCCCTGCTGCCCCGAGCCTTCTTCACGCCGCCCTCCGACCTGCGCGGCGATCCGCAGCGCTACGAGGTGTGCTTTGTTCGCAACGCGCGTTTTGACCAGGTCCGCTGCCAGGACCGGCCGCGCCTGGCCCGGCAGCCGGAACTGGAATTCGACCTGCGCCGACAAGAAGCCTTTCCGCCAAGCTCGGCTGACTACTTCGTTGATCTTTCGGCTGTTCAGGTGGGAGGCGATATTGAACGCACCGATCGCTCGGTGTCCCCCTATCAGGTGCTGCTGAGACCGGACTATGCCCGCTTTGGAGAAGGGCGCGACCTGGCGCTTCTCAACGGGCAGGTGCTCGTCGATCGGGTGGTGCGCGACGTCGGATCCCCGAATACGCAGGCAGAATACGTGGAAACGCGTTTCAGCTTCGTACCCCCAGAGAATGAGCCGCTGGACGGCCCGCTCGCCTTGAGAGGCAACTTTCGAGGAGGCGCTCACTCCACGCACTCGATGGAATGGGTGGAAGATCGCGAGCGGTATGAAGGCACTGCCCTGATCAAGCAGGGCCAGTATGAATACTATTATACCTCTACGGAGCCGGGGCTCCAGACCCTGTTACGCCAAAACATTCCCCGAGCCCGCGATCAGTTTACCGCCTTTGCGTACTACGCAGATCACTCGCTGAACACCGATCGGCTCCTCGCAGTCGAGCGGGTCGAAGTTCGGTGACGATCCCCCAGCCTTGCTCTCTGCTCTCTTCATCCGATTCACTTTGTACCAGTCATCTATCCTATGTCGTACCGTTCTATAATAGGCCTCCTCGTTGGCGTCATGTTGCTCAGCGGCTGCGCGCTACTGCGCGGACCGGCTGACGAACCGGAAGAACCTGAGGTCGAAGAGCCGCCTGAAGCAGTGAATGAAAACGATATCAAGCCCTTCGATGAGGTGATTCCGGAAGACGCCGAGTCGGACGAGGGGCTCGTAACCACGCATTTCGTGGACGATGAGGACCTCTACTACGAAATTCCAGACACGCTCTTCGAACGCGAACTCCTCAATATCACCCGCGTCGCTCGCACGGCGACAAACGTCGGGTTTGGCGGAGAGAAAGCAAACACCCAGACCATTCGCTGGCAGCGCCACGATGAAGAGGTGTTTCTGCGCGTGGTGGGCCACGAGAACCGGGCCGATCCGGACGATCCTATCTTTGAAGCGGTTCGCAATTCCAACGTAGAGCCCATCCTTCGGAAGTTTCCCGTGGAGGCCTACAACGAAGACACTACCGGCGTTGTAATTGATGTCACCGACCTGTACACAGAAGACGTCCCGTCGCTGGGCCTGCCCGATTTCTGGCAGGAATCGTTTCGCGTGACGCGCCTCGACGGCGAGCGCTCCTTCATCGAGTGGGCGAAGAGCTTTCCCGAGAATGTGGAGACGCGCAATGTCCTGACCTACGAGGCGCAGGAGCCTCCGTCTAATCAATCGGCCGAGACCATCACGGTCGAGATGAATCACTCGATGGTGCTCCTTCCGGAGGAACCCATGGAGCCGCGGTTCTGCGACGAGCGTGTCGGGTACTTTGGCGTGGAGCACACCAACTACAGCGCCGACGAGCATAGGGCCACGGAGGAGTGTTACGTCACGCGGTGGCGGATGGAGCCCAGCGACCCGGAGGCCTTCGAAGCGGGCGAGCTGGTCGAGCCGGAGGAGCCCATCACGTTTTACTTGGATCCCGCCACGCCCGAGCGCTGGCGTCCCCATCTGAAGCAAGGGGTTGAGGATTGGAATCAGGCCTTTGAGGCGGCGGGCTTCAAGAATGCGATTCAGGCGAAAGAACCGCCCGTTGACGACGAAGAGGTCGACTACGATCCGGCTGACATTCGCTTCCCGACGATTCGCTACTTCGCCTCCCCCGTGCCCAACGCCTACGGGCCGCACGTGCACGACCCGCGCTCCGGCGAAATTCTGGGGAGCGATATCGGATGGCATCATAACGTGCTGAATCTGCTCCGGAACTGGTACTTCGTGCAGACGGCAGCTGCCAACCCGGAGGCGCGCGCTCCACAGTTCGAGGACGAGGTCATGGGGCAGCTCGTGCGATTCGTCTCGGCCCACGAGGTAGGCCACACGCTGGGCCTGCCGCACAACTTCGGGTCGAGCAACGCCGTGCCGGTCGATTCGCTCCGGTCGCCCAGCTACACCGAAGAGCACGGCACGGCGGCCTCCATCATGGACTACGCGCGGTTCAACTACGTGGCCCAGCCTGAGGACGGCGTAACGGACTTCCTCCCCGACATCGGTCCGTACGACGAGTGGTCTGTGCAGTGGGGGTATCAGCCGTTCCCAGACGCTGAGGATCCGGAAGAGGAAGCAGAAATCCTGCACGAGATGGTTCGGGAGCGCGCCGATGATCCGCGCTTCTTCTATGGTCGTCAGACGTTCGACCCGGTCGATCCACGCTCCCAAAGCGAGGCGCTCGGCGACGACGGCGTGCGCGCTAGCACATATGGCATCCAAAACCTGGAGCGGGTCGTCGACCATCTGGTCGAATGGACGTACCAGGAGGGCGAAAACTACGACACCCTCGAGGAGCTCTATGGGGAAGTCGTCACGCAGTGGCGCCGCTACCTGGGACACGTCGCCCGCGAGATTGGAGGCGTCTACGAGACGTTCAAAACCTACGATCAGGAAGGACCGGTGTACGAGCCTGTGCCTCGTGAGGAGCAGGTGCGAGCCGTTGAGTTTCTGAACGAGGAGGCCTTTCAGACGCCCGAGTGGATGATCGAGCGCGACGTGCTACGCCGCATCGAAGGTACCGGAATGGTCGAGCGCATGCGTGAAGCTCAGGTCGGCGCGCTGGAGCTCGCGCTGCAGCCGCAGCGCATGGGACGCATGGTCGAAGCCGAGGCGCTCGGGGACGAAGACGTGTATCTGCTGGCTGAGATGCTGCAGGACGTGCGCGAGGGGATCTGGTCAGAGCTTGAACAGGGCGAGTCCGTCGGCCCCTATCGGCGCAACGTGCAGCGCGGCCATGTCGATCGGCTCGAGCATCTCATGACCACCGATCTCGACCTCTCAGAGGTCAACGTGGATCAGTCTGACATTCGCGCCTATGCACGCGCTGAGCTTGAGGCGCTGCAAGGAGACATCGAGTCAGGTCTCATCCGCACGGACGATGTAACCACGGAAGTGCACCTGGAGGATATGCGCTCGCGGGTCGAGGATGTGCTTGACTAGCACTTGCTGGTATATAATCTCAGCGAACGCACCTACTGACAGCGAAGGCAGGGCCTCGGACAGTTCGCCAACCAGCCCCCAATAACGAACGCCCCATCCGGCAGAACCGGGTGGGGCGTTCGGGGTGTCGATAAGTCAGACAAGACGTGGACTTATCCGATGACTACAACCTCCTGAGCATTGGGACCTTTCTCGGTGTGACCAACCGTAAATTCCACACGGTCATCTTCCTCCAGTGACCGAAAGCCATCCCCCTCAATTTCGCTGTAGTGCACAAATAGATCTTCATCGCCCTCTTCGGGAACGATAAAGCCATATCCTTTCTTGTCGCTAAACCATTTAACGGTTCCTACTTGACGATCTTCCATTATGCTGCGTAAATCATGATTCGAAAAATGCTTCGTCAGCGGCAGCACATTCCATATGGGCTCCCCCTTAGATGTAGAAAGAGATTGCTAATATGGAATGTCCATGCCGATGGATCTCCATCATACACATAAATGGGATCCATTGTCAAGAAAAGATGCCAGAAAGCTCATGCAAGGGTCACCTTTCCGACTTCTAACCGTCCCATAGGGGAATTTGACAGCTATGCAATCATTCAACAACGCGCTATCCGCGTCCGCACCCGACGATTTTCGGACCCATGAAGCGGTTCGCCCGGCTATTGAGTCGATTTGTGAGGCGCATGAAGACTGGGCCCAATTCAAGGAGCTGGGACGCAGCGAGGAAGGGCGATCGTTATATGGGGTCGTGATGGGACGAGGCGACCGAACGGTAAGCCTGATCGCCGGCAATCATGCTGACGAACCGGTGGGGCCTGAGACGCTGCGCACCCTTATTCTGGAGGGGCTCGCCCGACGCGACCTGCTGGGTGACTGGCTGGAGCGATTCCGCTTTGTGATCGTCCCGCATACCAATCCCGACGGCGAGGCGCGCAACCGCACGTGGATGAAGGAATGGCCGGATGTCGAGGCCTATCTTCGGCACGCCGTCCGCGAAGAGCCCGGTCGCGATCTAGAGTTCGGGTTTCCGTCGATGCGCGTGGAAAACCGTCTCGTGTCCCGGTTCCTGCGGGCGCATGGGCCCTACGCGCTTCACATGAGTTTGCATGGCATGTCGGCCTCGGAGGGAGCCATGCTGCTCATCAACCGGCCCTGGTCGTTTCGCACCGAGACGCTCCGCAGCAAGTTCGTCGACGCCGTGCACGACGCGGGGCTTCGCATGCACGATCATAACCGCAAAGGAGAGAAGGGATTCTTCTACATCGAATCGGGATTTACGACGACGCCGCGAGGCGACGCCATGCGCACCTTCTTCCGGGCGCAGGACGACGAGCAGATGGCCGCGCGCTTTCACGACAGCTCGATGGAGTTCGTCATGGGACTCGGCGGCGATCCGCTGTGCCTCGTGACGGAACTCCCGCTCTTTGTTGTCGCCAACGAGGATCCGCTACCGGGCGTCCCCACGGCGTACCTCGCGCTGAAAGAGCGCCTGCCGCTCATAAAGAAACGGCTGGTTCAGGAGGCTCCCATCGATGACCTGATTGAGCCCTTCGACGTGCGGCCACTCGACCTGGAAACGGCCATGCGGCTGCAACTGCGCGCGCTCGAGCTGGGCCTCGAAACTGTCGGTTCGAACGAAGACCCCATCGATAAAACATGACCTTTGGATTAATCTAGTCAAAGTAAGCGCTTTCATAACATCCGCCTGTTGCGTATTCGCGGAGCGGTGGGCAGTTTGCAAAGTGCGTCGCTAACTGCACGGATAAAAAAACAGATATTCCAATGATTAAGAAAAAAGAGAGTCCCACCGGACGCGTAGTGCGTGTTATTTTTGAACTTCCCGCCGACGTGGCTGAAGAGGAGGCGGCCGTCGTAGGATCTTTCAATGATTGGGATCCCGACGAAGGCACCATGGACTACATCAAGACACGCGATGTATACAAGAAAGGGGTGTCCTTCGAACCCGGCGATCGCGTGGAGTTTCGGTACGTGATCGACGGCGAAACGTGGCGTAACGATGAGGCCGCCGATGAATACGTCCCCAATCCGTATTTCGGAGAGAATAGCGTGGTGGAAGTATAACACGCAGCCGGACATTTGGCGCTGAACCGAAGGGAGGCACGTAGCCGTCGCGCTATGGCCTCCCTTCTTTTTTGGTTGCGTGTGCAGTCGCGCGCTATCGACCGTGGTATGTGAATCGAAATGATCTCGGCATCCACGATCGCAACGTGAGGCGTGAAACGTGCGGGCTTCCAGCATGTCGCGATCACGCATCACGGGCGCGCCTACCCGGCAAAACCGGCAAAATGGGGTTGACGCTGGTCGGACTGGTTCTACAGGCGCGTCGCATTTACTCCGCGGGAACGGCCTCTTCGCCGTGGAAATACTCGACGACTGTCTCGGCCTTTGCCGGGCCCACCTCGTCGGCGAGTTCGTCGAACTCGGCCTCTTTGACGCCCTCGACTGATCCGAACGTACTCAGGAGCGCCTGGGCTGTCTTCGGGCCAATCCCATGAATGTCGAGGAGCTCCGAGCGCAACGTCTTCTTCTTGCGCCGTTTGCGCTGGTAGGTAACAGCAAAGCGGTGCGCCTCGTCGCGCACTTTCTGCAAGAGCTGAAGCGCCGTGCTGTCCTTCGGCAAGAAGGTGGGATCGCTGTCGCCCGGCAGGTACACCTCTTCAAGCCGCTTCGCCAGACCGATGACGGCGAACTGCCCGTACGCCTCGACGTCCTTCAGCACGTCGACGGCGCTTGAGAGCTGTCCTTTCCCGCCGTCGACCACGAGCAGATCAGGCCACGGACCGTTCTCTTCCACCATGCGCCCGTAACGCCGCTCGATGACCTCGCGCATCGCCTGGAAGTCGTCTGGATTACCTTCGTCCGTCGAGCGGATCTTGTAGGTGCGGTAGTCGCTCTTGCGCGGGGTGCCATCCTGGAAGACGACGCAGGAGGCCACCGTCTCCGTACCGCCAAGGTGCGACACGTCGATTCCGTCGATGCGCCGGGGCAGCTCGTCCATGCGCAGGTCGCTCTTGAGATCCTTCACAGCCTGCGGGATGCGCGCGTTGCGGCGCTTCATCTGCTGCACCTTCCATTCGCCCGTGAGGAGCTTTGCGTTCGACTGCACCATGCGCATGAGGCTCGCCTTGTCGCCGCGCTGGGGCACCTTGATGGGAATCTGCCGGCCCGTCTGCTCGCGTAAGAACTCCTCGAGCGGCACCGTGTCGTCCGTGCGCGACTCGTTCGGGTCGTGAGAGAAGAGCACCTCTTCGGGGAAGAAGTGAGCGTCGGTGTAGTAGTCTTCAGCGAAGGCGAGGATGAGCTCCTCGGGCGAGCGGCCCTCGACGGGGCGCATGTACTTGTGCTGCCGCCCGATCATCTTGCCCTCGCGCACCTTGAAGACCACGCCGCAGGCGACATCCGCCTCGCGGTCCATGTGCAGACCGAAGGCGTCGCGATCCACGAAATCCTGGCTGACGATCTTCTGCTTATCGGACAGCTTCTTGAGCGCCTTGATCTGATCGCGCAGCTGGGCGGCCTTTTCGAACTGGAGGTTCTCGGACGCCTCCTCCATCTGCTGCTCGAGCGTCTCGCGGAGCGCATCGGTCTGCCCGTTTAAGAGCTGCTCGACCTGCTCGATCGTCTCCATGTAGTCCTCTTCGCTCTGCAGCCCCTCGCACGGGCCCTTGCAGTTGTCGATGTGATACTGCAGGCAGACGTCGTACTTGCCCGCTTCGATGGCTTCTTCGGAGAGGTTGAGCGAGCAGGTGCGCAGCTGAAAGATCGACCGGATGGCGTCCATCATCCGGTTCATGTTCTTCACGTCCGTATACGGGCCGAAGTACTTCGAGCCGTCTTTCTTGACCTGTCGCGTGGGAAAGACGCGCGGGAAGCGCTCGTTCTTGATGCAGATGTAGGGGTACGACTTGTCGTCCCGCAGATTGACGTTGTAGCGCGGCTTGAGCTCCTTGATGAGGTTGTTCTCAAGGATGAGCGCCTCGGCCTCTGTGTCGGTTACGATCACCTCCACGTCGGCGATTTTCTCGACCATCACCGCAATACGCCCGTCGCGCGGCCGGCTCTCGTGAAAATAGGAGCGCACGCGGCTTCGGAGGTTCTTCGCCTTTCCCACGTACAGCACCGAGCCTTCGGCGTCGAGATGCTTGTACACGCCCGGCTCAGTCGGCAGGTGATCGAGTTTGTGCTCCAGCGTGTCGTTCATGCGAGCGGCCAGCTATTCCCGGTTTGTCAGTGAAAAAACGACCGGAGAAAGGGCGTGTTGCGCGCCTGTCTATGATGTAACAAGCGTTCTTTGCAACCTGCCGCCCGCCAGAGGCCTGCGCTGCGGCTGGCCACTCGGCCTTCATCTTTTACTCCACTCTTACTCCACGAAATCGAGCGGCGCCTCGGGGCCGAGGGGAACGCCCAGCGCCATCCACACGACTAGCACGATTGTGCCCAGGATGCCAAAGACAATTGAGTAGGGGAGCATGATCGCGATGATGCTCCCGATGCCGGCGTCTTTCTGATACCGCTGGGCAAATACGATGATAAGCGGAAAGTAGGGCAGGAGCGGCGTCAGAATGTTCGTAAACGAGTCGCCGACGCGGTAGGCGGCCTGCGCGAGCTCGGGCGAATAGCCCATCAGCATGAGCATGGGCACAAACGTGGGGCCCATGATGGCCCATTTAGCCGAAGCGCTGCCGACAAACAGGTTGATGAATGCAGAGACGAAGACGAACGCCACGATGAGCGGAATGCCGCGCAGGTTCATCCATTCGAGAAACTCGGCTCCGGTGATGGCCACCACCATGTCGAGATTCGACCAGTCGAACATGGCCACGAAGTGGGCGGCCGCAAAGGCCAGCACGATGTAGACGCCGAGGTCGGCCATCGTCTCGGCCATCATGTCCGTGACATCCTTGTCCTCGGTGATTTCTTCCGTGATAATGCCGTAGACCAATCCGGGCAGGAAGAAGATAACGACCATGAGGCCGACGATCGCGTCGTAGAACGGCTCAAGGCCGCCCTCGGGCCCGCGCAGTGCGGCGTTTTCGGGAACCACGAGGAGAGCAGAGGCCGCAATGGCAGCGAAGAAGGTGAAGGACGCCCAGCGCAGGCCTTTCTTCTCTTTAGCGGACAGCTCCTCCTTCGTGTCGGAATCCTCTTCGAAGTCTTCGGGCGGATCGTACTCGCCGAGGTACGGCTCCACCACGTAGTCAGTCACCAGCCAACCGGCGATGACGAACACCGGCACGAGGGCAAAAATGAAGTAGTAATTGGCGAGCGCCGTCACCGTATACTCCGGCTCGATGACGTGGGCGGCGGGCTCGGTGAAGGAGGCTAGCAGGACGTCGAGCGCTGAGGGAACGACGTTGGCGCTGAAGCCAGCTGACACCCCGGCGAATGCGGCGGCTAGGCCGGCCAGCGGGTGGCGCCCCGCGCCGTAGAAAAGTAGGGCGCCGAGCGGAATCACGACGACGTACCCCGCGTCGACGGCGATATTCGACAGGATGCCGGTAAACACGATGGCGATGGTCAGCAGGGAGTCCGGCACGGCGCGCATGAACGAGCCCAGCGCCGCGCCGATAAAGCCCGACTTGTCGGCCACGCCAATGCCGAGCATCACGACGAGCACGAGGCCCAGCGGCGGGAAGTCGGCGAACGTCTCCGCCATGTCGGTGAAGAGCCGCTGGATGTTATCGCCCGAAAAGAGGCTCTCGACAGCAATCACCTCGTCGGTGCGCGGATGCGTGACGCTGACGCCGAAGGCGCTCACGATCAGCGACGTGATCATCGTGAGGCCGACGAAGATAAAGAAGAGCGTGACGGGCTCGGGAAGCGCATTACCGGTGCGCTCGATAAAGCTGAGCGCGCGATCGGAGAGGCTGTCGGACTCGGCGGCTGTCTGGGCGCGGCCGTCGGTGGGTACGTCTTCATCCGTCGATTCGTCGCCGGGGGATTCGACCGAGGGATCAGGGGTTTCGTCAGGCTCGGTACTCATTCGAATACAAAACAGTTAGCGCGAAAAACATAAGGATGCATCATGCAGATCATACGAAGGCGAGCGCGGGGAAACAACGGGGGAGCCGTTTTTTCTCGCCATCGCATCACGCCCACGATGCCTAGACGTGCTAGACATCAAACAAAGTAACGCCTCATAGGTTGGGAGTGAGGAGTCGCATTTCGTCAGGATGTTTGTGGGGATCGATGGCCCATTCGTCTACCTTGCCGCAAGGGACGGCTGCATGTATCATCGGAGCAGGTTGCTCGGGATTGGTGGCGGCTAAGGCGCTTCAGGAGTGCGGCATTCCCTACGACCACTTTGAAATGGGGTCCGACATCGGCGGGCTCTGGCGCCTGAATAACGATAATGGCCGAGCGGCGGCCTACGAGACGCTCCATATCAATACGAGCAAGAAGCAGATGGAGCTCGCCGATTTCCCAATGGGTGAGGAGATGCCGGTTTTCGGGCACCACAGTGACGTGGTCTCGTATTTCGAGGCCTACGCTGACGCCTTTGATCTCAAGGAATCGATCACGTTCAATACACGGGTAGAGGCTGCGTGGCCGACGGAACGGGGCCGCTGGGCTGTTACCCTCGATACGGGAGAAACCCGCACGTACGGCGCGCTGATCGTCGCCTCCGGCCACCACTGGAGCCCCAACGTGCCCGATTTCCCGGGGGCGTTCGGGGGCGAGACCATGCATTCGCGAGACTATCAGTCTCCAAAGCAGCTGTGCGACAAACGCGTCCTTATCGTGGGTATCGGCAACTCGGCGTGCGACATTGCGGTTGACGCCAGCCGCGTGGCCGATCGCGCGGTGCTTTCGACGCGTCGGAGCGCGTGGATCCTTCCGAAGTACATACTCGGGTATCCGCTCGACCAGTGGAATGGGCCCACCATGGAGCGCCTGCCGCTCTGGGTTCGCCGGATCGTGCTGCGCGCGCTCAAGTGGATGACGTTCGGCGATCAGGAGCGATATGGCGTTCCTAAGCCTGACCACCGGCTGCTAGAGGAGCATCCAACTGTCAGCCAGGAGCTCCTTCCCGCGGTCGGCGACGGGCGCGTCGACGTGTGGCCTTCCATCGAGCGGCTCGAGGGGGCGCACGTCCAGTTCGAAGACGATCGTTCAGAGCCATTTGATTTGATTGTCTACGCGACGGGCTATAACATTCGCTTCCCGTTCTTGCCGGACGATGTGATGGCGGTCCGGGGAAATCAAGTTGACCTTTATCGGCATGTAGCCGATCCAGAGCAGCCGAATTTGTATTTTGTCGGCCTGATTCAGCCGCTCGGAGCCCTCATGCCGCTGGCTGAGCTACAGGCCAAGTGGATCGCCGGTCTGTTGGAGGGACGGCTTGCGCTTCCAGACTCGTCTACCATGCGCCAGACGATACGCGATGCCCGGCAGGCCATGCGCGAGCGCTACACCGACTCGCCGCGCCACACCATCCAGGTCGACTTCTGGCGCTACAAGCAGACGCTCGAGCAAGAAATGCGTGAGGGGCGCCAGCGCGCCAAGCAATCGGGGTCCTAATTGCTTCGTTTTTATCTCTAATCATCTTGATGTATTCACTATGGCCCAGCGAGCCGTTTTTATCACCGGAGCCGCCTCAGGTATCGGGGCCGCCGTTGCCCAGCGCTTTGCCGATCAGGGCTGGTACGTCGGCCTCTACGACATTGACACCGAGAAGCTCAAAGAGCGCAAAGCGAACTTGGGCACCGGGGCCGTCTGCTCGCGAGCAGTCGACGTCACCGATCCTGACGATGTGCAGCAAGCCGTCAATCAGTTTTCGAGCCATACCGGCGGACGCATGGACGTGCTCTTCAATGGGGCCGGCGTTGCGTCGATGGGCCCGTTCAGCGAAGTCGACGTCGAGGAGCATCGGCAGGTCATGGATGTCAACGTAAACGGCACTATGATCTGCGCCAAGCAGGCCTTCCCGTTGCTCCGCGATACGGAGGAGGCGCGCGTCATCAACATGGCGTCGGCGTCAGCGACGTATGGAACCCCAGGGCTGGCCAGCTACTCGGCATCCAAAGGGGCTGTTCAGCGGCTTACGGAAGCGCTCAATCTCGAGTGGGCAGAACATGACATCTATGTGTGCGACATCATGCCGACCTACGTCAACACGCCGATGATTCAGAACGCGGCACGCACGGAGACCATGGACTCGGTGAGCGCCAACTTAGAGCCGGAGGACGTGGCGAAGATCGTGCATCGCGCCTCCTACGGGTCGCACAGTCGCGTACACTGGTCGCTGGGTGGCGGATGGGCGCACCGCCTGTCCGGCGTACTGCCTGCAAGCATCAATCGGTTTCTGACGCGCCGCATGACCGGGTACTAGTAGGGGCCGCCACCAGACACATCGTCAGGTGCTTCTGCGTGCGCTGGCCATTCATCCCCCGGCCTCGTCGCCCCAAATTTCCTCCAGCCGCGCGTCGCGACCGCAGGCGGACCGGTAGCCTTCATAGTGATCCGGGTTTTTCTGGTAGTAGTTCTGGTGGTACTCCTCGGCGCGGTAGAAGGCTTCGAAGTCTTCTACGGGCACCCGAATCGACTGGTCAAAGCGCTCGGTTTGGAGGTGCTCTTTCGAGGCCTCCGCCAGGTTACGTTGCTCATCAGTGTGCGCGAAGATTACGGGCCGATAGTAGTCGCCCCGATCGCAAAACTGCCCGCCGTCGTCGAAGAGGTCCACGTTGCGCCAGTACACGTCAAGCAGCCGCTCGTAGCTCACGACGGAATTGTCGTAGATCACCTGCACAACTTCTGCGTGACCGGTACCTCCGGAGGTGACATCCTGGTAGGACGGATCCTCAACGTGTCCCCCAGAAAATCCGGAGATGGTTGCCTTTACGCCGTCGACCTTATCGTAGGGCGGCTCCATGCACCAGAAGCAGCCTCCGCCGAATGTCGCGGTGTCGGCTACGCTTGGATCGAGATCAAATGTATCGGCCGGGCTTACTTCGGAGGAGCCAGATGGGGAGGCCGGTAGCAGCGCGTTGCCCAAGCTGAAGGCTGCGACGCCCGTGAGGGCAATGATGAGTAGCGTCGTAAGCCAGGAGGAGCGTGTCATAGGAGCAGAATAGGTATGCGGATGATGTTACGATTGCGAACGGAGAGGGGGGAGATCCTCATCCTCAGGGACGAAATTGAGCGCAAGCCCATTGTTGCAGTACCGCAAGCCCGTCGGGTCAGGTCCATCCTCAAATACATGGCCCTGATGACCGCCGCACCGAGCGCAGTGATATTCGGTTCGCGGGACGGCCAGCTTCGTGTCGCGCTTCGTGCCCAGTTGGTCGTCGCTCAGGGGCGCCCAGAAGCTCGGCCATCCGGTCCCGCTCTCATATTTTGTCGTGGACGGGAACAGCGGAAGGTAGCAGGCGGCGCAGATGTAAGTGCCATCTCGCTCTTCATCGAGAAGCGGACTGGTGTGCGGCCGCTCCGTGCCCTCTTCGAATAGAATGTGGAACTCGTCCTCGCTCAGAATCTCACGCCAGGCCTCATCTGACTTCTCCAGCGTTCCGAAGGATTCAGTGGGATCGTGCACGTGCAGCGAGTCGGAGGGGGGAGCGGCGTCCGACGGGTGGGAGCGGGTGCGGCCGCACGCTGAGAGGGCGAGTGGCGCTGCCGGTAGCAGCAAGGCATATTTGAGGAAATCTTTGCGCGTCATGGCATTAGGGACGGGTGATTAATCACGCAACCCTGTGTCGGCGTGTCGTGGTTCGATGTTACATCGAGCAGCATGTCCGGGTTGCGTCCGGTAGCATCGTGTCCGATACAAAAGTTGTAACAAAGCCCTGCGGACGGCAGTCCAGATTACAGCTCGAAGTGCTGTCGAAGCAGAGGGGCGTAGGCGTCCAGCGCGAGACGAGAGAGGGCGTGGCGCTCTCCCGGTACGACGGCGAGGCGGCTGTGAGGCAATGTCTGGTGGAGCCCGAGCGGCGCGTCCAGTGAAAAGAGATCATCCCGGTCGACAGCGCTCACGAGCGTCGAGTGTTCTATGTTCGAGGCAATCCGTTGCAGGTCGTCCGAGCGGTCGGGAAGCGTGCGGATAAACGAGCGCATGCGATCGAAGAGCGCGTCCCAGTTCCGGTGGGCCATCTCGAGCTGTGCGGCAAACTGGGGCTGGTGGTTGCGCAGCCCGTCCGCATCGAGCCGCTGCAGCATAGCCTCGACCTGCGCCTCGTCCCAGGTGATGCAGCCCCCGTGGACCGCGATTCGGCGCACGCGATCGGGGTGACGATAGGCCAGATGCAGAGCCATGGACCCTCCCATAGAAAAGCCGAATACATCGGCCTGATCGATGTCGAAGTGGTCGAGCGCGGCCCGGGCGTTGCGAGTGAAGAGATCGGCGGTGAACCGATCCTCGGGCAGTGCTGAGGCTCCGTGTCCGCTGAAGTCAACAGCGAGCACGTGGGCATGCGGCTCCAGACGTCGCAGCAAAGGCTGCGTCTCAAGCGCCGTGCACCCGGCGGCGCCGTGGAGTAGCAGCACGGGTGGGGCGGAAGAGGCGCCCGCCTCATAGGCGGCAATTGGTCCGTCCTCCGTGTCGATGGGCGTGGGCTCAAGCTCGACGGATGTGCTCTGGCAAAACTCGACGAGCACGCCGTGGGTTTGCTTCGGGTGAAGGAAAAAGATCTCCTTGCCGTCCGCGCCGGACCGGGGCGCATCGCTCAGCGGCTCGAAGCCGGCGTCGCGCAGGCGGTTCATCGTGGCCCGGATGTCGTCCACCTCAAAGGCAATGTGGTGCAACCCTTCGCCTTGCCGCTCAAGGAAGCGGGCGACCGGCGAGTCGTCGTCAAGTGCTTCGAGGAGCTCGAGTTTGGTCGATCCTCCGGAGATAAAATGCGTGCGGACGCCCTGCTCTCTGACGCTTTCCGTCTTGTAAGGAGCAACTCCCAGCAGCTGCTCATATAAATTGGCGACAGCCGAGGGATCATCAACGGCAATACCGAGGTGTTCAAGAGAAGGCATGGAGAGACGGCAACAAGATGAAAAAGAAGCGGACCGTTTAAGCTACTGAGTGCGAATGAGAAGATAAACGCCGGTCTGCGAACGGGTGAACCCGCTCAGTACTCGCAAGTACAGGCACGCACTATGTTGTTTCCCTCAAGCTCCGCGACACCGCCGACCGATTCGGCCCGCATTCGCCGCCGGGCGATTCGGATCAGTCTGGGCGTTTCTTTGCTCATGCTGATTGGTAAGGTGGGGGCCGCCTACGTGACCGGGAGTGCGGCCATCTTCTCCGACGCCGTGGAGTCGGTGATCCACGTGATTGCGACCGGGTTTGTGGCCTTCAGCCTGTGGTTTGCCGCCACCCCGCCCGACGAGGATCATCCGTACGGCCACGGCAAGATTGCCTATTTCGCGGCCGGCTTTGAGGGCGCCCTTATATTGATTGCTGCGCTTGCCATCATCTACACGTCCGTTCAGTCGCTGATCGCCGGACCTGAGCTGCAGCAGCTCGGCGTCGGGCTTATCGTCATCGCCGGACTCAGCGTTGTGAATCTGGCGCTGGGATGGTACCTGATCCGGACGGGGCGTAAGCATAACAGCCTCGTCTTAGTGTCAAACGGCAAGCACGTCATGACCGACATGTGGACGAGCATTGGCGTCGTGGGAGGCGTAGCGCTCGTCTGGCTCACCGGCGTGTTGTGGATCGATCCGGTCGTGGCGATCGCCGTGGCGCTCAACATCCTGTGGACCGCTGTCGGACTGCTCCGCCAGTCCGCGGAGGGGCTGATGGAGCGCGCCGATGAGGAGGCGACGCGGGAGATCCTCCAGACGCTGGATTGGGCCGTCGACGAGCAAATCATTGAGGCTTATCATCAGGTGCGGCACCGGCGCGTCAATGACCAGGTATGGGTCGAGTATCACCTGCTGTTTCCGGAGGCGCTGAGCATCACGGAGGCGCACGAGCGGTCCCATATCGTCGAGGAGGCCATCCAGGATCTCTTTCCGAAGGACGACGTGAACGTTACGGCGCACCTGGAGCCTGCGGCGCACGATGAGTTTCATCCCGAAGATCACGCTGAGCCTCGGGATCCCTTCCAAAACGTAGAGCTGTAGCCTCCTGGCCATCTGGAGGTATTCGTTTGCGACGAATCCGGTTGCGCAGCGGAACGAGTCAGGAGAATATGCGCTACCTCGCGCGTACAGTCCTTGAGCATGATCCACGTGCCACGAGGCATGTGCGCTGAGATACGAACTATTTAGGAGTAGTACTACCGTGACATCATCTGAGTCTCCTTCCCCCAGCCGATACGAGGCGCTTCGACAGCTTGAGCGCATTGAGCGAGACGAGGCCTTCGTCGGTCTCGTCGACGATGAGGCGCTCGACGACTCGCTCGACCCGCGCGACCGGCGCCTCGTTCGTGAGTACGTGGCGGGGGTGACGCGCTGGCGGCGCTGGCTCGACTTTCTGCTGGCTGAGTTTTACCACGGCGAGCTCAATCAGATGGAGCTTCGACTCCGTCTGATCCTCCGCATTGGCGCGTACGAGCTGCTGCTCATGCGAACGCCCACCCATGCCGCCGTCCACGAGAACGTGGAGCTGGCTAAAGAGGCCGTCCGTCCAGGCGCTGCGGGCCTTGTGAACGGCGTGCTGCGCTCCATCGATCGCCAGCGCGACGAGCTGCCCGCCCCGGATATGGGCGACCCGGCCGAGGATCTGGCCATCCGCTACTCGCATCCCACCTGGATGGTACGCCGGTGGCTTCCGCGGTACAGCCAAGAGGCAACGGAGGAGCTGCTCCACTGGAACAACCGACGCCCGTTTTACGGGCTGCGCATCAATCCGCAGGTCATGTCGATGGAGCAGGTACAGAAGGAACTCGACGAGCTGGACGTGGCGTGGAGCGCTTCGCCCTTTCTGGACGATTTTCTGCGCGTTCGCCACCTGCAGCCCATTCTGGCTGAAGGCTGGCTCGACGAGGGGCGGTGTTCCGTGCAGGATGAGAGCGCTGGACTCGTTGTGCGGATGCTTGATCCGCAGCCCGGCGACACGGTGGTTGACACGTGCGCTGCGCCGGGCGGAAAGACATTGTACATGGCCGCTCGAATGAGTGGCAATGGGCGTATCATTGCGGTCGATCGGCACGAGGAGCGACTTCGGCTCGTGGCCGACGAGGCGCGCAAACGAGGATGGCAGGATCTCATCCAGACCGAAGGCGCTGATCTGCGCGAATGGGCCGAGCCGTCCGACGCGCCACAGGCCGACCGCGTGCTGGTCGACGCGCCATGCTCGGGCCTCGGTGTGCTCGCAAAACGCGCAGATCTCCGCTGGCAGCGATCCCCGAGCGACATTGACGACCTCATCACGTTGCAGGATGAACTGCTCGACGCCGCCGCTCAGCTGGTGCGCCCCGGTGGGGTGCTTGTGTATGGGACCTGCACGCTCGAGCCGGAAGAAAATGAGGAGCGCGTAGCTGCATTTCTAGATCGACAGGAAGACTTTCAGGTAGAGCAGCCGACCAACGGCCTTCCTGAGTCCGTCGTGGACGAGACCGGATTCCTGCGCACATTGCCCCAGGAGCATGGCATCGACGGCGCCTTTGGAGCGCGCTTGCGGCGCAATGAGAGTCAGTAGGGATCTGGGACGCTTCTGAGGGATAAAACATCGGTAGCGCGGCAAAGAAAGCGCAGCAAAAGCATCACCATCGACGAGCACCCACGCATCATTGAGCCGGACGTCGGCTCGGAAGTATGCAACGAAGCGACTGGATCGGATTAGCGGCGAGCGTCGGCCTACACGGCCTGCTCATCTTAGCCTTTTCGCTGATGTCGGCCATGTCTCCGCAGCAGCAGCCGATCGGCATGGCAGAGGTGGAGTTTGGCGAGTTCGCCGAGGGCCGTCCGGTGGAAGCCACGCTTGAACCCATCGAGCCGGCCGAGCCCGAGCCCGAGGATCCGCAGCCCGAAGAGGAGCCTGAGCCGGAGCCTGAACCCACCGTCGAAGAAGAAACGGAACCGGTTGACCTTCCGGAAGAGGAGATCACCGACCCCGAAACCATTCCGGAACCGGAAGAAGAAACCGAGACGCCCGAGCCGCAAGAGGAGCAACTTGAGGGCGAGCTGCGCGAGCGAGAAGAGGAAACCGAGCAAACCGGAGAAGCGGAAGAGGGCAGCCCCGGCGAAGGCGCTGACGACGAGCGCACGGCGCCATACGACATTGAGGGGCTGGACCGCAATCCCGTGAATGCGCCGGCGCCCGAGTATCTCACGCAGGCAGAGGGCACGATCCGAGTGCGCATCACCGTGGATCCTAACGGTCGCATTGTGGGCCGCATGCCGCTGACGACAGGGCACCCCTCGCTGGAGCGAGCAGCTCTGGAGGTGCTCCAGCGATGGCGCTTCAATGCGCTACCGCCCACCGCGCCGCAGGAAAACCAGACAGGCATCGTTACCTTTCGCTTCCAGCTGGAGTAGCCACCCTGAGAAGCAGATCTCGGAGAGGTGGTGAGCATGGGGAAGATTTTCTCAGGTCGCTTCCCTATGTTGCGCGATGCACACGCATCGACGCCTCAGGCTTATCTACCAGCCAACGCACCTATGCCGCTCGCTGATACCGACAGGATCGCTCGCCAGGACGTTCAGTCGCTTACTCGCGCGCTGTTGCTTCCTCGCGTGATCGAGGAAAAGATGCTCCGCCTGATTCGTCAGGGGCGCATTTCGAAGTGGTTCAGTGCCTATGGCCAGGAAGCCATCTCGGTCGGGACGACGTGGGCTCTCGAGGATCGCGACTACATCCTGCCTATGCACCGTAATCTGGGGGTGTGGACGACGCGCGAGGTGCCGCTTCGCGAGCTGTTCTGTCAACTCGTCGGCCGCGAGGGTGGCTTTACGAAGGGCCGCGATCGAACCTTTCACTTCGGCCTGCCCGAAAAGCGGATCGTTGGAATGATCTCCCACATGGGCGCCATGCTTCCCGTGGCGTGCGGAATCGGTCAGGCCGCGCAGTACCAGGACGAGGACTTTATTGCCCTGGCCTTCACGGGAGAGGGCGGCACGCGCGAGGGCGATTTCCACGAGGCGCTCAACCTGGCATCCGTCTGGAACCTGCCCGTCGTCTTCGTGGTGGAGAACAACGGATATGGGCTGTCTACGCCGGCCGAGGAGGCGCTCCCTGTCGACGATGTGGCGGAGGCAGCGGCTGGGTACGACATGCCGAGCGAGATCGTCGACGGCAACGATGTGCTGGAAGTAATCGATGCAGTGCAGAGCGCCGCCCGATGGGCCCGGCAGGGGCAGGGACCCGTACTGCTGGAGATGAAGACATTCCGCGTGCGAGGTCACGAAGAAGCATCCGGCACCGATTACGTGCCGGACGAGCTGATTGAGGAGTGGAAAGAGAAGGACCCGGTCGATCGATTTGAGCGACTGATCGTCGAGGAGACGGGACTACTCGGGGAAGAAGAGGTCGAGGACCTACGCGCTGAGCTGGAGCAGCTCGTAGATGATGGTGTCGAGTATGCGCTTGATCAGCCTGAGGTAGAGAGCACGCCTGAGACGGAGCGGGGCGACCTTTTTGCCCCGACGCCTGCAGCAACGCCTCCGGCCGACGGCGCCTCCGACGAGAAACGATTCATCGATGCCATCAGCGATGCGCTGTGGCAGGCGATGGAGGAGGACGAGGACCTGCTGCTCATGGGGCAGGACATTGCCGAGTACGGAGGCGCCTTCAAGGTGACCGATGGGTTCGTCGACGCGTTTGGTGAGGAGCGCGTGCGCAACACACCAATCATCGAGAGCGGCGCGATCGGGGCTGGGCTCGGCCTCTCGATAGAGGGCCTCAAGCCGGTCGTTGAGATGCAGTATGCCGATTTTATATCCTGCGGCTTCAATCAGACAGTCAACAATCTAGCGACGACGCATTACCGCTGGGGGCAGCCCGTCAACGTTACAATTCGAGCGCCCTTCGGCGGCGGCATCGGCGCGGGGCCGTTCCATTCGCAATCGATGGAGGCCTGGTTCTGCCACGTGCCGGGGCTCAAGGTCGTCGTTCCTGCCACGCCGTATGATGCCAAAGGGCTCCTTCTTGCTGCGATCAACGATCCCAATCCGGTGCTCTTCTTCGAACACAAGAAGCTCTATCGATCCATCAAAGGTCATGTGCCGGAGGGGAGGTACCAGCTTTCTTTCGGGGATGGGCGCGTGGCGCGAGAAGGCAGCGATGCGACGATTGTAACCTACGGGGTGGGCGTCCACTGGGCACTCGAGGAGGCTGAGCATCAAGCAGAAACCAGCGGCGCGTCTATCGAAGTGGTGGACCTGCGAACGCTCGTCCCGTGGGATCGGGAGACGGTGCTCGAGTCGCTCGACAAAACGAATCGTCTTCTGGTTCTTCACGAGGCAACACGCACGGGCGGTTTCGGCGCAGAGATCGCCTCGCAAATCACCGAAGAAGGCTTTGAGAAGCTCGACGCGCCGCCCACACGCGTCGCCTCGGAAGACCTGCCCGTGCCCTTTTCTCGGTCTTTGGAGAAGGATGTCTTCTCGGCCGCCTCTAAATTGCGCCCCTCCCTCGAGCAGCTCCTGGCATATTAGCTAGGACCGCTCGCTGGGTCTACCTTGGACAACTCGTCAGGGGGAGAGCCATCTAGGGCCGGTGCCGGAGCAGATGCTTCAGGTGCTTCTGGACGGCCGATCGCTTTCTGTAGACAACGATTGCATATATGTCAGGCACTAACGGGTCCGATCAGACAGGTGCGTTTCGGTTGGATGCCTACGAGCCCGACGAAGTGGCTCGGCGCGTGCTGGATATCGGGGTCAAGAAGACCCTCTTTCCCAACTACAAGACGGTCGTGCTCGGTTTCATGGGCGGCTGTTTTATCTCGCTTGGCGCCATGTACGAGCTGTTCACCGTGGCGCATCCCGACGTGGGGGGCGGGACGGCGGCGATCGCTGGACCGCTGTTCTACGCGATAGGGTACATCATGGCATTTATCTCTGGCGCCGAGGTGTTCACGACCAATAACCTGGCTGCCATGGCGCTGGCCCATGGAAAAGTGTCCTTGCTTCAGATCATCCGCAATTGGACGCTCGTCCTCATATCAAACCTGATAGGAGCCAGCTGTATCGCCATTCTGTTCTACTGGTCTGGGGTAGCAACCCTTCACGATGGGGCCTTGATCGAGACCGTCGGGCGTATTTCGGCTGAAAAGGTATCCCACGGGCCCATTCAGCTGGTGATCATTGGGTTGTTCGCCAACATGCTGATCTGCTCGGGACTGTGGCTCGCGATGGCCGGACGATCGGTGACCGACCGATTTTTGGCGATCCTCTTCCCGGTGGCAGCGGTGCCTGCCATGAACTTCCAGCACAGCACAGGCAACATGTTTCAGTTCTTTCTGACGCTGCTCACTGACCCGGCGGCGAACGGGGTCGACCTGGCGGCTGAAGTGACGGTCAGTACCATCACAGCCAATCTGCTGCTCGTTTCCATTGGCAATATTATCGGGGGTGGCTTCTTCATCGCGTTCATCTATTACCTGGTGTTTCTAAGGGAAAGATAGGTGCCGAGCCTTACTCGCGCAGCAGCGGAAGAAACTCCGAGGCGTAGCGTTCCAGCTTTACCTGGCCCACGCCATGAAGGTCGGCAAAGGCCTCGCGCGACTGCGGGCGATGGCGCACCATCCCGACGAGCGTGCGGTCGGGGAAGATGACGTATGGAGGCACGTCCTGGGCGCGGGCCAGTGCCATCCGCTTTTCGCGAAGCGTTTCGAAAAGGGCTTCGGCTGCTGGCGTGTCGGGAAGCTCCGGAGCGGACTCCGACTGCTCCCCGTCAGAGGAGAGGGAAGAGCGCGGGTCCCTGCGCAGCTCCACGGTCTCATTGCCCTGTAAGATGGGTTCGCAGGCCGGCGTCAGCTGAAGAGCCCCGTAGCCGTCGACGTCGACACGCAGCACATTTGCAGCTACAAGCTGGCGCGCCACCGACCGCCAGCCGGCTTTGTCGAGCTCCTCGCCGATCCCGTAGGTCGAGAGACGCTTGTGCCCGTGCCGGCGGATCTTTTTGGTATCCCGGCCAAGCAGCACGTCGGTCACATGACCGGCCCCGAAGCGCTGTCCGGTGCGTGCTATGCACGAGAGCAGCTTCTGCGCAGCCACCGTGCCGTCCCACGTCTCGGGTGGGTTCAGGCACGTGTCGCAGTTGCCGCACTGATCAGAGGCCTCATCGCCAAAATAGCGCAGAAGCACGGATCGCCGGCACGCGGTAGTCTCACAATACCCGAGCATCGCGTCCAGCTTGTGGCGCTGGGTCCACTGGTGCTCGGTCGGCCCGTCGTCGCGAGCGAGCAGCTTGCGGAGGCGAACCACGTCGCCGTAGCGGTAGGTCATCCAGGCGTCTGCCGGACGCCCGTCCCGGCCGGCGCGGCCGGTTTCCTGGTAGTACGACTCCAGGTTCTTCGGCAAATCCAGGTGGGCGACGAAGCGCACGTCTGGCTTGTCGATTCCCATGCCGAACGCCACGGTTGCGACCACGACGACGCCGTCCTCGCGCAAAAATCGGCGCTGGTGAGCCGAGCGCTGTTCGTCGGAAAGCCCCGCGTGATACGGCACGGCGTCGATTCCCTGCTGGGCAAGCCACTCGGCGGTCGACTCGACCTTCTTCCGAGTATGGCAGTAGACGATGCCCGCTGCACCTTCGTGTCGCGATCGGATAAACTGCAGGAGCTGCCGCTTTGGCTTACGCTTGCGTACGACTGTATACTGGATGTTGGGGCGATCGAAGCCCGTCACGTACAGGTGATCGCGTGTCAGGTGAAGACGCTCCAGCAAATCGGATTGCGTCTTGGTATCGGCCGTAGCCGTAGCGCCCACGCAGGGCACGTCCGGAAACAGCTCGCGCAGGCGGGCCATCTCAAGGTAGTCAGGGCGAAAGTCATGGCCCCACTGCGACATGCAGTGCACCTCGTCGATCGCAAAGAGCGCCGGCTGGGCCTCGCGGAGAAGCTGCTGAAAGGCATCCGTCGTTACCCGCTCCGGGGCTGCATAGACCAGATCAAGATGCCCGGAGCGGACGTCCTCACGAATCGACCGCCGCCTCGCACGGGAGAGCTGAGAGCTCAGGTGCGCCGCCCGGACGCCCACCTGCTGAAGGGCCGCAACCTGGTCTTCCATGAGAGAAATGAGCGGTGAGATGACGACGCCTACCCCAGGCCGGATGAGCGCTGGAATCTGGTAGCAGAGCGACTTGCCCCCTCCGGTAGGCATGACGAGCAGGGCATGCTGGCCATCCACCACGCGATTGATGACGGTTTTCTGGTGAGGGCGAAATCCGTCATATCCAAAAACCGAGCGGAGTACCTGGTGCGGGGCACTGTCCACGTGCGCAGACATGATATTGGTGATCGGGTTAGGACCAGGGAAATTCCGAAGGGGCGATGATGCTATCAACAACACGGCCGCCCGCCAGTTCGCGGAAAGCGTAACGGCTGAACGGTTTCCTACACGAACCGAACGGTCGGTCGAGAACGCATGCACTTTCCGCTCTCTTTTCGTTCAGCAGTCGACGTGCCTTTCTATGTGCCGACTCTACGGTCTCCATGCCACGCATCCGACTCAGCCCGCATGCGATCTGCTAGATGCACAGAACTCCCTCATTCAACAGAGCCGACGTGATGAGCGCGGCCTGTCCAACCCGCACGGGTGGGGCGTCGGGCTCGTTGCGAACGGAACGGTTCGGTGCGAACGTCAGGTCGGCCCCGCCTCAGAAAGCGAAGCGTTTCGCGAGAAGGTGCTTCGCGCCAAAGGGACGACTGTGCTGGCGCATGTTCGCCGCGCGACGATTGGCACGCCGTCCACCGAAAACACGCACCCGTTTCGAGATGGCAGCGCCTTCCTCATTCACAATGGTCATATTGAGGCGTTTGAGGCAGTCCAAGAACGAATCCTCAACGAGTTGCCCGAAAAACGAGAGCGACTCCTCCGGGGCGATACGGACAGCGAGCATTTCTTTCACCTGCTGCAGGCCCGGAAGCATCAGCATCCCGATCAGCCGCGAAGGGAAATCATTCGGTCTGCGATTCGAGACGTGCGGGCATGGAGCGCCGCGGAGGATCCAGCGGCTGAGGTCGCGTTGAATGTCTTGTGGAGTGATGGAAATCGAGTGGCCGGATCGCGCCTCAACCGGTCGCTCTGGTATCGAGAGCGCGACCATCCGTTTGTGTGTGCCATCTGCGGGAGCCAGCATGCCGAGCCGCCGGCGCATGAGCCCTATCACACCTATGTGATCGCCTCCGAGCGCATCACCGACGAGGAGTGGACGGAGATTCCAGACGAATCGGTATTCGAAATTACGGAGGGGATGGAGCTTGAGATAGAGTCCATCTAACTACCTTTCTTTTTTTCTTTTGACGCTCCTATGTCGTACCTTTGAGTGCGAATCTATCTGGAATAATGAACGGGCGTCGTGGCAAAACGAGGATTACATATTCTCAACGCCATTTTGGTCACTCTGCTCTGGGGCGGTAATTTTTGGCTGTACCTGAGCGAGCCACCAGAGATTCCCATGCACTACTGGTTTGGGAGGCCGACATGGTATGCACAACCTGTCCCCGAAAACGTGTTTCTGGTCCCGCTGCTTCTTACCGTCGTGCTGGGACTGGTGTACGTCTTCACCTGGCGGCTGACCGATCTTCGGAAGCGACTGAGCGCGCCTCACCAGGAAAAGTACGATGCGCTCTCTGGAGATGAGCAACGCTCGGTCGTAGAGCTCGTCCAGTGGTATCTGTACGCCGTGGTTGCGGCTGTGCTGATTCTCTTCGTCATCAAGATGCCGGGGCAATATGCCATCGCTCACGAACAGGCCGACGCCTTGCCGTTCTATGCGCGAGCCATCTCGTGGGCGGCCGTGGCCGGCATTATCCTGGGCATCTATTTCTTACGTCGTAGCATGACCGAAACAATCGACCGGCTATATGCCGAGAAGCAGGCGGCGACGACCGATGCCAACCCACCCTCCGGCAGCTAGGGTTGGATCCGTCGGCGCGCTGTCGTTACTTATGGTGGTGTGCACATGTCATCCACCACTGGCCCTACTCGCCCGATGATTCGAAGCTTACGCTATTTCTTTGCCTGCATGCTCTGTGTTCTGCTCGCCAGTCTCATGGCCTTCGATGCCCTCGCTCAGGACGCCGACGATGAGCCCCGCATCCGCGACCTCGGCGTGGAGCCCGGCGTGATGGATCCCGGAGCGCTCAATGCCATCACGGATGTCGACGGCGTGCGCGTGGGGCATCAGACCATGATTGAGGGGGACGACATCCGCACGGGCGTAACTGCGGTCCTACCGCACGGCGGTAATATCTTTCAGGAAAAAGTGCCCGCCGCCGTCTACGTCGGCAACGGTTTTGGCAAAGCCGCTGGATTCCTTCAGGTGCAGGAGCTCGGCACGCTGGAAACGCCCATCACGCTCACGAACACGCTGAACGTGGGAACGGCCGTAGAAGCAACGGCCGAGTGGACGCTCGACCAGCCGGGAAATGAGAACGTGCGGTCGGTCAACGCCGTCGTCGGAGAAACCAACGACGGGTTTCTCAATGACATTCGCGGGCAGCACGTAGGTCCGGACGACGTCGTTGCCGCCATTGAAAGCGCTGAACCCGGACCCGTCGACGAAGGCAACGTGGGCGCCGGCACGGGCACGAGTCTCTTCGGCTGGAAGGGCGGCATTGGCACAGCCTCACGGGAGCTCCCGGAAGCGCTCGGGGGCTACACCATCGGCGTGCTCGTGCAGGCCAACTACGGCGGCGTGCTACAGATCGATGGCGTGCGCGTAGGCGAAGCGCTCGGGCAGTACAGCTACCGCGATCAGCTGGAAGACAATCCATCGGAGCACAGCCCGGGTGCGGACGAGGGGTCTATCATGGTCATTGTTGCCACCGACGCGCCGCTCTCGCCGCGCAACCTGGAGCGCATGGCCAAGCGCGGCATTATGGGCGTGTCGCGCACAGGCAGCTTCATGAGCAACGGATCGGGCGACTTTGTCATCTCGTTCTCCACGCAAAACAGGGAAGGCGCCGATGACGAAGAGGTGCGCACGGTCGAGCAGCTCATGAATCGGGCGACGAGCCCCCTCTTCCTCGGCACCGTGGAGGCGACCGAGGAGGCTATCTACAACGCCCTCACCGCTGCAACCACGATGGAGGGCCGCGACGGGAATGTCCGGGAGGCGCTTCCGCTCGATCGAGTGCAGGAGCTCCTGGACGCGGCTACCATTGAGGTGGAAGAATAGAGGATCAGTCGAGCGGCCGCCCTGTAACGCTTACCGATTTCGTGCGTCCAACCCGTGTGAAAGATACCCGCCCACCGCAACGTGCACCTCAACCCCTCGGAGCCAACACATTCATGACGCGACGCTGGTTTTTCAACATCCGTTTGCTCGCTGTAAGCGTTCTTCTCGCCGGGTTGGGTCTGCACGCCGCGCAGGCGCAGAGCACCGATACGTTCGATCATAGCGACTTCGATGCAGTGCTCGAGACCTACGTCGACGAGCAAGGCATGGTAGATTATGCGGGGCTGCAAGAAAATCGCGCCGAACATTTCGATCCGTACCTCGACCAGCTGGCGGAAGCCAATCCTGAGGCACTCACTTCTGACGAGGAGTTGGCCTTCTGGATCAACGCCTACAACGCATTGGCACTCGATCTCATCATCGAGCATTATCCCGTGGAAAGCATCTGGGAGACAACCCCCGGAGAAACCATGGAGACGACCGAAGAAAATCCTTTCGAGATCCCGGTGGGAACCGTGGCCGGAAAATCGTACACCCTGGATGAGGTCGAGCACAACGAAATCGACGACACCTTCGACGACCCGCGCTTTCACTTTGCAATCGTCTGCGCGGCCATGAGCTGCCCCCCACTTCGGATGGAAGCCTACACCGGCCAGCAGATCGACGACCAGCTCCACGATCAGGCGGTGCAATTTATCCGTGAGCATCCCGACAACCGCCTCGAACCGACCGACGGCACGGTCCATGTCTCAACTGTCTTCGAGTGGTTCAAGCACGATTTCGGAGGCGATGAGGCTGGCATTCAGCGCTACATCGCTTCGTACGTAGACGGAGATCTGCAACAGCGCCTCGAACAGGCGGCGTTCGATGTGGCATTTACCGAGTATGACTGGACGCTCAACAGCCAGCCGCTCTTCGATCAGACGGCTCGTCGATGAGAATGACGGCTCTCTGTCCATTGAGAGCGTCCCGGGCGAGGGCACAACGGTGCGCGTCACCTGGCCGGCGGCCGAGGAGGCAACGCCCGCCGAGTAGGCCAGTTCGGGATGCACGCAACACGTGTGGCAGATCGTGCGTTACGGAACAGTCGGATGGAGATCGCGCATCTCTATCGCCTGCTCACCCGATCGAAGCTCTGTGACGAACCGATCCACCATGCTACACGACACGTACGAGCCCGTCATTGGCCTCGAGGTCCACTGCCAACTCCGCACCGACGCCAAAATATTTAGCCCCGATGCGGCGGCGTTCGGGGGCGATCCCAACACGCACGTCGATCCCGTGAGCCTCGGTCATCCGGGAACGCTGCCGGTGCTCAATAAAAAGGTCGTGGAGTACGCGCTGCGTCTGGGCCTCGCCACGCACTGCAAGGTTGCCTCTCGGTCGGTCTTAGCCCGCAAACACTACTTCTACCCGGATCTCCCAAAAGGGTACCAGATCTCGCAGTACGACACGCCCATCTGCTACGATGGCTACGTCGAGATTATGCTGGACGACGAGGCGCTCGACGCGATCGGCACGGATGGGCAGTCGCAGGAGCCCACCCGGCGCATTGGGCTCACACGCATCCATATGGAAGAGGACGCGGGCAAGTCGCTGCACCACCGCGATCCGAGCGACTCGCTCATCGACTACAATCGTTGCGGTGTACCGCTGCTCGAGATCGTCTCCGAGCCCGATCTGCGGTCGCCGCGCGAAGCGTATCTCTATCTCCGCAAGATCCGCCAGCTCGTGCGCTACCTCGACATCAGCGACGGCAACATGGAAGAGGGATCGCTGCGGTGCGACGCAAACGTGAGCGTCCGGCCGCGGGGACGGCGCGACTTCGGCACCAAGACCGAGGTCAAAAACATGAACTCGTTCAGCCACGTTCAGGACGCCCTCGAATACGAAGTAGGACGTCAGATCCGTGCGCTCGAGCGCGGAAACGACATCAAGCAACAAACGCTCCTCTGGGACGCGGACCAGCGTGAGACGCGCCCCATGCGCTCGAAGGAAGAGGCCCACGACTACCGGTATTTCCCTGACCCCGATCTCGTCGAGGTTGTCATCGACGAGGAGACGCTCGATTCCGTGCGCGAGGATCTGCCCGAGATGCCGGACGAGCGGCGCGATCGCTTCGTCGAGGAAATGGGACTCCCGGCCTACGACGCCGAAGTGCTCACCGAGGAGCGTCCGATCGCTGACTATTTCGAGGAGACGCTCACGGCGCTTTTCAAGCGAACGAAAGGCGGCGACACGCGCGAGCAAGCCAAAGAGGTCGCCAACTTCGTGATGAACGACGTGCGGAACGTATTGAACGAGCGCGACACTACCATCGAGGAGCTTGCGGTGACGCCGGAGCGCCTTGCGCAGATCATATATCTGCGGCTGCAAGACAAGGTCAGTTCGAGCGGGGCGCAGAACGTATTCCAGATCATGCTCGACGAGACCGAGAAATCCGCCGGCAAGATCGCCGATGAGCGCGACCTCATTCAGGTGTCCGACAAGAGCGCCATCGAGCCGGTTGTCGATCAGGTGCTCGACGAGAATCCGGGTAAAGTTGATACGTATTTGGACGGGAAAGAGGGCCTGCTCGGATACTTCATCGGGCAGGTCATGCAAAACTTCGACGGCTCGCCCGATCCGCAGCTCGTGCGCTCCATGCTGAAAGAGAAACTCGACGCGCAACGAGAGGCGCAGGATGCGTAGGTCGGCGCGCCCATACGAATGGCGGCGGCCGTTGCGTTGCGTGTACTGGAGATATCCTTTGAATCCACCCGGCAACATCGCACGAAGCATGACATCGTCTGACACGAACCCTGCTCGCTGGATACTAATCGGAGGACTTGTGGCGGCCGTGCTTTGGGCCCCACTTATGAGCAGCGCAGCGCAAGAAGCCTCCGACCCTGTTCGCATGCACCTTGAAGGCACGGTAACAGTCAGCCCGGAAATCGATGACACCGAAGATTACAGCGGCTTCGAGGTGCTTGTGGCCCAGCAGACGCCTGAGGGCGTGGACACGCTCGCCTGGTCGATCACGGGCCGAGACGGGACCTTCTCGACTGACGTGCAGGCGCCTGCGCGCGACCTTTACCCGCTGGTCGTTCAGCGGCGCGGGGAGACGCTGGCCAGCACGTCCATAGTGGTGGCAGAGGGCGATTCGGCCACGTTCAGCACGCAGCTCCCGGTCGAACGCCCGATTCGCATCAACTCGTTTGAGAACTCGGCGTGGGCGGCCTACGAAAACACCATCGGCGTCCACCGCCAGCGCATCGTCGAGCGCCTGCAAGGTGACGAGGAGTTTCAGGTGGATCAAATGGAGAGCAACGTGCGCCAGACGGCAGAAATCCTGTGGAATCTACAGGATACGTACGCCAACACCCTCGGCGCTGCTCATTCAATGGCCGAAGCGGCGATTTTGCTCGAGGGATGGGATGACGACGCCGCCATCGAGCGCGCCCGCACTCTCGATGTCTCCAACCCGCGTCTGGACGAGGTCGTGCAGTCCGTGCGGCACGCCGTGATGCGCCAGGAAGGGGTCGAGCCGGCCATCGAGTTCGTCCGCGAGTTCATGGAGCGCGCTCCCGATGAAGAGCAGCGGGCAGCGATGCAAGCCGAAATTGCGCGGATCCATATCGAGGAGGGGCAGCAGGACGAGGCGCTGGCGGCTGCCCGCGAGCTGCGGGACCAATTTCCAGATAGCGCATGGGCCGAGTGGGCCGATCGCGCGGAATACGAAGTGCGGAACCTAATGCCGGGCATGGAAGCTCCCACCTTCGCAGCCGAAACGGTCGATGAACAGCCCCTGGACCTCGAGGAGATGCGGGGGCGTCCAATGATGCTCGAGTTCTACGTGCCGTCGAACGATCTCTTCCAGCGACAACTACAAGAGCGCAACGCCCTCTACGAAGGCACGCGCGACAGCGACCTGGAATTTCTCTCCGTATCCCTCCAGCCGGACACCCTGCAAAACGAGGCGTTCTTTGACGGACGCGAGATTCCCGGCACGCACGTCTTCGCCACCGAGGAACTGGCCAACACCCTGATCGAGCAGTACAATATCGGCGCGCTTCCCACTCGCGTGCTCATCGATTCGGAGGGCAACATCGTGAGCAAGTATGAAAGCGGTGCGATTGGAGCGCTTCAGGACGACATCGCGTCTCTCATCGGCGCCGACTTCCCAATGGAGGGCGAGAGTGAGTAGCGCCCTGTCTTGAAAAGAAGCGAGACTGTTCGTAGCCAAATTGAGGAATGCAGCCCCGAGTCTGTCAGAGGGGAGTGCTGAGCGCCGTGCAATTCTCCTATTTCGTGCTCTCTTCAAATAGATGGGCCGCCATTTAGTGCTGCGGGCGGTTGTGCTAAGGCCTCGGAGTCCTTATTATTCCGACGTACGCTCAGCACCCGTCTCGCATTCTACCTCAAAGAGGCTATGAACGAATGAGCACACTCTCGTATATCAAGAATTTCATCAAGGACCCAGACGTAGCAGCGATCACGCCTTCGTCTCAATTCCTCGTCCGGCGGGTATGTAAATGGATTGACTTCGACGAGCCGTCAGTGATCGTTGAATATGGGCCGGGAACGGGCGTATTCACGCGCCATATCGCCAAGCACATGACGGACGACTCTCGGCTCATCCTGATCGAAAGCAACGACGAGTTCATTGAGGCTCTCCGTGACGAATTCGGGTCCGACCAGCGCGTCGAGATCCATCACGACCTCGCGCAGCATATTGACGACATCCTGAAAGATGCCGGTGAGACGCGGGCTGATTACGTCGTTTCAGGAATTCCCTTCTCCTTTCTGGACGAGGACGTAAAGCAGGAGCTCCTTGATCAGACGTACGATGCGCTGGTGGATGAGGGCAAGTTTCTCGTCTACCAGAACTACAACCACATGGAGAAGCCGCTGCGTGAAAACTTCGATCGGTTCCAGATGGAGTACGAGCTGCTGAATATTCCGCCCATGTGCGCCTACGAGGCGGTCAAGGAACACGGGGCGCCGCGCGATGCGGAGCGCGAAAAAGCGAAAGTAAGAAAGAGAAGCGAGCCGCAATAGATAACCGCTTCCGGCCTCTACCATATCCTGTGCGCCTGATGGAGGGACGTACAGTTTGCGGGGCACGCCGGGCAATCAAAAGCAAATCCTAATTGGACACCCTACACCTATGCTTATTGCTGGAAACTGGAAGATGAACACCGACCTGGGGCGGGCGCGTCAGCTCGCGCAGAATATAGCATCTTCGGCGCAAGACGCGTCGGACGCGTTGCGTGACGTCGAGCTGGCTGTGTGTCCCCCGTTCATCAGTCTCGAAACGGTACGAGAGGCGACCCAAGAGGGCGCCGTTGCGATTGGCGCACAGAACATGCATCATGCCGACGAGGGCGCTTATACGGGCGAGATTTCAGCGCCCATGCTCCGGTCCGTCGGCTGCACGTATGTGATCCTCGGTCACTCCGAACGCCGCGCGTATTTCGGTGAAACAGACAACGACGTGAATAAGAAGGTGCAGCAGGCGCACAACCACGAGCTAGTCCCCATCATCTGCGTCGGCGAGACCAAGGCCCAACGCGACAACGGACAGGCCGAGGACATCGTGCGCCAGCAGCTTACGGGCGCCCTTGACGACATCGATCTGACCGTGGGAGATCAGGCTGTTATCGCTTACGAGCCGGTATGGGCCATCGGCACTGGCGAATCGGCGACGCCTGAGCAGGCACAGGAGATGCACGCGTTCATCGAGGACGTGCTGACCGACGCGTATGGTACAGACGTCGGATCAGCAGTTCGCGTGCTCTACGGAGGAAGTATGAAGCCGCACAATGCACGCGGCCTGCTCGGACAGCCCAACATTGATGGCGGACTCATTGGAGGAGCCAGCCTCACCGCGGAAGACTTCATCGCGATCGCGAAAGAGGGCGCGGCCGTGACTGCGTAGGAAGCCAAGATCTGAAGCCAAGATTTACCAGAGTAATCCCTCGGCGAGCTTCTCTTGAGCAAGGGTGAAATGCTAAAAGCACCGGGTGCCGTGCACGCCGGTGCTTTTACTTTACGTAGGCTACGTGGCGAAGCGTTACGTAGGCCACGTGGCGAAGCGCTGGGAAGAAATCCGCTCAGCTGTCGGTGGACTCGGTAGTGTCATCAGCGGCGGATTCCTCAGAAGCGCGGCTCTCGCCGTTCGTACTAGAGCCATTGCCGTAGTCGTTCACGTAAAAGCCCTCGCCTTTAAAGATCATCCCGGTGCCTCCGCTGATTAGGCGTTCGACGTCCTGACCGGTCTCCGGGCAGGTTTCAAGCGGGTCGTCGGTGATGCGCTGCCACACTTCGAAGGTGGTTCCATCTTCGCGGCGGTACTCGTACGTCGGCATGGTTCGTGGTAAGGGTTTTCTTTAGAAGAAGATGTCTGATTGGAACGTGCGTCCGCATGCACGATCTTCGCATAGCCACACCAACAAATCTTGTTCCATCGCTGCCGAGGGCGCCTGTTCTGCAAGTTTGGCAGGTGGTGTGTCAGGCGAGGGCGCTCTCCTGACCGGAGTCGCGCACAAAGAGGCAGCTTGAGCGCGTGCTATTGGCCATGCGGCGCATGAAGTCGAAGTCGGGATCTGCCGCCAGGCCGAAGATGTTGAGGTCGGCCTGGGGGACGCGGCTGAGCTGCTCGTCGAAGTCTCCGCTCTCGACGATGACCTCCGTCTCCGGCATGCGCGCCAGCTCGAGGGTCGTCTCCATAAACTGGCGGGCGGACTCCCGGTCGCCCGGATTTTCCACCACGGTAAGGAGGCGCATCTGCGCGTCCCAGTTGCGCTTGAGCTTGTAGGCGGTCAAAAGCGGGAGGTCGAGGTTGCCCATATCCATCGAGACCGTCCAGTCGGGGCTCTGGTCGCGGATCCAGACGTTGATCTCGTCGCGCTGGCCGAGCCCAGCGCGCTCGTGCGGCGCGTAAATGACCAGTCCCATGCCCTCGTCGGCAATGTCGCTGATCACTTGCCGGTAGTCGCGCTCGCGCTCCTTGGAGTAGGGCAGGGGCAGAAACAGCATATTTGGCCGAAAGAAGGCGCCGCGCAGCGCCTGCACGCCGGCGGTGAGGCCCTCCGCGAAGGCGTCGGCCTTGATCGTCGTCGAAGAGGCAAAGACGCCGCGCTTGCGGAAGGCCCCGGTCAGGTCGTCGATCTGGTCGGAGAGCGCGCGCGGCGACTGCTCGGAGGCAAGCCCAAGTAGCTTGACCGATCCTTTCGGCGCGGCGATGTCCTGGAGCAAGAGAAAGGTGCCGCGCAGCGTGTCGGTGTTCTCGACGGGCACGAGCAGGTTCGGCTTCCAGGCGCGCTCCTGGCTGGTTGAAAGCTCGGAGACCTGCTTGGCGGCCCACTCGGCGAGCGACACGAAGAGCCCGCTGCGCACGTCGGCGACGTCCGTCTCGAGCTTCCGGCGCAGAAGCAGGGCGTACACGCCCACCACGACCGCCAGCGCCACGAGGCTGAACGTCGGATTCACGATGAACATCGCAAAGAGGCAGCCGACGACGCCGAGAAAGGACACGACGCGCGGGACCTGAAGGATAGGCCGGAAGCTGACGAGCCCGAGCGTCTGCTCGGTAAACACCACGAAGTTGATCATCATGTAGGTGATCATAAAGAACATCGTGATGAGCGGCGCGATGGCGTTCAGATCGCGCACCATGAGCGCCGCCAGCACGATCGCGCCGGTGACGAAGATCGCGTTGCGCGGCTCGCCGCGGTCGGTGCGCTTGGCAAACCACTCGCCATTGGGGAGGATGTTGTGATTGCCGAGCGCCTGCAGGATGCGCGGCGCGCCCACGGTAGAGGCCAGCGCCGACGAGAACGTGGCGCCCAGGAGCCCAGCTACGACGGCCGGTCCCCAGAAGGCCTGGTCAATCATGACCGTGTAGTTGCTCACCAGCTCCTCCGGGGTGGCTACGCTTGCAAGCCAGAAGGCCAAAAGCACGTACACGACGAAGCTTACGCCGATAGCGCCGAGGGTGCCTTTCGGAATGGCATTGCGCGGGTCCTTCAGCTCTCCAGACATGTTCGCCCCGGCCATGATGCCGGTGGCGGCCGGGAAGAAGACCGCAAACACCACCCAGAAGGACGTGCCGGGAAAGTCCTCTTCGGGCGCGCCGGGGAAGTCGCCCCAGAGCCGCATCTCTTCAATCGAATAGGGCATCGGATCCACGACGGCTGCGATGCCGACTGAAATCAGCGAGCCGATGATGACCGCCAGGATGCCGTATTGCACGCGAAAGGCCAGCCCCGCGCTGGTGTAGGCAATGCCAATGATGAGCGCAAACACCACCAGATCCACCAGAAGCGCCGGATGTTCCGGGAAGATCCAAAGCCACCCCTCGCGAAAGCCGAAGATGTACATCGTCACCGCGAGCGCCTGCGCGAGGTAGAGCGGGACGCCGACGCTTCCGCCGACCTCGAGGCCGAGCGACTGCGTAATCATCGAGTACGCCCCGCCCGCGCCGACGCGGATGTTGGTCACGATCGACGACATGGATAGCGCCGTCGCGGTCACAATGCCAAAGGCGAGGAGAATGATCAGCGTGCCGCCCACGATGCCGGCATTGCCGACGACCCAGCCGGTGCGCAGGTACATGATCACGCCGAGGATGGTCAGCAGGGTGGGGGTGAAGACCCCTGCAAACATGCCGTACTTCTGACGACTTGCCGTGGGCGTCGCGTCGTCCGCCGACGGCGCCACGCGCTCTTCTACTTCAGCCATGGGTGGGAAAAGGAGAAGTTAGAGAGTGCGAGAACAGCTTAGAGAACGAAATTAAAACCGGCTATAATATGCGGCTAATGCCTCGACATTGCAAGATATTGGTGATAGAGATCGGGCCAGGCATACATAAAGAGTAGCGCGCCGTCGTGTAGATTGGAGAGGTACGGCAAGGTGCAGAACTGCGGCGCTCGGTTCTATCGAACGGTTTTACGAGACGCTGCAAAGCCTGTTTTCGTTGACCCTATTTTAGACTGAAGGCAGATCGGTTAAAAAGTTCGAAAAAGGTATATAAAGGATAATTGTGTTGACCTTTCCCACTCCAGGTGCGTTGTTAACTGCGACATATTAAGCCCCTGCTCCTCCACAACAAAGACCCCACATTTCCATGGTGCAAGCAACCAATCTCGGCTTTCCACGCATCGGCGCTCATCGCGAGCTGAAGCGCGCGACAGAGGGCTATTGGGCCGGTGACCTGAGTGAAGACGAGCTGCGTGAGACCGCCCGAGCACTTCGGAAAGAACACTGGACTCTCCAGAAAGAGGCCGGTATCGATCACATTCCATCGAACGATTTCTCATTCTACGATCAGGTGCTCGATGCCATCGCCATGGTTGGCGCCGTGCCGCCCCGGTTCGGTTGGACGGACGACACGGTCGACCTGGAAACGTACTTCAATATGGCACGCGGCATTCAGGAAAAAGAAGTAGACGCGACCGGGGGCGAGGGCGCAGGGGCCCATGCCATGGAGATGACGAAGTGGTACGATACGAACTATCACTACATCGTCCCCGAATTTTATTCAGACCAGGAGTTTTCCCTTGCTTCGACGAAGCCCGTCGACGAGTACAAAGAGGCAAAACAGCTCGGCATTGAGACGCGGCCGGTACTTCTCGGGCCGGTGACGTTCCTGCTGCTGGGGAAGGCGCAGGAAGATGATCTCCAGCCGCTCGATCTGCTCGATGATCTGCTGCCCGTGTACGCCGACGTGCTCCAGCGGTTGGAGGACGAGGGGGCCGATGTCGTGCAACTCGACGAGCCTCATCTTGTGCTCGACCTCGAGGAGCGTGAGCGTCAGGCGTTCCGAGATGCCTACGACGCACTGGCCGAAGCAACCGATCTTGAGATCGTTCTGACGACCTACTTCGACGGCCTGCACGACAACATGCCTACGGCGTTTGATCTGCCCGTCTCGGCCGTGCATCTCGACCTCGTCCGAGCGCCGGATCAGCTCGATCTCGCGCTTGAGCAGATCCCCGAGGAGATGGCCCTCTCGCTCGGACTCATCGACGGGCGCAACGTCTGGCGTTCTAACCTCGAGGCGCTGAGCTACATGGTGCAGCAGGCGGTTGACGCGCTGGGCAGCGACCGCGTGCTCGTTGGGCCGTCGTGCTCGCTGCTTCACGTCCCGGTCGACTTGAAAACCGAGACGGAGCTTAGCGAAGAGGCCATGGAGTGGCTGGCCTTCGCCACACAGAAAATCGATGAGATCGTCGGCCTCGCCCACCTCGCTGCGGGCGACGAAGAGCCGGTCGAGGAGGTGCTTGCTGCAAGCCGCCGCGCGCAGGAAAGCCGGGCCGACTCCACGCGCATCCACGACATGGACGTAAAGGACCGCGTTTCCGGCATCACGCCTGCCATGACGCAGCGCGACAGCCCCCATGACGAGCGGCGCCCCCTGCAGCACCAGCACCTCGGCCTTCCTAAGCTCCCCACGACAACGATTGGGTCGTTCCCACAGACCGGGGAGGTCCGTAAGCAGCGAGCCGCTTTCAAGCGCGGCAATATCACCGAAGAGGAGTACGTCGACTTCATCAAGCAGGTCACGGCTGAAACCATCGAGGCCCAGGAAGAAATAGGGCTCGATCTGCTCGTCCACGGCGAGGCCGAGCGGAGCGACATGGTTGAGTTCTTCGGCCAGCAGATGGAGGGTGTGCTGTTTACCGACAACGGATGGGTGCAGAGCTACGGCACACGGTGCGTGCGCCCGCCCGTCATCTACGGCGACGTCTCGCGCCCTGAGCCTATGACCGTTGATTGGCTGACCTACGCGCAGTCGTGTACGGACAAGCCGGTCAAGGGGATGCTCACCGGACCAGTTACCATCCTGCAGTGGTCGTTCGTGCGCGACGACCAGCCGCGCGAGCAAACCTGTCGCCAGATTGCTCTCGCCATTCGCGACGAAGTGGCCGATCTTGAGGAAGCCGGCATTCAGGCAATTCAGATCGACGAGCCCGCCTTCCGCGAGGGGCTTCCATTGCGCCGCGACGACTGGGACGCGTACCTCGACTGGGCCGTGGAGTGCTTCCGTCTTGCCTCGGCCGTCGCCGATGACGCGACGCAGATCCACACGCACATGTGCTACTCGGAATTCAATGACATCATCGACGCGATCGCGGCGATGGATGCCGATGTGATCTCGATCGAAGCGTCGCGCTCGAAGATGGAGCTCCTCGACGCGTTCGACGAGTTCGACTATCCGAATGAGATCGGGCCGGGCGTATACGATATCCACTCCCCGCGCGTCCCGACCGTAGAGGAGATCGAAGACCTGATCCAAAAGGCGCTAGACGTGCTCGACGAAGATCAGCTCTGGGTCAATCCTGACTGCGGGCTCAAGACGCGTCGCTGGGTCGAAGTCAAGCCGGCGCTCGAGAATATGGTGAAGGCTGCTGAAAACCTCCGCGAGCCGATTGCGGCCTAAAAGCTCGCTTAGCCTGCACACATGGCGGTACGAACAAGACTGTACCCCAGACCTTCCGCTTGGGGCGCGTGGCGCATGCTGCGAGTCTCAAGCGGATACCTATTGGACCCCGTCTGATCCGCCTGATAGCTTTTTCGCAGGGCTACGTGCGGTCCGCTAGCGTCCCGGCCGGCAGTAATTCACGGTCCGCCGAGCAGGTCGTTCGTCTCGGCCGTCTGCTGGGCGAGCGAAGCCGACGTTCCGTTGACGTACGGCTTCAGGGTGTGAACCAGGTTGTCGTAGGCCTGAGCGTGTTTGGGATGAACCGGGTGGGATGGTGGGAGCTCGAGTTCGTACGGATCTTTGGGCTCTTCATTCTTCCACAGGCGGTAGCAAAGGTGCGGTCCCGTCGCCAACCCTGTGCTTCCCACATAACCGATCACGTCACCTTGCTCGACCTCGGCGCCCGGCGAGACGCCTCCTTCAATACGGGAGAGGTGTAGATATCCGGTCGTATAGGTGCTGTTGTGACGGATTTTGACGTAGTTCCCGTTGTTTCCGTAGTAACCGGCCTGCTCAACGGTGCCGTCTCCGACAGCGCGAACCGGCGTTCCTGTTGAGGCCGCATAGTCGGTGCCGTGATGAGGACGGTACTCATCGAGAATCGGGTGATACCGGCTTTCCGTGAAGCCGGAGGTAATGCGTGAATATTCGAGGGGCGCCTGGAGCAGTTCGCGACGCAGGCTGTTGCCATCCAGGTCGAAGTAGTTGCTGCGCGAGCCTTCATCGAAGCGGAACGCATAGTAGTCCTCCCCGCGGTGCGTAAAGCGCGCAGCGACGATGTCGCCCGGAGACAGGCGATCCTCGCCCAGCTGACGCTCCTCATAGAGAATCTGGAAGCTATCGCCGCGCTGGACGCGAAAGAAGTCGACCTGCCAGGCAAATACATCGGCCATCTCCAAGACCAGGTCGGGATGGCCACCGTCGTTGACGACGGTCTGATAGAAAGAGTTGTCAATGGTACCGCCAGCGGTCTCCCAGGATACCGAGGGAGACTGCTCGCCGGTGTGACTCGCTTCAGGATTTAAAAGGTCGAGCACGACATAGCGGGTTGGGCTCCGTTCGTAGACGAGGTACTGCGCCTGCTGGAGCCACTCGTTGTAGTAGATCCGGTAGGAGTCGCCTCTCCGAATGGTGCGCGTGTCGAAAGTGGAGCTCGTTTGCTCCGCAATGCGAAGAATGTCGCGGTATGCGATGCCATGGCCCGCAAGCAGATCGGAAAACGTCTCATGGGGACCCACTTGATAGTCTTTGATCTCATACTGGCTGGCAGGAAGCCCGAACGAGTCGGTTGTAGAGGGGGCCTCGGATGACTCCGTCTCAGGGAGCGTTGGCGACTCGTCAGGATCGTCGGTTGATGATGACCAGGGCGCGAGAGGAGCAAGGCCAAGTCCGGCGATGAGGAAAGCGCCCAGCAGGATGGCGGCGTAATATGTGCGCATCGGCCGGTGGATGTCGTGTGGGAGAGAGGAAACCGGATGGTAGGAGAGGAGGGCAGCCTACGTAAAAGCTATCGGTACGTAAGCTGCCGGGTTAAGCAGGGGAGAAATTAACGGCGGTATATCCGCGTACTTAATAGTAAGAACACTGGTCCAAATATAGGGTGCACTACTGGATCTTTCAATGAGGAGATTTACTCATCGTCCTCCTCGTTCTCCTCCTCGTTTGAGGGCATCCAGGTGTCCTCTCGTACGCCCTTCTGGCGATTGGCCCATCGAGCCAGTACGAAGAGCAGGTCCGACAGTCGGTTGAGATATGTGGTACTCTCTTCGTTGATGGGTTCGAGCGAGGCGGCTTTGACGGCCAGCCGCTCTGCTCGGCGGCATGTGGTGCGGGCGCTGTGGAGCGTGGCTGCTCCGGGAGCGCCTCCGGGAAGAATAAAGTTCTGAAGCGGAGGAAGATCCTCGCTGAATGCGTCGATGTCGTCTTCTAGGCTCTTGACGTGGGCCTCCGAAATGCGCGGCACGACGGACTTAGCGTCGTCTGGAGTGGCCAGGTCGGCACCGAGTATAAACAGCTCCTCCTGCAGCCGGCCGAGCACGGGATCGAGTTGATCGAATCCAGGCTCGCCGTCGAGGTGAGCGCGAGCCATGCCGATGAGTGAGTTCGTTTCGTCGACGGTTCCGTAGGCATCGATGCGCGGATGGCTCTTGTTGACTCGCTCGCCGCCGAAGAGCGAGGTCGTTCCTTCGTCACCGGTACGCGTGTAGATTTTTTTCATAGCATTCGGGCAGATCTATGTCTGGATCGGAATGTCGAAAAGAGAGGGGAAATTGGGCAAATCAATTGTAACGAGAATGCGGAGCGTTCGTATAGCGCATGCTCCTCCTGCAGCCAGATGAAGCGTAAGAAGGAATAGAAAATACCCTGCTCCAAGGTGAAATGTCCACCGCGTTCATAGTATCCACAGCGGATCCATAATCGAACACATCCGCCCGCCCGATCAGCAGCTCCACCTCCCAGCAGCGCCCGGAGGAAAACGTGGAGTCCAATTCGGACACGCCAGTGAACGACGAGCGGGTTCTCCGCCAACACGCACATCAGAAAGTGAACTGGGAGGCGGGGGAGGAGTTAGTGTTGTGGCGCTTCTAGGCGAGGTGCGGAGCGCTTCCTGAGCGTTTAGTCAGAAGCGGAGGTGTGCGGTCTTGGAACCTGTTTCAATTTATATCTTCGGGCACCACAAGAGTACTTCACCATGGGCACTCATTCACACTCCAGGGATACTTCCTCCTTGCAGTCGGGGCGCTGCATTCATGTCGCCTCGCTTATTCCGCTTCGCTCCATGAGTCACCTCTGGCCGTAGCGCGCCAACCGGCATGACTTCGCCTGCGCTTGGCCCCTGCTACGCCCCTCGACCGTGGTCCGATGTTCGCTTCATCGCTGCTCACTCTCGCCATCGAGTCTAAAGTTTAAACAGGCTCTGAGCATCGTCAGTAAATGGGCATTGCCTTTCAGTCTGCCTATGGGCCGAGATCAAGCGAAAATAGACACATTATTACAGCCGGAGAGGGAACGTCTTCCCGTAGATTCTGGTGCACCCCTTTCAAGCTTTCTACTGTTGGCTTTGAATAAAAGAAAAATGACAGTGGAGAAATCGCGCGGATGACAAATAGAGGTTGCAGTGGATGCTTACCGATATTGACGGAAGATCTGCAAGATGTACGACGTCGAAAAAAAGAAAAAATTGAGTCTGCGAAAGTAATCTGCTGATTTTGTATTGCCCAAAAGTTATTTTTCTACTCTTAGATTCTCCTTTCATTACGCGTTAGCGTCCTGCATCCAAGTCAAATTCAGCTATGAGTACGATAGCAGTCAACGGGGAGTCAGCATCAACGGCGTTTCGGGCGTCGTTTGAGGCATTCCGATCGAGGTTTGATGACATTCTTGAAGAGTGGTTAGAGGAGAAGCAGGAAGCGGCCGAGTCCGATTCGCCGGAGGCAGCTGATCTCACGACTGCGCTCAGCGATCTCGTGCTCAGTGGTGGAAAGCGGATTCGTCCGGCCCTCGCTTACCATGGATATCGCGCGTGCGATGGAGAGACGTCACCGGACATTTGGTCGCTCGCGATGTCGCTCGAACTTCTTCATACCTATCTGCTCGTCCATGACGACATCATGGACCGGTCCGATCGCCGCCGTCGGCAGCCAACCATCCACGTTCGGTTCGAGGAGAAGCACCGCCGGGAAGAGCTAAAGGGGAACTCGGAGAAGTATGGGCAGGCGCTTGGCATTCTGGTGGGGGACTTGGCGCACACCTACGCTCACGAGCTCTTCTCAGACACGCTCGGTTCGGAATACTACAGCGCGTTGAGTGAGACGTTTGCGCACATGGAGGAGGAGGTGATCTGCGGGCAGCACATGGAACTGCGAGTAGCCGCTCAGGGCGAAGCCGATCCGGATCGGTTGCAGGAGGTTCTTCAGCTCAAGTCCGGTCGCTATTCCGTGCAGCGTCCTGTACAACTGGGCGCCCAGCTGGCAGGGGCTTCGTCTGAGCAACTGGACACCCTGACGCGCTATGGTGCTGCCGTCGGCGAGGCCTTCCAGCTTCAAGACGACCTCCTGGGTATGTTTGGCGATCCGGAAACCGTCGGGAAGCCCGTAGGTGATGATCTGCGCGAGGGCAAGTACACCTTCCTTATCCATCATACGCTCCAGCGGTCGAACAGCAAAGATCAGCAAACAGTACGCGAGGCGCTTGGTCAATCTGATCTTTCCACTGAGACCATAGAGGAGGTGGCTCGGATCATGCAGGAGTCGGGAGCCGTCGATCATGTGCGCCAGATGATTGATGACCGCCTGGAGACGGCCCACGTGGCGCTTCAAGAGGAAGATTTTCGCGAAGAGGGTCTCGACTTCCTGGCAGGCGTTATCCGCTATATGAAGGAACGAAATAAGTAAACCGCTACCATGGAGAGCACAACCGATACGACCTCATCCGACGCAGGAGAGCGCGACCGGAAAGCCGAGCATCTGCAGCTCGCGCTCAAGGAGCAGATGCAGGCGCGACAGCGTTTTTTCCAAGACTATTACTTTGAGCACCGTGCGCTGCCGGAAATCGACCTAGCAGAGGTCGATACTACAACTGAGTTCCTCGGTACAACGATAGAAGCCCCCCTACTAATTTCCTGCATGACCGGCGGGACCGAGGAGGCTGGGCGTATCAACAGAAATCTCGCGCGCGGCGCTGAAGAGACGCAGATTGCTCTCGGCGTTGGTTCACAGCGTAAAGCGCTGGAGGACGAGAGCCAAACCGGCACCTTCGAGGTGCGCAGTAGAGCTCCTACCGTTCCACTCCTGGGCAATCTGGGAGCCGTGCAGCTGAACTATGGATACGGTGTGCAGGAGTGCAAAGCAGTCGTTGACATGATTGATGCCGATGCTCTGACGTTTCATTTAAACCCGCTTCAGGAGGCAATCCAGCCTGAGGGCGATACGAATTTCTCTGATTTGCTTCCCAAAATCGAATCTATCGCTGAGCAACTTGATGTTCCCGTTATTGCCAAAGAAGTTGGTGCAGGTATATCGGGAACCGACGCGCAAGCGTTGGCCGATCGCGGCGTAAAAATTATTGACACGTCCGGTATGGGCGGAACCAGCTGGGCCCGCATTGAAGCCGAGCGTGCCGACGACATGGAGATCGGTGACCTTTTCGGAGACTGGGGGATCCCCACCCCGGTATCGATTCAACAGGTTAGCGCGGTCCCCGGAGTTACCGTAATCGGAAGTGGCGGTATTCGAAGTGGAATCGACATGGCAAAGGCTATAGCTTTAGGCGCCGACATGGTAGGCATGGCCTCCCCCTTCTTGCGGGTTGCTGTAGAGTCGGAGCAGGACGTAATCGACAAGATTCACCGCACGATCCGCGAGTTCAAGATTGCGATGTTTTGCGTGGGAGCACGCACTGTTGATGAGCTCAAGCAAGTCCCCATCTACCAACAGTAGCAAGAGTTAATCTGTACAAAAGTTATCCTGCTGATCACCACCCCGGAATTTATGGATCATCACAATACCACCAACAACAAAGGGAACGCGCCGATCGAGAAAACAGAGCGCTACGAGAAGCTCGTGCGTTCCCTGGCTAACGGAGATCGTTCCTTCCACAAGCTGCCCTCGGATCTGTCGGCCGACGAAGCAGCGGCCGTCCGCCGTGCTGCGCTCGAACGCATGTCGGGCAGCGAGCTCGAGGGAACGGGAAGCTACTCCTTCGATGCAGAGCAGGTGTCGAGCCACAATTGCGAGAACCTGATCGGGGCCGCGCATATTCCCGTTGGGACGGTCGGACCTATTCCCATCCACGGCCAGCACGTCGATGGAGAGGAAGAGATTCACGTTCCGCTCGCCACCACGGAAGGAGCGCTCGTGGCGAGCGTCAATCGCGGGTGTGCTGCGCTGCGAAACGCCGGCGGGGCCACAGTCGACGTCGAGGACGTCGGGATGACGCGGGCGCCGGTGTTTCGGACGTCCGGCATCAAGGAAACGCGGAAGTTCGTCGAGTGGGTGAACGTGCACGAGCACGAGATTCGCGCCTTCACCGAGTCGACGAGCCGCTACCTGAAGCTGCTGGACATCCGCCCGTTTAGCTTCGGCACCACCGTGTTTCTGCGGTTCCGCTTCAAGTCGGGCGATGCGATGGGTATGAACATGGCCACGCTCGCCTGCGACCAGGTGATCGAGGAGTACATCACGCCGTCGACGGGCATTCAGTGCGTGTCGCTCTCCGGGAATTACTGCGTCGACAAGAAGCCTGCGCAGGTCAACGCCCAAGAGGGGCGCGGCAAGCAGATCCACGCGGAGGTCGTCCTCGACGCCTCGACCGTTGAGAAGTATCTGAAGACGAATGCCGCCGACCTGACGGAGGTGCAGTACCGGAAGAACCTGTTGGGCTCCCAGGCCGCCGGGTCGATGGGCATGAACGCCCATCACGCCAACATGGTAGCTGCCTTCTTCATCGCGACAGGTCAGGACGTCGCCCAGGTCGTCGAGGGATCGCTGGGCACGACATGTGTCGAGCAGCGCGACAATGGATCCGTGTTCTTTTCCATCTTCATGCCCGACGTTCCGCTGGGCGCTATTGGGGGCGGCACGGGCCTTCGGACGCAGCAGGAGGCGCTTTCGATGATGAACGTGTCGCCGGATCCGGACAACCCGGGGCAAGCCGCCATGCGCCTCGCCGAGATTCTAGGAGCCACAGTGCTGGCAGGAGAGCTTTCGCTCATGGGCGCGCTGAGCTCAAACCACCTCGCCAGTGCGCACCGAACCCTGGCCCGCAACACGCCGACGTCGGTGCAGGATGCGCAGGGGCAAGACATCCGGCCGAACAACGGCAAGCTCCAAGTTCCCTCGGAGGGTTCCTAGCGCGCTCTTCTCGGCAGGTTTGTTCTGATCACCACGGGGAAGTGAATTTTGAGCGTCGTTACGACGGTAACACCGGGAAAGCTAATCCTGATGGGGGAACATGCAGCGGTCTATGGGCGCCCGGCACTTATAGCCGCCGTCGACCTCTGGATGCGTGTCACGATTACCGGCCGAACGTCTGGCTCGGGAATCGCTATCGACCTTCAGAATTTGGACCATGAAGAAGAAACCACGTGGCCTGCCGTCGAAGATTATGCCGACCGGGTGCGCCGGCGGTGGCATCAGTATGTTGAAAATCCAACGGCGCAGGCATTTGCTCGGATGCGCGGGAACGATCCTGCCCATCTCGTGAAGGTGGCCTTAGGCGAAGCACGGCGACAGTCCGAGTGCATAGAGCAGCGCGCGCTGCGTCTAAACATCACATCCGAGCAGCCCATCGGGTCTGGATTCGGCAGTTCGGCCGCCGTGGCTGTTGGCGTTCTCCGAGCCCTGTATGCGTTTCAGGAAGAGCCTATCGACGACGACGCGCTGTACCGCCAGGCGCTGGAGGTGGAGCGCCGGCAGCACGGAACGCCGTCGGGAATCGATCCGGCGACGGTGCTGCGCGGGGGAATCGTGTGGGCGGAGCGGAGGGAGGAAGGATCGCTCGGATTTCAGCCCGTTGCATTCCGCTCGCCTGAGCTGTCGAAGATCAGCGTATACCATTCAGGGGATCCGGAAGAATCCACCGGCACTGTCGTAGACGCCGTCCGGGAGCGGCGCGACCAGCATCCGGAAGCCACTGAGGCGGTGCTCGACCGCATGGAAACAGCCACTCACCAGCTCCATCGCGTACTGACCCATTCCGAAGAGCGAACCGACGATCTGATGCAATCCATCCGCAACTATGAGGCAGGGCTCGAAGAACTGGGCGTAGTTCCCGAAACGGTTCGAGAGCGCGTGCGGGCGATCGAGCAGCGGGGCGGTGCTGCCAAGATTTCGGGAGCCGGCGCCTTATCTGGGACAGGGGCGGGGTCGCTGCTCGTGTACCATCCTGATCCAGCATCGGCCGAGCTGGACCCGGTCTTAGAGTCGCTTCCACAGTATGCCATCGAGCTGGGCGTCAAGGGCAACCGGCGGGAGGTGGCGGCATGAGCAAAGTGACCGTCACGGCACCTGCCAACATCGCTTTTATCAAGTACTGGGGCGCGCGCGACCTTGACCGGGCCATTCCGTGCACGCCCTCCATCTCGATGACGCTGCGCGCCTGCTGCAGTCGCACTACAGTCGCATTCGAGCCGAACGCCCCGGGCGAGGACGAGGTGCGTATCCGAAAGTCGAATGGGGAACTGAAAGAGCCGGACGCTGGATTCCGAGACCGCGCCCGCCAACATCTCGACCGGCTTCGCGACTGGGCCGGTCGCACGGGTCGCTTCCGCATGGCCACGCAGAACAGTTTTCCGAGCGCGGCAGGGCTGGCGTCGTCAGCATCGGGCTTTTCGGCCCTCACCCTGGCCGCCGTGCGCGCCATGGAGCAAGACGCTTCGCCCGCCCAGCTCTCGGTGTTGGCTCGGCGCAGCGGCTCGGGCTCTGCTGCTCGCTCGGTGATGGGCGGATACGTGCGATGGCCTTCCAACGGCGAGGAAGGGGCTGCTGAGCAGCTAGCGCCCGCTGACCACTGGGACCTCCGGGACGTAATTGCCATCGTCGAAACGTCGCCCAAGAAAGTGCCCTCGCGCGAGGGACACCGGCGCGCTCCTACGAGTCCTTTTTTCGAGACCCGGCTCGATCATATGGACGACCGGCTGGAGGGAGTGCAATCCGCCCTGATGGAGCGAGAGATGAGCACGCTGGGGCGCGTGGTGGAAGAAGAAGCTATCGAACTGCACCTCATTGCGATGTCGTCCCGCCCGCCCATATTCTACTGGGCGCCCGAGACGCTGGCTGTGCTGTCTGCCATCCGCACGTGGCGCGAGGAAGGAGTGGCGGCCTATGCCACGATGGACGCAGGGGCAAATGTCCACGTGATCTGCCCGGCATCTGACGAGCCGCGTGTTGCTGAGCGATTGGACCGCCTATCAGCAGTGCACGAGATCATTCGAGATGGAGTAGGCACCGGGCCCACCTTCGAGCCCGATCATCTGTTCTAGCATGGTATGGAGAACCGCGGAATCACCCTTGTGAAGCTGGGGGGAAGCCTGATTACTGATAAAACAACCCCCGAAACGCCCCGCCGAGCCGTCATTCAGCGGCTGGTCGGTGAGCTGGCAGACGTGTGGGAGCAGCATGCGGGTCGCCTTGTTCTCGGGCACGGGAGCGGTTCATTCGGACACGTAGCTGCCGATCGTCATGAGGTGCACGGCGGGTATCGCGGCGCTGAGCAGCGTCCGGGCATCAGTCGTACGCAGCGACAGGCGGCGCGCCTCCATCACATGGTGTTGGACGCGCTTATTGACGGCGGTCTGCCGCCCTTCTCTGTAGCCCCGTCGAGTGCAATGGTTGCCTCGGGGCAAGAGCCGGCAGCGTTTTTTGCTGAGCCGATAACTCGCGCGCTGGGAATGAGCCTGCTTCCCGTTGTTTATGGAGATGTCGTGACGGATCGGCGCCAGGGCATCGCCATTGGCTCCACCGAGCACGTGCTCCGCACGCTCGCCTATGAGCTGGAGAGCGCCGGTCGGGTGGTCGAGCGCGTGCTTTGGCTTGGCAACACGGACGGCATCTACGATGCAGGCGGAGCGACCATTCCTCGCGTCACCCCGGCCAATGTACGCTCGGTTTTCGAGCAGATTGAGTCTCCGGAAGGAACGGACGTAACTGGCGGGATCCGCCATCGACTTAAAACAGCGGTACAACTGGCCGCACGCGGCATCCCATCCGTTATAGTGAATGGAACTACATCCGGCGTTCTACGAGATGCCCTCCAACAACGAGAGGTGAGCGGGACTCGCGTGGCCGTGTCGGAGGAAGCTTGGGATTTTGACCCTGGATAGATTAGATTGCAGGTGAATCCAGAGCGCGTCATGGAAAAGTTTGTAGCGGCGGCCTATGTTAAACCCCTGAGTTGCATAGGGCTGGTGGAACGTTTGTAGAGACCGCTGACGCTGAACATCGATCCACTGTCCGAAATCGAGGACATGCTTTATGGCGGAGTCAGAAACGAAAGCTGATATAGACGATCTCCTCGAAGAGACGAGCCGAACCTTTGCGCTCTGTATTCCGCAGCTGCCGGAGCCTACGGAGCGGGAGGTGGGCATAGCATATCTCCTGTTTCGCATTGCTGATACCTTCGAGGACGCGGCCGTTTGGCCTCGGCAGCGACGGCTGGACGCGCTCGACGACTTCTCGGATCTTCTCGATGATCCGGACCCGGGAGCGGCTCATCGGCATGCCGAACAATGGCTCGACGATCCCCCCTCCGATCATGAGGGATACCTGGACCTGCTCAAGGCGACGCCTCAGGTGCTCACTGCGTTTACGCAGCTCGACGAGGAGGCGCAGGCGATCATTACGAAACACGTCCAGCGCACCATCCAGCGTATGGCCGACTTCGTTCGGCGCGCCGATGAAAGCGGATACCTGGAGCTGAAAACGCTTGACGACTTGCGCGAATACTGCTATGCCGTGGCCGGGATTGTCGGCGAAATGTTGACAGATTCATTTCTTCTCCGCCGGCCGCCATTGGAAGAGATTCGCCCGTATCTGACCAAGCGTGCGCCGCTTTTCGGGGAGGGGCTGCAACTAACCAACATCCTAAAGGACGCCAATGTCGACGAGGCGGAAGGGCGCAGCTTCCTGCCGGATGGAGTTGACCGGAAAGCGGTGTTTGAGCTGGCGCGGAAAGGGCTCGACGCAGCGGCCGAGTATACACTCGCCCTGCAGAAGGCCGGCGCCGCGCGCGGCATCGTAGCGTTCAACGCGCTGCCGCTCCGCCTGGCAATAGGCACCCTCGACCGCGTGGAGGAAGAAGGGCCCGGCGCTAAGCTCTCGCGCTCCGAGGTCTTCACAACAATTGGGCGCATGCACTACAATCTGCGTGTTGGAAAGCCTGCCGTTGACCACCCCGCATGGGAGCGCCCGCTTGAGCACTTTCAGCAGGCCGGCGATCCGACAGTCCAGGACTCGCCCGTGACGTCCTGAGTTAATTCCGGCAAGGACACCCCAGCCGCTGGAGCGCGCCCACGGCATCAGGCCGATGCTTCGGCTTTGTGGGGGGAGGGCGACGCCGAAGAGGGCTCGTATCGACCGCGATAGTCGATTCGCAGCGAGCCATCGGGAGCTGTGAAGACGTTGGCCTCCATCTGGAAGACACGGGCGATCAGGTCAGGCGTGAGCACATCGTCGGGCGCGCCTTCGGCAGCGAGGCGCCCTTCCTGGAGGACGAGCAGCCGGTCTGCATATCGGGCTGCCAGCTCAAGATCATGAAAAACGGCAAACACAGTACGGCCCTGCTCGACGAGACTCTGCACCTGGTCCATGAAGGTGAACTGATAGTGCACGTCCAGATGAGCGGTTGGCTCGTCGAGAAGCAGGAGGTCGGCTTCTTGGGCGAGCGCCTGCGCGAGGAAAACGCGCTGCGTCTCGCCACCGCTCAGTGAGAGCACAGACCGGTCGGCAAACCCCCCGAGGTCGACCTGCGCGAGTGCGCGACGCACCAGCGCTCGATCCTCGCTACCGTAGGGTTGCAGCCAGCTTTTGTGGGGGGCGCGGCCCAGCAGGACGAGCTCCTCCACGCTAAACTCGAACGTCAGGGTAGGCGATTGGCGAACGAACGCCATGCGGCGCGCCAACTCGTCGGGAGACCAGTCTTGAATGGGGCGGTCGTCGAGCGTGAGGTCGCCATCGTAGGGGAGCACGCCACTGATTGTGCGTAGCAGCGTGGTCTTTCCGCTTCCGTTCGGCCCCAGTAAACCGATCCAGGAGCCTTCCGTGAGGTTGAAGGTCAGATCGTGCAAGATGGGCGTCTGTCCGAGCTCAACGTCCAGGTGGCGGGAGGAAAGGAGCGGCACGGCTATCGGCTAGAACATCAGTTATCGGCAAACTACAGGGGGCTGAACGGAGGGAGAGGGAGCTCCGTTCAGCAAGGCACGAATGTTTGTTGATACCTCTTTGATTTTGCTAAAGCTTGGAATCCTCCCGGCCGCTCCATTCGTTCGAAAAACTCCGTTGTAGCAAACAGCTCTAATCCCCTGCTATGAGTCAGTCATCTGATCGAACCTGCCCGTCGTGCGGGGCGCCCCTCTCCGAAGAGGCCTCGACGTGCGGCCTGTGTGGAAAACCCGTCCCTTCTGACACGCCGGAAGCTCCCGACGAACCCACCGACGAACCCGCGCCTGAACCTGTACCGACTGAAGACGGCGAGGGCACGTCCGAGGACGAAGGGGTGTACTGCAACGCGTGTGGGTGGGAGAATCCCATCGACGCGCGCTACTGCAGCCAGTGCGGCGAACAGCTGCAGGATTTCCCTGAGGGGGCCCGTCCAGTGATGGCCGACCTCCCGCGCGGGCCGAGCGATGTAGACGACACCTCGGAACCCGAGCCGGCAGCAGCGGGCTCTGACGACTCCGCAGAGCAGGAACAGAAATCAGGAATTGGGGCAACGGCCGGCTGGATCGTAGGCGGTGCCCTAGTGGCCGTCCTCGCTCTTTTTATCGTTGATGCGCTGAGCGACGATATGGAATGGGGCGACGATGATCCGGAACCTGCCGCTCAGGCGCCGGGCATGAGCGACGCCCCGATGCAGGGAGGCGAGGGGAGCGAGCCCGCGCCCATGAATGGAGATATGAATGGAGAGGCGCCCGCTATGGGGGACGCTCCGGATCGAGCCACCGGTCTGCCTGGCGATCAGGATCTGTCAACGCTCGTTTCCGAATACGGGGACGAGGACGTGCCGGCTGAGCTGGAAGAGCGTGCCGAGCGTCTCCGTCAGGAGATTGAAACGGTGGGTGCAGGCCCCGAGCAGGTAGAACAGAAGCAGGAGATTGTGGAATTGTACGCCAGCGCTGGGCACATCGGCCGGGCTGCCCTGGCGCAGCACGACATGGCCGAGATGACCAACATGCCCGAGCACTGGCGCCGAACCGGGGATATGCTGTACAGCTGGATGGAAGCCTTCGAGGGCGAGCCTGTATCGGCAACCATTGCCAATCACGTGGTTGAGGCCTACCAAGAAGTGCTGGAGCAGGACCCGGATAACCTGGACGTGCGAACCGATATGGCCACGGCGTACCTGCAAACGAACCAGCCCATGCGCGGCGTCGACGAGATTAACCGCGTCCTCGAAGAAGACCCCGACCACTTCCAGGCGCGCTTCAATCGCGGCATCATGCTCACAATGATTGGTCGCGTCGACGAGGCCATTGGCGAGTTCGAGCGCGTCCAGGAGATCGTCGGGCCGGAGTCGCCCTATTACGACCAGGCCAACCAGGCCATTGAGACCATCCAGGCGCAAAACGAGTAGCGATAAAAAATTGGCAAGGTAGCGTCGGCCTCCGATTCGATGAGTGAGCCACGCCCGAAACTCACGAGGGTGGGCCTCGTAGGCTGTAGCAGTTCCATGTCATCTAGAAGCTCGTCATGAGTTTGTCGCGTGCACATCGCTACGCCGCGACCTTGATGGTCGCGACTCTGCTCTTTGGCGGAGCGCTGCCGCTCGTGCAGCATGTCTGCGCGCACCTGATGCACGAGCCGGCTGAGGAATGCTGCTGCTTCGATTCCCATCCGTCGCATGCAGACGATGACTGCGATCACGACCACGCGCAGGACACGCCGAACCACGAGGGGCTTGTCCTCTCGGCAGACTGCTGCGATCTGACGGTTCAGCAGGCTGATCCGGACGCCGTCACGCCGCGCACTATTCAGGTCGACGCGTCGCCGGCCGCTACGGAGCCTCCGATGGCGACAGATATCCGCTCGGCAAGCCAGGTAGCTACTCTCCACCTCTCTAATCGCGGGCCGCCGCTTGGGGCCACGCATGACCTCTTCCTCCTCAACGAGGTCTTTCTAAGTTGAATCAAGCGTAGTTGCACGCCTGTGTCTAGGGGATCTATATCCCACCGGCACAGGCGTTTTTTGGTTGATAAAACCGTGCGCGACCGTCTTATCGCGTCCTATCGCTTGGCATCATCCAACGCAGACTACGCTTGGTCTATGACTACAACTCGTCTCTTTATACCCCTTCTCGCTCTTACCCTCACGCTCGCCGCCTGCAACGGTGATGCGCCTGATACCGACTCTGCCGACCTCAGCGGGGACGCTCAGGTGATTGAGGTTGACGTCAACGCCGACGGGTACGTCCCCGACTCGATTCCTCTGGAAGAGGGCGTTCCAACTGAGCTCGTCTTCACGCGTCACACCGATAATTCCTGCGTCGAGCGGGTCGAAATTCCCGCTTTTGACATCGAAGCAGAGCTTCCAGAGGGCGAACCGGTGAGTGTCGAGCTCATACCCGACCGAACCGGGGAATTTTCGTTCACCTGCGGCATGGACATGGTCGAAGGCACGCTTGTCGTGGAATCATAAGTCAGGCGGCCTCGCAGCCGAGCTCGATGGCTCAGAGCCCGGCTGTAATCGATCGGCTTCGGCACGTCTTGTTGTGTGGGCAGGGAGTCTGTTTGTGAGTACCTGGCCCCGTCCCCCGAGCCTTCGGCACGCCGCCCTCCTGCGCTGCGGAGCGTGTGCTCCTGAGGCACGGATCTCGTTGGGACGACGCACGGGCTTTGCTCCTTACGTCTAGTTCGGCTTCGCCTCATAGTCCATCGATCAAGCAGGCTCTGATCCTTTGCACTCTTCAACCCTGAACCGCAATGATTTCTGAGTGGCTTCCTAACATTCATCCAATGGTTGTTCACCTGCCGATCGGCCTGCTCGTCGGAGCCGTGCTGGTGGATCTCGTGGCCGTGCTTCTTCGACGCGTTCGCGCGCTCTCGGTGACGGCGCTCGTGCTGTACGTGCTCGGCGCCCTGGGGCTGGGCGCGGCGTACTGGACCGGCCAGCAGGCGGCCGACACCGTCGACGTTCCGACGGAGGCTGTCTCCGCGCTCGCCAGCCATGAAGACTGGGCGCTCTACACGCTCATCTTCTTCGGCGCGTATGCGCTGGTGCGGCTGGGCGTATTCATCGCCAGTCGTCAGCCGGGTCTATGGCTGTCGCTGGGACTGTGGGTCGTTGCCCTCGGCGGAATGGGACTGCTCTGGCAGACGGGTGACCGCGGCGGCGAGCTCGTCTATGCCCACGGCGTCGGCGTGCAGGCCGTCGACGAGCTCAGCGCGGAGCTCCGGGCCCTAGAGCGCGAGATGCGCGTCGCCGAGGCGGAGCCCGTCGTGCACGACGAGGGCGGCTGGTCGTGGCACATCACGGAAGGCGCCGATGCAGCCTTGGACGCACACTTTGACTGGGTGATGGGCAGCCCGGAGGACGTGGAAGCGTCCGTCGCTCCTCGAAACGAGAACGATCACGTGCTGGAGTTGAGCCTGCAGGACGGGCCGGTACTTTTCGTGGCCGGCGACCCGCTGGGGGCCGTCGCCATCGAGGCCGACCTCAACGCCGATGACTTCGATGGGCAATTCGCGCTTGTCCACAATGTGGTTGATGCGGACACCTATCACTACTGGCGAAAAGAGGGCGATCAGTTCGCCCAGGGCCGCATGGTCGACGGTGACGACGAGGTGCTTGACGAGGGAACGATGGACGAGTCCGGGTGGATGACGCTGCGAGCGACCGGCGCAGAGGGCCACTTTTATGGCTACGTGAACGACGAGACCGGCGCGCATGGCCACAGCCCGGCCCCCGACGCCGGTCCGGCCGGCCTTTGGATCGATGGCGACGGCACGCTTGCCCTTCGCCGCGTTGAGGTGGAGGCTACCGAGTGACCTCGCCAAAAATTGTACCTGTCACACTCTTCTATACGCGCAGTTCTGAGGCATTATGAGCTTTGTGGATCGTATCATACGGTTTTTTCTGGAGAACAAGCTGATCGCCGTGCTGGCGCTCCTCGCGCTCGTCGGGTGGGGCGTAGCAACGGCGCCGTTCGACTGGGACGTTGATCTCTTTCCCCGCGATCCGGTTCCCGTAGACGCCATTCCGGACATCTCTGAAAACCAGCAGATCGTCTTCACTGAGTGGGAGGGCCGCTCGCCCCGGGACATCGAAGACCAGATCACCTACCCGCTCAAAACGGAGCTGCTCGGCGTGCCGGGGGTGGAGACGATCCGCGGCAGCTCCATGTTCGGCTTCTCGATGATCAACATCATCTTCGAGGAGGATGTCGACTACTACTGGAGCCGCTCGCGCATCCTGGAAAAGCTCGACGCGCTGCCGGCCGGCACGCTCCCTGAGGGCGTGGAGGCGCAGCTCGGCCCCGACGCGACGGCCGTCGGACAGGTGTTCTGGTACACGCTGCAGGGGGTAGACGACGAGGGCAATCCCACCGGCGGCTGGGACCCGCAAGAGCTGCGCTCGATCCAGGATTTCCAGGTGCGCTACGCGCTCTCGTCGGTCGACGGCGTCGCCGAGGTGGCCAGCATCGGCGGATACGAGAGAGAGTATCAGGTCGACATCGACCCGGTAGCCATGCGCGAGGCGGGCGTCAACGTCAAGCAAATCGCCGAGACTGTCCAAAAGAGCAATCAGGACATCGGCGCGCGCACCCTGGAGCTGAACCGGGCCGAGTACCTGGTGCGCGGGCTGGGCTATATCGAGTCGCTCGAAGACATCGAGGAAAGCGTCGTTGACGTGCGTGGGGGCAACACGCCCATCCGCATCCGCGACGTGGCCAACGTAAGCCTGGGGCCGGCCCAGCGCCGAGGCGCGCTGAGTCTGGAGGGTGCCGAAGCCGTAGGCGGCGTCGTGACGGCCCGCCACGGGGAGAATCCCCTGGAGGTGATCAACGATGTCAAGGAAGAAATCGAACGCATCGAGCCGGGACTCCCGTCCAAGACGCTGGCCGACGGCACCGAGTCGCAGGTCGAGGTCGTGCCGTTCTACGATCGGAGCGGCCTCATCCACGAAACGCTGGGCACGCTCGAGAGCGCGCTGTCGCAGCAGATTCTCATCGCCATCATCGTGATTATCATCATGGTGATGCACCTGCGCGCATCGTTCCTGGTGTCGGCGTTCCTGCCCATCGCGGTGCTTATGTCGTTCGTCATGATGCGCTACATCGGCGTGGAGGCGAACGTGGTCGCCCTGGCCGGCATTGCCATATCAATCGGAACCGTGGTGGCGATGGGTATCATCATGGTCGAGAATATGATTCGGCACCGGGCCGATGCCGAACCGGACGAGCCAACGCTTGAAGTGATCTACCGGGCCGCCACGGAGGTTAGCCCGGCGGTGGTGACGGCGCTGCTCACCACGATCGTCAGCTTCCTGCCGGTCTTTATGCTGCAGGCCGAGGAGGGGCGCATGTTCGGCCCGCTGGCGTGGACGAAGACCTTTATTCTGGTCGCGACGCTGCTCATCGTCATCACGCTGCTTCCGGCCTTTGCGCATTCGCTGCTCAGCCAGAAGGTGGGAAGTCGCCGGTGGCGGTACGTCCTCAACGGCGCGATGGGAGTGGCTGGTATCGTCGTCGCCTTTGCGTTCATGGCCTGGGCGGGGCTCACGCTCATGGCGCTGGCGGTGAGCAATATCGCGGCCATGGTGTACGAGGACCGGTATAAGCCCTGGTCGACGTGGGTGAACAATGGCATCATCGCGCTGGCGGTCGCCTGGCTCCTGGCTGGCGAATGGCTGCCGCTCGGGCCGGCGAACCCGCTCACCGTCAACATGCTATTCGTACTGCTCACGATCGGCCTCGTCTTCCTGGGCTTCTGGCTGTTCCTGCGGTACTACGAGCCCATGCTGCGATGGGTGCTCCAGCACCGCGCTGCGTTCTTGAGCCTTCCGATCGTGATCTTCCTCCTGGGCGGACTGGCCTGGCAGGGCCACAGCACAATCTTCGGATTCGTCGAGCGCGGGTTCAACGCCGTAGGCGTCGACATTGAGGACACGCGCGCCTGGAACGCGATGGACGATCGCTTCCCCGGCCTCGGCGAGGAGTTTATGCCAACCCTGGACGAGGGATCGTTCCTCCTCATGCCCACGACCCTGCCGCATGCAGGCGTCGAGGAGGCGAGGGAGATGATGCAGGAGATGGACATGCGCGTCAACTCCATCCCCGAAGTGCATACGGTAGCCGGTAAAATCGGGCGTGCAGAAACCTCCCTCGACCCGGCGCCGATGTCGATGTTTGAGACGGTCGTCCAGTACGAGAGCGAGTATAAAACGGACGAGCAAGGGCAACGCATCCGCTTCAAGGTCGACGACGATGGCGAGTTCGTGCGCGATGAGGATGGCGAACTCATTCCCGACCGCAGCGGCCAGTACTACCGGCAGTGGCGCGACCACATCCAGTCGCCCGATGACATCTGGGAAGAGGTCGCCCGGGCCGCCGACCTGCCGGGCGTGACCGCTGCGTCGAAGCTGCATCCCATTGAGACGCGGCTCATCATGCTGCGAACCGGCATGCGCGCCGACCTCGGGATACGTGTCGAGGGGCCTGACCTCGAAACCATCGACGAGTTTGCCGTGCAGCTCGAAGACGAGATTCGGCAGGCCGAGGGCGTGCGCCCGCCGACGGTTTTTGCCGACCGCGTAGTGGGCAAGCCCTATCTCGAAATCGACATCGACCGCGAGGCCATCGGCCGCCACGGGCTCACCATTCAGGACGTGCAGGATGTGATCAACATTGCCATTGGCGGGCGGCCCCTTACGATGACGGTCGAGGGGCGCGAGCGGTATCCGGTCCGCGCTCGCTACGCCCGGGAGTACCGCGACAGCCCGGAGGCGATGAAGCGCGTGCTCGTTCCCAGCGCCAACGGAGACGCGCAGATACCGCTCGGTCAGTTGGCCGATATCAACTTCGAGACCGGTCCCATGAACATCCGGAGCGAGAATACCTTCCTCAGCGCCAACGTCACCTTCGACGGGCAGGACGGCTACGCGCCCATCGAGGTGGTCGAGAACGTGCGTGATCATCTCCAGGATCGAATCGAAGAGGGAGCTCTGGCAGTTCCGGAGGGGATCAGCTACGAGTTTGAGGGCGAGTACCAGCAGCAACAGCGCATGGCCGAGCGGATGATGGTCGTCGTGCCCATCACGCTTCTCATCATCTTCCTGATCATGTTCCTCCAGTTCCGCTCGACGCCCGTCACGATGATCCTCTTCTCGTGCATCGCGCTGCTCTGGGCCGGTGGATTCATTATGCTCTGGCTCTACGGGCAGGACTGGTTTATGGACTTCAGCGTCCTCGGCATGGAGTTCCGGGAGATGTTTCAGATGGGCACGATCAATCTGAGCGTGGCCGTCTGGGTCGGATTCCTGGCGCTCTTTGGCATCGCGGTCGATACCGGCGTGGTGTTGGCCACGCACCTCGAGCAGCTCTTCGAGCGCTACAAGCCGGAGAGCATTCGAGAAATCTCAGAAACCGCCATCGAGGCCGGCGCAAACCGCGTGCGCATGTGCCTCATGATAACAGGCGTCACGCTCCTGGCGCTGCTCCCGATCTTCACCTCGCCCGGCAAGGGCTCGGAGATCATGGTGCCCATGGCGGTGCCGATGCTCGGGGGCATGTTTGTGAACCTCCTGACGCTTCTCATGGTGCCGCTGCTCTACGTGATGTGGCGGGAATGGACATTCAACAGCGCCGAGGCCGGCGGAGGGGAGGCGCCATGATGGTTCGAACTATGGCAACTAAGGTGAAGAAAACATCAATATTCATTTTTTGCTAGATCAAAAAACGAATCAAAAAAATCACGACTGCGACGAAATCGCCTGACACCTGCTACGGCTTCGCTGAAATTCTTCGAACTCGTTCGCTCCGCTCACTCAAACATCGAAGAATTTCCAGGCGCTCGTGCCTACGCAGTTGTCCGAGCGGCGATTTCGTCAAGGCCGGAAGGGAGTGTCCATTTTCCGGCTTACTGCGTGACATCATCAACTTATCGCAGCGTTGCGGCCTTTCGATCTCGTCGCGTGGTGCGAGCAGAAGAGAGAATGAAGAGGGACATTTTTCGCGATACCGTTTTTCAGCGATAACACTGGACCATGGATAACGCATTGAATTTCAGGCTGACGCGACACATCGGAGTTGCGCTTTGCCTCCTGGCTCTTTTGGCGAGCCCAGTTCTGGCGCAGAATGAACCTGCCGAGCCGCCGCTCCCTGACGATCCAGAAGTCCCCTTCACGACCGAGTCGGGAGACGCGGAGGATCTGGAGGGACTGCGGGCGCTCATGGCAGAGGCTGCAGAGAACAATCCGGAGCTCCGAGCGCGCTTCACTGAATACCGGCAGCAGCTCGAAAATATACCGCAGGTTGGATCGCTGCCGGATCCGGAGGTCATGTTCTCGTTCTTCACGAATCCGCAGGAGGCCGATCCTATTCCCGGACGCTTCATGGGCGAAGCCATGCAGATGTTTCCGTGGTTCGGGACGCTGAGCGCACGCGAGGAGCGCGAGGAGCGCTTCGCCGAAGCCCAGCTGCAGCGGTTCGAACGGGCCAAGCTCGACCTCTTCCGCGACGTGCAACAGGCCTGGTTCGAGGTGGCGGGGATTCAGCGCGCCATCGAACTGACGGAGCAAAACCTGGAGCTCCTGGAGTCGCTGCGCCCGCTGGTCGACGTCCGCTACGAAACCGCGCAGGACGGACAGGTCGACGCGCTGCGCATCCGCATGGAGCAAGATGAGCTGGAGACGCGCCTGCGCAACCTCGAAGATGAGCGTCGCCCGGCAGTGGCGAAACTGAACGAGCTGCTCAATCGCGATCCCACCGCATCGGTCGAGGTGCCCGAGCAGCTGCCCGACGCCCTGCTCGACCTCGGCGGCCTCCCCGATCCGACGTTCCAGCGCATCGCGGCTGACGGAGGGCTGGGAGAGGCCGTGCTCGACACGCCGGTCGACACGCTGCGCGAGGCGTTCGTTGACGTCATTGCCCGGCAGGATCCTTCGCTTCGTGCGCTGGAGGCCGAAGCCGAGGGCTACCGCGCGAGCGACCGAGTGGCTCGCAAAGAAGGCCGGCCCAGCTTCGGACTCGGCGTGGAAGTTATGGGGCGCGACTTCGGGCCGATGCGCATGATGGACGGCGGCGAGTCGATTTTTGCTAAGGCATCCATCAGTATCCCGCTGCACCGCGAGCAATATCGCGCGCAGCGCCGGCAGGCCGAGTTGGGCCAGGAGCGCGTCGAGCTTGAGCGCGAGCGACTCATGAATCGCGTCGATGCTCAGGTAGAAGAGCTCCTCAGGGCGTATCGCGAGGCGACGCGCGACATCGAGCTGTACCGCGAACGCCTCATCCCGCGCGCCACGCAGTCGCTCGACATCCTGGAAACCGACTACACAGGCGGGCGAGCGCGATTCGACGAGATCATCCAGATGCAGCGCCAGCTGCTCGATTACGCCATCCAACTCGTCAACGCGCAGGTCACCCAGCATCAGGTCCGCGCCGAGCTGGAAGCGCTCGCCGGCGTCGGGCTCGACATACGACCAGACTATCAGGAATGAAGCGTGATGCGTGAAGCGTGAATGCGTGAGCGGGCGAATCGAAGGCGTTTGTCTCACGGGTCACGTCTCACGAGTCACGACCTATGAATCAAAAACCATACACCAAGAACCAGATTTCCTATGCAACTCAATCGAACCACACTACTTGGAGCTGCTGCGATGCTGGTCGCCGGCATCGTCCTTGGAGCCATGCTTTTTGGCGGATCGGCCGACACCGGCGATGAAGCCGCGGCCGATGCGGAGCAGGCGCAGGCCCATGACCACGACAATGGCGATGAAGCGTGGACCTGTCCGATGCACCCGTCGGTGCGCGAAGATGGGCCGGGCGACTGCCCGATCTGTGGCATGGAGCTCGTCCCTGCTGGTCAGGTCGAGGACGGCGACCATGCCGACGATGAGTTCTCGATGGTGATGTCGGAGTCGGCCGTGCAGCTTGCCCGCATTCAGACGACCGAGGTGCGGCAGGACGTACCTACTCGAGAGATCGACCTGCCGGGGCGCGTGAAAGTCGACGAGCGTAATGTAACGACGGTCACCTCGCACTTTCCGGGGCGCATCCGTGACCTGAAGGTCGACTTTACGGGCGCCTATATCGAAGAAGGGCAGCCTATGGCATCGATCTATTCGCCGGAGCTCATCTCGGCGCAGCGCGAACTCCTGGAAGCCAAGCGCTACGAAGAGACCAGCCCGGAGATGGTTGAGTCGGCCCGGCAGAAGCTGCGGCTTTGGGAGCTGAGCGAGCGTGAGATCAACCGCATCGAGGAAAGCGGCGAGGTCCACACCGAGCTTGAGATTGACTCGCCCGTGTCGGGCTACGTGCTGGATCGGCGCGTCTCGCATGAGGAACATGTGGCCGAGGGAACCATCCTCTACGAGGTCGCCGATCTGGACCGCATATGGGTTATGTTCGAGGCGTATGAAGAGGATCTGCAGTGGATTCAGGAAGGTGACGAAGTGTCGTTCCGCATGAGATCGAATCCGGGGCAGAATCACACCGCGCAAATCACCTACATCGACCCCGTTGTGGATGGGAAAAGTCGCACGGCCCGAGTGCGCGCCGAGATGAACAATCCTCAAGGGCGGCTCAAGCCCGACATGCTCGTGCGCGGCACGGTGCACAGCGAAATGCCCGACGGGCTCATGGTCCCTGCCAGCGCCGTGCTGTGGACGGGCCCGCGCTCGCTCGTCTACGTAAAGGACACGGACGCCGACGTGCCGCGCTTTGAGGTGCGCGAGGTCGAGCTCGGCCCGCGCGCTGGCGACTTCTACGTCATCGAGGAGGGCGTAGAGGCCGGCGAGGAGGTCGTCTTCCACGGCGCGTTCCGACTCGACAGTGAGATGCAGCTCGCCGACCGCTTCAGCATGATGAACCGCGAGCCGGGCGCCGGTGCCGTTCCGGCGCACGACCATGGGGGTCACGGCGACCACGAGGACCACAGCGACCACGTCGAGCATGGAGAGGGTGAGGATGAACACGACTTCGCCCGACCGCCGTCGTATCAGGACGAAGTAACTGACGCCTTTCGCGCGCAGCTGACGGAGGTCGTCGAAGCGTATCTCGAGGTTCGCGACGCGTTCGTGGCGTCTGACGAAGAAGCCGCGCGAGCGCACCTGGCGGGCGTTGATGAGGCGCTCGACGCCGTCGATATGATGGAGCTGGAGGGCGACGCGCACGACGCCTGGATGGAGGATCTGGAGGCAATGCAGTCGCACCTCGGGCATATCGACCATGCCGAAACCATCGATGAGCTGCGCGCTGAGTTCTCCACGATCTCGCAGATCCTGGCATATTCGGCCGAGCAGTTCGGCATCGACGGGCCGCTCTACCGCAAGTTCTGCCCGATGGCCTTCGACGAAGACGGCGCCTACTGGCTCAGCCGCGACGACGAGATCCAGAACCCGTATCTGCCGGAAACCATGCTCACCTGCGGGGAGGTGATCGAGCAGCTCGACACGTAGAGCGGCCGCGCCAAACGCGAGGTGTGAAGGGGGCGAACCGGCAGGTGGCTTTGCTCCGATGGCTTGGGCGGGGCGGAGGCCGGCAAGTTCCAGGCTACCCTTTGCTCGGCCCTGGAACTTCTTGACGGCCCGCGTTCCGGCGGGAGAGTAGGGAATCGGACGACGGAGCGTCCGCAAGGTGAATGGTGCGTTGGGGAAAGGGAATCTCAATACCTGCCTGCTCAAAACGGACAAGAGCCTGCCGGTATACCTGGTTCCGCACCGCTCGCTTTCCGCGGGGACGGTCGATCCAGGCGAGCATCTGCAGCACGACGGCATCGTCCCCGAGGGCCGTGACGTTGACCTCCGGTTCGGGGTCGTCGAAGATGCGGTCTGATTCGTAGAGGATTTCTTGCAGGATAGCGGTCGCTCGGTCGAGATCCGTGCCGTAGGCGACGCCGATGCTCATGTTGATGCGTGTTTTCTGCTCGGGAAGCATGTGATTGATGATCACCTCTTTTCCGAGCACATCGTTGGGAATCAGCACAATCTCATTGTCACGCGTGCGAATCACGGTCTTATGCAGATTGATTTCCAGCACATCCCCCACATAATCACCGACTTCGATGCGATCCCCCACCCGAAAATTCCGATCGGCCGTAAGCGTTACGCCGGCCAGGACGTTCGACAGCACGGTGCGGGCCGCGAGGGCCACGGCCAGACCCGCGATGCCGAGCGAGGCCAGAAAGGCCGTTACCTCGATGCCAACTTCCCGGAGGGCAATCAAAATGCCGGCCGTCCAGATCAGATAAACGGCCGTCAGGTCCAGCAGCCGGACGATTCGCTCGTCGACGTCCGTGTCGGTCCGCTGCGCGAGCGGCAGTCCATACTGCCGGACGATGCTTTTGATCAGGCTCGCCAGAATCCACGTGCCCGTGATGATGAGAAGAGCCTGCTGGGCGCCCTCCCACTGGCCGAACTGCTGGCGAACCTCGGGAATCCGATAGAGCGCATAGTTGACCGAGCCCAGCGCGACGAGCACGCTCAGCGGAGGGCCTACGATCCGGAGCAGGATGCCGTCGATCTGGTAGCGGCTTCGATCGGCCAGAGTGCCAAGCCAGCGAAAGAGTCTGTACACCAGGTACGCCCCAATGCAGCCGGCGGCAACAAGGGCAAGCGAAAGAAGGAGAGTATTAACACCGACGCCATTCATAGAAACAGGACCCTGTGTCGAGAAGCGATAGAATGATCAGAATGTACGACGTTTTGGCAAGATCATGCACGTCGGATACAGAGTTGCGCACTGGCACACCGCAAGAAAAACGAGCAATTTGCCGCACCCGATACGCCGAGAGGACCGGAGAGGATCCTTCTCTTAAGAGAGGACGATTGAAACATACCATAGGGGGGTAGGGTATACAGCGGTGCACTTGTTTGCCGATTGTCCACCCGATTCCCATGCACATGGAAGATGAAAAGCGTGAGGCGGTACTTCAGCGTCTGCGCCGCATCGAGGGGCAGGTGCGCGGGTTGCAGCGCATGGTGGAGGAAGACCGCTACTGCGGGGACATCCTCGACCAGATTAGCTCCGTGCAGAAAGCGCTCCGGTCCACCGGTAAAATCGTCACGCGGAATCACCTGGAGACTTGCGTGACCGACGCCCTGCGTTCCGGAGACGCGGAAGCTGCCGAGCGGACCTACGACGAAATCATGGATCTCCTGTACAAACAAATTCAATAGTTGCCATGAGCGTACAAACGAAAGATTTCACGATTGACGGCATGCACTGCGACAACTGCGTCCGCCACGTGGACGAAGCGCTCCGCAAGGTCGAGGGCGTAGAAGTCGACGAGGTGCGCATCGGGTCGGCGCGGGTCCGGTACGACACCGATGAGGTGTCGCGCGATGCGGTCGCCGAGACCCTTGACGAGGCCGGCTATGAACTGAAAAACTCCAGCTAGATGGCGAATCTTGAGCGCACCATCGAGGAGAAGTATGACCGGGTCGCCGATGCCTACGACCGCCGGTGGGGAAGCTACGTCGACGCCACGCTGAGCTATTTCACCGACACGCTCCGGCTTCGTGGCGACGAGCATCTGCTCGACGTTTCCTGTGGCACCGGGGAACTCATTCGCCGGCTGCGCGCTCGCCATCCCGACCTGCGAATTACTGGGCTGGATCTGTCGAACGAGATGCTCGAGCAGGCGCGTCAGAAAGTGAACGGGGAGCCTCAGGTCACCTTCCGGCAGGGAAGGGCCGATGACCTTCCGTTTGACGACGAAACCTTCGATGTTGTCACGTCAACGAGCGCGTTTCACTACTACCATCGGCCGCGGCAGGTGCTCCGAGAGTTTGGGCGCGTCCTGCGCCCCGGCGGTTCCCTTGCCATGATCGACTGGAACGCTGACCACTGGCTCTGGACCCTGCTGGATCCCATGCTCCGCGGCTTCGACGCCACGTATCATGGCTGCTACGCTCCCCAAGAGGCCCGCCGGTTGCTAGAAGAGGCTAGCTTTCAGGGCGTCGGCGTAACCGACGCGCAGGTCGGCTGGATGTGGGGCGTATGGATGGCGATGGGGCGACGCGCCGGGAGTATGGAGTAATGTTAATTGGGTGTAAACCGATGTAATCGTCCACGAACAGGACCGTCTGAACCTATGGAAAGGCAACAGAAATCGATTCGCGAGGAGTTAACCGAAGAGGTGATTGAGAGTCGCGAGCAGTTGGTATCGTACATTGCATCGCGCGTGTCGGATCGCGAGCAGGCCAAGGATATTCTGCAGACGAGTCTGCTCAAAGCGCTGAAGGCCGCGCCGGATCTCGAGAGTCGAGGGGCGCTCATGCCCTGGTTTCATCGTATCGTACAGAATTCCATTGTGGACACCTATCGCGAGCGAGACCGTACGCGGAGAAAGCGCAATCAATACGCAACAGAGCGCGAACCGCACGTAGAGCCGGAGACGCCATCGACCCCTTGTCGATGCTACCGCGACGTGCTCCCGGCGCTCAAGGAGTCGGATCGCAAGCTAATCGAAGAAATGGAACTTGGACATCGGGACACGGAGGAGATGGCCGAGGAGCTCGGCGTTACGCGCAACGCGCTCAACGTGCGTCGCTACCGGGCGCGCCAGCGACTCCGAAAGCGACTCGTAGAGGAATGCACGACATGCCACGAACAGGGGTTCGATAGCTGCGAGTGTTAGCAGCATGTCGTGTACATGGTCCTCGATGGTCTTCGAAGGAATACCTGTTTCAAATAATACTTTTCTACCATAATGAATCGATGGCTCGCTGCAGCCATAGCTCTCGTTTTCTCCGCGCTTTTGCTTTTCGTTGCCGCCTGCGACGGCGAGCCGAGTGAGGACGAACGCGCCGCGGACGAGCCCGCGATGGCCATACACAACATGCCCACGGTGGCGCAGGATGAGCCCACGTTCTTGGCTCACATGATTCCCCACCACCAGGAGGCCGTTGAAAAAGCCAGCCTCGTTCGCGAGCGCTCTGAGCGCGAAGAAATGCGCGCCTTTGCCGCGTCTATGATGGAGCACCAGCAGGCCGAGATCGACCAGATGGAAACGTGGCTCCAGGAGGGGCTCGGAGAGGAGCAGCACGGCGGGCGACACGCGCCGGCCCATCGCGCCCAGCCCAGCGCTGACTACCGCGGCATGATGCCGGATCTAAGTGATCTCGATCCGGAGGAGCTCGACCGCGTGTTTCTCGAGAGCATGGTCATGCATCATATGATGGCCATTCGCATGGCCCAGCACCTCCAGGAGGAAGATCTCGTCGAGCACGAAGAGGTGAGCGAGCTGACTCGTTCCATCATCGAAACGCAGTCGAGCGGAGTCGAGCAGATGAGCCGGTGGCTCGCCGAGTGGCATGACGTGGAGCTTCCCATGATGGCCATGCGCGACGAGATGCCGATGCACGAGCAGATGCGGGAGATGCACGGAGGCGAGGGGATATCAGCTATGATGGATCGCATGCACAATAGGATGCACGACATGCTCCACGAGCGCACTCGCGAACACCTGGATCGAATGCACGAGCGCATGCATGGTGAATACAGATACGAATAGCAACTCATGAGCACATACAAGGAATATCTGCTGGCAGACACGAAGACCTGCTATCGCTACCTGCAGGCCGGACTCGGCGTAATTCTGGCCACCTTTGTAGCTGGATTGGTTGTGCTTGGGGCTCCAGCGTGGCAGTCCGTCTATGACGTGCTGGTCATGCCAATGCTGTTCATCGGTCTGGGACTGCTCCTCTTTGGGGTGGGCACGCATCTGCACATTATGCATCTGAACGTGATGGAGATGAGAGGCAATACGGACGACTCGTGAGGTGGGTTAAAAAGATACTTCGTGCCCTCAACATAGTATGATAATTTCGTGAATGGATGTAAGCGGCGGCCGCTCGCCCCGTCTTGAAGAACAGAAGACGCGTTGAACAAAAGGCGGAAAGAATCAGGTAGCCCTTTCTGCCGACTATTCAGGCCAGGTAATTGACATTTCCACAAAACGTGAGGAGGTAGCTATGAGACATGTAACCACAGTACTTTCGATAGTCGCTGCTTTCGCCTTTTTCGCAGCCACGCTTGCCCCGCCGGTTGCGGCGCAACACGAGGGGCACCACGGCCACGGTGGGGACGACGAGCATGAGATGCGGGAGGGCATGATGGGACCCGGCATGCAGGGCATGCAGCAGATGCATCGCATGCATCAGCAGATGATGCAGAATCCAGTCCAGCGCTCTGCCATGATGACGTTCATGCTGCCCGCGTTCGGGGATAAGCTGGAGCTCTCCGATGAGCAGATGGAAGAGCTCGAGCAGTTGAGAGACCGGGCCATGACCCAGCGCGGAGAGCATCAAGAGCGAATGATGGAGCGCCGCGAGCAGCTGGACGGTCTCTTTGAAAATGGCCAGCCGGCTCCAGGCGAGGTTCGCCAACATCTGATGGAGATGGCCGAGCTTAGAGCCGATCAGCAGGCATCGATGTACGCAATCAGCCAGCGGATGCACGAAGAGGTGCTCACCGACGAGCAGCGCCAGATGCTTGCGGACCTATCGCCGCGCGAGCGCATGCACCATATGATGGAGAATATGCCCATGCGGGACATGATGCGCTCCATGAGAGGCGCGCAGTCGGCCATGGGCGGTGGCATGATGCGGGAGCGCCAGGGTCCGATGATGGACGGCTGCCCGATGATGGAGGAGGGGGGCATGGAGATGCATGACGACGAAGATGCCGAAAACGACGACCACCACTAAATCGCATAGACGAGGCCTACGATCATGAGTGATCACACCAACGGCACCACGACGTCCCAGACAGACAGCGAATGCCGCTCGTCCCAGATTCGCGTGGAGGGCATGAGCTGCGCGACCTGCGCCGGGACGGTGGAAGACGCCGTCGCCTCTGCCGGGATTGACGAGGGCGACGTGTCGGTCAATTTTGCGACTGACGAAGCGACCCTGACGTACGACCCCGACGAGGTGTCGCTTGCCGATATCTACGAGGCGATCGAGCGGTCCGGGTACCGGCCCGACCGCACCACGACCACCGTCGAGATCGCAGGCATGTCGTGCGCGACGTGCGCCGAGACCAATCGAAAGGCGATCGAGGATGTGCCGGGCGTGCTCGAGGCGTCCGTCAACTTTGCGACCGACGAGGCGACCGTCGAGTTTAATCCGCACGACGTCTCGCTGTCGCAGATCTACGATGCCATTGAGGCGGCCGGTTACCAGCCGGGGCGGGAGGCCGACAAAGAGGACGACCTGACCGAGGAGCGCGAGAGCGCCGTCGAGCGCGAACTGCAAATGAAGCGCAAATGGGTCACCATCGGCGGCCTGCTCGCCGCGCCGTTCCTGTTGGTGATGGTGGAGATGTTCTTTCTCGACTTCCTCCCCGGCTGGTTTGACTGGGTGGAGTTTGTCCTCGCGACCGGCCTGATGGGAACGCTCGGCTGGCACTTCTTCAAGGGAGCCTACAAAGCGCTGGTCAACAACCGGCAGGCCAACATGGACACGCTAGTGGCCGTCGGCACGTCGGCCGGATACATCTACAGCACGGCCGTGGTGCTCGGTGCGATCGAGGGTGGGCTCTACTACGAGGCCGTAGCCATCATTCTCTGGTTCATCTACGTGGGCGTCTGGCTGGAGGCCCGCTCGAAGGCGCGCGCCAGCGCTGCGCTTCGCGAGCTCCTGGAGATGCAGGCCGAGGAGGCGACCATCATCCGGGACGACGAGGAGCTCACGGTGCCCATTGAAGATGTCCAGGTCGGCGACGTGATGAAGGTGCGCCCGGGCGAGAAGATTCCGACCGACGGCGTCGTCGTCGACGGACAGAGCGCCGTCGACGAGTCAATGGTTACCGGCGAATCGGTGCCGGTGGAGAAAACCGAAGGCAGCGAGGTTATCGGCTCGACGATCAACGAGCAGGGCGTTCTCTACGCCGAAGCCACGAAAGTAGGCGAAGAGACGGCCATCCAGCAGATCGTCAAGCGCGTCAAAGAGGCGCAGGCGCGCCAGCCCGACATTCAGCGGCTGGTCGACCAGTTTAGCGCGTACTTCGTGCCGGCCGTGATCGTCAATGCCATCTTCTGGACGATCATCTGGGCCCTCTTCCCGGAGAGCATGCTCGCGTTCGCGTCCGGGCTGCCGCTCTGGGAGCCGGTCGGTGGCGGGCCGATTGCCGGCGTACCCGTCCTCGAGTTCTCCATGATCGTATTGGCCTCGGCGCTCCTCATTGCCTGCCCCTGTGCGCTGGGGCTCGCCACGCCGATGGCGACGATGGTTGGATCGACGATCAGCGCAAAAAACGGCATCCTCTACAAAGGGTCCGACATCCTGGAGAAGGCGCGTGGGATCGACGTGGTCGTCTTCGACAAGACGGGCACGCTTACCCATGGCGACATGCGGCTTACCGATGTCATTCCCCTGGGCGGCGAGGAACCGCTCGCCAACGGCCAGCCGCCCTCGTCTGGTGACGGATCGCTGCCCCTCGACCAGGAGGGAAGCGGCGATAGCAACACGGCCGTAGAGCAGCGCACGAGCGAGACGCTGCTCCTATCCGTGGCCGCGAGCGCGGAGTCGGGCTCCGAGCACCCGCTGGCGCGCGCGATCGTCGACGGCGCGAAGGAGCGCGACCTGTCGCTCGACACGCCCACTGAGTTCGAGAACGTGCCGGGCCACGGCATCCGCGCGACGATTTCGGAGGGCGAGGTGCTCGTCGGCAATCGCAAGCTCATGCGCGACCACGACGTCGACCCCTCGCCGGCCGAGGCAGCGATGGAGCAGCTCGAGCGAGACGGCAAGACGGCCATGCTCGTCGCGCTCAACGGCGAGCTGCTCGGCATCGTCGCCAGCGCCGACACCGTGCGCGAGCGGGCCAAGGAGACCGTCGCCGAGCTCCACGAGCGCGGATTTGAGGTGATGATGCTCACGGGCGACAACGAGCGCACTGGCCGCGCGATCGGCGCGCAGCTCGACATCGATCCCGACAACATCTTTGCCGAGGTGCTGCCGGAAGACAAGGCCGACGCGATCGACGAGATCCAGGCCGACGGGTCGCGAGCGATCATGGTCGGCGACGGCGTCAACGACGCGCCGGCGCTGACCACTGCGCACGTCGGCGTGGCAATCGGGTCTGGGACGGACGTGGCCATCGAAAGCGGCGACATCACGCTGATGCGCGACGATCCGATCGACGTCATCAAGGCCATGCGCATCGCCGACGCGACGATCTCAAAGGTGCGCCAGAATCTCTTCTGGGCGTTCATCTACAACATCACGCTGATCCCGATCGCGTCCATCGGCCTCCTGAACCCGGCGCTGGCCGGCATCGCCATGGCCGCCTCGAGCGTGTCGGTCGTCTCAAACAGCCTGGCCTTCATCGGGTGGGACCCGAGCGAAGACTATGTCTTCCTCCCGTTCCGGCCGTTCGTGTGGGCGTATGGGCGGCTCGGCGGATAGCCCTCAGCACCGAACGCGCCGATGGCTGCTCCCTGTTCACCAAACATCAAGAGCTAATTCCTGGAAGTTTCTCTACCGCAGCGAATCCTCAAGCGCGGTTGCAGCGTCAGTCGCCTCGTCGCGGTATTTGACGATGATCGGCGCGTAGAGCGAGAGGCCGTGGTCTTTCGCAAAGTTGCCCGAGGCGCGGCGCGTGCCCGGCACCACGACGGCGCGCTCGGGGACTTCCAGCGGCTGGTCATCGGTACCGGTGATGACGGTGGCATTCACGAGATCGTAGAGGCGCGTTGAGGCCGTGAGCTGCACGTTGGGGGCCAGCACGGCGCCTTCGCGCACAACGCAGCCCTCGTAGATGCCGCACCCGCCGCCGATGAAGGCATCGTCTTCCACGACGACCGGCGTCGCATTGACCGGCTCGAGCACGCCGCCGATCTGGGTTGCCGCCGAGAGGTGCACATTGCTGCCGATCTGCGCGCAGCTGCCTACGAGCGCGTGGGAGTCGACCATCGTGCCTTCGTCGACATACGCGCCTACGTTGATGTACATTGGCGGCATGCACACGACGCTCGGCGCGACGAACGATCCGGTGCGAATGGACGAGCCGCCCGGCACAACGCGCACCTCGTCCGCCTTCGAAAGAGGCTTCAGCGGATACGTATGCTTGTCGTAAAAGGGGAAGTGGTCCACCGAGTAATCGGCCATCGTGCCGATCTGAAAGCCGAGCAGAATGCCCTCTTTTACCCAGCGCTGCGCGCGCCACGTGCCGTTTTCGTCTCGAGCAGCGGCGCGAACGGTACCTCGATTCAGCGCATTCGTCAGGTCTTCGACGGCTGCCTCAGCCGCCTCGTCGTCGGGCGAATCAGCGCGGACCAGCGATTCGATGCGTTCTCGGAGATCATCCAACATATGAGAGAAGAGGCTTAGTGGGGGAGAAAATGAGAGCTGCAAGGGGGACATTCCAAGTTGAATCTCCCAACCGGATGCCAGATTGTAAAGGGGTATTTATGTGAAATACTCGTCGGGCGTCAGCCATAGGTTGGAGTTCGCTGACGTGTTTCGTTGATTAACTGATGGATACGCTATCGTGTCCCGCCGCCTTCTCGTGTATCCTGCGACGCGCGCTTTCTCATCGCTCCTATGCACATGTCTGCTGATGACGGTTCCGACTGGAGTTCGGTGCACGAGCTAGCCCTGGTGTACCTGACGCTGGTATACAACCCCGAGCGCGGAGAGCATCCGGAAGAAGCCATCCGGTCCGAAGGGCAGCAGATGATCCACGAGACGCTTCGCATGTGGTATCCGGAGGTGGGCAACGAACGCGTAGCGCGAGCGCTGCACGAGGCGATGCTCGTCCACATCAGTCCGATGCGCGAGCACATGCTCTCGATCGCCGTGACGTCGCTCCGCCAGTCCATGCCGCGGGACCAGCGCATTGCGATTCTCAGTGACCTGGCCGACCTCGCTATGAACGACGGGCTCATTGTGCCCGGTGAGGTTTCGTTTATCGAACGTCTGGCCCAAGACTGGGACATTGAGCGCGATGTGCCGTAACGCCATGTAGTAGTTCGACTCTCGTAATTCTTGTTGTGCACGTCCATGAACATTAAGCGACTTCTCCTCTTTGCTGCCATTGCCATCGGATTTGCTTCGTGCCAGTGCGCCGACCCGCCGCCCGTTCCTCCCGTCGAAGATGAGGATGCCACGGCACAGGTCGTGACTCCATCGTCGAGCGAAACGCCTCCGTACACCGTGTCGTGAGTCTGCGCGCGGCGTACGGGCGTACTTTTGAACTGTGGTTTCCGACTAATGTCCTGCACTACGCCGCTGTAGTGCCTCCGTCATGGCTATTCCCGACGAGAAAATTGAGGAGATACGCGTCGCGGCCGACATCGTAGATGTCGTGAGCGATTACGTGCGCCTCAAGAAGAGCGGGTCAGGCTATAAGGGGCTCTGTCCGTTTCACGAAGAGGACACGCCCTCTTTTCACGTCGAGCCGGACCAGAACCTGTTCTACTGTTTCGGATGCTCGAAGGGCGGCGATGTCTTCACGTTCCTCCAGGAGATGGAGGGCATGAGCTTCGTGGAGAGCGCGCGCCTGCTGGCCGATCAGGCCGGTATTCCGCTGCCCGAAGACGCCAGCGATGCCGAGCAGGCAAGCGAGGTTGAGGCCATCTACCATGCGCTGCGTTTCGCCGGGCGTTTTTTCTACCGGCAGCTCACGCAGACCAACCGGGGCCAGCGCGCGCTCGACTACCTCCACGACCGCGGATTCACCAATGCGACGATCAAGCAGTTCGGGCTCGGCTACGCGCCCGACGCGTGGGACGCGCTGCTTACCGCCGCCGAGGATGAGCAGATCGATCCCGAGGTGCTTGAGCAGGCGGGGCTCGTAATCGAGCGCAACGATGGCAGCGGGTACTACGACCGCTACCGGAATCGCATCATCTTTCCGATCTTCTCGCACGTGGGCAAGGTGCTCGGCTTCGGCGGGCGCATCCTCAACGATGACGCCGACCAGCCGAAGTACATCAACTCGCCCGACACGCGCGTCTACGACAAGAGCAAGGCGCTCTACGGGCTCCGGCAGGCCAAACAGGCCATTCGAAAGGAAGAGGAAGCGCTGGTTGTTGAGGGATACACCGACGTCATCGCCCTGCACCAGGCGGGCATTGAGCACGCGGTGGCGTCAAGCGGGACGGCCCTCACCGAGGCGCAGGTGAAAAAGCTCGGCCGCTATGCGGATCGGCTCCTCCTGCTCTACGATGCTGACGAGGCCGGCGACCGGGCCGCCGGGCGCGCGATCGATCTCGTCCTGCAGCAGGAGCTCGGCGCGTATGTCGTCACCCTGCCAGAGGGAGAAGACCCTGACTCGTACGTGCAGGCCCACGGCGCCGACGCATTCCGCGAATACCTGGACGACGAGCAGCTCGACATGCCGGCGTTCAAGCTGGAGCAGGCCGAGCGGGCGGGGCTACTGGACACGCCCGAGGGACAGGCGAAGACGATGCATGCAGTCGTCGAGTCCATCGCCCAGATTCCAGATACGCTCATGCAAGAGACGTATCTGCGGCGCGCCAGCGAGGTGCTCGGCGTGCCCGACATCCGGCTCTACGAAGTCCTGGAGAAGCAGCGCACCGAGACGCAGCGCAAGCGCGCGAACCGAGCGCGCCGGGACGAGCGTCGTCAGGCGCAGGAGGCGGAAGCTCGTGAGACGGAGGACCGCGAGCCTGACGAAGAGCCGGCCGCTGAAGATACGCCGGCGCTCCCGCTACCGGAAGAGCGTATCCTGCTGCGCCTTATGCTGGAGCACCGCACGCCGATGGTGGAGTTTATCCTCGGCAACATGGCTCTCGATGAGTTCACCGGGGGCCCGCCGCGCGAGCTTGTTTCTGCGCTCATGCACATGTATCGAGAGAAGGGAGAGGTCAACCCCGACCGGATTATGAGCGGGGCGCAGGGTGATACGCTGCAGAATCTGGCAGCGGCGGTCATGATGGATAAACACCAGCCCTCGGAGCACTGGGCGCAGCGGCAGCGCATCCCTGTACCTCGGTTGAACGACCGGCCGTACGAAGCCGCGGCCAGCGCGATGACGCTCCTCAAGCTTGACCGCGTGGAAGAGGCCATCGACGAGCATCGGCAGAAGATCTACCGGGCCACGCAGAGCGGCGGCGAGGAAAAGGTGCGCACGCTTCAGAATCAGCTAATGTCGCTCCACGACCTCCGCAAGCGCATCCAACGCCGCGAGTTCCTGGAGTGGAATGAGTGAGGCGGTTTGAAGGTCTGGAAGGGGGGAAGGTGTGGAAGTGCGAGAACAATACATCCCCACTTCCACACATCCACACGTCCAAACCTCCAAACATAAGTCAGAGGTTCCCGCGTCGCTCCTGCTCGCGTTCGATGGCTTCGAAGAGGGCCTTGAAGTTGCCGGCTCCGAAGGTGCGCGCGCCTTTGCGCTGGATGATCTCAAAGAACAGCGTCGGCCGGTCCTGGATGGGCTGGGTGAAGATCTGAAGCAGATAGCCCTCATCGTCGCGATCGACGAGAATACCGAGCTCGCTCAGCGCCTCGACCTGCTCCTCGATCTCACCGACGCGATCTTCGAGCACGTCGTAGTAGGTGGACGGGATGTCCAGAAACTCGATGCCGCGCGCCTGCAGCGTGTTCACTGTGTCGATGATGTTATCCGTTGCCAGCGCGATATGCTGCACACCCGGTCCGCGATAGAATTCCAGGTACTCCTCGATCTGGCTCTTCTTTTTCCCTTCGGCGGGTTCGTTGATGGGGAATTTGATGCGCTCGTCGCCGTTGGCCATCACCTTCGACATGAGCGCCGAGTATTCCGTCGAGATGTCCTGATCGGTAAAGTGGAGCATATTGTAGAAGCCCATCGTCTGGGCGTAGTACTCCACCCATTTATCCATATCGCCTTCCCGCACGTTGCCCACGCAGTGATCGACGTGCTTAACACCCACCGGCTCAGGGATCCAGTCGGTGTCTCCGTGAGGCTCGAAGCCGGGCATGAAGAGCCCATCGTATTCGTCGCGCTCGACGAACGTGTGAATGGTGTCGCCATACGTTGCGATCGAGGAGATAACCACATGACCGTCGTCGTCCTCGAGCGTTTCGGGCTCGCGAACGGGCTCGGCGCCGCGCTTCGTCGTTTCCTCGAACGAGCGGGTTGCGTCGTCGACCCACAGGGCAATGTCGCGTACGCCGTCGCCATGCATGTGGGCGTGTTTGGCAATAAACGAGTCGGGCGAGAGCGCCGTCGTTAGGACGAAGCGGATATCTCCCTGCTTGAGCAGGTAACTGGCGGCCTCTTCGTGACCGGTTTCCGGGCCGCGGTAGCCGGCAATGTCGAATCCAAACGTATAGGCGTAAAAGATCGCCGACTGCTTGGCGTTGCCTACGTAGAATTCGACGTAATCCGTGCCATTGATAGGGAGAAAGTCTTCGGCGGTCGTCGGGTCGGGTTGTTCAGCAACAGGAGTCTCGGCCATGGGTCTCTAAGGATCTTTGGTTAGCGGATACCGGATAGGAAGCGCTTCCAGCCGCGCATCACTTCACAACATCTGCACGCCTGCACATCATCGTTTACACGCCGGACGCAAGGAGGGCGTTCCAGCGAGCCGGGGTTTGCAGAAGCTAAGGCGCATCGTCGGGCGGATCGGAGTCGGAGGCCGTTTGGGCTTCTATCCCCAGCAGCTCAAAGCGAACGGGGAGCTGCATGCGCACATTGATACGCTCGCCGTCGATCTGACCCGGCGTAAAGCGGGTCTGACGCACAGCCCGCACGGCAGCCGAATCCGTCAGGGGGTGGAGGGGCTGTTTGACCTCGATGTCGCGGGTTTGTCCTCGTTTGTTAACGAGAAAGTCGAGGACAACGCGCCCTTCGATGCCACTTCGGCGCGCCGCTTCCGGATAATCGATGTTCAGGTAGAGCGCTTGATAGCCGCCCACGATGCTCGGCGCCTCTTCCTCCGCGTCTAGCTCGTACGCATGTCTGACGGTCGGCGAGTCGTCGTCTTCAGCCTCTCCATTCTCAGTATCCTCGGTAGCGTCCCCATCGCCAATGGTCTCTACATCTTCGTCTTCTGCAACGGACCGATCCTGGATGGTGATCGGTATTTCGGCAAAGCGCTGAGCCGCCTCGTCCTGGGAAGCGCCGTCTGCACGCTCGTCTTCAGGCTCTACGTCTTGAAGCGTGGGCAGCGGATCGTATCCTGAGGCTCCCCAGTCTACCATCTCCGGGGGAGCATGAAGAGGAGCGCGTGTGAGGAGCACCATGAGGAGCAGGCTGGCGCACAGTCCCACCATAGCGCGCACCACGTAGGAGTCAAAGGCATCTTTCATGAGTGCCAGCCAGCGCTGTAGTGGAGACATGACGTCAGGTGCGCGTTTTGGGAGGTCCCTCAAGCCTACCAGCAAACTCACTACAGTTTTACATCGAAGGAAAGACAAAGTTTGTGCGAGGTGAAAGCGGCGGCTCGCTCTGCGTCATTTGCTTTTTGTAGATGCTTTCCCTTAGTGTTGAGGATACATTGCCGCAGATCTCATGGCGCGGCGCTCACGGACGTAAATTCCACCCATTAATTCGCAGAGTCTCATGACGTTTATGCGACGCGTTATACCTCTAGTTTGCCTCCTCGTCTGGTGTGCCATGCCCGTGCTGGCGCAGGACCAGCCGCACGCCTTTGAGGGGGCAACGATCTATCCCATTGCTGATGAGCCTATCGATGAGGGCGTGCTCGTCGTGCAGGACGGCATCATCCAGGAGGTCGGCGCAGTCGGCGAGGTCGACGTGCCGGCGGATGCTGAGACGCACGACGTGTCCGATGAGGTCATCATGCCCGGACTGGTCGACACGCACACGCACATCGGCTCCGTCTCGGGAGGCGACCGGTCGGCAGCTATGCATCCGGATGTTCGCACGCTAGACGCGATCGACGTGCGCGACGCCTCGCTGATGCGCGCCCGTGCTGGCGGCATTACGACGGCCAATGTGATGTCGGGTTCGGGCCATCTCATGAGCGGACAGACGACCTATCTCAAGATGCGTGATGGAGGCACCATCGACGACCTCATGGTCTGCGACGACCCGCTTGAGGATATCTGCGGCGGCATGAAAATGGCTAATGGTACGAACTCGATCAGCGACGCGAGACCGTTCCCGGGCACGCGCGCTCGCTCGGCGTCCATCATCCGCGAGAAGTTCACCCAGGCCGAGCAGTATCACGAGCGTGTCCAGGCAGCCGAAGAAGGGGAAGGAGAGCGGCCCGACCGCGATCTTGAGATGGAGGGGCTGATCGAAATCATGGAAGGCGAACGCATCGTCCACTTCCATACGCATCGCCACGATGACATCCTCACGGCCATCCGGCTGGGCGAGGAGTTTGGCTTCGAGCCCGTGCTGCACCACGTGAGTGAGGGCTGGCGCGTGGCCGACGAGATCGCAGAAGCCGATGTGCCGGCGTCGATCATCGTGCTCGACTCGCCCGGCGGCAAGCATGAGGCGGTCAACCTCGTGTATAGAACCGGCGCGGTACTGGAAGAGGCCGGCGTCGATGTGGCCTATCACACCGACGACTTCGTCACCGACTCGCGCCTCTTCCTGCGCTCGCCGGCGTTCGGCGTGCGAGCCGGCATGTCGCGCGAAGCGGCGCTTGAATCCGTTACGCTCGCCGGCGCCCGCATGATGGGCATGGAGGACCAGGTCGGATCCCTGCAAGAAGGCAAAGATGCTGACTTTATCGTCCTGTCGGGCGATCCGCTCAGCGTCTACACGCAAGTCGAGCAGACATGGATCGAGGGCGATCTCGTCTTCGACTACAACGACCCCGATGATCGCGAATACGCGACCGGCGGATACGGCGTGTACGATGGCGCGGCCAACCACATCCACAAGTAACGAGCCCGCTCCATCGCGCCACCGCCTCTAGTTACCTCTGCACACCGATTCCAGTACTGATATGATGCGTACACTCGCTGCTACACTAATCGCCACTGTCTTTAGCCTCTTCGCATTTGCTCCGGCCGCGCAGGCACAGATTGCCGTTGAGGCCGACACTGTGCACACCGCCACCGGAGACGGCCCCATCGTGGATGGCGTCGTGCTCGTGAGCGACGGCACCATTGAAGCCGTCGGGTCGGCGCAGGACCTCTCGGTCCCGGACGGCTATGAGACGTACAGCACAGAAGTAGTCACCCCGGGCTTTGTTGACCCGCGGGCAACCGTCGGCTTCTCGGGCATCTACAACGTGGAGGCCGATCAGGATCAGCTGGATACGTCCTCGCCGCTCCAGCCGCACCTGCGGGCCATCGACGGGTACAATCCGCAGGAGCAGCTCGTTGAGTTTGTCCGGCAGCTGGGCATCACGACGGTCCACACGGGCCACGGGCCTGGCGCGCTCATGAGCGGACAGACGGGCATCTTCAAGACGACCGGTCGCACGGTGGATGATGCGGTCGTTGATCCTGAAGCCATGGTGGCACTCACGATGGGCCAGTCCGTGAGCGGGCAGTTCGACTCGCCGGGAACGCGGCCGAAAGGCGTAGCCATGCTGCGCGGCCAGCTCCTTCAGGCCCAGCAGCACATGGAAAACGGCGAGATGCCGGACAACCTGGAGATGCAGACGCTCGTCCGCATTCTCGAAGGGGAGATTCCGGCGCTCATCACGGTTCACAAAGCGCACGAGATTCAGTCCGCGCTGCGCCTGGCCGAGGAGTTCGAGTTTGATCTCATCCTCGACGGCGCTGCGGAAGCCCATCAGCTAGTCGACGAGATCCGTGAGGCCGACGTGCCTGTCATTCTCCATCCGACGATGATCCGAACCGGCGGCGCCGCTGAGAATGCAGCATTCGATACCGCTGCGGAGCTCCACGAGGCAGGAATCACATTTGCCATCCAGAGCGGCTACGAAGCGTACGTGCCCAAGACGCGCGTCGTGCACTACGAAGCGGCCATCGCGATGGCTCACGGTCTTCCGCGCGACGCCGCGCTGCAGAGCATCACCCGCGATGCTGCTGAAATCATCGGCGTGGATGATCAGGTCGGCACCATCGAAGAAGGCAAAGACGCAGACCTCGCGCTCTTCGAGGGCGATCCGTTTGAGTACGTCACGCAGACGTGTACGGTGATTGTCGGCGGCGAGGTCGTCAGTGACGAGTGTCTGTAGGGGAATGGCTGGACGACGGACGATCGACGGCTGACGGTGGGAGAATGCTTGCAGTCATCTTTCCATCACCGTCGGTCGTCCGGTCCCCGTAACGCGGGCTACTCGTTTCACCCGCACAACGACTGCTCTCATCGAAGCTGACAAGCGATCTATGCCTCGAGCGCTGGTACTCGATACGCAAGACGGCGAGCTGCAGGCCAATGTGCAGGAGGTCGATGCCGGCGACCTGCCCGACGGCGACGTCCTGGTCGAGGTGCTCTACTCCAGTCTCAACTACAAGGACGGGCTGGCCGTCACGGGGTCAGCCAAGATCATCCGCGGGGAGTATCCCTTTGTGCCCGGCATCGATCTCGTGGGCCGCGTGCTCGAGTCGGAGTCGGACGACTTCGCGCCGGGCGATCTCGTCATTCAGACAGGCTGGTGGCTCGGCGAGGTGCAGTGGGGCGGCTACGCCGAGCAGATGCGCGTGCAGTCCGACCATCTCGTGCCGCTTCCCGACGACCTTTCGCCGCAGGAAGCTATGACCATCGGCACGGCGGGCTTTACGGCGATGCTCTCGGTGATTGCCCTCGAAGACCACGGCGTAGCGCCTGACGGAGATGGGGAGGTCGTAGTGACCGGCGCGTCGGGCGGGGCGGGCAGCATAGCCGTCGCCCTGCTCGCCGGCCGGGGGTACGAGCCGGTAGCATCGACGGGCAGCGAAGAGGCCCGCGACTATCTGCAGGATCTCGGCGCCGCTCACATCGTCGACCGATCGGTGTTCAGTGAGGGGCCGGACCGTCCCATGGAATCCGGGCGGTGGAAAGGGGCCATTGACGCCGTCGGCGGGAAAACGCTCGCCACCCTCATCGCGCAGATGGAGCGGCATGGCAGCATCGCCTCGTTCGGCAACGCGGGCGGGCACGAGCTCAAGACCACCGTGCTACCGTTTATTTTGCGCGGGGTAAATCTGCTCGGCATCGACTCCAACACGTGTCCGAATGATCGTCGCCGGCGAGCCTGGGAGCAGCTGGCCGAGACGCTCTCGACCGATCATTTCGACCGCATAACTCAGCGGGTGATCGGGCTGGACGAGCTCCCCGCCGCCAGTCAAGACATCGTGAGCGGCAACGTGCAGGGGCGCGTGGTTGTCGATGTAAACGCGTGAGCGGCTGCGAGAAAAGAGCGAACGTACCGGTCGGCGCCGGGTATGAATCTGCCTAGCTGCTCTGCCGATGGCTTCGACGAGAGCTCATGACCCGTTCGTACTGGCAACAAAACGGTCGCACTTCGACATACGACATTGCCGTTGTCGGCGGAGGTATTATCGGCTGTTCGACGGCCTACTGGCTGAGCCGGCGTCATCCGGATCAGGAGGTCGCCCTCGTCGAAGCTGACACGATCGGGCATGGCGCCAGCGGCCGGAATGCCGGCTTTTTGCTGCAGGGCGTCAACTGGGATTACCAGTCGGACGTGGAGAATTACGGCGAAGATACGGCGCGGCGCCTCTGGCACATCACCCACCGCAACCGCCAACTCATCGAGCAGGAGCTCGATCCAGCCGCATTTGACTTCGTCGACCGCGGAGGACTGGCTGTAGCCGGCACGGAAGAGCAGGACGAGCGTCTGCGCGCTTCGGTCCCCGAGATGCGAGCCGCCGGAGCGCCCGTTGCCTACCTCTCGCCACCGGAGACCAATCGCCGCCTCCATGCCGACGGGTTCTACGGAAGCCTGTTTGTGACCTCTGGAGCCATGCTCGACCCGCTTCAGCTTGTGCAGCACATTGCCGCTGAGAGCCGGGCAACGATTCTTGAGCACCACACCGTGCAGCGCGTTGAGGGGCGCTCGGGTCAGGTTGTGATTCATACGTCGCAGCGCACACTGGAGGCGAGACGCGTCGTGCTGGCGGTCGGGGCCTATCTGCCGCAGCTCATCCCGGGAGTCCGCCGCTACGTGCGTCCGGTGCGGGCGCAGATGCTCGCCACGGCGCCGGCCGAGGAAAGCGTGCTTTCACTTCCCGTCTACTCGCACGCCGGTGAGTTCTATGTCCGGCAAACGGCCGAAGGGACTGTGCTTGCAGGCGGAGCTCGCCACCGACATAGCGAAGCCGAAGTAGGGTACGACGATCGGACGACCCCGGCCGTTCAGGCCGACATTGAGCGGTATCTGCACACATATTTTCCATGGACCCAATCCCTGGATATTTCCAGCCGATGGAGCGGAACCATGGGGTTCTCGCCGGATCGCCGGCCGGTTGTCGGGTCCCTTCCTTCTCACTCCGAGAGTCTCTGGGTCACGGGATGCACCGGGCACGGCATGAGCTACGGGTTCTGGCTGGGACGGGCGCTTGCGTCCTGCGCAGCCGGTGATCGGGACGTAGGGGACCTCAATCTGTTCGACTCATCTCGTTTTCAAAAATCATCTTCCGTATCGGAATCGAAATCGTCTCGTCTTGCTCCGTGAAAGAAGCCTTGCTAATCTTTTCTTGCTATTTGACTTTTCTTGTCAGGCGCGAGTTGTGCTAGACCTGAGAACGACTGATCATCAGTAATTCGTAATCGCCGATTTCGCAGGTAGCACATCGAATGCAGATGGCAGTGAGAAATCTCATTCACCACCTCCTTACTTTTACATGCCTACACGCGTTGGTGTAGCCCTTCTGACGATCGGACTTCTTTTCGCCGGACTTTCGGATCGAGCGGCGGCTCAAGACGAAGACAGGACGATCCGTCCGCAGGGAAGTGTCAGTCTAATGCTTGGGGTTCCACAAGGAGAATTCCGAGACAACGTGAGCCGGCTTGGGTTTGGGTTGGATGCGTTTGCGGGATTAGGATTTGAACCGTCCCCCTTCGTAGTCGGAATCGATTTTGGGTTTCTCACGTACGGTCGTGAGACCAGCAGTCGGCCGTTCAGTCCAACGATTCCAGATGTTACGGTCGATGTTGAAACGACGAATAATATTGTCCAAACGCACTTCGTGCTTCGGATGCAGCTGCCCGAAGGCGGTGTGCGGCCTTATCTGGATGGTCTTGTTGGCTTTAAGTACCTATTTACGCAGACGAGCATTGAGAGTGAGCGGAGAACGGATCAAGAGCCCATTGCACGGTCGACTAACTTCTCGGACTTCGCGTGGAGCTACGGGCTTGGCGGCGGCGTTGATGTCCCGATTCATCGTCCGAGCCCGGATGATGAAGAGGAGGATACCCAGACGAGTATCCGCAGTGTCGATCTACGTCTGGGCGCGCAGTATCTCTTCGGCTCGGAAGCGGAGTATGCGGAAGATGCATCCGTCGAGATTGTGGACGGCGAGGCGCTTTTTGACGTGGCCCGCTCCCGCACGACGTTTTTGGAGCCGGTTCTTGGCATTACAGTGAAATGGTAGCGTCATAGGACGTGGGAGGCCCGAAAGGGGGACCACAGACGTCTTCCGGTGATTGGACATAACCCCCGGAGCGTTCAATGATCTGATTCCTACCGTGCCCGATTTCAGTACGCGGACCCGCGCCGACGAGATGATGGATGACTTCTCCATCGTCGACGAGCGGTTGGAGAATGCGCTCCGAGACCTTCGGATTGTCAACCGATGGCTGGGGGGCTATGGCGCTGCGCGATCTGCGCTACGTCCGCTGTTTCAGCGCGCGTCGCGGCTCCGGCTTCTCGATCTGGGAACGGGGGTGGCTGATTATCCCGAGTATCTGGTTCAGGTAGCCGACCGAAACGGCTGCCATCTGGAGGTGACAGCGCTCGACGCGAATCCAGCCACCGTTCGCTACGCGCAGGCCACGCTCGACCAGCGGCTCTCCCGTCGTCTGCGCTCACGCATCGACGTGGTCGTTGGGGACGCGCTGGACCTTGCGTACGATCGCGACACGTTCGACGTGACGCTGGCCTCGCTGTTTCTGCATCACTTCCACGGGCAGGAGGCGATCGATCTCCTGCGCGAGATGGACCGTGTGAGTCGGCGCGGCATCGTTGTCAATGACCTGCACCGGCATCCGATAGCGTACTACGGGGTGAAGGTGATGGGGGTTGTGCTGGCCCGGTCGGTCATGTTCAACCACGACGGCCCGCTTTCTGTGCTTCGGGGGTTTACCCACGCAGAGCTCGAGCGGCTCGCTCGCGCGGCCGACCTTGACAGCGCGCAGGTGTACTGGCGATGGGCCTTTCGCTGGGTGCTGCATACGCTAGAGTTGTAAGTTTAGGATCGCTGATTCGCGTGGGCGCTGAGTCATTTTGATGTCGATAGACTGCGGGAAACCGACGATGGACGACTGACGGAAGACGATGGACAGGAGGGGCGAACGACCGATGATGGGCGGGGACTTATCCGCCCGCTCATCTCCAGACCGCATTCGAACAGACGACTCTTTTCATACAAGCGATAGACTACCATGCTGTACGACGTTATTATCATCGGGGGGGGATTGGCCGGCTGCAGCGCAGCGCGTCAGCTAGCCGAGCGTGGCCATGAGGTGTTGCTGCTCGAGAAGGGCACATATCCCAAGCACAAGCTCTGTGGCGAGTTTTTGTCGGTCGAGGTGCAGGACATGTTTGAGCGTCTCGATGTGCTGGAGGCCGTCGAGAAGGCCGGCGCCCATCCCATCCGCCACACGCGCATCACAACGACGGAAGGCACCACCTTCGAGAGCGACCTGCCGGGCACGGCGCTCGGCCTGAGCCGCTATACGCTCGATCAGCTCCTCTTTGAGCATGCCTGCGCGGCCGGCGTCGACGGACGCACGGGCGCCATGGTGCGGGCGGTGGAGGGATCGCTCGATGATGGCTTTACCGTCTCCACAAGCGATGCCACGTTTGAGGGGCGCGTCGTGCTGGGCGCCTACGGGAAGCGAGGCCTGCTCGACCGCAAGCTCGACCGACCGTTCTTGAAGGACACCTCTCCGTTCGTCGCGTTCAAAGCGCACTTCGCCGGGGTCGACATGCCTGGGCAGATCGAACTGCACGCGTTCTCCGACGGCTACTGCGGGCTCTCGCACGTCGAGGAGAAGCGCGTCAACGCCTGCTGGATCAGCCATCAGCGCGCGCTGAAGCAGGCCGGCGGCGATCCCGAGACGATGATCGAGCAGATGGCGGCCGAGAACGACGCCCTCGCCGATCGCCTGCGTCCGATGGAGCGCGTGACGGACTTCGAAGCGATCAGCCAGGTGAGTCTGGCTCGCAAAAAGCCCATCGTGCAGGACGTGTGCATGATCGGCGACACGGCGGGCATGATTGCGCCGATGTGCGGCGACGGCATGGCCATGGCCCTGCGCGCGGCCGAGCTCGCCGTGCCGCTCGTGGACGACGTGCTCACCGGGCGGCGCTCCGCGGCAGCGTTCCGGTCGGCCTATCGCAATGCCTGGAGCGAGACGTTCGACACCCGCATGCGTCTGGGGCGCTGGCTGCACCATGCCTACATGCGCCCCGGCGCCGCGGCGTGGGCCGTCCGCGCTTGTCGGCTCGTCCCGGCGCTCGGGCGGTGGTTTATTCGAAAGACGCGGGAGGTGGCGTAGGGGGCGTGATACGTAGAACGTGAAACGTGAGGGTGTTGCGCCATCGAGAGGCGAGCACCTGGGTGCAGAGTAGGTGTGGAGTGGATTCACGAACGGCAAGCTACTGAGTCGAGCCGAACAGCAGTTCGATGGGCTCGTGATCATGGATCAAAACCTGCCATACCAGCAAAACGTGAAAGATCGCGATTTGGCCGTGATTGTGGTGCAGGTGCGTAGCAATCGACCGTCGGATGTAGAACCAGCGATAGCTCAGGTGAACGACAAA
>OBKM01000005.1_pt1 | contig 82102 bp, 83 predicted proteins | sample 1519691 | NCBI WGS metagenome assembly OBKM01 (sample SAMEA37050418, study PRJEB22526) | metagenome | biome: saline pan; feature: lake; material: water | place: Egypt | collected 2015 | depth 0.5 m
AGTACGTATACGCAGCACTCATCCTGAACGAATCGGGCGCAGAGATCAACGAAGAACACCTGACTGGCGTGCTGGAGGCGGCCAACGTCGACGTGGAGCAGTCCCGCGTCAAGGCGCTGGTCGCGGCACTCGAGGACGTCGACATCGACGAGGCTGTCGAGGAAGCCGCGGCCGTCCCCGCCGGCGGTGCCGCCGCAGGCGGTGCTGCCGCGGGTGGCGCTGCCGCCGAGGCCGACGACGAGGACGACGAGGAGACCGAGGAAGCCGAAGCCGAGGAGGCCGAGGAGGAGGAAGACGACGACGACGACGGTGACGCCGGCGAGGGCCTCGGCGAACTGTTCGGCTGACTCGTTCTCTCCCATTACTACCGACGAGACGAGCCGTCGAGCGGCGGCACCGGCCGGGTCGGGCCGTCAGTCGAGACCGGCGCGCTCGAACCGGACGTAGCCGACGACGACCGGGACGAGAAACCACAGGACGAGCAGGTCGGGGTCCCCGACGAGTGCCATCGCCATCCCGAGGCGCTTGTACATCCCGGTCGAGTACCTCCCGACCGGCCGGTCGGCGTCGGCCGCCGAGAGTCCGACCCGGTCGAGCAACTCGTCGGGGGACTCCCTGCCTCCTTTCGACTCGATTGCGAACTCGAGGTGTTCGTAGCCCGCCGAGCGCGTCCAGAGGTCGAACCCGTCCGGCAGGACGCCGACACGCTGCCGGACGCTTTCTGTCTCGGACTGCCCGTCGTACCCGAGGACCGTCGCCGACCCGGCTGTCGGTCTGACGAAATCGAGCAACAGGTCTATTGTCGTCGTCTTCCCGGCCCCGTTTGGCCCGAGGAACCCGAACACCCCGCCGCGTTCGACCCGCAGACTCACCGCCGACAGTCTGTCACGTCGCCGTACCGCTTTGTCAGGTCTGTCGTCTCTATCGCGGGTGTCTCGCCGTCTGTCTCCGCCGCCTGTGTCTCTGCCATCGTCCGGATACGAACACCGGTTCAGACGACATGTACTTGATTCTTACCTGTCGCTGGCGTCACGTTGTTCGCGGTAGGCGTCGACGAAGTCCTCCACGTCGAACGCCGATAGCTGTGCGTCGAACTCGCTTGCGGCGGCCTCGTTCTCGGCGTGGCCCACGGCGTGGTCCATCAGTTCGACGAGCAGTTCGACGACGACCCGGTGGAGCTCTTGCGGGGCGAGCGCACACACCCAGACCAGCGCGTAGCCGACCGCCCCGTCGTCGGTACAGTCGGCGCGGACGACCTGGTCGGGAAACTCCTCCTGGACCATCGACATGACGTGCGCGATGCCGAACTGGTCGAACGCGTCGTCGGTCTCGACGACGGCCCGGAGCGTGTCGACGACCGCCGGGGGAACGAACCGCGCGAGCGCGTCTGTGTCTGTCACGACCGCGTGGGTTTCGCCACAGGCACAGTCGTGGGCCCGGGTCCCCAGGTCGAACTCGCGGGGACGAACTCGCTCGCCACAGGGCAACGCCAGTTCCTCCGTTGCCCCGGGGATGTCTTGCCCTCTCATTGCCCGTCGTAGGCGTGACACCAGAATAAGACCATCGAACGGTAGTCACGCCGGTACACAGCCGCAGGACTCGGTACGAGTCCATCTCCGTCGCCACCGCCTCCAGCCGCCGGATGCGGGTCTCGGTGTCTGGATGTGTGTTCTCTTACTTTTATGATGATACTTTCGTCCGCTCGTGGCGAGGGCTGGTCGCCATCCCGGTCGCCGGAACCGAAACGCAGTTTCCCCGGAGGCCGGTAGGAGTGGTATGCTCTCGCTCGCGCTGGCGGGGAAGCCAAACGCCGGCAAGTCGACGCTCTACCGGGCGGCGACAATGGCCGACGCCGAGGTGGGCAACTACCCGTTCACGACAATCGACGCGAACCGGGGGGTCAGCTACGCCCGGACGCGGTGTCCCTGTCTCGACCGGGACCGCCGCTGTGACAGCGACAACTGTCGGGCAGGCAAGCGGTACGTCCCGGTCGAACTGTACGACGTGGCGGGGCTGGTGCCCGGCGCCCACGAAGGGCGGGGGCTTGGCAACCAGTTTCTCGACGAGCTCACCGATGCCGACGCCATCCTGCACGTGGTCGACGCCTCGGGCGGAACCAACGCCGAGGGTGAGCCGGTCGAGGTCGGCGAGCACGACCCTGTCGAGGATCTCGCGTTCGTCGAGCGGGAGATGGACCGCTGGCTCGCCTCTATCGTCGACCGCAACTGGGAGACCGTCGAGCGCCAGTCCCGCTCGCCCGGGTTCGACATCGACGCGGCGCTGGCGGAGCTGCTGACCGGCGTCGGGGCGACGCCCGCGGATGTGGCTGCCGTGCTCCGGGACCTTTCCTACCCCGAGGACCCCCGCGAGTGGACCGACGAGGATCGGCGCGCGCTCGCCGGCGCTATCCGCGAGCAGACAAAGCCGCTCGTCGTCGTCGCCAACAAGGCCGATATCGCGCCCGAAGGGACGATCGAGCGCCTGCAAAACCGGGCCGACGTGGTCGTGCCGGCGACCGCCGAGGGCGAACTCGCACTCCGACGGGGTGCCGAGGCGGGTCTCGTCGAGTACGACCCCGGCGACGACGACTTCGCGCTCGCCGACGAGGTCAGCGCCGAGCAACGCAGTGGGCTCGAACAGGTTCGGGAGGTGCTCAGCCGGTGGGGTGGGACCGGCGTCCAGCGGGCCATCGACACCGTCGTCTACGACGTCCTCGACCACATCACGGTCTACCCGGTCGAGAACGAGACCCGCTGGACCGACGGCCAGGACCGGACCCTCCCCGATGCCCACCTGCTCCCGCGCGGGTCGACCCCGGAGGATCTCGCGTACGCCGTCCACTCGGACATCGGCGAGGGCTACGTCCACGCCGTCGACGCCCGCGAGGGTCGGCGCATCGCCGACGACCACGAGCTCTCGGAGGGTGACGTGGTCAAGATTGTCAGCACCGCTACCTGAGCCGGTTCGTCGGCTGCCAGGGCGACCTGACGAGCGAACGGTCTGGATTCACCGTGGAACCCCGACCGGTTCGAACTGCTCATCGAGGGCGAGAACCTCCTCTCACACGAGCGCATCCGGGCGGTGCTGGGCACCCGCCCCCGGAGCATCTGGTCGGTCGCCGGTGAGGACCAGCGGTACGGCGCCTGGCGGCACAACCCGATGGTCTACGTGCCGAACTGACGGTGGCTACCCCAGCAGGTCGGCGACGTGCTCGACGACCTCCTCGGGGGTGTCGCCGACCGGGACGCCGGCGGCTTCGAGCGCGTCGGTCTTGCTCTGTGCGGTGCCGGTGCCGGAGCCCGAGACGATAGCGCCGGCGTGTCCCATCCGCCTGCCCGGTGGCGCGGTTCGGCCGGCGACAAAGCCCGCGACCGGCGTGTCGACGTGCTCGTCGATGTAGCGGGCGGCCTGCTGCTCGTCCTCGCCGCCGATCTCACCACAGAGCACGATCGCCTTGGTTGCGGGGTCGGCCTCGAACAGCCGGAGGGCATCGACAAAGTCCGTCCCGATGATTGGGTCACCGCCGATGCCGATGGCCGTCGACTGGCCGATGCCGCGCTCGGTGAGGCTGTCGACGAGCTGGTAGGCGAGGGTTCCCGACCGGGAGACGAGACCGACAGCCCCCGGCTCGAAGATGTCCCCCGGCAGGATACCGAGTTTCGCCTCGCCGGGCGTGATGAGCCCGGGGCAGTTCGGCCCGACGAGACGGGTATCGGTCTCAGAGAGGGCACGGTAAACGCGGCTCATATCCTGTGTGGGCATCCCCTCGGTGATGGCGACCACCACCTCAAGCGCCGCCTCCAGTGCCTCGAACAGCGCGTCGGCGGCGAACGCCCGCGGGACGAACACGACAGCGGCATCGGCCCCCTGCTCGCGGACCGCCCCGGAGACGGTGTCGTAGACGGGCACACCGGTGACCGTCTGTCCACCCCTCCCCGGCACCACGCCCGCGACGACATTTGTGCCGTAGGCCAGCATCTGCTCGGTGTGGAACCGGCCCTCACCCCCGGTGATCCCCTGTACGACGACGCGCGTCCCCTCGTCGACGAGAACGCTCATCCGTCCGTCCCCCCGGCCGCGACAGCAGCCTGTACCGCGTCCTCCAGTGTGCCCTCGACCTGTACGCGGTCGGTGTCGAGCAGCTCCATCCCTGCCTCGGCGTTCGTGCCCGCGAGACGGACGATGACCGGCCTGTCCTCCGCCGCGAACCGCTCGAGCGCCTCGTTGATGCCAGTAGCCACCTCGTCGCCGCGGGTGATGCCGCCGAGGATGTTGAACAGGACAACCTCGACGTGCTCGTCGGCAAAGAGCACGTCGAGCGCGTTGGCGACCCGGTCAGCCTTCGCGCCACCGCCGATGTCGAGGAAGTTCGCCGGCTCGCCGCCGTAGTGCTCGATCAGATCGAGTGTGGTCATCACCAGGCCGGCACCGTTGCCGACAACCCCGACGGTGCCGTCCAGGCGAACGTAGTCGAAGCCGTACTCGCTGGCCCTGGCCTCGGGTTCGTTCCCGGCGGTTTGCTCCGCCAACTCGGCGAGGGTCGGCTGCCGGAACAGCGCGTCGTCGTCGATGTTGAGCACCGCATCCGCGGCGACAACCCCGTCGGCGGTGACCATCAGCGGGTTGATCTCGGCGTCTGCGCCGTCGCGGCGCTCCCAGAGGTCGTACAGCGTTGTGAGCACCGAAACGACCTCGTCGGCGACCGCGGGGTCGATGCCCGCATCGTAGACGGCCCTGCGTGCCTGGAACGCGTGCATGCCGAAGGCCGGGTCGACGTGCTCGCGTGCGATGGCGTCGGGGTGCTGGTCGGCGACCGTCTCGATGTCGACGCCACCCCGTCCGGAGACCATCGCCACCGGCCGGCCGGCGCTCCGGTCCATCGTCACACCCACGTACAGCTCGCTCGCGGCGTCGATTGCGTCCTCGACGAGCACGCGGTCGACCTGGTGTCCTTTGAGCACCATCCCGAGGATCTCCGCGGCGGCCGCGCGGGCCGCCGCGGGGTCGTCGACACGCTTGACCCCCCCGGCCTTGCCCCGGCCACCGACCTGCACCTGTGCCTTGATGACGACCGGAAAGCCGATGGCCTCGGCCGCGGCGACCGTCTCGTCGGCCGTCCGGGCCAGCGTGGACGCCGGCGTCGGGATGCCCGCCTCCGCGAACAGCTCCTTTGCCTGGTACTCGTGCAGTTTCATGGTTCTCTGCCCGGGCTTTGCCCGATGGTGAGTTAGCAGTATCGAAAGCTCTGCCGGGCCACAGCTGCCCGGGGGTTTCCGCCGGGACCAGAGAGCGACGGGATCACTCGACGAAGTCGATGTCCTCGTCGGAGCGGCGCGCGGGGCCGGCGCCGTCCTGGCCGTAGATCTGCGGGCTCTCGACGCCGGTGACGACGATCATCGTCTCCATTTTCCCCTCGAACTCGCTGTTGACCGAGGCGCCCCAGATGATGCGGGCGTCGGGGTCGATTCGGTCGTAGATCTCCTCAACGACACCCTCTGCCTCTTCGATGCTCATGTCGGGGCCCCCGACGACGTTGACGAGCGCGGAGTTGGCGCCGTCGAACTCGACATCCAGAAGCGGTGACCGCAGCGCCGAGCGGATCGACTCCTGGGCCTTCTGGTCGTCGTCGGACTCGCCGAGGCCAATCATCGCGACGCCGCCGTTCTCCATGATGGTGCGAACGTCCGCGAAGTCGACGTTGACGAGGCCGGGCTTGGTGATGAGTTCGGTCATCCCCTTGACCGAACGCATCAACACGCGGTCACAGATCTTGAACGCGTCCTGCAGCGGCATCGACGGGGCGTAATCGAGCAACCGGTCATTGGGGACAACAATCACGGTATCCGAAACCGAGCGCAGGCGTTCGAGACCCGCGTCGGCGTTGGCCCGCCGGCGCTCGCCCTCGGCGGTGAACGGGATGGTCACGATGGAGATGGTCAGCGCGCCCTCGTCCTGTGCGACCTGTGCGACGATGGGGGCCGCGCCGGTGCCGGTACCGCCGCCGAGGCCGGCGGTGACAAAGACCATGTCCGACCCGCTGACAGCCGCGCGGATGTCCGCGATGTTCTCCTGTGCGGCCTCCTCGCCGATCTTCGGGACCGACCCCGCGCCGCGGCCACCGGTGCGCTCGCGGCCGATGAGTATCTTCGAGTCGGCCTCGACCTCGTCGGCGAGGTGCTGGGCGTCGGTGTTGGCCGCGACGAGCGTCGCGCCGTGGATGCCCTCCTCTGTCATCCGCGTCACGGTGTTTCCGCCGGCACCGCCGCAGCCAACGACCGTGATCTTGGTTTCGAGGTCCTCGACAACCGCGGCCAGTTCCTCGTCGCTCATCTGTCCCGACGGTCCGGTTGGCGACGCGCCGGCCGACTGGCGGCTCTCCGCTGTCTCCGCGCTCCCGCTTGCCTCGCTCTCGGCCTCCTCGGCCTCGTCGATGGCGTCGTCGATGATCGAGTCCATAATTTGTGACGTGATTGTAACGGCACTCTTATAGTTGTTCCCCCATCGTCTGACGGATGGCTGACGCCACACCCCGCTGACGGGCCGAACAGGCCGGTCGCCCCGACGGGCCGTCGGCGGGCTCGTCCGCCGGCGTCCGCGCACTGACCGGGGCTTGCTGGCCGGGGTCGTCTGCCGTGACCGTCCCGCGCCACTCTGCGAACGCGGGGAGGAGGTCACGCTCGTCGAACCGCTCGACAGAGGGGACATCGTGGGGGTGCAGTTCGAGCACCCGCTCTGCGAGCGCGTTGTAGACCCGTCGGTTGTCGTTGCCACAACGGGACCTCCTCGTGTTCGTGTCGCTCGCCCGCCCAGTGGTAGACCGATTCGACCGGGACCCGGTTGGCACAGGCGGCGAGGCGCTCCTCGGCCGGTGTCCGTGCCAACTCCTCCGCAGCCTCCGGTGGTGCGGTGATGTACGCCGTCGGCATAGCTGGGTGGAGGACCGGCGGTGGTGAAATCGGGCTCGGTCCGGAGGCGGTGGTCACCCCTCGTCGAGCGGGTTGTAGCTCCCGGTGATATCCCACTCGTGGACACAGTGGGGTTCGCCAGGCGTCCCGTCGCGTGCTGGCACAGCCCACGTCCACGCGCTCTCGTCCCATCGCTCCACGCGCCCACACCGCTCGCACTGGCGCCGTCGAGGTGGGTCGACCATCTCTGTATCCGTCTGCACGGTGTGGACCCTCTTGAATGGTCACGTTCCGCGGCTCGGCGACCCCCTTACTGACCCGGCCCGGCGACAGCAAGCGGTGAGAACACCGCAGGCATCCGGGCCGCCGTCGGTTCCGGCCGGCGGCGACGGTGTCGGGTGGGGTGTGTGGACGGTCGTGTTCAGACAGGGAGACGAGGGCGAACTGGACGACGAACGCCCTCGGTCGCCACGGGTCCCGCTGAGCGACTGGTCGATCGGTGAAACCGGCCAGACGGTGGCGGCGGAGCCGCCACCTGCCACTCGTTCGTTCGTACCGAGTAGTGCGAGTTATTCCGGTATCGAACGCAGTCGTGCGGTCAAATCGGTAAACAGGCAGAATCAGTGTCACTCCGCGAAAAGGCGGTCTGCTGGCGCCTGTCCGAACACCGCCACCTCGACAGCCCGAAGATACATCCTTGTGCCCACCTTGCCGGAGCCTATGGGAGAGACGCTCATCAGACAGGGGGTCGACCGTCTCGCCACCGCGGTGGCGGTTCTGGACGGGGAGGGTGTCGTGCGCTACGCGAACGATGCCTGGACGGGGGTCGACGCGGCCGGGACCGTGCCCGTGAGGGCAGCCGTCGGCGACAGGCTCCCCCCGGCGTGTGACGGGCTCGACGACGACCACACGGGGATGTCGGTTCGCGACCAGGTCGAGGCGTTGCTCGCGGGCGAGGCTGAACAGACGACCGTCGAGTACACTGTGCCCGGCGGTGAGGGGTCACAACGCTGGTTCCGTATGCACGGCCGGTCGACCGGTGCGGACGGTGGTGTCGTGCTCGAGCACACCGAGCGGACCGAGCAGCGCCGGGCGGCGGTCGAACGTGACCACTACAGGGGGACGCTGGCCGATGTCGCGACGGTGGTCAGCCACGACCTCCGGAGCCCGCTGTCAGCGGCCCGCTCCTGGGCCGAGCTGCTGGAGACGGGCCCCGAGGTGGACACCGACAGGGTAACCCGGATGATCTCGGCGCTCGACCGGTTGAACACGATGGCCGACGACGCCGTCACGCTGGCCCGCGAGACTGCCGTCAAGGAGTGCCGCCCGGTCGAACTCGGGCAGGTCGCCCGCGAGACCTGGACCCACCTCGACGAGCACAGGTCACGGCTCATCGTCGAGGACATCGAACCCGTGCTGGCAGACGAGGACACCGCCGCGTTGCTGTTCGAACACCTGCTCCGGAACGCCGTCGAACACGGATCGACGGGGGATCAAACGCCTGACGACGCCGGAGACCGCGAGGCAGGGGGCCGGGTCGGGGGTGGGACAGACGACACGTCGACAGAGCCGGGCGTGACCGTCCGTGTCGGGCCGCTGGCGGACGGCTTCTACGTCGCCGACGACGGTCCTGGCATCCCGGAGGCGCTCGGCGAGGAGCTGTTCGAACCCGGGATCACCACAAGCGACGCCACCGACAACACCGGTCTCGGACTCGCCATCGTCGAGCGTGCCGCGGATGCCCACGGCTGGACGGTCGAACTCGTCGGAAGCGAGGCGGGGGGCGCCCGGTTCGAGGTGACCGGGGTCGCCCGACCGGCGTAGCCGGCATCGGGTGTCGCCGGAATCCTCAAGCCACTCGCCGGCGAACACTGGACCGATGAGTGCGAGTATCGTCGGGGCCTGTCACACGGACCCGGACGGCGATATCCGGGCGTCCGACACGGAGCCCACTCTCGCGGCCGTCGACGGGCACAGCGCCATCACCGGGGGTCCCAGCAGGAGGGTGACGTGGTGAGAACGTTCGTCGTCGTGGGTCACGACGCCCCGACCACGCCCTCGTTCTCGCTTGAGGACCTGCCGGGTGCAGGTCGGCTCGACCTGCTGGCCCGGTCGGTCACCGCAGCGTTACTGCGCTCACACGGCATCCGCGAGGACAGCCGGGTGCTGCTCGTGCTCGCGGACACGTTCACGGTGCGGTTCGACGGCGCGACCCTGCGGGGGCTTCACCCCGACGAGCGGTCGACCGCCGCGCTCGTCCGGACCGCGCTCGACGACCGCGAGGAGGCAATCGGCCACGTGCCGGTCGAGATCTCGCCGGGGCTATCACTCACCCGGCGCGGACTCGCCGGCACACTCGCCGACCTCGACGGACCGCTGTTTCGACTCCACGAGGCGGGCCGGCCCGTTGTCGACCTCGACCCGCCGGCCGACCCCGTGTTCGTGCTCTCGGACCACCGCTCGTTCACCGACCACGAGGTCGACCTGCTCGCCGACGCCGGCGCGGGGACGGTCTCGCTCGGCCCCGAGGTGCTCCACGCCGACCACGCCATCACGGTGGCACACAACTGGCTCGACACCCGCGGGTTCTCGCGGTACTAGTCGAGCGGGCCCGACGCAGCTCACCACGGGGGGGTGACTCACGCCGAACCAGCGGCCTCAGTGTCGGCGTCAGCCCCGGTGGACGGCCGCCCGCTCGCACGGAAACGGTTGAACAGGAGCGCGGCGAGCACGCCGGCAGCGAACGCCAGCGACAGCCGTGGCACGGAGAGCACAGCGACAGCTGCCGGGCCGGCGCTGGCGTATACCAGCAGGCCGCCAACTGTGTGCTGACTGCGATACGATACCGTGGGATGGTGTGGCGAGTCTTCCATTGTCTCTCGGTAGACGACGGGTCGGTTCTGGACACGACACGGGTTACTGTGACCACGCTGTGGCGACCACGCGGACCTGCTCCGACGTGACGGCTGTGTGCCGGGGGGTCAGGAGCAGCGGAAAGGAACGAGCTCCATACAGCCACGACCGGGGCGAGAATCTTAACTGTTTCGGTATTGATGTGTCATCCGGTATCAACCCACCTGGTGAGATCCCGTTCACAGCCGTCGTGTGCGACGACAGCGTCGCCGGTCGGGTCCCGGGTGGCACCGTCGGGTCGCCCGGGCAGCCGAGTGAAGCGCCGGGGCCAGAAGGGAAAACGAAAAGTGCCAGGGTGTGTTTGGGTCACACATGGAGACCTGGGCTTGGCTGGCTGCGTTCCTCGTCGGAGCCGCAGTGACTCAGGTGTATCTCTACTGGCACGCCATGGAGCGCGGGTCCGACTCGGGTCGGGGCACAGTCGGGGGGGACTACGAGGGAGAGCCGGGGGCGATCGGTCGCGGCGACGTTACCCGCACACCCGACGTCAGCCCGGCGGAGAAGCCGGACGCCGAGGAGGTCGTCCGCTGTACGGAGTGTCACGCGTACAACGAACACGACGGGATGTTCGTCTACTGTCGGCGCTGTGGCGAGAAGCTGTAGCCCGGTTGTCCCGGGCCGGCTCGTGTGGCGGTGTCACGCCCTGTGGCTCCCGTCCGGCGCATCGACACGCCTGAACTCGACGCCGGCACGTGCAGCGGTGCGGGCGTCACGGTCGCTGTCACCGACGAACAGCGTCCGGTCAGGCGACGCCGAGAGAGCACGGACAACGGCAAGCAGCGGTTCGGGGTCAGGCTTGTACGTGCCGACGCTATCGCGGCCGACGACCACGTCAACGTGGGCGTCAAGGCCGTGTCGGCGCAGAGCGAGACGGCAGGCGGCCTCGGCGTTGAGCGAGCAGAGCCCGACGGGAACGGACCGCGGCAGTTCGCCGGCGGTCGGGAGCAGTTCCGCCTCGCGTGCCCCCCGGCACTCGTGTTCGGCGAGCACCCGCTCGACAACCGGGCTGAAGCCCTCCCGGTGGGCACGGTCAAGCAGCTCCCAGAGGTCCTCACCGTCGGTGGCGATACCGGCCTCACGGGCCGCAGCGAGCGCATCCCGGCGGGCACGTGGCCAGTCGACCGGGAGACACACGAGCGTCCTGTCGAGGTCGTACACCACCGCGTCGTAGCTGCTCACACGTGGTGTAGCGGAGCAGGCCGAAAAGGTGTGTCGACCACCCGTCGGGTGTGAGCTCCGCCAACGCCACGACGGGCACCCGAGGCTGGACAGGGGCAACCGGGAGCGCCCCGCGGCGGGTCACTCGTCGACGAGGTCGGTGTCGAGAAAGCCCTCCACGGCGCGGACGACACTGCCGCCAACACCGGCCTGGATAGCCCGGCCCTGTTCGAGCGCGAGCAGGTCGCTCTCCTCGACACCGAGCTCCCCGGCGAGTTCGCCGAGCTGGTAGCCCGCCGCTTGACGTGCCTCGGTGAGCCGGTCGCCGTAGTCCGACACGAGGTACGGGAGCTGGTCGTCGTCGTAGTCTGCCCCGCTCTCCCAGTGTTCCGAGTCACCCCTCGTGGCGTCGAACACGCGGGCGGTGTTCTGTGCCGCCTTTCGCTTGCGGTCGCGCTCGGCTCTGTCGGAACGAGTCGTGTTCTGCGTTGCGGTGTCGTCGTGCTGGGCACAGTCGTTACACACCTGCAGCTGTGCGCCAGCGACGTTCACCGACTGGGTCTCGACGCCGGACGCCCCGCAGAGCTCACAGCTGTCCCCGGCGTCGAGTCCACCCCCGGTCGAGTATTTGGGCATATCCGGCGTACGCCGAGCGGACACTTAACAGCTACCCTCGGGGGTGTGGACCCGTACGGGGCCCGAACGCACGGAGCGGCCGTCAGTTAAGACCGCCCCGGCCATAGTGGGAGGTATGGAACCAAGCGAGCGGTTCGGCGTCGACGGGCAGACTGCCATCGTCACGGGCGCATCAAGCGGGATCGGGCGACAGATAGCCGAGCAGTTTGCCGCCGGCGGCGCGGACGTGGTCATCTGTTCACGCGAGCAGGACAACATCGACCCGGTGGCGGCGGGGATCACCGGAAGCGACCGGCCGGGCGAGGCGCTCGCAATCGAGTGTGACGTGACCGACCGGGAGGCTGTCGAGGCGCTCGTCGCGGCGACCGTCGCGGAGTTCGGCGGCCTCGACTGTCTGGTCAACAATGCCGGGGCGAGTTTCATGGCCACCTTCGAGAACATCAGCGAGAACGGCTGGAAGACGATCGTCGGTATCAACCTCCACGGCACCTACCACTGCACACAGGCCGCCGCCGCCCACCTCGCCGACGGTGGCGGCACGGTGATCAACCTCGCCAGCATCGCCGGCCAGCAGGGTGCACCGCACATGAGCCACTACGCCGCCGCCAAGGCCGGCGTCATCAACCTGACCACGACGCTGGCCCACGAGTGGGCCGAGGACGACGTCCGGGTCAACTGCATCGCGCCGGGCTTTGTCGCCACACCCGGTGTCGAATCACAGATGGGCATCAGTGCCGACGGCGTCAACCGCTCGACCGTCGACCGCCGCATGGGTCGCAGCGAGGAGATCGCCGACGTCGCACAGTTTCTCGCCAGCCCCGCCTCCTCGTTTGTCGTCGGCGAGACAATCACCGCCGCCGGTGTGCCAGACATCATGGAGTCCCCGGAGGTGTGAGACCCCGGGCGCGCAGCCGACAGACAGCTGACAAACAGCACTTTTATCACTCGAAGACGGACGCGTCAGTAATGTCGGATGCGGCCGGGGAGGTCACGTTACCATCGGTGCCAGTCCTGCTGGAGCGGTACGAGAACCGCGTTACGGGGGGACAGACGGTTCTGGTCGCGGGCGAGCGCGGCGTCGGGAAGACGACACTCGTGGGTCAGTTCCGGGCCCGGGTGAGCCGCCAGGAGCCGGCGCCGCTGGTGGCAACCGGCTCCTGCGGACCCGGGCTGCAACCGCCGTACGAGCCGTTCAGACAGGCGTTCGCGGCGTTCCCGGCCGGGTGTCGGCCGCCGGGGCTGACCGGGGCGACCCGGGCGCTCGCACCCGCGGGACCGGACGAGGCGGCCGGCCGCAGACAGTCGCTTTTCACCGATATCCGCGACCAGCTTGTGGCGGTCGCCGCGGACCGGCCCGTGGTGCTCGTTCTCGAGGACCTCCACTGGGCTGACAGCGCGACACTGGCACTCTTTGAGTTTCTCGTCGATGCTGTCGAGGAGGTCGAACAGCCGGTCGTGCTCGTCGGGACCTACCGGCCCGGGGCGGTCGAGCGATTGCAGGACATCGAACGGGCCGCCGGGGAACACATCCAGCTGGAGCCGTTCGACGAGGACAGGGTCGGGACGGTGCTCGCCCGGCGGATCGGCGTCGAGACGGTGCCGCGGCCGCTCGCCCGTGCGGTCCACGAGCACACGGGAGGTGTGGCGCTTTTTGTCACACAGCTCGGGGAGCTCCTCGCGGCTCGCCTCGGGCCGGACGGGACGCTGCCGGAGACGCTCGCCGACCGGTCACTCCCGGAGACAATCGAGGGGGCCATCGCGGAGCGGTTCGAGACGCTTCCGCCGGAGGTGGCGTCACTGCTCCGGCTCGGGGCGGTCGCCGGCGAGTCTGTCGGGGTGGAGCTGCTGTGTGCCGCAAGCGAGCGGGGGCGAGCCGAGACGGAGCGATGTGTCGACGCCCTCGTCGACCGTCGGGTGTGGACCTGCTCGGAGGGGCGGGTCTCGTTTGTCCACCGCGCGCTCCGCGAGGTGGCACTCGACCTCGATGGGGAGCCGGCCGAGCGGCTCCACAGCCGTATCGCCGCGGCGATCGAGACGGCTCACGCCGACGAGCCGCACAGACACGCCGGTCGACTCGGGACACACTACGAGGCCGCCGGGGCGGACACACGGGCCCTCGAGTGGTACCGCGAGGCGGGCGACCACGCACGGAGGAGGTACGCCCACGGCGAGGCGATCGACCACTACCGCCGGGCGCTCGAGCTGGCAGCCGACGGCCGGCCGAGAACGGCCCTCCGGGCGGACCTGGCTGCCGTCTACAACGCCGTCGGCGACTTCGAGAGCGCACTCGAAGTGACCCGCGACACCGCGACCGACCGGCCGGACCCGGCGGGGGCAGACGGGGACGGGCGGGCGGTCTGCCGGCTGCTCGGCGAGCGCTCGCGGGCACAGCTCGAACAGGGTGACCACGACGGGGCACGGGAGACACTCGAGCGCGAACGCGACCTGGTGGCGGAGCTGAACGCACCGACACTCGAGGCGCAGGTGCTGGGTCGATGCGGGGAGCTGGCCCGGCGTCAAAGCGAGTACGACCTGGCCCGAGACCGCCTGCGTACGGCGATTCAGCTCGCCAGGGAGGCCGGAGACCGCCGGACAATCGCCTCGCTCTCGCGGAAGCTCGGAACCGCCGCGTACCACACGGGCGAGTACGAGCGGGCGCGGGAGTGTTATGTCGACGCGCTGGAGCACAACCGGGAGCTCGACGACCGGCTGGCGGAGTCGTGGTGTCTCAACAACCTCGGGATGGTGGCCTGGCGGCAGGGGTCGAGCGACCGGGCCCGGGAGTTTTACGAGGAGAGTCTCGCGGTCAAGCGTGAGCTCGGCGACCAGCAGGGCGAAGCACAGACGCTGGGCAACCTCGGGCTCGTCGCGCGTACACAGGGGGAGTACGACCTGGCCCGGGAGTTCTACGAGGAGAGTCTCGCCATCAAACGCGAGATCGGCGACCGGCCGGGCGTGGCCACGACGCTGAGCAACCTCGGCGTGGCCGTCCGCAGACAGGGTGAGTACGGCCAGGCTCGGGCGTGCTACGAGGAGAGTCTCACCATCGCGCGCGAGGTCGGCGACCGGCAGCTGACAGCGATGGCGCTCAACAACCTCGGGGAGCTCGCCAGCAACCGAAGCGAGTACGACCAGGCCCGGGAGTTCTACGAGGAGAGCCTCGCCATCAAACGCGAGATCGGCGACCAGCGAAGCGAGGCGACGACACTCAACAACCTCGCGGTCCTCGCCCACAGGCAGGGCAGAGACGACCGGGCCCACGAGTGCGCCAGCCGGAGCCTCGACATCCGGCGCGAAGCCGGCACCCGGCGCGACAAGGCGGAGTCACTCGACGTGCTCGGGGCTGTGGCCTGCGCCCGTGGCGACCACAATCTGGCCCGCGAGCACCACGAGCGCAGCCTGTCGATCAAGCGCGACACCGAGTCCCGGACGGGGCTGGTCAGGACACTCCTGCAGGGCTCGCGGATCGCCCGCGAACGGGGTGACCACGAGCGTGCACGGCGGGTGCTCGGCGAGGCAGGCTCGGTGCTGGAGCAGCTTTCGGGCGAGGAGTTGCTGCGGCCCCGCTACGCGCTGGAATCGGCGCAGCTCGCGCTGGCAACGGGTGACACGGGGCGGGCCCGCGAGCAGGCAACGGCGGCACGCGAGGCGTTCGAGGCCGCCGGGAGCGACCACTGGGCCGGGCGGGCCCGGTGGGTACTCGGCCGGGTCGCCGCCGAGGAGGGGCGGACAGATCAGGCCCGCGGGCGCTGGCAGGAGGCACTCGCCACAGTCCAGACGGTCGGCGCACCCCAGGACGCGCTGGATATCCTCCGTGAGTGGGTCGGGTTCGAACGCGGCCTGGAGAACCGGGGCCGGGCCGACCGGTTGCGCGAACAGGCACGGGGGCTTCTCGACGACGCGCCCGTGCCGGTCGCGGCGCGTCACCGCGGGTGGGTCAAGACGACAGAGGGGGGCTGACACCCGACTGGCACGGTCAGCCGGGGGCCGGCCGGGGCCGGGAGTGGGGGTCGTGAACCGAGACCGCCAGGGGCTTATCCGGCAGGCCGCTACCCCCGGTCGTGACACCGGAGGGACAGCAGGCCGACCCCGCCGGCATCGATTACGGGTGGGTCATGCAGGTGACGTTCGTCGTGACAGTCGTCGTCGGTGCCCCGGTGGTTGCGGTGCTCTCGACGGCGGTGTCGTTGCCGACCTGGACTGACCGTGCCCTGTTCGCCGTCCAGGTGGGCGCACCAATCTGGCTTGTCACCGCAGTCTCGGTGTACCTGTACGCCCGCCACGGGCGCGGGGCGTGACGGGCCCGGAACGGCGGGATTCATATGCTCGCCGCCCCGAGTTCGGGCCAGAATGGGCGCAACGCAGTGTCGCGAGGTGGCCACCCGATGAGTGACCCCGACGAGTTGCGGGTGTACACGATCAGACTCGAACTGGTCGACAGACCCGGCGAGTTGCTCCGCGCACTCGAACCCGTCGCCGGTGAGGGCGGGAACCTCCTCTCGATCTTCCACGAGCGGGGGAACGTCACACCCCGCGGACAGATCCCCGTCGAGGTTGCCCTCGAGGCAACACCCGGACAGTTCGAGGCGATTGTCGACGGGCTCCGGGCGACCGATATCAACGTCACCCGGGCCGGACAGGAGCGCTACGGTGAGGCGTTCGTCGTGGTGCTGGTCGGGGACCTGGTGGGGGCGGACCTCTCGGCGACGCTCTCCCGCATCCAGGCCGAGGCGGGGGTTGCCGTCCGTGATCTCTCGCTGATGGGGCCCAACGACGGCCGCTCCAGTGCGCGTCTGCACCTGGCCGCCGAGTCCGACAGCATCGAGACCACGCTCGACACCCTCCGGAGGGTGGCCGACGAGGCCGACCTGCGGGTCGTCGAACCGCTCGCGCCGGGGGGGAGCAGATGAACATCGCCGTCATCGGTGCCGGGGTCGTCGGCTCCGCCGTCGCCGACCTGGCCGGCGAGTACGGCCACACCGTCACCGCGCTCGCCGACTCCCGGAGCGCGGCTCTCGACCCGGGAGGGATCGACGTCGAGGCGGCGCTCGACCGCAAGCGGACCGAGGGGGTGGTCGGTGACGCTGACCCCGAGCGAGCCCCCGAGGCTGCGTACGACCTGCTGGTCGAGGCGACGCCGACAACACTCGGGGATGCCGAACCCGGGTTCGGGCACCTCGAAGCCGCACTCGCCCGCGACCGTCACGTCGTCCTGGCCAACAAGGGCCCGGTCGCCGAGCGCTACGGTGAGCTGCGCGAGTGCGAGGCCGCGAGTGACGGCGCGGTCCGGTTCGAGGCGACCGTCGGCGGCGCGATCCCCGTACTCTCGACAATTGAGGATGTCGGCCCCGACCACATCAGCGCCGTCCGGGGTGTCCTCAACGGGACCGCAAACTTCATTCTCTCGCGGATGGCCGCCGAGGGGCTGGCCTACGAGCACGTTCTCGCGGAGGCCCAGGACCTGGGCGTCGCGGAGGCCGACCCGTCGTTCGATGTCGAGGGGACCGACGCCGCCCTCAAATGTGTCATCGTCGCCAACGTGCTTGCGGACGGCCACGAGTACACCCTCGCCGACGCGACCGTCGAGGGGATCCACGAACTCCCGACAAGCGCACTCGAACTCGCCGCCGAGGACGGCCGGACGATCCGCCTGGTTGGCGAGGTCCGCGACGGCGGTGTCCGGGTCGCACCGCGACTCGTTCCCGAGAACGGCGCGATGGCCGTCACCGGCACACGGAACATCGTCCAGTTCGAGACCACCCACGCCGGGTCGCTGTACCACTCCGGTCGCGGTGCCGGCGGCCCCGAGACCGCGAGCGCAATTTTCGCCGACATCAATCGTCTCGACGACAGCACCTGACAGAGGATGGCGACCCTGTCTGTCCGCCGCGGTTGGTCGTCGACGGCTCCGGGCTGGGGACGCTCGCTCGTGGTACGTGTCAGACCGACGCCGCCTGTTCGCGGGGCTCTTCCGGTCCGGGTGGGTGTCCTGACTGGCGGTGGTACCCACACGGGGTGCGATGGGTACAACAGGACCCCGGGCGAACCACGGGTATGAGCGAGGAGCCAGACGAACGCGGCGAGCCGGTGACCGAGCGGGTCTGGCTGGTCGAACGGGAGTACACCGACAAGGGGCTGGTCACGCTCGTCTACGCGAGCACGGACGGCAGGCGCCACCGCCAGCAGCAACGCTCCGAGCGGATGCTGATGCGTTCGGACGTGACCGCGGGACAGGACGTGGACTCCGACCGACTCGAAGCCACCCCAGAGAGCGAGCGGGAGCGCTACGCCGCCGAAGCGTCCCGGATGGCCGAGACCCACGACCCCGACGACCCGGTGTGAGCGACACGCGGGGCGTCGCCGACAGCGCGTGGCTACAGCCAGAGCAGTTGCGCGTGTCGGGTGCCGTCGAACTCCAGCACGTTGGCCTCCTCGACGAAGCCCTGGTCGATTGCGAGCGCAACCGCGCGGCTGCCGACGAGATTGGCCACGTCACAGGCTGCGAGGCTGTCGACGACAGCCTGTGGGTCGGCGACAGAGCCGTCGTAGAAGGCGGGGTCGACCGTCAGCGAGGCGCTCCCGTTCTCGAAGGACTCCCCGAGCACGTCTGCGTCACAGACCGAGACCAGCCGGCCCTTCGGGGTCTCGCGCTCGTTCAACAGCAGGTCGGGCATCGACTCACTCCCGGAGCAGGTCGTCGAACTCGTCCGCGAGTCGGTCGGCGTCGGTCTGGCCGGCCTGCCGCTCGCGGCGCTGTCCCTCCTCGGGCTGACCGTCTGCCACGCCGGGTTGCTCGGCGACGAGGTCCCCCTCGTTCTCCGCGCGGAGCTGTTCGGCCTCCTGGGCCACCTCCTCGGCGCGTTCGTCCTCGCCGAGCTGTTCGAGCGCGAGTGCCTTCTCCTCGAGCAGGTCCGCGCTGCGGTAGCCCAGCCGGATGGCGTTGTCGAAGGCCGCGACGGCGTCCTCTGCGAGGCCACGCTCGCTGAGGAAAAAGCCCCGGTTGTACCACGCCTGTGCGAAGCGGGGGTCGAGTTCGACCGCCCGCTCGGCGTGTTCGAGCGCCTCCTCCGTGCGGCCGAACTCCCAGAGTGCGTACGCCAGGTTCGTCTCCGCAGTGGCGGCGTGGTCGGAGTCGTCGTCGATGCGCAGCGCCTCGCGGTAGGCGCCGATGGCGGCGTCGTACTCCTCGAGTTCGGCGTGAGCGACGCCTTTGTTCACCCGTGCCTCCTGTTCGATTCGGTCGTCGCCGGCCAGACGGGCGGCCCGCTCGAGTGTCTCGGTGGCCTGTTCGTGGCGGTTGATGCGCATGTACTCCAGCCCGATCTCGAGGACGCGCTCGGGGTCGGCCCCCTCCGGCAGGTTCTCCTCGTCAAGCAGATCGGTGAGGACCCGGGAGTCGACGGGGTCGACCTCGGTCGGGTCCACCTCCAGTTCCGGGCCGAGGTCGAACCCCTCGTAGGGGTCGTCGAACCCCTGGCCGGCGGAGAACTCGTGATCCTCGGGTTCGTCAGTCATACCGCTGAGTAGGTCGGGGACAGGGTTAAGGCCTGCGTCCCCAACCCCCGGTATGCGACTGTTCGTCTCCGTCGATGTCGACCCGCTGGCCGACGGGATCGCCACCGTCCAGAAGCCGTTTGCCGGGGCCGGTGGCCTGCGACTCACCGACCCCGAACAGGCTCACGTCACGCTGAAGTTCCTCGGTGACACGTCTGAGGACCGCCTTCCCGCGCTGAGTGCTGCCCTCGGGCGGGCTGTCACCGACAGCGGTGTCACACCGTTCCGCGCGACGCTGGGTGGGCTCGGGGTGTTCCCGAGTCTCGAGTACATCAGTGTCGTCTGGCTTGGCGTCCGCGATGGTGCTGAGGAACTGGCCACGCTCTACGAGCACATCGAGGCCGAGACCACCGCGCTCGGGTGCAACCCCGAGGACCACGAGTTCACGCCCCACGTCACACTCGCGCGGATGGACCACGCCGGCGAAAAAAACCGGGTCCAGAGGCTCGTGCGGGGGCGTGATCCCACGGTCGGCACGCTCCCGGTCGAGTCAGTCGCGCTGACCCAGAGCGCACTCACCCCTGACGGCCCCGTCTACGAGACCGTCGAACGGGTCGATCTCCCGAGGTGAGAGAACCCACAGCGAGCCCGACTCCTCTCCACGCCCGTTCTGTGTGAACCGGCGGCCGACGGTGCTACCGACCCTGACATGCCGGGGCTCGTGCGAGCCGGCGGTGAAGACAGAACCGCGTGACGTGACCGGGATAATCGCGGTGCGAAAGAGGTTTACAGACCGCCCACCAGAGGAAAAACGAACGCGTGGGGAATCAACCGTAGCTGATTCGATGCGCACAGAATGGAACAGATACTGCAGACAGAGCTGGCGGCACTCGTGTACGCGGCTGGGTTCGGGGTCGCTGGAGTGGTCTGTCTCGCGGGGCTGGTCCGTGCGCGCAAGGTCAGCCAGGACGGCATCCGTCGTGGACTCGTCTGGCTGTTGCTCACCTCGGGTCTGTGGTCGGTGTTGAAGGTCGGATTCCTGGTGGGTCCCGACCCCCTCAGGCGTCCGCTGTACGTCGCGGGCCTGATTATCGGGTTCGGAACCGTCTGGGCCTGGCTGTACTTTGCCGCGGCCTACACCGGTCGGAACTACCACCATCGGCCGGCGCTCCGCCGACTCGGTCTGGGCGTGTTTCTCGCTGTCGTGGCGGTCAAGCTAACCAACCCGGTCCACGGGCTGTACTTCACCGCAACCGAGACAACGACCCCGTTCACGTATCTCGCCATCAGCCACGGCACGTTCCACTGGATTGCGACAGGGCTCTCGTACGTGCTCGCGGGGGTCGGGCTGTTCATGCTGTACGAACTGTTTATCGAGTCGGGGTACGACACGCGGCCGCTGGCGGTGCTGACAACGCTGCTCGGGGTGCCGGTCGTGCTGGATATCGCGGCACTAGTGACGCCGCTGGTCGAGGTCATCTACGCGCCGCTTGGCGTGGCTGGGTTCACCGTCGGTGTGCTGTTCGTCTACGAGCGGCGGTTTCTGGCGGTACAGGCCACCGGCCGGGGCGACGATCCCGTTGTCTTTCTCGACGACAGCGACCGGGTGCGGGACTACACACCCGCCGCGACGGCGGCGTTCCCGGGGCTGTCCGAGGGGCTCGGTCGTCCCCTCGAGGACGTGGCTCCGGGGCTTGCGCCGACAGTCGACGGTGACGAGCAGATCGTCGGGGTCGAACGCGACGGCGAGCGGCAGTACTACCTGGCGGCGACAAGCGAGCTCGAACTGGGTGACGTCGCCGGGCAGGTGGTGATGATCTCGAACGTGACGGCCGCAGAGCGCCGTCGACGGGAGCTGGCCCGACACAACCAGCAGCTGGAGGAGTTTGCCAGCGCGCTCACCCACGAGCTGCGCAACGTCATCCAGATCATCGACAGCCGGCTGATGCTCGCCAGAGAGCAGACACACCAGAGCGACGGGGCGGCTGTCCGCGAGTCCGTCGAGCGGGCCTCGGAGGTGACCGACCGGATGTCGGGGCTGGTCGACGACTTCAGGTCGCTGGCCCGGTACGGCCAGACAATCGAGCAGCTCCAGCAGGTCCAGTTCGTGCCGGCCGTCCAGAGCAGCTGGAAGCACGCCGAGACCGGCGGGATGAGCCTGGCCGTCGACGGGGAGGGCTCGATCAGGGCCGACCCTGGCCGGTTGCGGCAGCTGCTGATCAACGCGTTCGAGTTCGCACGTCACACCGACGCGGAGACGGTCCACGTCGAGTTGCTCGCGGATGGGTTCGCCGTCGCCACCGACGGCGAGCCACCCCGCGAGGACACCGCGGGCTACTTCGAGTTTGGCGAGGCCGTCCCCGATGCCGAATCGGGGATGAAACTCCCGAACGTCAGGGCCTTCGCCCGTGTCCACGGCTGGCGTGTCGGTATCGACGAGACCTACCGCGAGGGGACCCGCATCCGCGTCCACGGTGTGACCCTCGGGGACAGCGACCGTGCTGATACCGAGACCGGCCCCGTGGCCACCAAGACCGACGGTGACGGCGAGCGTGCCGGGGAGGGGGGCTCCTCGAAAGGAACAGGGATTTAAGCACCCACAGGATAAAAACGAACACTATGGGTAAGAAATCCAAGGCCAAGAAAAAGCGACTGGCGAAACTAGAGCGACAGAACCAGCGTGTCCCGGCATGGGTGATGATGAAGACCGACCGAGAGGTCGTCCGGAACCCGAAACAGCGCAGTTGGCGGCGGAGTGACACCGACGAATGAGTGCCGGAGAGTTCGAGGAGCGGGTCGTCACGGTGCCGCTCCGGGGCGTACAGGCGGGTTCGCGCACCGACCGCGCCGACAGGGCGATGAGTATCGTCCGCGAACATCTCGCAAAGCAGTTTTCCGTTGAGGAGGCGGCCGTCAGGCTCGACCCCTCGATCAACGAGGCGGTCTGGGCGCGGGGCCGGGAGAAGCCCCCGAGCGAGCTCCGGGTACGCGCCGCCCGCTTCGACGAGGAGGGCGAGAGCGTCGTCGAGGCGGAGACCGCCGAGTAACGTGCTCCGCGCCGCCTTCTCCGGCTCCTCGTACGTCGGGGTGTTCGCCCGGGTGACCGACGACTGTCTGCTCGTTCGGTCCGACATCGACGACCAACTCACCGAGGCGTGTGGCGCGGAACTGGATGTGCCGGTCGTTCCGGCGACTGTCGGCGGCTCCGGCACGGTTGGCTCGCTCGCGGTCGGCAACGAGAACGGTCTGCTGGTCAGCAGCCGCGCCACCGAGCGGGAGTGTGACCGCATCGCCGACGAGACCGGACTCCCGGTCACGGAGCTCCCGGGACGGATCAACGCCGCCGGCAACGTCGTCGTGGCCAACGATGCCGGCGCGTACGTCCACCCCGATCTCACCCGCGGTGCGGTCCAGACCGTCAGGGATGCGCTCGACGTGCCCGTACAGCGGGGTACCATTGCGGGAGTCTACACCGTGGGAACCGCGGCTGTCGCAACCAACCGCGGTGTGCTCTGTCATCCGAAAACCGACGACGAGACGCTCGACGAACTCGAGGAACTGCTCGGCGTCCCCGCCGATATCGGGACAATCAATTACGGCGGGGCGCTTGTCGGCTCCGGCCTCGTCGCCAACGACTCCGGCTACGTCGTCGGCGAGTCCACGACCGGCCCGGAACTCGGCCGTATCGACGCCGCGCTCGGCTACGGGCTCGACTGATTTCGGTCCGCAGCCGCCGGTGGGGAACACGACACGCCTCTGGAAACTGAAAAGGCCGAGAGTGGTGGGCGGCAGCCGGAACGAACGGTCAGATGTATAGGAAGTCTGTGAGTCTTGACGTTGTGCCAACAGCCGGTGGGTCCGACCGGGAGATTGAGCGTGGCTGTGTGGTGCGGGTACAAAAGCTATTACGCCGCGGCCGCCGAAAACGGCGGGGCGGCGAAATAGGCTAAATGGGGGTTGGGGTGGGGGTTGGGGGGTTGGGTGGCACCCATAACGGGTGCATGTCTGGTTATGCTTCCCACATATAAGAACCTTTTGTTACCCGGAGTTGCACTCGGCGCGGGTGGTGGGCGGACTCGCCGCGGGGGTGGGTGAAAAGCGATCTACGCCCTGTCGGGAACACCTAGAGCGGTGAGAGACACGCCTGTCTCGCTGGCACGATTTGCACGTGCGGCGAGGGGAGAGGGCGGCCGGTGAGCCAGCAGGGTCAGGCGCTGCGGGTCTCCCGGGCCTTCGGTCGGAGGTTGCCGTAGCCACACTTGCGACACTGGCTCGCACGCTGTGGGTTGCGCGAGTTACAGCGCATACAGATCTGCGTGGTGAAGATGCGTTCCTCTGCCTTGTCGAACGAGGCCATACCTGGTCTTGTGTCCCACTCGGTTAAGAGCTTCCGGTTACCGGCACAGGGTCACAACACGGGTGTCGACCGGGACGGCCGCTCAGACGCGTTCGACCAGCGTTGCGATCCCCTGCCCGAAGCCGATACACATCGTGGAGACACCGTACTGGCCGTCACAGTCAGCGAGCTGGTACGGCAGTTTACCGAGCAGCGCCGCCCCGGTGGCACCCAGCGGGTGGCCGTGTGCGATAGCACCACCCCAGACGTTTGTGCGGTCCCAGTCGGCCCCGGTCTCCTCCAGCCAGGCGCTGACAACGGGCGCGAACGCCTCGTTGACCTCGAAGCGGTCGACATCGGAGACGGTCATCTCGTTGCGCGCCAGCAGCTCCTCGGTGGCGGGGATGGGGCCGGTGAGCATCGTCACCGGGTCGACACCGACGACCTGCGTGTCGACGACCCGGGCGCGCGGCTCCCAGCCGAACCGCTCGCAGGCCGCCCCCGACGCGACAAGCACACCCGCCGCCCCGTCGACAATACCCGAGGCGTTGCCCGGGTGGACCACACCCTCGCCCGCCTCGCGAAACACCAGCGGCAGGTCAGCGAGTGTCCCCATGTCGGTCTCCGGCCGAGGGTGCTGGTCTGTCTCGACCACGACGGTCTCGTCGTCGCGTTCCACCTCGACGGGGACGACCTGGGCATCGTGGTTGCCGGCCTCGCTGGCCTCGGCCCACCGGCGTTGGGAGTCGACGGCGATGCGATCGACCGTCTCCCGCGTGAGCCCCCACTGCTCGGCGATACGCTCGGCCCCCTCGCCCTGTGTGGTCACCTCCGGGAACGCCTCGAAGTAGGACATCGCCAGCGCCTGGCCGTCGAGGTCGCCGTTCTGCATCGGGCTGTCACTGCCCATCGGGACCCGGGTCATATGCTCGACGCCACCGGCGATGACGATATCCTGCAGGCCACCCCGGATCTTGCCGGCAGCGACGTTGACCGCCTCCTGACCCGACCCACACATCCGGTTGAGCTGTACCCCCGGCACGTCATCACCCCACCCCGCGACCATCGGTGCGATGCGCCCGACGTTCAGCCCCTGCTCGCCCAGCGGCGAGACACAGCCGTACACCACGTCGTCGATGTCCTCGGAGCCGACAAAGCCGTTGCGCCGTTCGAGCGCCAGCAGCGGCTCCGCCGCCAGGTCCTGCGGGTGCGTGTCACTGAACACGCCGCCCTCTCTGCCGAACGGTGTCCGCACCGCGTCGACGATGTACGCCTCCTGCATGCACCACCGTACGGGTCACGCCGGTATATAACACGGGGCTCGATCGGGGCCCACAGCCGGCTCTGTTGTCCGGCACGCCCCGGGGCGGCGGGAGCCGAACCGTTTTTGCGGCCCCGTGCCGAACGGTTGGTCGATGCACGATGTGCTGGTCGTCGGGGCCGGTCCCGCGGGGTCGCGGCTGGCCCGCCGGCTTGCCGAGCGGGGTCTGGACGTGCTGGCCTTCGAACAGGGGACCGTCGGGACGCCGCTCGCCTGCTCGGGGCACGTCAGCACCGACATCTGGGGGTTCACCCCCGAGGGGGCACGGGACCAACTCCTCCAGAACCAGATCAGCGGGGCCCGCTTCCGGCCCGATGGGTTCGACGGCGAGGCGTACCACTTCTACCAGGAAAGCCCGGTCTCGGCGGTCATCGACCGGGTCGAACTCGACCGGACACTCGCGGATGCCGCCCGGCGTGCCGGGGCGGAGATACGCGAACATCACAACGTCCTGGAGCTGACCGAGCGCCGCGAGTACGTCGAACTCACCGTGCGGGGTCCCGACGGCATCGAGCGCCACCGGGGCCGACTCGTCGCCGGGTGCGACGGCCCGAACTCCCGGGTCCGGGCCGAGACCGGCCTGCCGGACCCCGACGAGTTGCTCCACGGGGTGCTCGGCTTCCACGACGAGCCCGACAACGCGGATTTCGTGGACGTCTGCCTGACCGTTCCGGGCTTTTTTGCCTGGCGCATCCCCCGCGGCGAGGCCGGCGTCGAGTACGGGCTGGCGACACCACCCGGTGAGGATGTCCGCGCGCGCTTCGAGCGGTTCACCGACGCCTGCGGCGTCGAGACCGACCGCCGGTGCTCGGGGCTCATCCCCATCGGTCCGCCGGAGACGGTCACCTCGGGGCGGGTGTTTCTCGTCGGTGACGCCGCCGGCCAGAACAAGCCGTTCACCGGCGGCGGCATCCTCTACGGGATGACAGCCGCCGACTGCGCCGCCAGAACGGTCGACCCCGCCGACCCCTCGTCGCTCGCGGCCTACGAGCGGGCCTGGCGGACGGAACTGACCGGCGACATCCGGCTGGGCAGGCTCGTCAGGGCAGGCTACAGCGCCCCCCGGCCGCTCCAGCGGGTGCTTATGCGCCTGTTCGAGGGCGAGATCGGCGTCCATATGGACCGCCCGACGACACTGTTTTCCCGCGAACAGCTCCGCGCGATGCTCCCCGGGTGAGACACGGCCACCGGCGGCTGTGACCACCACGGACCCGTCATCCGACAGTCAAAAGTGGACGTTCGTTCACTTCCTTTTATCGAGGAGAATCCGCGCCCAGACGTCTCTCACTACCCCTCAGACAGAATCCATCCCCCGGCCCTAGTTGCCTTATATTCATCATATACGGTGATACAGTATACATACGTGGGTCAATACTAGCCAGTACCTGACAATCTAGACCGAAGCGTTATATGCGAGTCGTTCACACACTGTACCGTAATGTGGGTTTACAGACACACAACGAACGGCGCGGCAGACGAACAGTGACACACAAACACAGCGAGACAACCAACAGATGTTCGAGCTAGTACTCAACGTCGACCCATCAGTGGTAGCGGAGGGGACGAACATGGTGTTCCTGCTGGCCGCGATCTTCCTGATTTTCTTCATGCACACCGGCTTCGCAATGCTGGAGTCGGGACAGGTGCGTTCGAAGAACGTGGCCAACCAGCTCACAAAGAACATGCTCACGTGGGGCGTGGGCATCGTGACGTTTTTCATCGTCGGGATGGGCGTCGCGAACTACGTCGGCGCGCTCGCCGGTGGCGGAAGCTACTCGGTAGGCGATATCTTCCAGACCGGGTTCGATCCGGCGATTATGGCCACCGAGAACATCGCAACCTTCACCGACGGTGCAAGCGGTGGCTGGGTCTCGTGGCTGTTCAGCGCCGTGTTCGCGCTGACCGCCGCGACGATCGTCGCCGGTGCCGTCGCGGGGCGGGCGAAGCTCCGCGCGTACATCGGCTACGTCATCGTCTTCTGTGCCATCATCTACCCGGTCGGTGCCTCGCTTGTCTGGTACTCCCCGGGCGGCGGTGAAGCGTGGCTCGCGAACTTCGACATGCTCGGCGGTGCGGGGTTCAACGACTTCGCGGGCGGTATCGTCGTCCACGCCGTCGGCGGGGTCGCGGGGCTTGCAGCGGCGTGGATGCTGGGCCCCCGCCTGGACCGGTACAACGAGGACGGCAGCCTGAACATCATCCCCGGCCACTCGATGACCTTCGCCGTACTCGGGGCGATGATCCTAGCGTTTGGCTGGTACGGCTTCAACGTCGGCACCTCCTTTGCGGTGTTCGATGTCGTCGACGGCGAGCTCGTGTTCAACGAGGGCGGGTTCGCGGTCGCCGGTCGGGTCGCGATGGCGACGACAATCGGGATGACCGTCGGCGCCATCGGGGCGGCGCTCGCGGCGATCTACCTCACCGGTAAGGTCGACACCCTCTACGTGGCAAACGGCATCCTCGCGGGGCTGGTCGGCGTGACCGGTGTCGCGAACCTCATCTCGCCGATGGGCGCGATCGTCATCGGGTTGCTGGCGGGTGTCCAGCTTCCGTTCGCCTTCCGTGCGGTCAACAGGTACCTCAAGGTGGACGACGTCTGTGCGGTGTTCCCGGTCCACGGGACTGCGGGTATCATCGGCATCGTGCTGTACCCGCTCTGGTCCATCGAGGGCTCGGCGGTCGCAGACGGGGTGGTGGCGGGTGGCATCGTCTCGGTCGAGGCCAGCCAGTTCGCCCCACAGCTGTTCGGAACGGTCGTGTTGCTCGGCTGGACGTTCCTCGCCACGGCGGCGGTCTGGGGCGCGTTCCGCGCTGTGGGCCAGGCCCGTGTCGACGAACAGCACGAGCGTGAGGGGCTCGACGGCTCCGAGCACGGCGTCGACACCTACCCCGAGTTCGGTCGCGCGAACGTTGCCACCGACGGCGGTCTCGAGACCCACGACCTGCGCCCGGACGGCGGCACCGACATCAAGATGGTCACCGCCGTCATCCGGCCGGACAAGCTCGGAGCGGTAAAAGAGGCCCTCGCAGAGATCGACGCCCCCTCACTAACAGTCACCAACGTCTCGGGCCGGGGCTCACAGGCCCCGAAGACCGGCCAGTGGCGCGGCGAGGAGTACGTCGTCGATCTCCACCAGAAGGTCAAAGTCGAGTGTATGGTGGCCGACACCCCCGCGGAGGACGTCGTCGTGGCGATTCAGGACGCCGCGAGCACGGGTCAGCCCGGCGACGGCAAGGTGTTCATCATACCCGTCGAGGACGCGCTGCAGGTCCGGACGGGCGAGCGTGGCCCGAGTGCCGTCTGAGACCTCACGTCGGTTCACCACCTGTCTCGGGACGAGGATACACCCGTCCTTTTTTCTCACCGACGGGGCAGTCTGTGCGCCACCCTGTCTCCGCGGTTCCGTGCGGGGCCACTGCCCGCAAACGAAGGGGGACGGGGGGTCTACTTCCGTTTCACGTCCTCCAGCATCAGCTTCCGCAACACGTCACCGTATGCGGGACGGGTGATGAGAACACCGATGAGCACCCCCACGATAGTGACGATGGCAAAGCCCTGCAGGTCGCCCAGGCTCAGCACCGCCAGCGGGCTCATCGCGATGATTGTCGTCGCGGCGGCCATCCCAATGATCCAGAACGCCTTCCGGAACCGGCTTCTGAACACCCGGCCGGTCTCGACTTTCTGTTTGCGTTGTAATATTTCATCTGCCATGATAATTAGATCGTCGAGACCCGTCCCGATGACGGCGATGAGCCCGGCGATGTGTGAGAGATCGAGCGCCAGGCCGATGGCGGCCGCAAAGCCCAGGAGGAGAAACACCTCACTGCTCGCGGTCAGCAACATCGGGACGGCAACACGGACATCACGGTACCAGTAGTAGACGACCCCACAGACGGTGAGCCACGCCATGATGGCCGTCAGCAGGGCAAGCGGCTTGAAAAGCTGTGCGAGGCTGGGCGAGATGAACGACTCGGTGACGATATCCAGGTCGGTGGGGAGCGCGCCGGACCGGAGGTTCACCTCGAGCTCCTGGGCCTCCTGGAAGCTACCGGTCTGCATGATGAAACTCGGGTTCTGCTCGAAGCCACCGGCGTTGATGGTGCCGGCCAGATCCCTGCCCATACTCGACCCGTAGACGTACTCGCCGTCGACAACGGTGAACAGACAGTACTGGTTCTCGTGTTCGGGGGCCGGGGAGTCGTGGACCTCCTGGTCGAAAAAGCAGTTCCCGACACCCTCGTTGGTGAAGCCGGCCTCTCGCATGACGCTCGCGAAGCGCTCGCCGGCCCGCTGGGTGAGCGTGATCGGGACGTGTGGCGACGGCTGCTCGGCGGTCGCCGGCTGTGCGCGCCCGATATCGCTGATGTCGTCCTGGTCGGTCAGCAGTTCGGTCAGGTTGTATGTGCCGTCGGCGTCGGGAAAGCCGGCGATAATCTGGACGCGGCCGGTCTCGCTGATGATGTCGCGAAGCTCCCCACGGGTGACGCCGGGCACCTCGGCGACGATGAAGTTCTCGCCGGTGACAGCACTGCTGGTGAACACGTCCGCGCCACCGAACCCGGTGTTGTCGACACGCTGGGTGATCGTGTCGACCGCGCCCTGTCGGGTGCCCTCGGTCACGCCGTTCCGGATGTCGTCGGCGTCGATCTGCTGGCCGGCCACCCCGAGCGCGTCGGCGAACGCACCACGGGTGACGTTCTGCGTGTAGATCTCGACGGCGTTCACGTCCGAGTCGACGATGGCGGTCACGTCGATCCGGTCGATGCCGAGCTCATCGGCGACCGTCCCCTCGACGGTCGACCGTTCCTCAGGGGTCATGGTGAGCCCCTCCGCGGTCAGCCCCTGCAACTGACCGCGGATGCGCGCGCCGCCGGAGAGCTCCAGCCCGTACTGGAGGTTCGTCGGGTCCCGGAACGTCTCCGTCTCGATGTCCTCCCCCAGCCCGGCGTCCGGGTCGATGAAGTTGACGTCGATGTCAGCGAGTGTCCCGTCGTCGTCGCTGACGACACCCTCGACAGTGCCGCTCTCCAGCCGGTCGAGCTCGATATCCAGCGCCGTCCGCTCGTCGGCCGTCACCTCAAACTCCTGCTCGAACTCGCTGTACAACAGCTCCTCGACCACCGCCTCGTACGTGCCCACACCGAGTTCGAGCTCGTACCCGCCCGCGCTGTCGGTCGTGACAGCGGCCTGCTGGCTCCCCGTCGCCAGGTCCAGCGCGGCGACCGCCACGCCGGGTACCGGCTCACCCCCGGCCGTGACGGTACCGGCGACGGTCCCTGTCGCCAGCGGGTCGAGATCGATATCCACGGTGTGGGCCTCGTCGGCCTCGACGAGCTGTGTGACCGTTGCGGTCTCGAACAGCGGGCTGTCGACCCGGAGGTCGACCTCGCCGGTCTCGAGTTCGACCTCGTAGCTGCCGCCCGCGCCGGTCGTCACCGTCGTTACCGCCTCGCCGGTGGCGTTGCTGGACACCGCAATGTCGACCCCCTCGAGGGGGTCGCCACCACCGGTGAGGCTCCCCGCGACGATGCCGGTGTCGACCCGTTCGAGCGTGATATCCTGTGTGAGCGCCTCGTCGGCGGTGACGGTCACGGTCGCCCGACCCGGGCCAAAGCCGATCTCGTCGACGTTGAGGACGTACTCACCAGTCTCGAGTGTCGTCTGGTAGGTGCCGTCGGCCGCCACCTCGATTGTTCGCTCGAGTTCGCCGGTTTCGTTGTCGACGGCGTCGATGGTGACACCACCGACCGGCCCGTCGGCGTCACTGACCAGCCCCGAGACCGTGCCCGTCTCCCTCGCCGTCAGGTCGATATCGAACGTGGTGGTGTTGTCGCCGGTCACCTCGACCCCGCCCTCGAAGCGCTCGTAGCCGGTCTCCTCGACGAGCACGTCGTACTCACCGGCCGGGAGTTCGGTAGCGTACGCGCCGGTCTCGTCGGTTGTTTCCGTCGCCAGCGGCTCCGGGGTGGGTGGGTCGATCTCGAACCCGTCGTCGCCGGAGCCGAGCGGGCCGAAAAGCGCCAGCCCTGCCAGGATACACAGCACGGCCAGCAACAGCACGCGCCAGTTGTCACGGACGTCGATCACCGTGCGACCCCCTCGAACTTGTACCAGCGGAGTAGGCTCATGTTCATCATGTAGGTGTTCATCAGGTCGGCACACAGCCCGAACACGAGGATGAGCGCGATATCGTCGAGCAGCGGGATCCCGAGATACCACGCGACAACCGCCATCGTCGACATCGCGGCGATGGAGGTCACCGTCATCGAGACACCGGTGCGCATCGCCCGGTAGGCGCTGTCGTAGAAGCTCCCGTGGCGTCTGATGACGTGGTTGTTCAGCAGGATATCCGAGTCGACGCTGTACCCGATGATCATCAGCAACGCGGCGACCGCCCCGAGTGTGAGCTCGATACCGAAGACGTTCATCAGCGCGAGCGGGATCACGATGTCCGAGAACGCGGACGCCACGACCGCGATGCTCGGGACGAACGTCCGGAACATCAGCGCCACGAGGATGCTCATCCCGACGAAGGCGAGCGCGATGCCGAACAGCGCCTCCTGCTGTGTGTCCGACCCGAACGCCGGTGACCGTGACTCGACGGACTCGACCTCGTCACCGACCTCCCCGGCGACAGCCTCGATCGCCTCGGTGTCGGTCTCCTGTGTTGTCAGGAGATAGGAGTCGCCGGTGCCGACCGAGCGGACACTCGCAACCTCGATGCCGGCGTCCTCGAACGCGGCCTCGATGTCGTCGCTCGACGGCTCGCCGGCGGTGAGCCGCAGCTCGGTCCCCCCGGTGAAGTCCAGCCCGAGGGTCACCGGCGAGCCGGTGAGCAGAAACGCACCGGCGATAACGACCAGCGCGATGGCCAGCGCTGCAAGCGGTATCGCCACCAGCTGCCGGTTGGTGTAGTCCTCGTAGGGGACCCTCTCGACATCGATACGCCCCATGGGACTGTCTCTGTGAGGGGCCCGAATAAGCCTTTTTGTCTCCCGGCCGGCGACACGAGCCCGGAGTCCCACGGTTGGAGCCTACACGGCTTCCGGCGGCGGGCAGGTGAGCTTTTATACTCGACAGGCCCTACCGGAGGTATGGCCGAGCCAGCGACCAGGGTGGTGCTCTCCTACCCCGCGGACCTCTCGACGTGGGGGCGGTCAATCGTGGAGGACGACCCGTTCAGAACGTACCTCGCGAAGGCACACGACGCCGCAGCCGCCGGGGACCGCTGGACCGAGTTCGTCGGCGTCGGCTGCTGTGGCAGCGCACTCGACGTGCCGCTCCGGGTCGAACGTGTCGAGGGGGGCCGCCGGCTGACCACCGAGACCGCGTTCGTGTTCACCGTCCGCGAGGCCTGTGACCTCGACGGCGGGTGGCAGGTGCAGAGCGAGGCCGGGCCCGGCCTGACACCACGGTGACCGGCCCGGCGGGCAGGTTGCCGGACTGACAGAGGGCCGCCTCGGGCGAAGGGTCTATAATCAATGGTTCCTAAGCATCGATGGTTAGATGTCCCGGAGTCCATCGCTTCCGGAGCGCCCGCGACTCGACCTCGACCCCGAGATGACACCCGGGGAACGACTCGAGGCGCTCCGAGAGCACTACAGCGACGTGTTGCGCGTGAACGCAAAGCTCAAGCAGCAACTCGACACGGCCGAGCGACGCCAGAAGCAACTCACCGGCAGGGTCGACCGGCTGAAGCGGGAGAACGAGACGCTGAAGACCTCGTCGCTGTACGTCGCCACGGCGGAGGAACTGCTCGAGGACGGTGTCGTCATCAAGCAACACGGCAACAACCAGGAGGTGCTGACGGAGGTGTCGCCGACGCTCCGGGAGCAGCTAGAGGCTGGGGACCGGGTGGCGGTCAACGATTCCTTCGCGGTCAAGACGGTGCTCGAGGCCGAGACCGACGCCCGGGCGCAGGCGATGCAGGTCGACCAGCGTCCCGAGACGACCTACGGCGACATCGGCGGTCTCGACGAGCAACTCCAGGAGGTTCGCGAGGCGGTCGAGCAACCGCTCGTTCGCTCGGACCAGTTCGACGCGGTCGGTATCGACCCGCCCTCGGGCGTGCTGTTGCACGGCCCGCCGGGGACTGGCAAGACGATGCTGGCCAAAGCCGTCGCCAACGAGACCGACGCCACGTTCATCAAGATGGCCGGGTCGGAACTCGTCCACAAGTTCATCGGGGAGGGGGCGAAGCTCGTCCGTGACCTGTTCGAACTCGCCCGGCAGAGCGAGCCTGCGGTTATCTTCATCGACGAGATCGACGCCATCGCCGCCAAGCGCACCGAGTCAAAGACCTCCGGCGATGCGGAGGTCCAGCGGACCATGATGCAGCTGCTCTCGGAGATGGACGGGTTCGACGACCGCGGCGAGATCCGCATTATCGCCGCGACCAACCGCTTTGACATGCTCGACCGCGCCATCCTCCGCCCCGGCCGGTTCGACCGCCTTATCGAGGTGCCCGAACCCGACTGGGACGGCCGCGAGCAGATCCTCACCATCCACACCCGTGAGATGAACCTCGCCGATGGTGTCGACCTGGCGGCGCTTGCCTCCAACACTGACGGGTTCACCGGCGCGGAACTCGCCTCACTCGCCACCGAGGCCGGCATGTTCGCCATCCGTGACGACCGCACCGCAGTCCGGATGACCGACTTCCGTAACGCCCTCGAGAAGGTCCGCGACGAGGACGACACCGCCGGCACGCCAATCGCGTTCGCCTGAGCCGCCGCCCGACACACGGCGGGACCACACGTCTGAGGACGGCCGCGACGGTCAGAAGGGATACTTTTAGGTCACCGGCGGCTGAATCCGGGGATATGACTGATGAGCAACTGGTGCCCATCGACGTCGAGTTGCCGCCGGAGCTGCTGACCGAGATGGACGCCTACGCGGTACAGCACGGGTACGCGACCCAGAGCGGCGTGGTTCGCCGGGCGCTCGAGCGCGCCGACGGGTAGTCCAATCCGCCACGTTCAAGCCCTCGCCGGTCGACCCTCCTGACATGACACGCTCGGTCTGGTTGAAAGCCGACGACGAGGTCGGCACCTGGGAGGCACGCAAGCGACGGATCACCGCCGGACTGGAGGCCGGTGTCGACTGTGTGCTCGTCGACCGCGACGATGTCGAACGGGTACGCAAACTCGGTCGCGTCGACATCGCGGAGTTTGCCGACGACGTGCACGTGATGGACGCCGAGTCCAACGACAGCGACGCCGACGTGACCGTCGTCGGCAAGCACACCGAGGGTGACGGCACCGTCGATCTGCCGTCGGACTTCTCCGGGTCGTCTGACCTCTCGGCGCTTCGCCGCAACGGTGGCCCCACGGCCGGGTACGTCCGCATCTTCAACGAGGACTACGAGTCCTTTGCCGAGGCGGTCGCCCGCACGGCCGAGCACACGATCGTCGTCGGGACAGACTGGCAGATCATCCCACTCGAGAACCTCATCGCGCGTATCGGCGACCAGACGTCACTGATCGCCGGTGTCACGGGGGCTGATGAGGCACGGACGGCCTTCGAGACGCTCGAACGGGGTGTCGACGGCGTCCTGCTCGACACCGACGACCCCGACGAGATACGCGAGACGGTCGCAGTTCGGGACTCGCTCGACCGCGAGACCCTGGAGTTTCAGTGGGCGGAGGTGACAGCCGTCGAGCAGACGGGGTCGGCAGACCGGGTCTGTATCGATACGGGCTCGCTGATGGACGACGACGAGGGGATGCTCGTCGGGTCGATGTCCCGGGGGCTGTTTTTCGTTCACGCCGAGACGGCCGACTCACCGTACGTCGACTCCCGGCCGTTCCGGGTCAACGCGGGCGCTGTCCACGCCTACGTTCGTGCGCCCGAGGGCGAGACACGGTACCTCTCGGAGCTGACAAGCGGCGATCCGGTCCAGATTGTCGATATCACCGGGGCGACACGGGAGACCGTTGTCGGTCGCGCGAAGATCGAGCGCCGCCCCATGTTCCGTGTCCAGGCCCGTGTCGGCGACGACCGCGTCGAGACGCTCCTGCAGAACGCCGAGACAATCAAGCTCCACACCCGCGACGGCCGCACCGCTGTCACTGACCTCGAGGTCGGCGACGAGGTGCTCGTCCACTACGAGGAGGACGCCCGCCACTTCGGCGAGGCAGTCGACGAGTCTCTCATCGAGCGGTGACCGACCTCGGCCGAACCCCACACCGACCCGTGCCGCCTGGCCCCGACGCCGTCGGCCGGGCCGCTGTCGGTCCGTCCCCCGGTGTGGTCACGGCCGCGAGATGACGTGGGTCGTGTCGGGCCGGCCGTTGGGGGACAGCGGGGTCGCCCGGCGCTCGAGCCGGTCGGTTGGCTCCCACGTGGCGCTGTCGCTGACTCCGTCGCCGTGTCCGATCGTGCGCTCCCAGCGCTCGTTGCACGGCTCGAGACCGAACGGGTGCGAGTTCGTATCCGGTCGGGCCGTCGAACGCGAACACGCTCTCGATTGAGCCGAGATACGTGCCCGCCTCGATGGAGCGGTGGGGTTTCTCGTCGTCGTGGACGGGCGCGTCGCGACCGGACGCGGTACACGAGGCCGATGGGCCGGTAGAGCCGGCCGCCCGTTTCCGGCTCTGAGACGAACAGCTCGTCACCGGGCCGGGAAACCCCGGACAGCGCCGGCGGCTCCAGGTCACGCTGTCGAGGGGCTGCGCCCGGGGACAGGGTCAGGGCTCCTCTGTCTCGGCATCGGGTGCGTCGAGCGACGTCGTACACCAGTGACAGAACTCGAGGTCGGCGTCGAGCTCCTTCCCGCAGTCGGGGCAGCGGCGCCCCTGCGTGGCGCGCTGGTTCAGCCGGGAGGCCGTCAGGTACGCATCGACGATATTCACCGCCCAGACGGCAACGGTGAAAAGCAGCAGGCCGGGCGAGTCGCTGACCGGGTCGAGTGTGCCGGTCGAGACGGTCGCCGACAGCCCGTCGGGCCCGAGAAACCACAGCGAGGCGAGAAACAGCGTCGCCCACAGCAGCGCCCGGGCCCCGGCGCGGGCGTACACGTGACCCAGGCCGGGCAGAAGCACCGCGAGCGCAGCGGCTCCCAGCGGCTGTCGCTCCGACCGTTCGCCCGTCAGATCGCTCACACGCCGATGTTCTGGCGGTATCCACCTTTATCTTGTGTTCCAGGTGGGCACCTCCCGGCCACGGAGCCCGTCGACGAGCGCCCGGAGCGTCGCCAGGTCGTACTGGCCGGGGGCGGTCGCGCTCGCCGGGTCGACCGGCGCGTACCCGAGTCGGGAGCCGTACAGCGGCGCGACCGCCCGGGAGTGTCGACCCGGCTCACCCATCGCCATCGTCGCCACCCGCCGGTTGCTCAGGTCGTCGGTCACGGCAAGCAGGTCCAGCACGTCCTCGCGGTCGGTGGCTGTCACGGCGAGTTTCGCCACGTCGCCCCGGTCGCCGGCCGCCCGGAGCAGTGTGCGCATCCGCTCGCGGGCCGGCGTGCCCGCGAACTCGTGTGTCGAGACGACGACGGTGACGCCGTGCTCGCGGGCCCGTTCGACAACGCGCCCGCCGTCGACCTGGTCGCCGTCCCGGAGCGCCGAGAGTTCGATGTCGACAGCCACGACCGGCTCCTGCTCGATTGCCCGTTCGAGCCTGTCGAGTCGTGCCGGCCGCTCGGGGGCCTCGCCACCCTCGCGCTCGCTGCGGTTCGTGACAAGCACCGGCAACGCCCCGTCGTAGCCGGCCAGCGCGTCCACCCCCTCCGCCGCGAGGTCGAGACGAAACTCGACGAGGTCGGCGTGTGCCCGGGCAGCGGGCTCCTCACTCAGGCTCGCCGTACTCGCCGCGAGCCGGAACGTCGTGAACTCCATAGCGTGGCTACCGACGAGCGATAGAAAAGCGTGTCGTGCGGCGGATGTTCCCGGGTCCACGAGCCGGTCGGGCCCCGACCGGTGGTTGTGTCCCCCTGCCCCCAGTCGCCTGACGCGGCGGATATCGTGTTGTTTATGTGGGTTAAACCGTAGTCCTGGTATGGCTGAGACTGATGGAAAGACGCACAATGGGCAGAGTCATGTAGCCGAGAGCGAGCACACCCAAGCCGAAACGGGGGCCACACCGACGAGTCGCCGGGGGTTTCTGGCGGCGGCTGGCGGCGGTGCGGCGGTGGCAGTTGCCGGCTGTCTCGGCGGGGGTGGCGACGAGACGCTCACAGTCTCGACCTGGAGCGGCGCCAACGTCGACGTGTTCGAGGACACCATCATCCCGATGTACGAGGATGAGTTCGACACCGATGTCGAGCTCGTCGGCAACTGGACCAACATCGTCGGCCAGCTCCGGGACTCACCGGACGACGACCCGCCGTACGATCTGACCGTCGGGAGTAGCCAGGACCACTACAACGGCGCTCAGAGCGACCTGTGGGAGCCGATCCGGTACGACAACATCCCGAACGCCGACAGTATCAAGCCCGCAGTCGAGGCAAACCTGGAGAGTGACAGCGGTGTGCCCGTGGCGTACGGGGTGATGGGCTACGTGTACAACGCAGACGAGACCAGTTTCCAGCTGGACTCGTGGGGTGACCTCGTCACCGAGGATGTCGATCTGGACCTCGCGCTGCCGGGGTCGTACTTTTTCAACACGATCCTGATGGGTGCGATCGCCCACGACCAGCGCACGAGAGACCAGGAGCTGTACAGCGAGGAGGGCCACGATCTGATCTTCGATACGGTGCGCGAGATGCCCGTCGAGGCGTTCTACAGTGGGGCCGAGGACCTGTGGGGGCTGATGTCGGGCGGCACCGCCGACGTGGCGCAGTACTTCTACGCCTACAGCCTCCTGCGGGACGAACAGGACTCGGATCTGAACCTGGAGTTTCGGGTGCCCGAGCTGACACTCGGTTACGTCGACCACTACCAGGTGGCCCGCGGCACCAGCAACCGGGAGGAGGCCGAGGAGTTCATCAACTTCCTGCTGGACGAGGAGGTCCAGACGGCGTACGCCGAGGAGTTCAACCTCGGCATGGCAAACGAGAACGCCAGCCACCCGGAGCGGACCGCAGCAGAGGTGCCGATCGAGAACGACGAGATCGGCGAGGACGTCATCTTCAAGCAGTTCAGCGAGGTGGCCGAGGTCGCAGAGGGCCTCAACGACCGGTACACGGAGTTCACCAGGGAGTTCTGAACACCGACCCACGTAGAGCATGAGACACGACAAGCGCGAACGTGCCGTCCGAGCGGTCTGCCGAGCGACCACCGGACTGTGTCGGTGTGTCGGGGACCGGTATCAGCACCAGGGTGTCCGAGCGTGAGCAGTGTCGTTGCGCTGGACGGGATCCGTGTCGAGTACGGTGCGTTGACCGCCGTCAGGGACCTCTCGCTGTCGGTCCGTGACGGTGAGCTGTTCTGTCTGCTCGGGCCCTCCGGGTGCGGGAAGACCACGACGCTGCGAACAATCGCGGGGTTCGAGTCACCCGACAGGGGGGCGGTCCGTCTCAACGGCAGGGGCGTGACCGACCTGCCGCCGTACAGCCGTGACTGTGCGACGGTGTTCCAGGACTGGGCGCTGTTTCCGAACAAGACCGTCATCGAGAACGTCGCGTTCGGGGGGAAGATGGCCGGTGTCTCGACGGCCACCCGTCGGGAGCGGGCCCGCGAGCAGCTGGCCGCGGTCGAGATGAGCGGGTACGAGGACGCCCGGCCGGGGGAGCTATCCGGCGGACAGAAACAGCGGGTCGCGCTGGCGCGGGCACTCGCGGTCGACCCCGATGTGCTGTTGCTGGACGAGCCGCTGTCGAACCTGGACAAGCGTCTCCGGGAGACGATGCAACTCGAGATCAAGGAGATCCACGAGCGACTGGAGACACCGATGGTGTATGTCACACACGACCAGGCGGAGGCGTTCACCCTCGCGGACCGGATCGGGATCATGAACGACGGCAGGTTAGTCCAGGTTGGCGACCCGGAGACGGTGTACGACGACCCGGTTGACCGCTTTGTCGAGTCGTTTCTCGGCAGCACCAACTTCCTGTCGGGCCGGGTTGCCGGGACGGGTCTCACGGCCGAGGTGACCGACGGCACCGCCCGCTCGCCGGCTGTCGTCGAGTTCCCAGCAATCGACAGCCGGGTCGAGATCCCCATCGAGGGGCTTGCCGCCGGTGAGAGCCTGACAGCGTCGGTTCGGCCGGAGATCGTCGAGCTGTCCCCGGGACACGGCGGCACAGCCGCCAGCACGGACGGCGGTGCGACACCGGAGGCCGACGCGACCGGGTACGTCACCGACGCCGGGACAGAGCCCGACGGCCGTGTGTCGCTCGTTGGGACAGTCTCCGATGTCGTGTACCGCGGGTCGAGTCTGCGGTACCGTGTCACGGTCGGTGACGACGGGACAGCCGGCACGGACCTGTTTGTCGAGCGGTCGGTGGAGCGGGCACCGGAGCTGTCCGCAGGCGACCGGACGACACTCTCGTGGGCGGCTGCCGATATGTACTACTTCGGGCCGGACGACGCCCGGATTCGGCTATGAGCGACGCCGACACGAACGCGGTCGGGGCGGCAGACCGTCTCGGGGCTTTTCTCCCGGTGTCGATGGACAGCGTCTCCCGGACACGGCTGCTGTTGGTTCCACTGCTGCTGTTCGACCTGCTCGTGTTTCTGGTTCCGATGGGGTATCTCGTTCGTGTCAGCCTGTACGAACGCGATACGGCCGGAAGTGCGTACGTCGGGGGGACGTGGTCGGTCGAGAGCTACCGGCATCTGGCCGGGTCGGAGCTGGTATGGGACGTGTTCGCGTGGACGATGGGGTTTGCCGTCGTGGCGACGGTGCTGTCGGTCGGGATCGGAACGCTGTACGCGTACGTCGCCTGGCGGGCGTCGGGGCTCACGCGGACGATGCTGCTGGCGGGGGTCGTTGTGTCGATGTTCACCACGCTCGTCGTGAAGCTGTTTGCCGCCCGGCTTCTCCTCGAACCGGACGGGGCTGTCAACGACACGCTTCTCGCGTCGGGGCTGGTCGGGGAGCCACTGGCGCTCGTGAACAACGAGATTGGTGTGTTGATCGGGCAGCTGTACATCGTGTTGCCCTACACCGTGCTGGCGGTGTACTCCGTGCTGACCGGGCTCGACGAGCGCCTCATCGAGGCGGCGAACGACCTCGGCGCGACGCCGACACGGGCGGTTCGGGAGGTCGTGATCCCGCACGCGGTGCCGGGGATGGCAGTCGGCGGGGTCATCGCCTTCGCCTGGAGTGCCGGCGCGTTCGCGGCGCCACTGCTTCTCGGCTCCCCTTCCGAGCACACCGTCGCGGTCGAGGTACAGCGGCTGCTCAACAGCAACTTCGACTACCCGTCTGCGGCCGCACTCGCGATCGTTCTCACGACGGTCGTGCTGGCCGTGCTCGCGGCCGGAGCGGCGTGGCTACAGCGCCGCGGGGGGCTGAACGATGTCTGAGAGCCCGGAGACACGAACCGACGGGGCCGGTGGGGCCGCCGCGAGCGACGGGCGAGCCCCGACCGAGCAGCGGTCACGGCGTCGCCGGTTCAGAGCCGGGTCGTGGCTGCTTCGGGCGGGTATCGGCGGCGTGTTCGCGTTCCTGCTGGCGCCAGTCGTGGTGGTTGCGATCACGTCTATCGGCGAGTCGGCGGTGCTGTCAGTGCCGCCATCGGGGTTCTCGCTCCGGTGGTACGAGGCGTTCGCCCGCAGCGAGCGGTGGCAGGAGGCGACGGTGAACAGCCTGATCGCCGGAATCGGGACGACGGTGGTGGCGACGGGGATCGGGACGGCAGCAGCCCTCGGTGTGAGCAATCTCGGTCGACGCTCCGAAGCGGCCGTGACGGGGCTGACGGTACTGCCACTTCTGGTCCCCGGGGTCGTGCTCGGGAGCTCGCTGCTTGTCCTGCTCGGCGAGTTCGGGTTCCAGCAGACCTACCCTGCCGTCATCGCCGCACACTCGCTGTGGGCGACACCGCTTGCGTTCTCGGTCGTCCGGGCGAGTCTGTCGAGATTCGACCCGCAACTGCGGGAGGCAGCGCTCGACCTCGGAGCGAGCCCCGCCCGAGCGTTTCTCGAGGTTGTCGCGCCGAACATCCGCTCGGGGCTGCTCGCGGCGGCGCTTATCGCCTTCATCGTCAGCCTGCAGGAGTTCGTGATGACCCTCTTTGTCGCGGGGCCGAACACGCGGACGGTTCCGGTGCTGGCCTGGACCTCCGTCCGTGACAGCCTCGACCCCCTGATCAGCGTCGTTTCGACGCTGTTTGTCGCCGTTGTCGTGCTTGTGACACTCGTCGGCGCCGTCACCATCGGGCTCGAACGGCTCGCGACGGAGACGTGAGCCTCGGGCACCCGGCCGGCCGGCTGCTCGTCCGGCTGTCACCGGTGAGCAGGGGTGTTCGACGGCGGACAACCGCTCGCCGCTGTCCCGCCGCTTGATTGTCGGGTTCCGCTGTGGTGCTGCCCCGGTCACATTCCGGGAGGCCGTGTCGGGTCGATCCGGCGTGACCCGGCTCTCCCCGTGGCGGCATCTCTCGGCCTGGTCCTGGCTGGTGGTGACGGGCTCTCTGGAAACCAGGCTGGGGGCACCATCCCTGTCTGTGCTCGTCGCGTCTCGCGTTCCGACGGTAGAACGGGGGCCGAGACGGACTCGAACCTGCCGGAACTCGCTTTGCCTGTCCTGTCTACCCGGATTGTTGTGGCTGCGTTTTCCACACCTCGCAGACGGTTGGCTACGCTCACCGTCCTCGTTCGGGAGAAGTGGGCCGGCGCAGATTCGAACTGCGGTTACGGCCACCCGAAGGCCGAAGGATACCAGGCTACCCCACCGGCCCGCAGATAGGAGCAGGTCGGCACGCAGTTTAACCGTTGCGAAAGCCCCGGGACGGACGGTCCTGAACGGGACAGAACAGGCCAAGCGTATGCATGACGGGTCGGAGGTCGGCGAGCGGTGCGGCTCCCGGCCGAGCAACCCGACCCCGAGGAGATGGACAGCGAGGGGGCTGGGAGATGTTCAGTTACGACAAGCGCGCCCTCGGGCGGGTGCTCGGAGAGGGACAGATCTGACCGTAGCGTTTATGTTTCCCGCGGCAGTTGTATCAGGTGACGCTTCGTCTGGAGGGCCGAAGCGTCAGCGGGGACCAATTCAGGGCGGCAAGCACCCGCGTCTTTTTCCGTCGCGGGTGCTTTCCATTCCGCTTTTCCAACACGAGTGACATCGCAAAGGACAAGCGACAGCTCAGCCGTCAGACCGCGTTGTCGGCGGCTCATCGGACCCCTCACCGGTCGTCCCCTCTGGGGCGGCGCCGTCGGCAGCACCGCCGTCTGTTGTCGGGTCGGGTGCGCCGTCAGTGTCACCGAGCTCCGAGACACTCACCTCACCGGGCTGTTGGCCGGCGTCGGAGCCGAACAGGTCCGCCGCACCGGTCTTGTCCTCCTCCCCGAACCCGGCACTGAGCAGGCGCGTGAGCGCGTCCTCGACATCATCCTCGATTTCCGTGTACCGGTCCTCCTCAACCTCGATAACGAAGCCGGTGGTGATGTTGGGTGCGGTCGGGAGAAAGAGAATCTCGCGGCCGTCGGGCGCGCGGTTACCGGTTTTGAACGCGGTCATCCGGAGGCCGTTCCAGACCTCCAGCCTGACAGGCTTCTGGAGCTCGCCGGTCCCGGAGAGGGCCGTCTCGACGGCCATCTTCGAGGCGTTGTAGATGACCCGAAACCCCGGCAGGTGGTTCATCAGGTCGTCGATGCTCCGCTCGAAGAGCCGACCGACGGCAGTCCGCATCAGGTAGCCGACCGAGAACACGAGCAACACGAAGATGAGAACCGCGAGCCCAACCCGGGCCGGTTCGGTCAGGTTCAGGTCCGCCCCCCCGACGGTGATCACAATATCCCCGAGAGGGACCGGAACCCGGGTCAGGTGGCCGTAGACCCAGGCGATGACGATCACCGTGACCAGAAGCGGCACGAGAACGATGAGGCCGCTACCAAAATCCCGCTTCCAGGTGGCCATACAGCAGATAGTGCTGGCCACCTAATGATACTGTCGGACAACAATCGGGTTGCGTGTCGGCGGTCGAACGGATGGTTTCAAGTCCGCGCGGCGGGAACCGGAGGGTATGAACAGCGGAGACAGGGTGCGCGTCGAGCACGGCGGGCAGACCCACGAGGGCGTGGTGCTGCCGTCCTCGACCGCACAGCGACTGGTGATCAAACTCGACAGCGGCTACAACGTGGGTATCGACCGCGAGGCCGCAACCGTCGAGAAACTCGAATCGGGTGTGCACGACATCGGGCACACGGACGAGCCGGCCGAGGAGTCCCGCGTCGAGTTCGACGACGACCTGCCGACGGTGTCGCTCATCTCGACCGGGGGGACCATCGCCTCGACGGTCGACTACCGGACGGGGGCGGTCACCGCACAGTTCGACGCCGAGGATGTCCTGCGTGCGGTGCCCGACCTCGCGGGGATGGCAAACTACCGCGGGCGTGTGGTCGCCAACATCCTCTCGGAGAACATGACACCCGGCGTCTGGCAGGACCTGGCCCGTGCCGTCCACGAGGAGATCGCGGCAGGGGCCGACGGTGTGGTGGTGATGCACGGGACTGACACGATGCAGTTCACCGCGTCAGCCCTCTCGTTTATGCTCGACACACCGGTGCCGGTGGTGTTCACCGGCAGTCAGCGGTCGGCCGACCGGCCCTCCTCGGACAACGTGATGAACGCCGTCTGTGCGGTCACGGCGGCGACAGGTGACTGTGCGGAGGTGCTCGTCTGCATGCACGCCGGAAGCTCCGACCGCCGGTGTGCGCTACACCGCGGTACCCGGGTCCGCAAGAACCACACCTCCCGCCGGGACGCGTTCGAGACCGTGGGTGCGGCGCCGCTGGGCACCGTCTCCTTCGAGGACCGCGAGATCGCGTTCCACCGGGGATACCGTGAGCGCGGGGCGACGGACCTCGCGCTCGCACCGGACCTGGAGACCGATGTCGCGCTCGTGAAGTTCACACCGGGCGGTGGATCGGAGCGGCTGGAGGCGGTCGCCGACAGCGCCGGGATTGTCGTCGAGGGGACCGGGCTGGGACACGTCAACACGGACTGGATACCCGCCATCGAGGCGGTGACAGACTCGGGAACGCCGGTCGTGATGACCAGCCAGTGTATCGAGGGGCGTGTCTGTGACCGGGTCTACGACACCGGCCGGGACCTGCTGGATGCCGGCGTTATCGAGGGGGAGGATATGCTGCCCGGCACCGCGAAAGTCAAGCTGATGTGGACACTAGCAAACACCGGGTCGGTCAGGGGGACGATGCGTACGTCGCTCGCGGGCGAGATACAGGAGCGGTCGGTCCCATGGACGTGAGCGAGCGGGCGGACAACGTGGCGGTGTCGACCCCCGACGGGATCGACCTCCGGCCGGCGACCCACGACGATTACGAGGACGTGGCGGCGTTCACCCGCGACACGTGGGGGGAGGAGGGCTCGGATTACATCCCCGATGTCTACCACGACTGGCTGGAGGGCGAGAACAGGCGGACACTCGTGGCCGACGCGGGCGGGTCGGTCGCGGGCATCGCACAGGCGGTCATGCTCTCGCCGAGCGAGGCCTGGACCCAGGGGATGCGGGTCGACCCCGACCACCGGGGACAGGGTGTCTCGCGGGCGCTGAACAGGGCGCTTTTCACCTGGGCCCGCGAGCAGGGGGCGGCCGTCGCGCGCAACATGGTCTTCTCGTGGAACGAGGCGGGGCTGGGGCTGTCGCGCAGCGCCGGCTACGAGCCGGTCGGGGAGTTCCGCTGGCTCCACCCCGACCCCGAGAACGTGGCAGTGCCAGCAACGGTCACCGACGACGTCGACGCGGCCTGGTCGTTCTGGACCGCAAGCGCGGCCCGCACCCACCTCGGTGGGCTCGCACTCGACATGGACGAGTCCTGGGCGATGCGGGAGCTGACCCGGGAGTGTCTGGGCCGGGCGGCCGACGAGACGGCGCTGCTCGCGGTCACCCGGGCGGACGGCACGCGAGCGGTCGCCTACCGCACCCGCACGGTCGACCGGGACAGCGATGACGGCCCGGAGCGGTGGGCCGAGTACGGTGTCGGGGCGTGGGCGGACACGGACGCCGCGAAGACGCTACTGACCGCCATCGCGGCCGATGCCGCCGACTGTGGCGCGGACCGCACACGTGTGCTGATCCCCGAACGGCCGCGGACGGTCTCTGACGGGGCCTACCTGCAGGCCGAACTCGGCGACCACCCCGACTTCGTGCTCGCCGCCGATCTGACCGGTCGGTGACGCCCGTGGCCGGCTACAGCGGGAGGCCACCGAGTTCCAGCCCCAGCCAGATGCCGAGCGCGCCGACCGGCGCGATTGTGAGATCGTCGTCGACGACGGTCCCGCGGACGGTGGGTTTGACCCCGTCCGCGAGCATCCCGCCGAGGCCGCCGAGAGCGACCGCGAGCGGGTGTCCGGGCAGGAACGGGACAACGAGCAGGGCACACGCGAGAAACATCGTCGCAAGCGCCCGCGGGCGCTTCACCCGCCGGAACTCACCGATCGACGCCGCGCCGGCGATCGGGTCTGCGAGCGTCAGCATCAGGATGGCTGGGATCGCAACCCGTGGCTCGAAGACCAGCGCGACCGCCGTCGCCGACAGCATGAACTGCAGGTACGCCGCCACAGAGTCCTGCTCGTACTCGCGGAGGTACTCGTAGACGAACAGGTCGACCCCGAGCCTGAGCCGGCCGAGTTCGAGCGCGGCGGCGACAGCCGTCGCCCCGAGCATGAGCAACCCGACCTGCGACCACGTGACAGACGGCAGCGCGTAGAGTGCAGGAAAGACGGTCCCCGCGGCGTGCATCAGCCGGCGACCGAGACCGTCCTCGGAGAGGCGACGTTGGACCCGCTCGAAGGCGGTGACCTCGCTCATCCAGGGCCTCCCGGCCCCGGTCGCCCGGCTGTCACCGCGGTCGGGGAGCTCACAGGGCCACCACCTGTCACCGCCGACCGTGGTGGTCGCCGCACCCGCCGGGCGCTCATAGCTCCTGGAACGTCCGGTCACCGTCGCGCAACCCGACGAGCGTCTCGGCCAGGTCCGCAACGGGAACGCGGCGCTGTGCGGTGCTGTCGCGCTCGCGAACGGTCACGGTGTTGTCCTCCAGGCTGTCGTAGTCGACGGTTACACAGAACGGCGTCCCGACCTCGTCCTGGCGGCGGTAGCGCCGGCCGATCGCCCCGGAGTCGTCGTAGGTCACCGCCAGGCCCGCCTCGCGCAACTCCTCTGCGACCCGCCCTGCGTAGCCCGCGAGGCCGTCCCGGTCCATCAGCGGGAACACGCCGACCGTCGTCGGCGCCATCCCGGGCGGCAACGACAGGTAGCCGCGTGACTCGCCGTCGACCTCGTCCGCCCGGTGGGTGTGGACGAGCACCGTATACACCAGGCGGTCGACGCCGAACGACGGCTCGATGATGTGTGGCGTGACGTGCTCGCCGGTCTCGGTCTGCGCCTCGATTGCGAACCCGGTGTGTTCGACCGGCACCTTGTAGGACTCGCCGCCGGCCTCGACGGTGACGGTCTCGCCGTCGAACGCCCCCGGGTCACGCTCCGCGAGGGTGGCGAGCGCGTCAGCGATGTCGGCGGCGGCGGCGCCGAAGGCCGGCCCGAGCTCACTCATCTCCGGGTCGACCGTCGGCCGCTCGACGGTGACCGGTTCGTCGTACTGTTTGAACACAGAGAACGACTCCCCCGAGTGGGCGGCGTGCTTGTCGAGGTCGTAGCTGCCGCGGTCGGCGAAGCCGGTCACCTCGACCCAGTCACCGCCGATTTCGGTCTCGGCGTCCCAGCAGTCCGCCGCGTAGTGGGAGAGTTCGCCCGGCAGGTGCTGGCGGTACCGGAACCGGTCCATGTCGACACCGATCGAGTCGTACCACCCGAGGGCCAGCCCCAGATAGTAGGCGATCCAGTCGCTCTCGATGACACCCTGCTCGACCGCCTCCCGGACGGTCAGCTCCTGCATTCCGTCACCGGCCTGCTGGCTGGCGGCTGGGTACAGCGGCAGCCGAACGTCCCCGACCCGCTCGAGGGGTGGCTCGTCTGTCTCGGGGTCGATAAAGTGTTCAAGTTCGGCCTGGGTGAGTTCACGCACCCGCACCAGCCCCTTGCGCGGGCTGATCTCGTTGCGGTAGGCTCGACCAACCTGTGCAACGCCGAACGGGAGTTGGTTGCGCGCGTACTCCGCGAGTTGCGGGAACTCCAGGAAGATACCCTGGGCGGTCTCGGGTCGCAGATAGCCCGGTGAGGCCGTTCCCGGGCCGATGTTCGTCTCGAACATGAGGTTGAACTCCTCGACCGGTTCACCTGCCAGCCCCGCACCGCAGGTCGGACAGGCGATGTCGTGCTCGCGGATGAGCTCCGCGACCCGCTCGGGCGCGAACGACTCTGCCTCCTCGATCCCCGTGTTGTCCTCGACGAGATGGTCGGCACGGTGGGTGGCGCCACACTCGCTGCACGCGAGGATCATGTCGTCGAAGGTCTCCAGATGGCCCGACGCCTCGAAGACGGTCTCGGGCAGCACCGTCGGAGCGTCGATCTCCATGTGCCCCTCCCGGGTCACGAAGTACTCGCGCCAGGCGTTCTCGAGGTTGTCCTTCAGGCCCGACCCGTGGGGGCCGTAGGTGTAGAAGCCACCGACGCCGCCGTAGACGCCGGCCGTCTGGAGAAAAAAGCCCCGCCGCTTGGCGAGTTCACCGACCCGCTCGACATCGTCTGGCCCCTCGCTCATCGCACCGCCCCCAGCAGATGGATATCCTGGACGATGCCCACGAGGTCACCACCCTGGAGCACAGGGATCTGCTCGATATCGTGTTCGAGCAGCAGCTGTGCCGTCTCGGTCACCGACCGCGACCCGCTGACGGTCACCAGCTCCTCGGTCATGAACTCGCTGACCGGTTCGGTGGGTATCTCCACGTTGCGCGTTGGCAGGTAGCTGTTGCCGACAGCCTTGATGCCCTCCCAGGCCCAGTCGTTGTCCTGGCTGGCGATTGACTCGCCGGTCGCCGCCTCGCCCTCGACCACCCGGGCGACCGCGATGATGTCGACCTGGGTGAGGATGCCGGCAACCCCCGCCTCGTCGAGGACAACAGCGTAGGGCACGCCAGCGTAGGCCAGCTCCCGCTCGGCGACAGGCAGTGGTGTCCCGCTGTAGACGCAGTTGACAGCGTCAGTTGCCACGTCGGCGACCGACAGCGACCCCCCCTCCCCTCGCGCAATCGCGCGCACGACATCGGTGACGGTGACGATACCCTCGAACCCGTCGTCGACAACAGGGAGACGGCGCTCGCCCTCGGTCAGCATCCGCTCGGCGACCGCCGACAGCGCTGTCTCGCTTGTCGTCGGCTCGACCTCCTCCGCGAGCAGTGCGAGCTGGTCCTCGTCCGGGCGCTCGATGAGTCGCTCCCGCGAGAGGATGCCGCGGTACAGCTTCCCCTCGTCGGTCTGTTTGAGCGCCGGCACCGACGAGAACTGCTTGTCCTGCAGGTACTCCAGCGCGTCGTCCCGGGTGCCGGGGATCTCGACCGAGACGACCTCCTCGCGCGGTGTCATGACGTCTTTTACGTTCATTCTTGTCACTACTCGCCCCCCCATCCACTAAGACCTTGCACATTTGTCGTCTGACCGGTACCGACCCGCACGGACCGACCGACGGCAGGGGTATCGACCCGGCTGAGCGGGGTCACACACGGGTGTGTTGCCGGCTAGTGCTGTGAGACGGGGGGACGCTACAGAAAGGGGTTACACGTCGACGCTTGCCTCTTCCTCGGCGGCGACCTCCTCGGGTCGGGCCTCCATGGTCAGCTTCTGGATCTCGACGCGGCGCAGCGGGTAGATGCTTTTGGCCTCGTTGTAGATGGCCGAGGAGAGTCGACCCTCGACGACGCTGTCCGCGAGGTCGTCGAAGCTCCGCTCGGTTGCGGCCTCCTCGACCAGGTCGATCATCGTCCGGCGGATGGCCTTCTCCTGGCTCTCGTCGGCCGACTTGGTGGTGAGGGCGACGGGCTGGACCTGCACGCGGTAGTCGTCGGTCGTTAGCACCGTCACGTAGGCCGCGACCTTCGAGGAGCCACGCCGCACCAGACTCCGCATGTAGTCACGGGTCTTCTCGTGTCTGATGAACTCCGTGTACGCGGTGTCGCTCGACACCTCCGTGATACGGAAGGTGAGCTTCGTGTTGTTCCCGCTCGCGTCGTTGCGCAGGTCCGCGAGGGTCGTCTCGATTGTTCGTCCTGGTACCTGGTCGGGCTCGGCGGCCACCGTCTGGCCGATCTCGGCCCGGTCGAACTGCTCCGGTGCGAGCACCGTGTACCAGCGTTTCTCCTGTCGTTGCTTCGATACCGATCTGTCACTCATTGTCTGTCTCCGTGTTGGTGTTGTTTGTCGCTCTGTCAGTATCCGTGTTGTGGTTGCCGCTCTGTTCGAGCCCACCTGACGGGTTGTCGTCCGCGACGACCTGCGCGCCGGTCTGGAGGTTGACGACGTAGTCATCGGCCGTCGACTGGAGGCTCCCGATGGTCGCCCGCCGGATTGTCGTCACGACGCGGCTTCCCTCGACGCGGGTGTCCATCGCTGCGGTGTTGTCCGGCCGGAGCGCCCGGGCGAGTCGCCGTGCGGTCTCGCTGTCGCCGTGGTCGGTCTCGACCCGCGCCCGGCGGGTGTCCCGTGCACCATCCCCGGCCGGGTCGTCGGTTCCGCCGGTCATACCGCCTCCCGTGCCGCGAGAATGAACGGGTCCCGGTCGTCGAGCCGTGCACGGCCGCGGTGCCGCGTGCCGCCACCCGTTCCGTCGACGGCGCTGGCAGCGGTCTCCATCACCGCGCCGGCGTCGACCGACGCCGCCGGGGTGGTGGCCATCGCCGCCCGGCCCTCGCCGACGGCCAGCACGACCGGCTCGGGCGAGCGGTAGTCCCGGACAAGGCGGGCGACGGTCCCGACCGGCGCTCCACGCTCACAGCGGGCGACAAACAGGCCGTCGTACCGGCCGGTGCGTGCCGCTCGGACCGCCGTGTGTGCACGCTCCGCGTGGTCACGCCAGACCGGAAGCACGTCGAGATCAGCCCCGAGCGTGACAGCGACGGCGCGGCCGGGCCGCTCGCGCGCAACGGCATCAAGCACGTCGGCGTAGCCGCCGACTGTCTCGAGAGGCCCGCCGGCGTGGGGCCTGAGCAGCCGCTCGACGGCCGTCGCACCCCGCGGAACACCCCTCTCGTCGCCGGCCACAGCGAGTGCAACCGCCGACGCGACCGCCCGCCCGTCACGACCCTCGACAAGCGCCGACGCCCGTTCGCGCGAGCCCGAGAACGGCGCGTGGACGAGCGTCGAGTGTGCCAGCCCGTCGGCGGTGTCGGCAACCGGCACGGCAACGCCCGGTCGGCGGTCGAGGGCTGTCTCCGCGAGGAGCCGCTCGTCGGGCGCTGCGCCCGCCGCGAGCACACCTGCCAGCGCGAGCACGACCCGCCCGGTCGCGGGCTCGGACAGCGCCCGGGCGACGGTGAACGCCTCCATCGCGGCAGGGTCGTCGCCGGTCCCGAGCGTGAGGTCGGCCCGCGGGGTCGGCCGCCCGAGCGCGACCGTCAGGTCCGCGCTCGTCGCCCGTGTCGCCGGCTCTGGCAGTGCGATGACCGACGTCTGGTAGGCGACACCCGCCCTGTCGAGCGCCCCGGCGAGCAGCCCCGCGGCGGCAACCCCGTCGCCCGTGCCGGCCGCGACCAGCCTGGCGAAACTCGCCTCGCGCAGGCGGGCGGCGATGTCACTGGGTGCGGAGCGATCGGCCCTGGGGCTGCCGGCACTCGACATTACAGCAGGTCCTTGGCGTCCTCGACGCTGTAGCTGAACGCCTCGTCGAGCTCGTCGCCGCGGTAGTACTCGACCAGCCGGCGGATCTTCGCCTCCGTGTTCTGCAGAGCGCGCTTGTTCTGGTAGTCGGTGGGGTTCTCGCGGAGGTGTTCGTCGAGGCGAGCCGCACGCTCCATCAGGTTCCGCAGATCCTCGGGCAGCTCCGGCTCGGCGCCGTGTGCCTCCAGGATCTCGGTCACCTTCCTGCCGGTCGCCAGCTTCACGTCCGGCACCGGCGTGCCCTTCACTCCCTGGTCGCGCAACAGGACGCCGATCTCGCTGGGGCTGTGGCCCTGCTCGGCGAGGTCGACGACCTCCTGTTCGACCGCCTCTGGATCGATATCACTCCACTCCGGGGGTTCGTCTGCCGCCGGCCTGTCCGAGTCGGACGAGCCACGACGGCGTGTATGCATTCGTGCCATGGTTTCGTGGTTGGAACGACACGAACCGCTCTGTGAGCCTGTGTGCGATGTGTGCCAGTCTCTGCTGGCGGTCGACACCGCCGCAATCCCAAGCCGCCCAAGCGGACGGCGCGTCAGAGTTGCGGCCGTGCGTTCCCGTCTCGACTGTGTCTACCCGGAGTATTAACGGTTTTCGTTCACAGCAGCCGTCTGTCGAGACCCCAGCGGGGTCGCCCGGCGGCCGTCCACCCGGGCCGGGGGACCGGGGCTCAGCCGTCACCGGCCTCGTCGACGATGACGACCTCGCCACCCTCGACGGTGACGTTGACAAGCGTTTTGGGCTCGTAGCCGGTTGAGGCGAGCGCGTTGTCGCCGTCGACCTTCTTGATAACGACGACGGTGTCGACCACCTCCGCGCCGATCGACTCGAGCGCGGGCAGCAACGCGGCGAGGGTCCCGCCCGTCGAGAGCACGTCGTCGAGCACGAGCAGGCGGTCGCCGTCGGCGACATCGTTGACATAGAGATCGGTCTCCTCGTAGCCCGTGGCCTTCGAGAGTGACACCTCCCCATCGAGGTCGTAGCCACGCTTGCGTGCGACCACGAGCGGGATATCGGTCGCAAGCGAGACCGCCGTCGCGATGTGGATGCCCATCGCCTCCGGGGCGACAATCTTGTCGATGCCGGTCAGGTCGGCCTTGCGGACGATGCGAACGACGATCTCGCGCATCAGCTCGGGTTCGAGCGTCGGGACACCGTCGCTTATCGGATGGACAAAGTACTGGTAGCCCTCCTTCTCCACGATGGGTGCCTCGCGCAGGGACTCACACAACCGGTCCATGCGGCCTCTACTCTCAGGGTCAGCAAAAGTCTGCCGGACGAGCGTCCCACCACCTGGCGGAACCGTCGGTGTTTTACCCGCAGGGCGGGTACAGTATGCAATGAGCAAGCAACGGAACCGGCCGGAGGGTGACCTCCGACAGACAGGGATGTCGCTGAAACACGACCGCGAGTGGGACTACGAACTCGACCGCATTGTCGAGGCCGTCGCCGAGCGCGAGGCCGACTCTGTGGGGCTGCAGTTCCCCGAAGGGTTGAAACGGCGCGGTCCCGGCGTCGCCGACGACCTCCGGGCGCTACTACCCGAGGACACGTCGGTACTCATCTCCGGGCAGCCCTGCTACGGTGCGTGTGATCTGGACACGTACCTGATGAAACGCACCGACGTGTTCGTCCACTTCGGGCACTCGCCGATGAAGCAGTCGGACCGTATCATCTACGTCCCGCTGTTCTCGAACGTCGATGTCGCCCCCATCATCGACCGCGCGATGGACGAACAGCTCGCAGACCCCGAGGAGGACCCCGATGTCGGGCTGGTGACGACCGCACAGCATATGAACCTCTTCGAGGAGATGCGCGAGCAGCTGGAGACAGCGGAGTACACCGTCCACACCCAGCGGGGTGACGAGCGACTCACCCACGAGGGGCAGGTGCTCGGCTGTAACTACGCCTCCGCCGAGGTCGACGCCGACCAGATACTGTACGTCGGCGGCGGCAAGTTCCACCCGCTCGGCCTCGCCATGGAGCACCCGGAGAAACACGTCGTCATCGCGGACCCGGTCAACAACGTCGTGACCGTCGCCGACAACGAGCAGTTCATGAAACAGCGCTACGCCGCCGTCCACAAGGCGATGGACGCCGACACCTGGGGGGTCATCTACTGCACCAAGATCGGCCAGGGCCGCTGGGAGGAGGCAGAGGAGATCGTCGACGGGAGCGAGAACGCCTACCTCATCTCGATGGACGAGATAACGCCGGACCGCCTTCGCAACTTCGGGCTGGACGCCTACGTCAACACGGGCTGTCCCCGCATCACGACCGACGACGGCCCCCAGTTCGACAGGCCGATGCTCACCCCCGGCGAGTACCGCATCGCCATCGGCGAGAAGCCGCTCGACAGCCTCGAGTTCGACACCTTCCACGGAACCTGGTAGGCCGACAGTGCGAGCCGCGAGGGGGGCCGGGTCGGACCGGTGGGGGTCGGCCGGAGAGTAGAGGTTTTTGTGCTTCAGGGACAAAACACGGGTAGATGCCAACCGAAACGTACGACATCGTCGTCGTCGGCGGCGGGACGGCAGGCCCGTTTGCGGCCGCGACGGCAGCACAGCGGGGTCTCGACGTTGTACTCCTGGAGCGCAAAAGTGAGGCCGACGCCGGCCACATCGCCTGTGGTGACGCTATCAAGGGGACGAGCACGTTCCCCGACGTCATCGACCGCGAGTATCTCCGGGAGGAGTCGTTCACGAACGAGAACATCCAGCGGGCGCTGTTTCTGAACCCCCGCGGCGAGAACTACGACATCCCCTTCGGCGAGGAGTCCGGCGCGGTTGTCGACCGGAAGCGGTACGGCGAGGTGCTGTTGGAGGAGGCCGACCGCGCCGGGGCGGCGGTCCACTACAACACGGTCGTCCAGGATGTCGTCCAGAACGGTCGCGTCCGCGGCGTCAAGGCACGCCGCCACGGTGACACTGTCACCTACAAAAGCGAGGTGGTCATCGACGCGGCCGGTGCGATGTCGCTGTTGCAGGATGTCGTCGACTTCGAGGGAACGAGCTACGACACGAACGTCGACTACTCACAGTTCTGTTCGGCCTACCGGGAGGTCATCGAGACGCCCGACCCCGTCGAGTACGACGATGCCATCGTGTTCAAACCGACCGAGGAGTTGGGCTACCTGTGGTACTTCCCGCGAACCGACCACGAGATCAACGCCGGTCTGGGCTTCCAGATGAGCGAACCGCCGATGGAGTTGGTCGAGGTGCTCAAGCGGGACCTCCAGACTCGCCCGGAGTTCGAGAACGCCCGCGTCCAGGACAGGCTGGGTGCCGCACTGCCCACACGACGGCCCTACGACTCCGCGGTCGCGCCCGGGTTCATGTCGGTCGGCGACGCCGCCGGTCACGTCAACCCGACGACCGGCGGCGGCATCCCCGGCGCCGCCAAGGCCGGCTACTGGGCCGCCGAGGTTGCCACCGATGCCATCGCCGACGGGACCGTCGACGAGGCCGCGCTGTGGGCGTACAACCACCGCGTCCAGACCGACTTCGGCAAGCGCTTTGCCGCGATGGACCTGTACAACATCTTCGGCTCCGCCCACGAGATCGAGGAACTGACCGACATCGTCACCGCGCTTCCGGGCCAGACCATCCTCGACATCATGGGCAAGCGGGGCGAACTCGCGCTGAGCATCCCGGAGAAGCTCAAAACCAGTGTCACGACCGCCATCGAGACCCGCGGTCACTGGGGAACCCTCTACAACGCCTACCGGACGAGCAAGCTCGCCTCCCGGCTCAAGCGACTCTACGATGAGTACCCGACCAGCCCCGACGGGTTCGCCGAGTGGCAGGGCCGCCGGGACGCGCTTATGCAGGAGGTCTACGAGGTCACCGGCGCAGACCCGAAGTACTGACGGCCGGAGTGGCGTCAGGAGCCCACGTCGAGGGCGGTCTCCTCGATATCGGTCGCGTAGGCCTCGACGACCGCCTTGTCGACGTGGTCGCCGAGTTCCTCGGCGAGTTGCGCCCGCAGCCGGTAATCGTAGCGGCCCTGGCCGACGTGCTCGACGAGCCCGCGCAGACGCAGCGTCCGGTTGCGGGCGTAGGCCTGTGTACGGTCGCCGTCGCCGCCGGCCCCGAAGTGGGCGTTCTGTGCCGATGCCGGCCCCTCCGTACGGTAGAACGCGAGCATCCGCCGCGTTGTTGTCTCCAGCCCCCCGATCTCCGCTTTCAGCTCCCTGACGACCAGCGGCTCCTCGTCGGGCATCCGGGCTGGCCCCTCGCCCGAGTCCACCTGTGTCGCCTCGTTACCCCCAGATACCCCCTCCGCAGTCTCACCGTCGGAGTCTGGTTCGTCCGTCACATCCGAGAGATCCGTCCGGCCGGTCACGCTGGAGGGTGCCGTCTCGGATATCGTCTCGGCAGGGGCAGTCCCGCTGTCGGACACAGCAGCCTCGACCGCCCTGTCGGATAACCCCGTCCCGTCGCTCCCGTCAGGGTCGGTCCGGTCGGTCGTCGGTTCCGCGTCCCCGTCTGTGGAATCGAGAACAGCCGCGTCGTCCCGCAGTTCGACCGCCTCTCGGGCCGTCCGGTCGGGCGGGCCCTCGCCCGGTCCCGGCGCCGCGTCGAGCCTCGACAGCACCCGGTCGGCGCTGAACGACTCGTGGTCGTCCTCCGGTTTCGCGGTTGCGTCGGCCAACGTATCGTCACCACCTCCGACGGCTGCCGCCACCGCCTCGTCGGTCGCCCCCTCGTCGACGGCCCTCACCGCGCTCCCCCTGTCGGGCGTGTTGACCGCCGCGTCGGCGCTGTCGCGCCATCCGCCGGGCCACCCGCCGGCCCCGTTCCAGCCCTCGGGCGGGACACGGGACCCGGCTGTCGTGTCGGTTGTCGGCCCCCCCGTCACGCCTGGGTGGTCCGTGAGCGCCTCGACGAACTGCTCTGCGAGGTCCTGCAGGTCGCGGGCATCACGGAGTTCCCGCTCCAGTTCCTCGATGCGCCGCTTCTTGCCTTCGAGTTCGGCCTCCAGCGTTTCGATGCGGTCCTCGCGGGCGCTGGTCGCCTCGCTTATGGCCTCCAGCTCCGAGACGAGCTCCCCACTGACACTTTTCAGATCTGGCCGCTCGACGTCGTCCAGGCCGGGTGTCGCGCCGGCATCGAAGGTCCCCTTCCGGTGGAACTGCACCCGCCGGACATCGTCAGTCCAGTCCGTGACCAGAAAGCCCTCGCCGTCGTCGAGGCCCTCAACCGCGTCGGCGTACGCGCCGTCGAGGATGCGCCGAACGACCCGGGTGTCGTTCTGCCAGGTGAGACGGTGCCAGAGCAGCCAGTCACACTGCGTGATGAAATCCTTTTTTACGTCGGCAGGTCGCTGGCTGATGCCACACAGCCCCAGCCCGTGCTTGCGGCCCCGCTTGCCGATCTTGATGAGCATCTGTCCACACTCCCCGACCGACCCCTGCTCCGGGATGTACTCGTGGATCTCCTCGACAAGCAGCAGGAACGGCTGTTTCTGTTTTTTTGCCTTCGCGAACAGGCTCCGGGCCACCGCTGTCAGCAACGCCTCCGCCTCGGCCTCGTCGAGATAGCTCGAGACATCCAGGATGATTGGGACGTTCTGCTCGAGCGCCAGCCCCGCCAGCTTCTCGGCGTGCTCGGTGGTCACCTGGATGTCACACTCCTCGTCGCCACCGACGTGGAGGATCTCGTACTCCTCTTTGAGCCCGTAGTACTCCCCGTCGATGTCGACGATGAGCAGGCCGAACTCGTTGTCGAGGAGGTTCTCCACGAGAACACTCGCGCTGTTGGAGTTGTGGACGAACACGCCGTTGGCGACGAAGTTGTCGTTGTGCGCGACATCGAGATCGTACACCGCCCGTTCCCCCTCGACAGGTTCGACGGAGGCGACTCGTTTCCACTGGATATCCGACGCGCCGATCATCCGGGCCCTGCCGCCGATGTCGAGTTCCGAAAGCAGCCTGTTGTACGTCTCCCGGCCGGCGTTGTGCTGTGTGAGATTGTGGACGGGTGCCTCTGGGACCCGCTGGTCGTTGTTCCCTGTTCCCGCCTCCCGGGCAGCGGTATCGAGAACCGGGCCGACGTTCGGAACCGTATCCTTCGAGTGGAACCGGTCAGCTTCATCGAGGCGGTCACAGCGGTCGTCGAGCTGCTCGGCCTTCGATCCGGCGCTCAGCTCGACCACGTCCCGGAACCGCTCTGTACAGAACGCATCGACGGAGAGACGCCGGTAGCACCGCGTCTCGCCGTCAGATACTGTCGTTTCCTCACAGACCGTCGTCGAGATGCCGAACTGTCTGAGCAGCTCCGCAAGCCCCGACGCGAGCGCGTCAGATTTCGGCGTCGCGGTCACACCGTTCTCGCCGATCGTCCCGTCACCATCGAAATACCCCGAAACGAGTCCAGCACGGAACCGTGCCGGTGTGTCGAACACCCAGGCGGGGAGTCGCTTGCCGGCTGAGCCGCGACCGAACTCCGATTCGAGAAACGCCGCGTATGGCTGGGACCCTTTGTTGCATGTCGCCGTGAGAGCGTACCCACGGCTGTCGAGAAACGCTCGAACGTCGTCGTCGACGGTCGCTATTTCGATACGCATACGGCTGTCGAACGAGCCCTTCGCGAGGTACAGCCCGACCTCCTTGCCGGTCTCGAACGTCAGCGGCAGCCGCCGGTCCTCCGTTCCGGGGTCGGCTCTGATGACACCGCCGTCGGCGGCGATGTCGTCCACACCCCCGACGTACTCGCCAAGGTCGATCTCCTCGACTGACCCGGGACTGGGCAGCTCTCGGGGGCGTGGCATCCACATCCCCTCTTCGAGTTCGTCGCCACGGACAGGGACGATCTCCAGATTCTCGGCTGTGAGAAAGCTGTGGTCCTCCGTGCCCACGAGCTCGGTTCCATCCTCGAGGGTGATACGTAGCAGTCTGTCATCGGTGTGCTCGATTGTCGCTTGGACCTCCCTGAACTCCTGTCTGTAGGTCTGCTTGTTCAACGACAGCACACGCTCGCCTTTCTCGACGTTCTCGATCGGCTTTCGGCCGTCCGCGGTGTACACCGGCGTCCCTTCGAGGATGCTCTTCCCAGACCCGGACTTCCCGGTGACGAATCCGCGACCTGTCAGGAGTTCCACGACCGGGAGCTCGACCGTCTCGCCGGCCGGCTGTGACCCGCCAGTGCCAGAACTCGTCTCGGCCACCGTGATGTACTCGGTCTCTCCCATCTCTTGATGCTGATTCTTCGGCCCGTGCACATAATTCACCGTCAGACGCGCGACAGACAGCCCTGAGAGCGAGCGCACCCGAAGCCGTGCCCGCTCACCCGGCCGGGCAGCCGTGCGAACAAACCCAAAGTATTTTTGGGAAACCTAAACTCCTTTTTGCGATGGGAGGGTTTATACCCCTGGGGCGAGAAGTATAAGCTGCAATGAGCACACAGAAGAGAGTCCTCCAGGAGTTCGGCACCGTCGAGGACAACAGCCTCCGGCTCGACACGGAGAAGGCAACACAGATCGTCGACGCGCTGAACACGGACCTCGCAGCGACATACGTGCTGTACCACCAGCTGAAGAAACACCACTGGAACGTCGAGGGCGCGGAGTTTCGCGACCTGCACCTGTTTCTCGGCGAGGCTGCGGAGAACGCCGAGGAGGCCGCAGACGAGTTGGCCGAGCGTGCCCAGGCGCTGGGCGGGACGCCCATCTCGGGTGGCGCAGCCTACGAGGAGCGCGCCCCGGTCGACCCCGAGGACGAGGATGTCTACGACATCCGCACCTCGCTGGGGAACGACCTCGCGATGTACGGTGAGATAATCGAGAGTCTCCGTGACCACATCGAGCTGGCGACGAACCTCGGTGACCACGCGACGGCGGAGATTCTCCGGGACATCCTCGTCGAGGTCGAGGAGGACGCCCACCACATCGAGCACTACCTCGAAGGCGACACCCTCGTGACTGAGGGTGCGCTGCGCTGACGGTCGTGTGAGGACAGTATCGGGAACAACGTGGGTCGGAGAGAACGGCTCAGGCGGTGAGCGCGAAACGGTGGGTCACAGCAGCCCGGTGTTCTGGAGCTTCATCAGATCCTCGGTGTCGAGGGTCTCGCCTTCCTTGAACTTCTGGTAGATCTCTTCGGCCTCCTCGCGGGCGGCCTCCTGTTTCTGCTCGCGCTCCTCGCGTTCCTCCTCCTCCTCTTTTTTGTCGAGCTCGCGCAGGCGCTTCTGGACGCGGACGAAGTCCTCGTGGTGCTGGTCGGCAGCCTCCTGCACCTCGACGAACTCCTCGTGTTTCTCGTCGGCGCGGTCGCGGATGTCGTCGGCCTCGCGGTAGGCCTCGATCATCTTGTTGTGGTGTTTCTGGGCCTTGTCGGCGAGCTCTGTCACCTTCTGGTGGTGCTTGGAGGCCTCGGCACGCACCTCCTCGGCCTCGGCCTCGACCTCTTCGAGCTCGTCGTTCTGGTTGAGCTTCTCCTTTTTCTCCTGGAGCTTCTCGCGTTTTTCCTCGATCTCCTCGATGAGTTCGCGCTCGTCCTCGGCGTCGAGCACCTCGGTCTGCTGTTTGAACTCGAGGTCCTCGATCTCCTCTTCGAGCTCCTCGATCTCCTTGCCCTCGTCGATTTTCATCTCGTTTTTGAGCTGCTCGACGCGGTCGAACAGCTCGTTTGCCTCGGCGTTGAGCTCGTTGCGCTTTTCCTTGTGCTCCTGGACCTGCTCGTTGAGTTCGTCGCGTTTCTCGCGGTGGGTCTGTGCCTCGTCGACCTTCTCGCGGGTCTTCGCGTTGAGTTCGTCGCGCTCGGAGGCCTTCTCGGAGGCGAGCTGGTTCAGTTCGTTGCGCCGGTCGCGCAGCTTGCCGGCGAGCTTGATCAGCTCGCCTTTCGATCTGTTCTCGATATCGTCGTCTGTCACTTCGATGTTGTTCGATGGTTCGAGTACCTTCGGCATAGTTGTACCTCGGTGCCATGACCGCGGCGGGGTCCGACAGCGATGGCTCTCCGGGTGTGCTGACACGGACAGTAAGTGTTCCCTGTCATGTTGGGCGGAGTGCTGTACTGCCGGAACGCCCCACGCGTTCTGGTATCTGGACGTATCACCCACCCGGTTGTAAATATTCCGGTCGGAGACCCTCTGTGTCTGCCGTTCGCACACGCCGGAGCGCCGGTCGAGAGCACCACACCTGCAAGCGGCGCTCACCCGAGAAAGATATCGATTGCCGTCCCGGAGGACTGGCCCCGGTACAGCTCGGAGTAGCCACAGTTGGTACAGGAGATGACGGTGAAACTCCGGTTCTGGATGTCGAAGTACCGCGAGAGGCCCGAGCCCGTCGTGGCGATCTCGTCGACTTCGGTCTCGCTGTGTCCGCACTTCGGATATCCGCGTCGCTCGTGATCGATCGCGCTGTCAGGGTCATGCCGATAGTTGTCACGGGTACAGAAGGCCTTTACTGTTCAGACGGCGATCACGGGAGACGAGCGCGCTGGTCGCACTGGTGTTTGTCGCCACCTTGATACAGCAAGGGGATCCCGCCTTTCCCGTGAGTGACGGGTGTTCCGACCAGTCGGAGCCGAGGAGCACAGGGCGGTCGACGGAACCGGCGGCGTGGCTCCGGCGAGCGCGAACCCGACAACACCGACGGGCGCCGGTGAGTGGCCGTCGGCTCACAGCGCCGGCGGGGCGGCCGCGGCGGTGACCTGCAGGGTTTTTTGTCCTCGGTGTCGGAGAGCACAGTAATGAGCGAGCACGATTACGCGGAACTCGGACTCGTTGCGGGGCTGGAGATCCACCAGCAACTCGACACGGAGACAAAGCTGTTCTGTGACTGTCCGACGACGCTGCGCGAGCCGGAGGCGAGCGAGCGGCGCTTCACCCGCTATCTGCACCCGACGAAAAGCGAGCTGGGCGAGCTCGACCCGGCGGCGCTGGAGGAGAGCCGTGTCGACCGTGAGTTCGAGTATCTCGCCTACGACACCACCTGTCTCGTCGAGGAGGACGACGAGCCACCCCGGCGGGTCGACCCCGAGGCGATGGCGACGACCCTGGAGATAGCGACACTGCTGGAGATGGAGCCGGTCGACGAATCGCAGGTCATGCGAAAGCTGGTCATCGACGGCTCGAACACAGCGGGCTTCCAGCGGACGATGCTGGTCGCCACCGACGGTGTTGTCGAGACCGGGGCCGGCCCGGTCGGTGTCGACGACCTCATGCTGGAAGAGGAGAGCGCCCAGCGGGTCGCAGAGACCGAAACCGGGGTCCGGTACAGCCTCGACCGCCTGGGGATCCCGCTTGTCGAGATCGGCACGCGGCCGGATATCCGCACGCCCGAACAAGCCAAAGAGGCCGCCGAGCAGATCGGCATGTTGCTCCGCTCGACCGGCAAGGTCAAACGCGGGCTCGGCACAATCCGTCAGGACGTGAACGTCTCTATCGCCGAGGGGGCACGCGTCGAGATCAAAGGCGTCCAGAGCCTGGACGACATCGACGACATCGTCCGCAACGAGGTCCGCCGGCAGGTCGAACTGCTGGCTATCGCCGACACCCTCGCCGGGCGTGGGGCGGCCGTGGGCGACCCGCGGGACGTCTCGGAGCTGTTTGCGGACACCGACAGTGGTGTCATCGGCGGTGCGCTCGCCGACGGCGGCGTGGTGCAGGCGGTCCCCCTGTTCGGCTTCGACGGGCTGGTCGGTCGGGAGTTGCTGCCGGACAGACGCCTGGGAACCGAGTTCGCGGACCACGCGAAGCGCCACGGCGCGGGCGGGGTCTTCCACACCGACGAGTTGCCCGCCTACGGCGTCACGGGAAGAGAGGTCGAGACGCTCCGCGACGCGGTCGGTGCCGGCCCCGAGGACGCGGTCGCGCTGGTCGCAGACGAGCCCGAGACGGCACGTCTTGCCATCGACGCCGTCGCCGAGCGTGCCGCGGCCGCAATCGATGGCGTGCCCGAGGAGACCCGTGACGCGCTCGACGGCGGCACGACCCGCTATCTCCGGCCGCTCCCGGGTGCGGCCCGGATGTACCCTGAGACGGACGTGCCGCCGGTCGAACCCGACGCGAGCGATACCGAGGCACCCGAGTTGCTGACCGAGAAGGTCGACCGCTACACCGCCGAGTACGGCCTCGATGCAGGGCTGGCCGAGCAGGTCGCCTACGGCCAGCGTATGCCCCTGTTCGAGCGGGCAGTCGAGCGTGGTGTCGACCCGACGCTCGCGGCCGACACACTGGCGTCGACGCTCACCGAGCTCCGGCGCGACGGCGCCCCTGTCGACCGGCTGACCGACGACCATCTCACCGGGGTGTTCGCGCTGCTCGCCGACGGCGAGCTCGCAAAGGAGGGGGTTCCGGAGCTGCTGGCTGCGCTGGCCGAGAACCCCGACCTGTCGGCTGGCGAGGCCGCCGAGCAGGAGGGGTTGGGTAGTGCCGGCCGCGAGGAGGTCCGCGAGGCCGTCCGGGCGGTCGTCGAGCGCAACGCCGACCAGGTCCACGATGAGGGGATGGGCGCGTTCTCGGCGCTGATGGGCGAGTGTATGGGGGCACTCCGGGGCAAGGCCGACGGCGACGTGGTCAGTGACGTGCTCCGCGAGGAGATCCAACAGCGCGCGTAGGGTCGTCGAGGCCCACTACGCGCCCGGGCCGTTCGACCGAGACCGTGTGGTGCTCTCAGCCGGTCGAACCGGGCGTGGACCGCCACGGGGTTCGGGAGCGTGCGGGGACAGGTCGTCTCGGTGTCGGGTTCAGTTCCGGAACGGTCGGGGAACCCGAGCTGTCCCGCGACGGGGCCTCGCCGGAGAGCAAGCCGGACCGACCCGGTGCCGAGCGGCCTGCCGAGAGCGCCACGGCGGAGCGAACGCCGCCCGGTGGCGGGGCTCTCGATGCGGAGCAGCCGGTGTGTGACAAGGTCCGCGACAGGTTTCACTACCACGACCATCCTGACCGGCCCGGGTTCGTCACTGGACGACGGTGACGGGAACCGGTGAGCGCCGGACGACGGTTTCGGCGACGCTCCCGAGCAGCAGCCGCGAGACGCCCTGTCGGCCGTGACTCCCCATCACCACGTGGTCGATATCCGCCTCGTCGATGTACTCGACGATGTTCCCGGGTGGCTGGCCGACCTCGATGCGCCGCTCGACGGCACCCTCTCGCCCCTCACGGTCGGCGAGGCGGGCTTCGAGTCTGTCGAACAGCCGCTCGGCCTCCGCCTCGCGCTCGTCGTACCAGCTCTCGGAGACGTTCGGCATGGCCGCCTCGGAGCTGTACCCCCCCTTCGACGGGTTGATGACGTGCAACAGGACGAGCGTCCCCGCGGGGAACAGCTCGGCTGCGAGGTCACACGCCCGCTGTGCGTGTTCCTCGTCGTCGACCGGCAGCAGGACGCGAGCCATACATCAACCTACTCACTCCGGCACTTGAGGGTTCCGGCGGTTCCGGTCGTCCGACCGGACACCGCCACCAGTCGCCCCCGGCAGGCTGGCACGCCATCCCGACGTCGAGGGCTGTCGACAGACCGCGCGGTTGTCGGGTCCGCCACCCACCACCGGGACGCGTGGCCGGGCTCGTTCCCGGGGGACACAGTGATTAAGTGGCGACCGGTCGAACCAGCACGCGGGATGAAGCTCACCTGGCACGGCCACTCGACGTGGCACGTCGAACTCGGGGAGACCAGTCTGCTCATCGACCCTTTCTTCGACAACCCGAAGACCGACCTGTCGCCAGACGAGATTGGGGCGCCGGACTACGTGCTGTTGACACACGGTCACGCCGACCACATCGGCGACGCAGACGCGTTCCCGGAGGCGACACTCGTGGCGGTGCCCGAACTCGCCGCCTACGCGGCCGACGAGTTCGGCCTCGAGAACGCTGTCGCCGGGATGGGGATGAACATCGGCGGCACCGTCGAGTGTGGCGACGCCTTCGTCACGATGCACCGGGCAGACCACACGAACGGCGCGAACACCGGCTACGAGACCGAACTCGGGATGCCGGTGGGCTATGTCATCTCCAACACCGAACCCGAGACGCTCCCCGACGAGAACGCGACGACGTTCTACCACGCCGGCGACACCGCGCTGATGTCCGAGATGCGCGACGTCATCGGGCGCTACCTGGAGCCCGACGCCGCGGCTCTCCCCGCAGGCGACCACTTCACGATGGGGCCACAGCAGGCCGCTATCGCCGCCGGGTGGCTCGGCGTCGACTACGCCATCCCGATGCACTACGACTCGTTCCCACCAATCGAGATCGACACCGACGAGTTCGTCCGCGAGGTGGAGAGTCACGGTGACGGTGCCGAGCCGGTCGTGCTCGACGGCGACGAGGGGTTCGAGCTGGGCTGAGACGCCGTGGCGCGCGCCGGGACAGGCTCGTCCGGCCGGTGGTTCACATTTACCTGTTGCCGTCCCCAACAGCAGGTATGGAGCCCCTACGAGTCGCCGTGTTGCAGCACAACCCGCTGGTCGGTGATGTCGCAGGCAATCTCGACCGGCTGCTGACGGCGTACGAGCGGGCGGCCGAGGCCGGCGCGGCCCTGGTGGTCACCCCGGAGCTCGCCCTGCTGGGCTACCCACCGCGGGACCTGCTCCACCGCCGGGAGCTGCTGGCCGCCGAACACGATGCCATCGAGGAGCTACAGCGGGTGACCGCGGCCGGACCCACACTCGTCGTGGGTCACACCGCCCCCTCGTCCGGCGACAGCGGCCCACCGCTCACCAACAGCGCGAGCGTCCTCGCCGACGGCGCGCGGGTCACGCGGTACGACAAGCGGCTGCTCCCGACCTACGATATCTTCGACGAGCACCGCTACTTCACCCGGGGGGACAGAGCCCGGACTGTCTCGGTCGACGGCGCGACCGTCGGCATCACCATCTGCGAGGACGCCTGGCACGACCACGAGGTGACCGGCCAGCGGCGCCACGGGGCCGACCCGATCGCCGACTACGACGGTGTCGACCTGCTGGTGAACCTCTCTGCGAGCCCGTACCGCGTGGACAAGCCCGCCAGCCGTCTCGACCGCTTTGCCCGGCACGCCCGGCGGATCGACGCGCCGATTGTCTTCGCCAACCAGGTCGGCGGCAACGACGACATCCTCTTCGACGGGAGCTCGTTCGTCGTCGACCCCGACGGGACACCGGTCGCGTCCGGGCCGCTCGGGGAGGAGCGTGTCCTGTCAGGGGCAGACGACACGCCGGCCACCGAGCCCTGGGAGGTTCCCGAGACAACACAGTTGCGCCGGATGCTCGAACTCGGGGTGCGTGACTACCTGCGCAAGACCGGCTTCGAGGAGGTGGTCGTCGGCATGTCGGGGGGGATCGACTCCTCGGTGACGGCCGCGCTCGCCGCCGAGGCAGTCGGCCCGGAGCAGGTCCACGGGGTGACCCTGCCGAGCGCGATCACCGCCGAGCGGAACCGCACGGACGCGGCACGTGTCGCAGACAGCCTCGGGATCCGCTTCGGCGAGGCGGGTATCGAGGGGCTCACCGCGGATGCGGTCGACACGATCGACGGGCTCACCTCCGGGGACGGGATCCGGGGGATCGCCCGCGAGAACGTCCAGGCACGCATCCGGGGGCTGTTGCTGATGGGTGTCGCGAACGACACCGACGCGCTCGTGCTGACGCCGGACAACAAAAGCGAGGCCGCGGTCGGCTACTGTACGCTGTACGGTGACGCCGTCGGCGCGATCGCCCCACTGGGCGACTGCACGAAGCGCCGCGTGTACGCCCTGGCCGAGGCGCTCAACGAGGACCCCCCTTCGTGGGTCGACGCTCCGCCGATCCCCGCGTCGGTTATCGAGAAGCCGCCCACCGCGGAGCTTTCGGCTGACCAGACCGACCAGGACGACATCCCACCCTACGGCGTTATCGACGCCGTTGTCGACCGGTACGTCGGCGAGGGACAGCCCCTCGACCGGATCGTTGCGGAGATGGACGCCCCGCGGGAGCAGATCGAGACGGTCGTGCGACGGCTCACCCGGTCGGAGTTCAAGCGTGCACAGACCCCGCCGGCGCTGCGGGTCACGACAAAGGCCTTCGACAGCGGGTGGCGGTATCCGATCGCCGCCTCCTACGACTCGATCTTCGGCGGCCGGTGATCCCCCGGGTCGGTGCCGTGTTGCCGGCGCTGACACGGGGCTCAGAGCCGTCGGTGGCCCGCGGCGCCGGCGGCGGTCGCGCGCCCTGTCGCCCGCGGACGGTCGTGTTCAGACAGGGGGACGAGGGCGAACCGGACGACAAACGCCCGCGGTCGCCTCGCGGGTCCCGCTGGGCGACCGCGACTGGTCGGTCGGTTTCGCCCACCGACGCGTACAGTGGCGGTGCCGCCACCTGGCCACTCGCCCTTTCAGCCCGCCAGGACACAGTTTGGTCGGCTGGCGGTTATCCGAACACCGCCCACAGACCGGTGAAACGTTTATATAGTGCTGGCAGCAACCCACAGCTGATGCTCGGGACACTCGCCGTCGCCGGCGCGGCCGCTGCGGTCGGAGCAGCGGGTGCTCTCGCCTACCAGCGGTTGACAACACCCCGCGAGCCCCGTCTCGCAGCCGTCTTGCTGCTGTCCCTGTGGGCGCTTGTCGCGCTCCCGGTCGCCGCCGGTATCGTGGCCTTCGTGCTCGTAACGCTTCCGGCTGTGCTGGTTGCGCTTGCCATCTCCGACACGGCTGCACGGTCACGGTCCGAACCCGAGACGATCCCCGTCTGACCCCCGGCGTCGGCTGACGCCACCCGAGACCGACAGTCACGGCTGTTCCGGGTTTCCGCCGGAGGTGATGTGCCACGGTCGGCCACCAGGAGTACAGGCCCGTCGCGTCACTCGAACGGGGTCGTGACGTCGGTATCGGACAGTCGGGTGGCCCCTTCGGCGACGGCGCCCGCGACGGCGTACTGGTCGGTCAGAAGAAAGCAGTTGTGACCATCGCAACTGCGCTGCAGCACCGAGTCCTGGAAGATGTCCTCGGGGTGGGCGGTGTACTGTTCGACGACGACGACGTACTTCGTGATGGCCTCGACGACGGTCAACTCGTAGCCGTGGTCGGTCAGAAACCCGCGGAGAGGCTCGAACTCGCCGGGCGGCACCTCGAACCGGTACTGACTCGGCCTGTAGTACGGCTTCAGGCGGTTGAACACGACCTCCCCGTCGAAGTAGTGTTTGAACACGTAGCGCTCGTCGATCTCGAAGACGTTGACCTGCTCGTCTGCCGTTCGGCCAGCCGTGGCCATCCCTGTGTGAGTGTTTTTCACACACGAACTTGAGCGTTCGGCGTTCGACAGGCGCCTTCCGAACCCCGTTACTGGCAGGCTCACACCCCCGGCGGGCCCTCTAGTGTCGCGCCGGCGTGGTGGACCCGACAGACCTCGGGGTCGTAGCCGGCATCGGAGAGGCCTGTGCCGAGCGCGAACACCGTCTCGCCCAGCATCGCCATCGCGGCCCGGCCGCCGGCCTCGTTGACGTCGGTGATGACACCCCGAACGGCGGGGGTCAGCAGTTCCGATTCCCGGGAGAAGCGACGTGACGCACGCATGAACGACGCCATCGTGGGTTCCTCGACGACCCTCGAGAGGGCCTGCCGGCCGGCCTCGTCCAGCGTCGTCGTCGCAGCCCCGAGCACGTCGGCAGTATCGAGGGTGCCGAGCGTGAGATACTCGAGACGCTCACGTGTGGGGATGCCATCCAGCACGTAGTGGTGTGGGCCGCCGGGTTCGAGTCGGATGGTGACCCCGCCGCGGGCCTGCGCGACGACATCACCCAGGCCGGTGCCGGCCTCGACCTCCGCACCGTGGGCGATGGTGACGAGTTCGTTCGTCGAGAGCGGGCGGTCGAAGGCGGCGCTGGCGGCGAGCGCGGTGCCGAGCGCCATCGCGCCCGAGACCCCGAAGCCCGAGGCGGGCGGCAGGTCGGTCACACCGCGCACCGCCGCGTCGACCCGGAGTGTCCGCAGTACCCGCTCGACGGCCCGCAGCTCCGTTGTCTCGCCGTTCAGAACGACCTCGGCCGTCTCGGCCGGCCGGACGGTGACAGTCACGCCCGTCGAGAGTGCGATGCCACCACCCTGTGACCCGGCCTGTGTCGGGTCCGGGTCCTCGTGGGGTCTGAAAAAGCCCGTCACGTGTCCCGGCACGAACGCCTGTGCCACGTCGGCCATACCTGTCGTGCGGTCGCTGAGGGTTTATCGGTGTCGGGGAGGAGCCGCCGCGCACCCGTCAGATCGCCGGTGCAAACCCCGACATTAATGTGGGTTCCATTCACAAGCCTTAGACGAATGGTTGAAGTTCCTGATTCGCTTCGGAGTCTGTTCACCGCGAGGGTTGAAGAGCGCGGCGACCGGTATCTGATCGAGGTCCCGCAGTCCGAGATCGAGCACGAGGCCGCCGTTCCGGGTGAGACATATCGCGTCGCCATCCTGCCGCCCGTGGCGTCGACCGCCACCGAGACGACATCCGGCGGGTCGGGGGAGGAGGGCCCGCCGGACCCACCTGTCGACGAGGGCGAGGTGCGAGAGGTCACAATCGAGTCCGTCGGCGACCAGGGCGACGGCATCGCCAAGGTCGAGCGCGGCTACGTCGTCATCGTGCCCGACGCGAGACCCGGCGACCAGCCACGGGTGGAGATCGAACAGGTCAAGCAGAACGTCGCCTTCGCCCGCGTCATCGACGGCAAACGACGGTAGCCATCCACGGGCCACAACCCACGGCCCGACCGTCCTGTTTTGCGCGCCGTTGTGAGAGCACCGCGAACGCCGTCACCGGTCGAGGAGGCTGCGGTCGACCTGCCTGTAGGTGTCCGCGAGCGCGCCGCCGTTATCGATGGTGAGGTGATCGCGCTCTATCGGGTCGAACGCCTCGCGGAGCTGTTCGTAGACGGCGATGTCGGCCTCGCTGGGGTCGTCGGTCCGGGCGCGGATACGCTCGCGGGCGACTGCCGGCGGACAGGTGACCCGGACGAACTGGACTGTCACACCGGTCTCCGTACCCAGCCCCGCGGTCCGGGTCCGCTCGCTCGCGTTCTTGAACGTGCCATCGAGGACGACACTCCCGCCCGCGGTGAGGCGGGTCCGTGCACGCTCGCGGAGCACCTCGTATGTCCGGCGGGTCTCGGCGGGGCTGTATGTCGGTTCCGCAACCAACTCCTGTCGGAGTTCGTCACTGCGGTACCGGGTCGCGGGCAGGTGCTCGGCGACGTACGCCGAGACTGTCGACTTGCCGACACCGGGGAGACCACAGCAGACCACGAGCGAAGGGTGGTCCATACCGCTGTTCTGACGGGCAGGTACATAGACCGCCCGGTTCGTCGACGGCCGGCGGGGCACCTCGACGGGCCCGGCCTGTCGGGTTGCCGGCAGGGCGTGAGACGGGTATCGACAGCGACCCACGGGCGGCATATATAGACGGACAAAGTGGGACAGAGCGCGATTAGCAACTTATTTCCCGGTTGACTTGGAATAGACGACTGAATGCCGGACCAAACGTCCAGCTTCGACCACACACGGCGTAGTTTTCTGGCCACGGCGGGGGCGGTGGGTGCAGTCTCGCTCGCGGGGTGTATCGGTGGTGACGACGACACCATCGAGCTGGTGTTGAACCCCGCAGAGGATGCTGTCGACATCGAGGCGCAGTATCAGCCCGTCATCCAGGCGGTAGAAGACGAGTTCGACGTCGACGTCGAGGGGGTACCGACAGAGAGTCCAGAGGGGACAGTCGAGGAGTTGCGGGGTGCCGGTGACGGCGACCGCGTGATGGCCGACACCTCGCCCGGTGCGGTGCTGGAACTCGGCGACGACGTCGACGTTCTGGGGATGCGTGTCGCGTTCGGCGGGGCACAGTACTTCGGGACGCTCACCACGACGCCGGACAGCGGCATCCAGGAGGTGTCCGACCTCCAGGGCGAACAGGTCGCCACGAACGGGGCGGTCGGCTCGGTCTCCGGCGGACAGGCGCCGCTTTTCCTGCTGCAGGACAACGGGCTCGACCTCGGGAACGTCATCGATGTCGGCGAGGCCGAGGACTTCGAGTGGGTCAACGCCGACGCTCACGACCTCGCAATCGAAGAGCTCCTCGAGGACGACGACATCAAGGCGGCCGGTTCGGGCGAGTTCGTCTCCGTGCCACACATCCCGGAGGGGCACATCGACGAGCGCATCCAGGAGGCACCCGCCCCGGTCGCGGAACGTCTAGAGGACTTCCAGGAGATCTCGACCGAGGTCGATGTGAACCTGGCGCGTGACACCGATATCGCCGAGCTCCGGCTGCTCGATGTCTCGCCGCCGATCCCGCGCGCGCCGCTGCTTGTCAACGCTGACTGGGACGAGGACCTCCGGTTCGACATCCAGGAGTTCCTCATCGACCTGGAGGGGGAGGCCTTCGAACACGACGCGTTCGACCTCGCGGACGAGCTCGGGCTGGACCTCCCGGACCAGCTGCTGGAGAACTGGAACGACCCCGATGCGGACGCAGACCCCGACGAGTTCGACGCCGACCCCGCGGCCTGGTCCGAGTTCAGCGACAACACGCTGTGGTTCGACGGCATCGAGGAGGCCGACCGCGAGACCTACGAGCCCGTCAGGGACATCAGAGAGACACTCGGCATCGCCGACGAGTAAGCGCACACCCATGACAGCCCCACCCGAGTGATGACCGAAATCGTCGTCGACAACCTCCGGAAGACCTACGGGGACACCGTTGCGCTCGACAACGTCTCCTTCGAGGTTCCCGCTGGGGAGTTTGTCATCATCCTCGGGGTGTCGGGGTCTGGCAAATCGACGCTGTTGCGCTGTATGTGTGCGCTCACCGACCCGACATCGGGTGAGGTGCGCATCAACGGCGATCGGATGACCCACCCACGGCCGGAGGTCGCGATGATCTTCCAGCAGCACAACATCATCGACGACATGACGGCCTACTCGAACGCGCTCTCGGGTGGCATCAACCGGAGCGGTGTGCTCGAGAGCATCCTCCAGTTGCAGGAGAGAGACGAGAAGTGTCGCGCACTGGAGGCGCTGGACACCGTCGGTCTGCTGGGGGAGGCCGACAAGAAGGCACGCCGGATGAGCGGCGGCCAGCAACAGCGGGTCGGCATCGCCCGCGCGCTTGTCCAGCAGCCGGAGGTGTTGCTCGCAGACGAGCCCGTGGCGAGTCTCGACCCGGGGAGTGCACAGGACGTGATGCGGTACCTGCAACGCGCCTCCGAACAGCGGGCACTGACCACGTTCATCAGCCTCCACCAGGTGAACATCGCCCGGAAGTACGGCGAGCGGTTCATCGGCCTCAACAACGGCGAGAAGGTGTTCGACGGCTACCGGGAGGAACTCACCATCGACGCCATCGACAGGATATACGGTGACATCGACACCGAGGGCATGTTCGTCAGCGACGCCAGCACGGGTACAGCGAGCGCGAGGCAGTCGAGCACGCAGGACCAGGCTGAGGTGCAGCGATGAGTCCAGATGACGGATCCAGCAGCGGGGAGGCAACGCCCGACGGCGGCGTCGAGACGTCGACCGCGGCCGGAACCGAGGAGTCGGTGACAACCAGCCCGGACAACGCCTCCTTTGAGGGCACGACCGAGGAGGTGCGCGAGCAGTTCCGCCAGATAAAGGCGACCCGTCGCCGGCGGGCGCTCGGCTGGCTCACGCTCGTCGGGGTTCTCGGGTTCATCCTGGTGCAGGGGCTGGTCGCCACGGAGTTTTTCGACGACCGGACCGACTTCCGGTGGAGTAACTTCCAGGAGAGTCTGGTCCGGTACTTTCCGGTGACGGACTACGCGGGTGTGCCGTTTCTGGACCTCGGGTCGTACTGGGAGTTCATCCGGAACAACAATCTCGCCTACGACCACGAGATCGGCGGGCTGATATTCCAGCGCGTCGAGGTCGCGGGGTTCAGTCTTCCCTGGATCGAGATGCCGCCCGACATCTACACGTTCCTGTTCCAGGAGCTCGGGATGTTCACCGTCTTCGGGCAGGCGGGCACGACCCTCTCGATGGGGCTCGTGGGGACCATCCTCGGGTTCCCGCTCGCGTTGGTGTTCAGCGTGATGGCCTCCGAGCGGGTGACACCGTTCCCGTTCAACTTCCTGTTTCGGGGCGTGATGTCGTTTATCCGGGCGGTGCCGGCGATCATCTGGGCGCTGATCTTCGTCGCCCTCGTCGGGCTCGGGGCCGCGGCGGCAACACTCGCCATCGCGTTCAACACCATCGGCAACCTGGGCCGGCTGTTCGTCGAGGAGCTGGAGGAGCTCGAGGAGGGGCCCATCGAGGCGATGCGGACCACCGGCGCGAACAAGCCACAGATGGTGCATTTCGGGATGCTGAGCCAGGTCCGGACCGCCTTCATCGCCTGGACGCTGTACATCTTCGAGATCAACGTCCGGGCCGCCGTGACCGTCGGCGTCATCGGTGCCGGCGGCCTCGGCCAGGTGGTCGCGCTTCAGCAGCGGCAGTTCAACTACACCAACATGATGGCGACCCTGGTGGTCATCTTCGTGCTCATCTTCATCGTGGAGATGTTCAGCCAGCGTCTCCGGGCCCGGCTTCGCTCCGACGAGGAGAAGGAAGGCTGGCTCAGCCTCGCGCTGGGGCTGCCCGGTCGCTTCGCCGACTCCCTCGCGAAGTGAGTTGGGGCGGGCGCGACAGCCCGGCGGGCCCGCCCCACAGCCCGTCCGTACGGGGCGAGTGACTGTGTGGTGAGCGCCGAGTTCGTCAGACGCCCGTCAGACGCGGCATCGGAATTTAACCCTGTCGAACACGCCAGTAGGGATGTGGCGCTGCTCGGCACGGACCCGCTGGACGAACTGCTCGTCCCGAACGGGACCCACGTTCAGGAGCACGACCTGGTGACCGCCGGGGACGTTATCGTCGCCAGCCAGAGTGATATCGAGTTCGGCGTCCGCGGGGGCAACGTCATCGCGGGCGAGCGCGTTCAGTTCGGGGGCGATATCGAGGCCGAGGGGGACTGCCGGCTCGACACCTGGTGTGACGTTGAGGGCAACGTGCTGGTCGAGGCAGACGCGTACCTGGGCGAGCGAGTCCACATCGGCGGCGAGTTGCGCGTCGCCGGCAACCTCGATATCGGCGACGACGTACAGATCGACGAGGGGTTCGAGGCAAACGGCTGGATCGTCATCCGCAATCCGATGCCGACGATCGTCTTCCTGTTCATCTACCTCTCGCAGCTGCTGCGCATCGGCGAGGAGGAGGCCGCCGAGGAGCTGCTCGCGGCGGTGACCGACTCAGACGAGCGCGAGCACCAGCCGGTGCTCGTCCCGCGGGGGAGCCGGGTCGGTGACGACGCCTGGCGGGTTTCGACACCCGGTCGCATCGGCGACGACTGCCGGTTGCACGGAAACATCCGCGCCGAGTCGCTCGTTGTCGGCCGTGACAACGAGCTGTTCGGGAGCCTGCGGGCCCGCGAGGGTATCACGGTCGGCGCCGGGACGGAGGTGACGGGGAACGTCACCACCCGCGAGGGGACCGTCCGTATCGGCCCGGGAACGACCATCCGTGGCGACGTCGCCGGCGAGTTCGTCGAGGTCCACCGCGAGGCCGACATCGAGGGGGCCATCCGTGCGGGCGAGGAGATGTCGATGGTCTCGGAGCCGGTGCTCGACGATGCTGTCGTCACCGACACCACGGGGACAGAGCCGGACGAGCCCGACCCGGCAGCCGCGACGGCAGACAGCGGGCCGACCGACGGCGGTGTACCGACCGGGACTGACTCCGAGAACCGCGACGGGGCGGTCGACAGCCGGGCGACCGAGCCCACCGACGACGGGGGCGACCCCGGGAACACCGGCGAGGCCATCGAGGAGTTCATCGACACGGCTCCGGATGGGGGGGACGACGGCGGCGAGTCAGAATAAGCGGCTACGCCTGCTGTTCGCGACCGGGGCGGTCGACACCCGGGCGGGGGTCGCTCGAACGGGGCCGTCTCTGGTGTCGCCGTGCGGAGACCAAGAGTCAAGAGCCGTCACCACCTGGCGGAAGGTATGCCCGCGAACCCTCGTGTTCGGGAGATCATGTCCGCGCCGGTCGAGACCGTTCCACGTGACGCCCCGGTGAGCGAAGCCGCGAGCAGAATGCGCGCGGAGGGGATCAACGCTTTGCTGGTATCGACTAGTCCACCCTCGATTATCACGAGCGCCGACATCCTCGGGGCTGTCGCCGAGGGCCGGGACGTGTCCGGGCGCGTGGTGAGCGAACTGATGACCGAGTCCGTCGAGACGGTGCCACCGACGCTGCGGGCCGCCGAGGCCGCCGCGATGATGACCTCGCTCGATATCGACCACCTGCCGGTCGTCGACAGCGGTGACTACGTGGGTATCATCTCCTCGTCTGATATCACCGAACAGTTCGCGTGAGTTATACGCAGTGCAGGCGCAGTATCGCGTCGTCCGCGGCGTGGATACCGCCGTCAAGCCAGAGTGGCCGCGAGAGACAGCTGCCAGGCGCAGAGACCACTTGCTGCATGCCCTGTCGAAAGACATCGTCGAACGGTGTGTTGCCCACAAGCTCGGAACACTCGTTGTGGGCGAGCCAAGCGGTGTCGACGACCATGGCTGACAGGCACGGCAACAAACACCCGGATAGCTGTGCGTACAAACGAGTGATGAACCGCATCGAGCGCAAGGCCCGCCAACGGGGGAATCAAGGGGAAATCCGACAATCCAACTCTCCGGATCGCCCCGCGTCGTCGGCCGACTGCGTGCGGGATCTCCGAGCCCGCTCTGTTCAGGCGGAGGAGAAGCTCAAGGTGCGAGTCGGTTTTTGCGGCCTTTCATTTCCTCGTTGTAGTATCCAAAGGTGATGGGACACCACTCCTCGGCGAGGTCGAGGATCTGGTTTGTCATCTCCCGGACCTCCCACTGTGCATCTGCCGCGCTACGGATGTCAGCGACGTGCATGAGCATCCGTGCATTGAGGGTAACGACCATGTTTACTTTCGTTCCGATCGGCAGGACCATCCGAGCGTTTTCGGGCGCAACACCGAGCTCAAGGAGTTCGTTGTATGTGTCGAACGACTCTTCGATGGACTCGTGGTAGAGTTCACGTCGCCGGTCGAGCAAGGCCTCGTCGGGTTTGGCCTTGTGTTCCTCGGCGATCTCTGCGTTCCGGCCAGCGATGTGGGCCTCGTCGAGTTCTGGAATGTGCACGTAGACGTTTCCGGGTTCGGGATCCTCTTTGTCGAATTCGACGTACCGCATCGACTGGACGTCGAACGAGGCGTGGCGGTGGCGGGTGATCTGTGCCATACACGAGCGACTGACGCCCTTGATCGCGAACGTCGCGTGGGGATGCTCGAGGGGGCCGAAGTGCCCGTGGGCCAGCAGGTGGTGGATGAGCGTCTCCTTGCGCTCGGCCAGCGTCTCACCCTCGACGCTCGCCATCACCTCCTCGAAGGGCGTCTCGCCGACGTACTCCTCCATGTAGTCGTTGCGTGCGGCCTGACAGATGAGTCGCTCCGGGTCCTCCGTCGCCTCCAGTAGTCGAACCTCCATACGCGTTCGACCGGACCGCAGATAGATAACTGTTGGTCTCCGCCGCTCCGGCGCGCACGACGCCGACACGACGGCGTGACCAGTCCGGCCCGCGCCGTCAGTAGAACGCGTCGGGATCCGTGGTCGTCCTGCCAGGTGAACGCAAAGAGGCGACGCGCCGGCACGGGCTTGAGCCGTCGGCCGTCCGGGCTCTCGCCCGTTAGGGGATCCCAGCTCGTTCCGTCGGCCCGGAACGCCCCCTCGTGGCGCTCGAACGCGTAGCCCGGGTCCTCGAAGGCGTGGAGCGCATCGCTGGCGAAGACCACGACGGGTGTCTCGCCGACGGTGTCGGTCACGACCCCCCCTCCCCGGCCTCTCGCACCCGCGGTTCGAGATAGCCCACCGCCTCGCCGTCCAGTTCGATACCGAGGACAGCCGTCCTCGGGCTGAGGTCCTCCCGGTCCCAGGACCGGCCACCGCCCCCACAGTGTGTCCAGCCCGAACCCCACCAGCGCGACGACGAGCCCGCTTGCCGCGACGCCCAGTTGTTTCATCTACCGTACTGTTAGTCGCTCACCGAAAACCGATTGTGCGGCTGTGCGGCGGCGTCTCCAGAGCGGCGGGGCGCGCAGGCGGTGTGTACTCCGGCGCCCTATCTGGTCTCCGAGCGCCAGTCACCGCGGTCGACGATCTCGCCGTCGACGACATCAGCGGGGGCCTCGGCGAGCGCCCACACGAACTGCGGGACGACATCCGCGGGGTCGTATCCCCGGTCGCCGGTCAGGTCGGTCGCGACCTGTCCGGGGTCGACGGCACAGACCGGGTAATCGGTGTCGGCGGCGAACCCGCGGACAATCGCCTCGGCGGTCGCCTTCGAGACGGCGTACGAGCCGAACCCCTCGACACGCTTGCGCGCGACCACGCCGGAGCTGACGACGACCCGGCCGTCGTCGGCGAGATGCGGTACCGCCTCGCGGACGGTTGCGAAAACGCCGCGGGCGTTCGTCCGGAGGTGGTCGTCGAAGACGGTGTAGCTCTCCTCCGGCAGCGGTGTCTCCCCGGCGTCACCGTGGTAGACAGCCGCGTTGGCGACCACCCCGTCGATGGTCCCGTCGTGCCCGACCTGCGCGGCCCGCTCCATCAGGCGCTCGACGTCGAACTCGTCGCGCACATCCGCCCGCACGGCGGTGGCCGACCCGCCTCGCTCCGCGATCTCGGCTGCCGCGGCCTCGATGTCGTCACCGCTCCGCGCACAGATCACGACGTGTGCACCGTCGTCCGCGAGCGCGTCCGCGAGCGCCCGTCCGATACCTCGACTCGCCCCTGTCAGGACAATCGTCTGTCCGTCCATACACGAGAGTTGGGCGACAGCCCCGTATAGTTCCCGGATTCACCGTTCTCTCGCGTGACAAGCGCATGGTCGCGGCGCTCGCGGAATGTTGTGGTTTATACGCCCGCAGCCGTAATCAGAGCTGATGCAGGACCTGAGCGATACGACGGTTGCGGTCGTGGGTGGCGGCTTCGGCGGGCTCTCGACGGCCTGTTATCTCGCCGATGCCGGCGCGGACGTCCGTGTCCTCGAAAAAAACGAGCAGCTCGGTGGGCGAGCGAGCCGGCTCGAGCGGGACGGCTTCAGCTTCGATATGGGGCCCTCCTGGTACCTGATGCCGGACGTGTTCGAGCGGTTTTTCGACCACTTCGACCGGTCACCCGATGACTACTACGAGCTGGAGCCGCTTGACCCGCACTACCGCATCTTCTTCAAGGACGGCGACCAGTGTGATGTCCGCGGCGACGGCGCGTACATGCGCGAGCTGTTCGAGTCCTACGAGCCGGGTGCCGGCGAGGCGTTCGATCGGTACCTCTCGAAGAGCCAGAGCCACTACGAGACCGCAATGGAGCAGTTCATCTACGAGGACCGCTCGCAGCTGCGTGACTGGATCGACCCCTCGATTGCGCGCACCGCGCCGGTCGGGCTGAGCCTGGTTGGGTCGATGCAGAGCCACGTCGAGGAGTACGTCGACCACCCCAAGCTCCAGCAGATCCTCCAGTACACGCTCGTGTTCCTGGGTGGCTCACCGAAGACCACCCCCGCGATATACAACATCATGAGCCACGTCGATTTCAACCTCGGCGTCTACTACCCGGCGGGTGGGATGGGGGCGGTTGTCGACGCGGTGGTCGAACTGGGCGAGGAGCTCGGTGTCACATACGAGACCGGCCGCGAGGTGACCGCCATCACCCGCGCCAGAGACGGCTTCGTTGTCGAGACGGGGGCCGAGAGCTACCGGCCTGACCGGGTCGTCGTCAACGCCGACTACGCACACGCCGAGCAGGAGCTCCTGCCCGAGCACGAGCGCCAGTACGACGACGACTACTGGGACTCCAAGACGTACGCCCCGTCGGCGTTTCTGCTGTATCTGGGTGTCGAGGGGGACGTCGAGGAGCTCGCACACCACACGCTGGTGTTTCCGACCGACTGGGACGGGCACTTCGAGCAGATCTTCGAGGAGCCGGCCTGGCCGGACGACCCGGCCTACTACCTGTGTGTCCCCTCGCGGACGGACCCCTCGGTCGCCCCGGAGGGGCACAGCAACCTGTTCGTGCTGGTGCCGCTCGCGCCGGGGCTGACCGACGGTGACAAGCTCCGCGAGCAGTACCGCGACAAGATCCTCGCGGACATCGCGGAGAACACCGGCGTCGACCTCCGGGACCGCATCGTCGTCGAGGAGCAGTTCGGCGTGCGTGATTTTGGCGAGCGCTACAACGCCACGCAGGGAACCGCACTGGGGCTGGCACACACGCTGCGCCAGACCTCGCTGTTGCGCCCATCCAATCGGTCCTCTGCGGTCGACGGGCTGTACTTTACCGGCTCGTTCACGACACCCGGTATCGGGGTCCCGATGTGTCTCATAAGCGGCGAGCATACCGCGAACGCTCTCGTCTCGGAGAGCGTGTGAGAGTCACAGTCGGGTGTGCAGGGGACCCGGGTCCGGGCGTCGCCGGGTGCGCCCAGCCCGGCGGGGGCTGACACGACCGCGAGCGAGGAAACTTATATGTTCGCGGGCGTTCCGTTCGGACATGGTCCCCCAGAAGCGGAGCAGACGCCGTGTACTCCAGGCGAGCGGAGCAGCAGCGCTCGTCGCACTCGCCGGCTGTCTCGGCGGCGACGACAGCCCCGACGACACACCCGACGACAGCCCCGATGACGGCACGTCGGGCGACGGTGACAGCGACATACCGCCGGTCGAGACCGCGGACGTGCGCCCCTACCCGGAGTACGTCGCACCCGACGGGGCAGCCGAGGTGAGCGCAGTCTACGTCGACCGCGTGGCCGTCGAGTCGACGCGTGACTGGTTCGACGAGGAGTTCATCGCCGAGAGTGAGGACCCGCTCCTGTTGCTTCCCGGGGTCGCGCCGGAGCTGCTCGCCCGCGGCAGCATCACGCTCAACCAGGCCGGGCTCGGCGCGCTCCTCAACGACGGGTTCGACTCCACCGTCGAGGCGTCACTGATCGCGAGCGGGGCGCTCGTGGCGGCGGGCAGCATCGACACCGACGAGATAGGGGAGCGCCTGCAGACCGAGACGGAAACCCCTATCAGGGCGTTCGAACAGGTCGACGAGGTCGGCGCGTACAGCCTGTACGAGCCCGCGACAGGCGCGGAGAACGTCATCGCCGTCTCGGAGACGGACATCATCTGGGCGGGGGACAGGGACCCTGTCGAACGGGCGATCGAGACCGTCGGGGGCGACCGGGAGCGCGCAACGGTGGCGGTCGGCTCGTTCGGGTGGGTGCTCGACGCCGTCGGCGACCACCACGTCGCGTTCGCCGGTCACGGCGAGCCGGCCGACGACCCCCAGGAGGAGTTCGACGTGCTGAGCGAGGCCGATTCGTTCGCCTCGACCCACGCCTTCGAGAACGGGACGATCCGGGCCGAACTGGCGGCCGTCTTCGGGTCCGAGGCCGCACTCGACCGCGCAGCCGACGAGATAGAGGAGACGTTCGGCACCGAGGCTGCCGAACTCTCGGCCGAGTTCGGGGACGACCGTGTCCACATCGCTGGCAGCTATCCGGGCGAACTCCTCGACCGGTGAGGGGTCGGCGGCGTGACGGGCGCCCGGGGGAACGACCGCCGCAGGCTGTCTACGGGGTCGACGGGCGTTCGGGGTCACCACGGCCCCGTTTCAGCACCTCCACACCCGGCAGCGGGTCGCCGGTGAGCGCGTTGATGTAGGCGCCGCCGGCGATAGAGACGTGCGAGAACGCCGACTCGTCCAGGCCGTACATCCCGATTGCACGGGACGTGTCACCGCCGCCGACAACCGAGAACGCGTCCGAGCGGCCGATAGCCTCGAGCACACGGACCGTCCCGTGGCTGAACCGGTCGTCCTCGAACACACCCAGTGCGCCCTTGACGAACACGGCCGCAGAGTTGCCGGCGATGTCGGAGAACTGCGAGATGGTGTCGGTCCCCACGTCGCGGTAGTCGTGATCCTTGTTGCGGACGTCCGCGACGGTCACCTCGGCGCGCTCGCCGCGTTCGTCGGCGTAGGCGAGATCGCTGGGAAAGACCAGCTCGCTTGGATGGGACTGGATGAGGGTGCGGATTCGGTCGCAGTTGGCCCGCCACTGGCTCTCGTAAACGTCCTCCTCGCCGATATCCCGGCCCACATCGTACCCAACCGCACGCAGAAACAGCTCGCCAACCACCCCGGCCAGCAGGAAGTTGTCGACCCGGTCCCGGAGTGCCGACATCACGTCGATGACGTCGGTCGCCTTCTTGCCGCCGGCGATCATCGTCACCTCGCCGTCAAACTCGCGGGTGGCGATGGCGGTGTTGGCCCCGTACTCGCGTGCCATCACCCGCCCGGCGTAGGCCTCCATCACCGTCGGGAAGCCGACAATCGAGGCGTGTCGTCGGTGGGCGGCCGAGTAGGCGTCCCCGACGTACGCGTCGAAACGCGGGGCCAGCGTCCGGACGAACTCGCTGTTGGCGTGGGTGGCGGCGTCGCGCTCGGGCAACTCGTCGTCGGTCATCCGGACGTTCTCGAGCAGGAGGGCCTCGCCCGGGTCAACCGCCTCGATGGCAGCCAGCGCCGCCGGCCCGTAGGTCTCTTGAACGTACTCGACGTGGTGGCCGAGATGGTCGGCGAGGATCTCGGCGTGCTGTTCCAGCGGGAGGAACGTCTCCCGGCCGGGTCGGCCCTGGTGGGCCAGCAGCGCCACACGGTGGTCGGCCGCAAGGAGGTCCGCGACCGTCTGAGCGTGGCGCGAGAACCGCCGGTTGTCCTGCACGACACCGACCGACACCGGCGAGTTCAGGTCCAGACGCGCAAGCACGCGCCGACCACCGGCGAGGTCGTCGAGCGTCCGGTAGCTCATCGGGCGTGTCTCCGACCAGCAGCTATTAGAAAGCGTCGAAGGATGCGCTGAGTGAGGGCCAGTGCGACGGGTGGTGTAGAGCCCGACTGGCGACCCGCCGACGGGTACCCGGGGTCGACTGGTCGCGGGCGGCGGGATCCGAACCAGCCGCGGTCACGGCGCCCGTGGACGGAAGGCAACCGTCAAGACGCGGCCGACCGTTCGACCGGTATGAGGGCGGCGGCGACCGCCGAGCAGGTGCCCGACGAGTTCGAGCGGTTCGAGGCGGTCCTCCGGGATCTGGCGACAACGGAGGGGCGGCTCCTCACAAGCGCGGGCGTTCTCGTTGTGGCGCTGCTCGTCGGGCTGGTGGTGTTTCCGCTGCTGGTTCGTGCGACAAGTCGACTGCTCCGGGGCCAGCTCCTCCCCAAGGGGATGGTGGAGATCGTCGACAGCCTCAACGGCTACCTCCCGACGACAGTCTCACACGCCGTCCTCCGGAGCTTGCAACTTGGGGTGGCTCTTGTCGCCGTGGTGGCGCTGCTCGTGACCTGGGGGATGGTCCCGACCGCGGTCACCGTCGTGTCGGTGCTGTGGGTGTCACTCCCCTTCGCCGGACAGGTCGTGTTGTCGGGGCTGGTACTGATCTTCGCGTATATCGCCGTGGACGTGCTCGACCGGACAGTCCGGGGGTTCAGCAGCGAAGCCCAACAGGTTACCGACCAGCAAGAGGAGATACTGCTCCGGATGGGGCATCTGGGTATCCTGCTGGTGGTCGTCTCGGGGTTGCTCACACTCTGGGGGCTGGATCTGTCGGGGCTGCTCCTCGGGGCTGGTGTACTCGGTGTCGTACTCGGGCTCGCGGCCCGACAGACCGTCGGCGCGATGATCGCCGGCTTCGTGTTGATGTTCACGCAGCCGTTCACCATCGGTGACTGGATCGAGATTGACGGTCACGAGGGAAACGTCACGAAGATCACCATCATGCACACCGAGATCCGCGAGTTCGACGGCGAGCTCGTCGTCATCCCGAACGACGTGGTTGCCGGGCAGGCAATGCGTAACCTGAGCCACCAGGACATCCTGCGCCTGGAGACCGAGGTCGGTGTCGGCTACGAGGTCGACCCCGCACACGCCGAGCGGGTCGCGATCGAGGCCATCGAGGACCTCGACGCGGTAGCCGACACGCCGCCGCCGGAGACCGCTACCGTCGCGTTCGGCGACTCGGCCGTCGTGTTGCGACTGCTCTACTGGATCGAGGACCCGACCCCCGCGGACCGCCGACACGCCACGCAGGCGGTCATCCACGCGGTCAAGCAGCGCTTCGAGACCGAGGGCATCGAGATCCCGTTCCCACAGCGGGACCTCTCGCTCTCGGGGTGGCCCGACGACGAGGGACGGCACCCCGCAGACCCTCCCGACGAGGTCAACTGACCGCCGATCGGCCACAGCGTTCGCGTGGCTGACCTGTATGTCGTCAGAGGCGTAATCGTTTTACGACTGTTGCACAACCAGAGATATATGTCAGGAGACGAGCGGCCGTCGGACGAGGACCGGAGCGGCGCCGACGAGTCGGAGAACCGACGAGGAGAGGACCCCCCACCCGGTGAGTCAGGGGGGCAACCGCCACAGCAGGGACCGCCGGGACAACCACAGAATCAGCCACAGCAGGGACCACCGGGACAACCACAGAATCAGCCACAGCAGGGACCACCGGGACAACCACAGAATC
>OBKM01000006.1_pt1 | contig 78646 bp, 61 predicted proteins | sample 1519691 | NCBI WGS metagenome assembly OBKM01 (sample SAMEA37050418, study PRJEB22526) | metagenome | biome: saline pan; feature: lake; material: water | place: Egypt | collected 2015 | depth 0.5 m
CTGTGGCGAATATAGGAGATGAGATGGTATTCAACAAGCTGCGTCTAAACACAGCGGTTGAGCCTGTGAGCATCCGTATCATATATTGTGGCATCACCCACCGTTTGCCACCATCACTTGATCACGCAACCGATGTACGCGATGTACGGTCTCTCCCGATTCTTTCTAGTTCTTGGTGCAGCAATGTTCTTCCTTTTCGGGATCCACTCGGCAAATGCTCAGGTCGACACCGACGTCGATGCGGACCAGGTGGACCGCCACTTTGCCGAGTGGGACGAGGAGGGCTCGCCCGGCTGCGCCCTCGGCGTCTACCACGAAGGAGACATCCTCTACGAGGCCGGCTACGGCGAGGCGAACCTCGACCACGGCGTGCCTATCGAGCCGGACACCCGCTTCTACATCGGCTCGGTCTCGAAGCAGTTCGCTGCTGCGGCGATCGCCATCCTGGCCGACCGCGGCGAGATCGGCCTCGGCGACGACGTGCGCGAGCACGTCCCCGAGATGCCGAAGTTCGAAGAAGGGACGATCACCGTTGCCGACCTCGTTCATCACACGAGCGGCCTGCGCGATATCTACTCGCTCATGAGCGTAGCCGGCATCAACGTCGCCGACGTGCTCTCCCTCGAGGAGATGGTCGAGCTCATCGCGAGCCAAAGCGACCTTAATTTCCCGCCGGGCGAGGAGTACCTCTACAGCAACAGCGGCTATACCCTCATGACGGCGATCGTCGAGAACGTCAGCGGCCAGTCGCTGCGGCAGTTTGCCGACGCGAACATCTTCGAGCCGCTCGGCATGGAGGCGACCCACTTTCACGACGAGCGCACCAAGGTGGTGCCGAACCGCGCGATGAGCTACGGCCCGGACGAAGAGGGCGGCTTCTACCAGAGCTACCTCGGCAACTTCGAGGGCGTCGGCCCGGGCGGGCTTTATACGACGGTGCGCGACCTGCTTGCGTGGGACCGGAACTTCGAGGAGAATCGGATCCCCGACGCGCCCAACTTCAACGAGCTCATGCACACCCGCGGAGAGCTCAACAATGGAGAGACCCTCGACTATGCCTTTGGGCTCCAAATCGGCGAGCACAAAGGCACGGAGGTGGTCGGCCACGGCGGCTCCTTTATGGGCTTTCGCGCCGACTACCAGCGGTTTCCCGAGCATGACTTCTCCGTTGCAACCCTCTGCAACCTCGGGACGATCAGCCCGAGCGAGCTGACCGAGAAGGTCGCCCGGGAGTATCTGGACGAGCCCTTCAGCGCGCACCTGGACGATTACGAGGGCACCTACCACAGCGACGACTTCGGCGTGACCTTCGCGCTCGAGGAGCGCGAGGGGCAGCTCCACCTCGACCGCGAGGCGGGCGTCTCCCCGCGCGGGGCGATGTCCTATTCGGATCCAGACGAGTTCAGCGTAGACGGGTGGACGGTCGAGTTCGAGCGCGATCCGGACACAGAGACGATTGAGGCCTTCGAGATGAGCACCGGCCGCGCCCATGACGTGCGGTTTGAGCGCCAGTAGGCAGCCAGTAGGCAGACGCGTTTCTTCTCGCACCACTTCTTCAAGCACCAGTGAGGGGCTGTGCCATGAGAAAACTTCAAGAGCTTACGACGCGTGTTATCCGGGCATCCGCGCTCGCGCTGGCGATCGTCGTATTGGGCGCCGGTTTGGGGGCTGAGGTCCAGGCGGCCGATGAGGAGTATGACGTGCTCATCCGCGACGGGCGCCTCTTGGATGGCAGCGGCACGCCGTGGACGCGCGCCGACATTGCCATTCAAGGGAACCGTATCGTGGCCGTGGGCGACCTGTCGGGCGCCCAGGCGGGGCGCGTGATCGACGCCGCGGGCCTCTACGTGGCGCCGGGCTTTATCGACACCCACTCCCACGCCGCGAGCGGCTTGCAGGACGAGACGCTGAGCGCGGCGGAGCCGCTGCTCGCCCAGGGCATCACGACGGCGGTTTTGAACCCTGACGGCGGCGGCCCGATCGATCTTGCCGAGCAGCGCGAGGCCCTCCTCGAGGACGGCCTGGGCGTAAACGCCGCGCAGTTTGTCCCGCACGGGTCGATCCGCCAGGAGGTGATCGGCATGGACGATCGCGAGGCCACCCAAGACGAGCTGCGCGAGATGCGCGCTCTCGTGGAAGAGGGCATGCAGGAGGGCGCCGTGGGCCTCTCGACGGGGCCCTTCTACGAGCCGGGGAGCTTCGCGCCGACCGAGGAGCTGGTCGCCCTAGCGGAGGTGGCCGCCGACCATGGAGGGCTCCACCAGAGTCACATTCGCGACGAGTCGGACTACACGATCGGCGTCGTAAGCGCGGTCGACGAGCTGATCGAGATCTCTCGCGCGGCGGATCTGCCGGGCGTGATCACCCACGTCAAGTGCCTCGGCCCCAACGTGTGGGGCTGCTCGGAACAGATCCGCCACCGCGTCGAGCGGGCCCGCGCGGAAGGGCTGGAGATTGTCGCTGACCAGTACCCCTACCCGGCGTCGGCGACGAGCCTCTCGGCCGCGCTCGTGCCGGGATGGGCCATGGACGGCGGGCGCGATGCGTTCCTCGAGCGGCTTGAGGATTCGGAGACGCGGGAAGAGGTGCGGGAAGACATACTTGAGAACCTCGCGCGCCGCGGCGGGGCGGATCGCATTCAGTTCCGGCGCTACGAAGAGAACCCGTCGATCGAAGGGGAGATGCTCGGCGCGCTCGCCGAGCGCCGCGACATGCATCCGGTCGACGCGGCCCTGGAGCTGCTCGAGGCAGGCTCGCCGGGCATTGTCTCGTTCAACATGCACGAGCGCGACGTCCGGAGCTTCATGCAGCAGCCCTGGACCATGACCGCCTCCGACGGGGGGCTCGTGGAGATGGGCGAGGGCGTTCCGCACCCGCGCAACTACGGGGCCTTTCCGCGGCGCATCAAGCAGTATGTCGTAGAAGAGGAGGTCACGGATCTCGCCCAGGCCATTCGAAGCATGACGCATATGCCGGCGGCTGTGTACAATCTTAAGGATCGAGGCGCCATTCGCGAAGGGGCGGTGGCCGACGTGGTGGTCTTTGATCTGGAGGCGCTTGACGACCGCGCCACCTTCACCGAGCCGCACCAGCGGGCAGAGGGCATGGAGTACGTTTTCGTCGGCGGCAGGCCGGCCATTGACGAAGGCGACTTTACCGGCGCGCGTGCCGGCGACGTGCTGCAGGTGGAGTAGCGCCAGTTAGCGCAGGCTGGACGGAAGAGACGTGGGGCCCAAGGGATCTGGTTATGCGCCTTTCCGTACCATCGGATGCATTTCATACCAGCGTCACTTGAACCTCTGCCATGGTTCCGGTTGAGCTCGAACTCAAGAATTTTCTCAGTTACGGCACCGACGCGCCTACACTCAACTTCGATTCCTTTCGGGTGGCGTGTCTGTCCGGGAAGAACGGGCAGGGGAAGTCGGCCCTACTCGACGCTATGACGTGGGCCGTTTGGGGGCAGGCGCGAAAGTCGAGCGGCAAGCGCAAGCCCGACGAGGACCTCATTCGGATCGGCACGCAGCACATGGAGGTGACGTTCACCTTCGACCTCGAGGGCGAGCGCTACCGAGTGACTCGCAGCTTTTATCGGTCGTCGAGCGGTAAGACAACTCGTCCCGACCTCGAATTCCAGGTCTACGCGCCGGACGAAGACGCGTATCGTCCCCTCACCGGGTCGACCATGCGGGAGACCCAGCAGATCATAGAGAACACGTTGGGGCTCGACTACGACACGTTTATCAATTCCGCGTTTCTGCTCCAGGGTCGCTCTGATGAGTTCACCAAGAAGCGCCCCTCGGAGCGCAAGGAGATCCTGGCTAATGTGCTCAACCTGAGCCGGTACGAGGCACTTGAAGACATGGCGCGCGACCGGTGGCGCGATGCCAAGGGTCGCCAGCAGAAGGCGGAAAGCGACATCGAGCGGCTCGAAGAAGCTCTGGCCAATGAGGAGAAGTGGCACGAAGAGCACGCATCTGTTCAAGAGTCGATCGAAGAAAAGCAGGAGGAGCTGCAATCACTTCGTGACGAACAGCAGACGCTCACTCAGCAGAAGGCGGACCTGGAGGCGAAAGCACGGGAGGCTGAATCAGTCAACCAATCGATTGAGAATTTGGGGGGCCGCATTAAGGAGCATTTGGAAGAGAAGAAGCAGCTCGAGGAGCGCATTGAGAAAGCCGAGACCCTCATTGACGATGAGGAGGCGATTGAAACCCAGTACGAGCGTTACCAGAAGCTTCAGGAAGAGCGCGAGGAACTCGACGAGAAGCGGGATCTCCACCGAGGACTCGAAAAGCAAATTGAACAGAAGCAGTCTGCTCTCAAGGACCGCAAGAACGAAATAGAGAAGACGCTAAACCGGCTGGAGGCAGAGCGAAAATCATACAAGCGAGAGCTGCAAAATTGCGTTCGAAAGCTCAAGCAGCGCGCTTCAATCAAGGAAAACCATCAGGCGGCTCAGAAAGCCAAAGAGAAGCTTGACGAGCTAAGCAAGGTGCGCCAGCAGCACCAGCAGATCGACCAGGAGATCACTCAGGCCAATCAGCAAATCATAGGCCGGCGGGAAGCACTCAAAGCGCAGTGGCGCGATCTCAATACCACCATCCAGCAGATCGAGGCGGCTCTCAAAGAGAGTGATCTATCGGCGACTATCGAGTCACTTAAAGCAAAGCTTGAACGTCGCGAGGCGCTTCAGAAAAAGCTCGATACCATCAGCCAGCGCGGCAAGAAGCTCGCCGAGAGGATCAACGAGGGGGAGGGTCAGCTCGAAGCCAAGCGCGCCGAGCTTGCGCAGCAGCGTGCCGATCTGGAGACGTTCCAGTCGACGGACGCCGACACCTGCCCGACCTGCGGCTCCGCACTGACGGCTGACCACCGCGCGGAAGTGGTGGACAGCTATCGGTCGACTATTCAGGAACTCGAAGAAAGCATCTCCAAGGGCGAGGCATGGATGGAGGAAAAGACCGAGAAGCGGTCTGAACTCCGCCAGGAGTATCGAGAGGTGAAGGAAAAAGTGGAGGCGCTCGAAGAGGTGCCAGAGAAGCTGGCAACGGCTCGTGAGCAGCGCCGCGCGCTCCAGGAGAAGCAAGAGGAATTAGAAGCAAAGCGCGAGCAGGCGACATCTATACGAGAAAAGCTGGAGCAAGGAAGCTATGCGCCGCAGGCTCGCCGATATCGTCAGGCCCTGCTTCAGCAACAGGCCGAGCTGCAGTTCGACGAGAAGGCGTATGAGGAGATCCAAAACCGGGCCGCACAGCTGGATCGGTACGAAGAACGCCTTCGCGAACTGAGCGAGTATGAGGGACGCAAAGAACAGCTCGAGCAGAAGATCAAGCAAAACAAGGAGCGAGCCACGGAGCTCCGCCAGCAACTCGACGACGGTGATGCGTTGGCTAACCTTCGAGCGGAAATCGACCGGCTCACTGAGCAGCTGAATGAAGTCGAGTTCAATCCCGAGCGGTTCGATGAAGTTCGCTCGGCGCTCAAGGAGCTGAGCGGCGTGGAATCACGGATGAAAGATCTGGCTCACGCGCGAAAAAACCGAGACGATTGGCAAGAGCAGATCAACCGCGTCAATAAGCGGATCAAAGAAGCCAAAGAGGAGCGCGATGAGCTCAAGAAGAAATACTCTGATCTCAAGGAAGCGCTTGAGAATCGCGAGTCACTTCAGGTAAAGCTTGAGGAAAAGAAAACGAAAATCGCGGAAGCTGAGCGCGATCTCCAGACATTGCAGCAGCGACTCGGCGAGCTCACTGCTCGGCTGGAGCAGGCTGAGGAAGATCGTTCTGCGCTAGCGAAGGCGCGCGAGGAGAAGCAAGACGCGACGCAAGATCGCACGCTGTACAACCATCTCCGGCAGGCGTTTGGGAAGCATGGCATTCCATCACTCATCATTGAAGAAACCCTGCCGGAGATCGAAGAGCGAGCCAATCACTTGCTTGACCGGCTCACCGACGGACGAATGAGCGTCCGGTTGGAAACCCTGAAAGAAAAGAAATCCGGGGGCACGAAAGAGACGCTGGAGATCATTATCACGGACGAGCAGGGCGTCCCACGTCCATACGAAACCTTTTCGGGAGGAGAGAGCTTCCGGGTAAACTTTGCTCTGCGCATTGCGCTGGCTCAACTCTTAGCTGAGCGAAGCGGGGTGCGGATTCGCACGCTCGTCATCGACGAGGGCTTCGGGACGCAGGACGAGGAGGGCATCGAACGACTCGTCGAAGCCATTCGTACCATCCGCGACGATTTTGCGAAAGTAATCGTCATCACGCACCTCGATCGGTTGAAGCGTGTCTTCCCCGTTCGGATCGAGGTTGAGAAAGATCCCGCTCGCGGTTCGACGTTCGAACTGGTTGGCGCCGGGTAACATTACGGCTCCGCGTTCGACGCAGAGCAAACCATCTATCACAAAAAATATACTAATCAACATTTTCAGATCTTCATGGAGACGCGATATGCTAGTATCACGGGGTGGGGCAAGTATGTGCCGTCCAACGTGGTGACCAATGACGACCTGGCCCAGCATATGGACACAAGCGACGAGTGGATTCGCACGCGCTCGGGTATCTGCGAGCGTCGTTGGGCCGAAGAGGGAGAGACGACGGCCACGATGTCCGTGGAAGCAGGTCAAGCGGCACTCGACCGTGCGAGCGTGAATCCCGAGGATCTGGATCTCATCCTGGTGGCCAGTTCGTCGCCTGACTATCTCACGCCCCCGGTTTCTAGTCAGGTCCAGTCGATGCTCGGCGCCGGCACCATCGGGGCCATGCAGCTTGCCGTAGGATGCACGGGGTTCATTTACGGCCTGGTGACCGCGCAGCAGTTCATTGAGAATGGCACGTCTGATACGATCCTCGTTATTGGCAGTGAGCTCACGAGCCGATGGCTTAGTTACGACAACCGGAGCACAGCGGTGCTATTCGGCGATGGGGCAGGAGCCGTGGTCATGGAGGCGACAGACGAGCCCTGCGGCATTGAGGGTCATGTGCTGGCTTCAGACGGGGAGAAGGGCGAAAACATCAAGGTGCCGGCTGGCGGTGTTGCCCAGCCACCCACTCACGAGACCATTGATGAGGGGCTGTGCAACCTCAAGATGAACGGGCGCGAGGTATTTAAATTCGCGACACGGATCATGGGTACTGCGTTGCAAGAGGGTCTCGATGAAGCGGGGCTAACGGCCGATGATATCGACTTGTTTATACCGCATCAGGCTAATACGCGTATCATCGATTATGCCGCTGAACAGGCTGGGCTACCGCGTGAGAAAGTAATCGTGAACGTAGATCGATACGGCAATACGTCGGCCGCGAGTGTACCGTTGGCGCTGGCAGAGGCTTTTGATGAAGAGCGAATCCAACCCGGAGACCGTCTAGCGCTGGTGGCATTCGGCTCGGGATTGACATGGGGCTCTGCAATATTCCAGCTAGCCACCGATATCCCGGCGCTGAGAGCGCATGATGGGACCGAACGAGAGGCGCGGCTGACGTAAGACCTCGTTCACGTAAGAAAGCACCCGGGAAAGTGATCGACGGTTTGTCTGTACACTTCTTGTCTGCACACTTCTGTACATTAACGTCTTCAAGTATTACTTTAGATAGATGGTCAGTTAGACTCTTTCAATAAGCAAAATCTGACCGATGTCAGACGACGACTTGTCCCAGTACTCGATCGGAGAGGTTAGCGATATGGTTGGGCTAAAGCCCCACGTACTTCGCTACTGGGAGACGGAGTTTGATGTCCTAGCTCCCGAAAAGAATCAGGCTGGACGTCGCGTATACACGGAGAACGACCTGGCTGTTGTCCGGCGGATTCAGCATCTACTCAAGACTGAGAAGTACACGATTGCTGGAGCGCGGCAGGTGTTCGAGCGAGAGCGCCGTGTAGATGAGGACGGCGACGCAGGCCGTCGGGAGTTGCTCGAACTCCGCTCTTTCCTAACCGATTTGCTCGAAAAGCTCTGAAGAATGATTTTCAAAGCAGTTGTCAGAGCGGCTGCACGGTAGTTTTGAAATACTCGTTTTGAGATCGCGGAGCTTTCGAGTAATATCGCCGGCTCTTTCGGAGAGGGCTCAAGAAGCGAGACCAGTTCTCCTGATGCTACGTGCCTGGATCATCGCCCCGAAGAAGCTTGCCGGATACAACTTCTACGGCTGAAAGCTGTCGCGATGCAGCCACAGTACGTCTGACTCGATGACGGGTGGTATCCGTTATTGCAAAATAAATCAAAAACTATAGTTGCTTCGAGGCAACAGAGGTAATCGAATAAACTTCTCTGCTATCAGTCCATCTCGCTCTACATATCATTAGAAGCATACGAGGAACAAAGCAGATCGGAATGTTTTCATAGAAGCGATTGATAGTTACTCATCTGCTGATAGTTCGCGAGTCGCTATTCAACGGGACATGGCGCAGTCAGGTAGCGCACCGCTCTGGGGGAGCGGAGGTCCCCGGTTCAAATCCGGGTGTCCCGACAACGCGTCCTGTTTGGACATAATTCATGCAAACACCTTGGGTTTGTCGTCCCGCCCGAGGTGTTTGCATTCGTAGCCCGCCAGCTTGGTATCGTATTTGTTGGGTCTTGAGATAACTCACGCGGCTGCGACTTCCCGCGATTGAGGCATCCCACCAGCCTCCTTTTTGAGTTATGATCAGGTGATCTGTTATGTCGACCGACTCGGACTTCGATCCTGGTGAGCGCTTTGCTCGTGACATGCGCCGTATCCGAGAGGAACGCGAGGTCACGATCGATCGTGTTCATCAGGACACGATGATCGCTACTGAACTTATCGAGGAATTTGAGTCCCACGGGCTCTTCGACCACCCTGCCTATAACGAGGTCTATCTTCGCTCGTTTGTTCAGACATATGCCGAGTGTATAGGGATCGCCCCCGATACCGCTGTTGATGCTCTTCAGCTTGCTCTTGACGGGAGGTATACGAATCAACTAGCGGCTGAGTATCTGGACGAAGAACCTGTTGAGCCTCCAACCCCTGAGCCTACTGAAGAGACCGACACGTCTCCGGAGCGCACGTCAAAAGACACCTCCACTGAAGAAAACACCTCCACCGAGCCAGTAGCTCCGGCCGCTTCTACCGCGTCACCTGACGAGAACGATGTGAACGAGCCGTCCTCCACGGATGCAGATGGACCGTCTCAGGTGGTAGGTAAAATAGCAGATCTGCAGGGGATACGGCGCGGCGTATTCATTGGCATCGCCGCCGTCGCGAGCATCGTGCTGATCGTCGTTCTGCTCACTGCCCTCTCGGGAGACGCTGACACCGAAGAGCCCCGCTCCGGTACCGCCGATGCCTCAGAAGAGGTTGATCGTTCCGCAGTTGCGGCAGTTGATCTCGAGGAGGAAGCTGACGATGCCGCTGCTGCCTCGGTGACGCTTACCGACACGATGATGTTTGCCGTGGTTGCCGAAGAACCCCTGAGCCCAATTCGCATTCAGCGGGACGACGACTTGCGACGTCCGTATTACATTGAGGCGGGGGAGGCTGGCGTCTTTCCGGCCCAAGAAGAGATCATTCTTGAGGAGACCCTGGACGATATTCAGCTTTTCTTGGAAGGGTATGAGTATCCCACGGACCAACGCGATGAGCTGGGGCGAATCGTGATTGATCGGTCTGCCGCGGAGGAGTTTGTGGATACTCTGCAGGGAGAGCCTGTGTCGCTTCCCGCCGAGCGCGACACCTTTGCGGTGCAAAGTCCGTAAGGAATTTGCTACAGTCCCATATCTGCGCTGGTTGCCAATGGATGAGCGTCATCCTATCTTTTCGCTCATCCAGCTCTCTAGCTACGCACAGCGTGTCATTAAGCTTTAATCCACTCGCCCCGTCATGAACCTAGCCGAAGTATCTCGTGAGCTCCGCGATGAGCTCCAGCGACGCTCTGTCGACGACCTGTCAAACGAAGACGCCGAGCAGCTCGCCGAACAGCTCCGCACCGTAATTCGCGCCCACGATCATCGGTACTACGTGGAAGACGATCCGGTCATTCCGGACGACGAATATGACAAGCTGTATCGAAGTCTGGAGGCCATCGAGCGTCAGTTTCCGGAAGTGCAGACGTCCGATTCGCCCACGCAGCGCGTCGGTGACGAGCCGATTGACTCCTTCGAGAAGGTCGAGCATCCCCAGCCGATGCTCTCGCTGGGCAATGCGTTCGATGGGGACGAGCTCCGCGAGTGGTATGAGCGGTGCCAGCGCGGTCTGGCCGACGAGTACGGAGCCGATGTGCAGCCGACGCTCTCGGCTGAGCTCAAGATCGACGGGTCCGCTGTTGCTCTCACCTACGAGCAGGGCACGCTCACTCGCGCGGCGACCCGCGGCAACGGTCGCGTAGGTGAGGATATCACCCATAACGTGCGCACGATCCGGCGCATTCCGCTTCAGGTTCCGGTCGATTCTTCCAACGGCCTCCAACCGCCCGATCGCATGGAGATCCGAGGCGAAATTTTCATGCGGAAAAGCGAGTTCGATGCCCTCAATGAAAAGCTGGCTGCATCGGATAAGAAGACCTTTGCCAACCCGCGAAACGCCGCCGCTGGAAGTCTGCGCCAGCTCGATCCCAACATCACGAAGGAGCGCCCGCTGAGCTTCTTCACCTATGGCACAGGGCCCGTTTCGGACGGGACTTTCCCGGACCGGCAGTCGGATCAACTGGACATTCTGAAGGATTTCGGCTTTCCGGTCAATCCCCACCGAGAGCGATTCGAGGATATCGAAGCAGTAGTCGAGTTCTGCGAGACGTGGGTCGGGCGCCGCGATGCATTGGACTACGAGATTGACGGGGTGGTGATTAAGATCGATCGTCTCGACCGACAAGAAGCTCTAGGCACAACCGCCACCGAGCCGCGATGGGCCATCGCCTACAAGTTTCCAGCTCGAGAGGCCACCACGAAGCTGAACGATATTGTTGTCAATGTCGGTCGCACAGGCGTTGTGAAGCCCGAGGCGGTTCTCGAGCCGGTCCACGTAGGCGGGGTAACCGTTTCGCAGGCCACGCTTCACAATGAGGACTACGTGACCGAGCGAGACATCCGCATTGGCGATACGGTGATTGTCAAACGAGCGGGCGATGTGATTCCCCAGGTCGTCCGGCCCGTGGAAGAGGCCCGTTCCGGCGACGAGGAGCCGTGGTCGTTTCCTGACACCTGCCCTTCGTGCGGGAATGAGCTGCTCCGGCTGCCTGACGAGGCCGACTATTACTGCTTGGCATCTGATTGCCCTGCTCAGTTCGTGCGCAAGGTAGAGCACTTCGTGAGTCGGAACGCAATGGACATCGAAGGGCTCGGCGAGCGCGTTACGCGCCAGCTCGTACAGGAAGGACTGGTCCGCTCGCTCGCGGACCTCTACCGGCTTGATATGGACGATCTGATGGAACTAGAAGGCTTCGCTGAGAAGAGCGCCAACAATCTCATTCGCGCGATCGAGGTGACGAAGGATCGCCGGCTCAGTCGCGTTCTCTATGCCCTTGGTATCCGACACGTCGGCCGCACAACGGCGGAGCTTATCGTCGAGCACTACGCGTCGATGGATGCGCTCGCCGAGGCTTCTCTGGAAGACCTAGCCGCCATTGATGGCATTGGCGAGGTGATTGCCGAGAGCGTGGCGGACTGGTTTGCGGTTGAAGACAATCTGGAGCTTGTGAAGCAGCTTGAGTCGCTCGGCGTCAACACGGAGCGGAAGCCTATTGAGGCGCCAGCAGAAGAGCAAGACGCTCCGCTCGCCGGTAAAACCGTTGTCTTTACCGGTAGCCTTCCGTCCTACACGCGCGCCGAAGCAACCGACCTCGTGGAACAGCATGGTGGACGCGTGACCGGCAGTGTGAGCGGAAATACCGACTATCTGGTGGTTGGTGAAAATCCCGGATCGAAATACGACGAGGCGCAGGAACGGGGGGTTACCATACTCGAGGAACCTGATTTGATGGAACTCCTAGGCGTACCCGCCGATAGGTAGCCATACCCCACCGGGGTGCAATTCCGTCCACTTTTCCGGACGGTACGGCCCGTAACGCGGGCTGGCGAGGGCACACCAGTGCCTGATGCCCCGTTCCGCTCACGAGCACGAGGAACTGATGGGACTTTGGAATACCATACGAGACTGGCTCCCATTCCAGAAAGAACCCCGTCCAGTCGGGGATCAGCTGGAGACGGGGCCGCCGTCGAACGAGCGGTCTACCACCACGTACTGGGCTATCCGCGGGGGAATTTTTGCAATTCTTCTTGGCATCACACTGGCCGCGTTCCCACGAGGGGATGCCTACGAGCACACCGTTGAGGTGGGCGACACCTGGCGCCAGCAGACGCTCGTAGCTCCCTTCAACTTCCCGGTCTATAAGGACGAAGACTCCGTCCGGACGGAACGTGAAGAGGCGCGCCGCAACACGCCTCCATACTTTGCGGCCGTGCTGGACGCAGAGGAGCAGATGCAGACGCGTCGGGATTCCCTTCAGCAGCGCCTAGAAGAGGTCTTCGACACGTACGCGTCTTTCCAGTACCATCAGCTTCAGGAGGACGACGAGGCGGCGACAGAAGATTCCCTTCGGTACGTTGAGCTTCGTGAGGAGACTGATATCGGGTTGACCGACAACCAGTGGGAGCTGCTGCTCGACGACTACGTGGCTCGCCTGGATGGGTTGTCCGACGCGGTCAGTCCCACGCGCGGTCCGCCTGAAGGCCCGCGTCTCGACCAACAGCTGCTGGACGAGGCCTACGGTTTTGGCGTACAGCTCCACAGTGTTGGAGTAATGGAGCTTCCACACGATTCGATTCTCACTGAGGAGATCATCATCCGCAATGAGGAGGATCGCACGCAGCGTAGAGTTTCAAAGGATAACCTATACGGGTACGACGAAGCGTTCGACCTCGCCAGAGAACGGCTCCAGGACCAATTTGACGACAGCGAGCATGTTGAAGTAGCCGCTACTTTCTTTGAGGAGATCTTCCGACCCTCGCTCGACTATCTCCGTGAAGAGACGCACCGTGAGCGAGAACGGCGTGCTGAACAGGTCTCCGCCATCCGAGGAGGGGTGGAGCAGGGAGAGATTATTATCAGCCAGGGGGAACGCGTATCCGAGGAGGTGCGGCAGAAGCTCATCTCTCTGGAACGAGTGCAGGCCGAGCGCATGGCCACGACCATCCTCTGGCGCCAGTTTAGCGGGGAGCTTCTCCTGTCGCTTGCTATCTTATCGATTCTCTTCTCTTATCTCTTTGTCCTGCGCCGGGAAGATATTTTCGACAGCGATCAAAGCCTCCTAATTGTAGCGCTTTTGCTGGGAGGCATCATTGCACTCTTTGGCGTTGTCGTGCGATTCCCATGGGTCAGCCTCTACGTGGTCCCGGTGACGGTGGCCTCCGTGTTGATCACGATCATATTCGACTCACGCATCGCACTGATTAGCACGCTTACCCTGGCGGCCCTGGGAGGGGCGATGCTTACGCTTGATCTGGAGTTTACGCTGGCGACATTCATTGCCGGGCTGGCTGGTATATTCAGCGTCCGCGACATAAAGAACCGAGGACAGTTCTTTGTCACGGCTGTCATTGTATTCGTTGGCTATGCAGTCGTGTTAGCCGGGAGTTGGTTGTATCTGGGAGGACCGTTTGAAAACTTCGGCCGCGACTTGATCTTCGTGGGTATCAGTGCAGCTTTCGTCGTCACGGCCTACATTCTGCTCTGGATCTTTGAGCGACTCTTCAATGTGACGACGGACCTGACCCTCCTGGAGCTCTCGGATACCAATCTGCCCCTCCTTAAGGAGCTCAGCCTACGGGCGCCAGGCACGTTCAATCATTCCCTTCAGGTGGCGAATCTTGCCGAAGCGGCCGCTGATCGGGTGGGGGCGCACGTGCTACTCACACGCGTGGGGGCGCTCTATCACGACATCGGCAAAATGTTGAAGCCGGAGTACTACGTAGAAAATCAGCAGGCGGGCAATAATCCGCATGATCAGCTCAAACCACGGATGAGCGCCCTGATCATCGCCAGCCACGTGAAAGAAGGGGTCGAAATGGGGAAAGAATACGGGCTGCCTCGCCCGGTTTTAAAGTTTACCGGGACCCACCATGGGACCTCCCGAATCGAATACTTCTACCAAAAAGCAGTCGAGCAGGCTGAAGACCCGTCCAAGGTGCTGGAGTCAGAGTTTCGCTATCCGGGACCGCGGCCGGATTCGAAAGAGACTGGTATTCTGCTGCTGGCTGACTCGGTGGAAGCTGCCAGCCGCAGCCTTGACGAACCCACGCACGGGCGTCTTAAGTCTCTCATTGATGTTATCTTTAGCGAGTACATTGAGGATGGTCAGCTAGACAATACGGACCTCACGTTCCGAGACCTTCGGATCATCAAGGAGACGTTCCTTTCGATGCTGACCGGTATCTATCATGTCCGTATCAAGTACCCGGACCGTGGCAAGGAGAAAGAGGTGGAGATTGAAGAAGAGGATCCCCTCGTGCAAGGCGTTTACGAGCTGGATGACAAGTCGGCTTTGGAGAATGGAATCTCCGTGGTTAAAGCGGAAAATCCTTGGATTCCGCAGGCACCTGACATTGATATGGATCAGCTGCGTAAGCTCTCGGGCGTGCACGATCCGAAGGCCCCGCGCCCGCGCCTAGCGGAGGTTTCTCCGCATCAAACCTTCGAGGTCGAAGAGCGAGGTGCCTCTCCAACGGATGAGGACGATTCCCCTGAGCCTGAGGATCTGCCGCGCTCCTCGGAGACCTCGCAAGACGCAGACGCACGTTGAGATTGAGGGTCTGCCACATGCTATGAATGACTCACAGCGGAACGGCCTCGCGGATGGAGTCTAGCGAGTCTTGACTGACAATGGGCTTGATAGCTACCGAGCGGTGCGCGGAGTCGTCCAGTAATGGGAGCAGGCGACGACGACATTCTGGCGTGTATACGACCCACGTGATCTCGTCGAGAAATGATTCCAGGTGTTCGGTTTCGTCGTCGACCGAGGCGGCCATCACCTGACCCGCAAACTCTGTCTGCGAGCGGATTTGCTGCATGAGCGGCTGAATCGTCTCAGCATAACGTGTCACCAGACCCAGTGTATCCGTGGCTTCTAAGCGGGCTACGCGCTCGAGCGTCTCAGAGGGGAGGTAGGTTACAAAGCCGAGCGTATCCGCTCGAGGTGCCGTGCGCATCACCTCTTGCAGATGCGCATAGGGAGTAAAAATGTAATCGGCGTCCTGGTGGCGCTTCGCATCCTCCAGCCGCACAGGATCCACTGCCCGCTGCAACGATGTGGCAATCTGATCCGCGCAGAGCCGGTTCAGCTCCTGGCAGGAGCCGACGAGAATGAGCTTCCGCTCATAGCTGGCGTGGTCAAGCAGACTGGCCTGCTCCTGAAAGAGGTACTCGATCTCCGTCTCTTCTAGGCCAAGGCCGATAAGCTGCTGGAGGGTTTCGTTGATAATCGCTGCACCGCGTTCCATCCGCTCGCCTTTGTCAAGCGGCGTGCGCTCTTTAACGACGTACCCGCGGCCGACCTCTGATTCTACGAGCCCGTCTTCTTGTAGCGCCTGATAAGCCTTGCGAACCGTGTGAAACGAAATCCCCAGCTGGTCTCCAAGCTTACGCGTCGAGGGGAGAGGGTCATCAACTCGGTACTGTCCGCTAGCAATACGGTAGCGGAGCTGTTCCACTAGCTGGTCGCGGACGGAAGTGTTGGCGGTGCGGTCTATACTGAGCACGGGGTCCAGGCGTCATGGAACGATCAGTCGAAGTCCGAGCAGCTCATAAAATAATGGCACTTGGGACAACGGTATTTGCATCCGCGATTCTGGAGCCGACTGCTACAATTGGGGCAGTAGTCCCAGTAATTTTCGGGAGACTCTTCCGTGGTACTGCTATTAGCCGAGGATTTATGTTTTTGTTCAACGGAAGAAGAACTCATAGCAGGGAGGGCTGATTCTGATTGGGTGTCACCGTTTTACCGGGTCGAAGATGAGCTATTGGGAAGCGCAAGAAGGTCCGAGAGCCGGTCGCGGGAGGCAACCCATGAGATGGCATCGAGAATAAACAGCCCGAGCCCCTGAATGATAATAGCGGTGCCGTGGCCGCGCCATGCATCCGAACGGCTGACGCCCTGATTGGCAGCAACCACCATGGCCGTGCCCACGCCCATGTATCCGACGTTCAGTCCAAGATTGGCCAGCAGGATATCACTGTAGTTGCGCTCGGAGTTTACAGCTTCCTGAAAATCACCAGTTGGGCGGTCGCGGGAGCCCAGCAGTCCCGTAGCGGCAATGCCCACGTTCACAGCTCCCCACAGGGCGGATTGCAGGCCGAATGAGTTCCAGTCTTCCTGTGTGGATGAGCTGGTGAGCGCCCAGAGAGTGGCGCCGCCCACCACGTTCGAACCGCCCCAGGAGGCGACACGATACAGATGACGCCGCTCAGAGTTGATACGATCGCTGCTAAGGGACTGTATGGTGTTGGTTTGGTTATCCATAGCTAGGGAAGAAGAGGGGGTTGTTAGTGAGGAAGTAGGTTGTGTTTGTGCGGCAGCCCACCCAGTTCCAATCAGGCAGGCTGCTAGGACAGATAGGGTTAGCCGAGTCCACGTACGCATCGTCGGGGGAAGTTAGTTCTGTAGCCTTTCTGGCTTAGAGGTGGCTATGCAGAGCGAACAGATTCGCGATGAGAACGCTGCGCTTGCTGGAGAGAATCATGCAGAGCGCGGTGCTCCGGCCACGAGTCGTTGCGGAGGGTGTGGGTAGTCCATCCGACTGAAACCACCACCCCGAATGAGTCTTTTCGTACGTTGTGGATAAACTTCCACTCGGGCGGAATGCCGCGCAAGTAGTCATGTACACTTCGGAGCGCCGCACGGCCTGAGCGGACCCGCACTTCGGCTATGGTGTATCCCAGCTGGAAGCGCGTCCAGACAGAGGCGATGATAAGAGCCGCTGGCGCGCCCCAGATCAGATATGGAAGAACGGGGTTGGTGCGCAACATTTCCACCGTTGTGATAATCATGATGGGGAGCATGCAGAAACCAATGGGGCGCACCAGCGCCTGGGCGTACACGAACGGGAGGGGATCATTCCCTGGATGGTGTACGCTTCGGAAAACGTCTTCATCAACAACGCTTGTCATGTGACGTCAGCCTGGGCCCGCGCCGAGAGGGCGCAGGCGACCGTTGGGTAGACTACGAGGTTACGCTTCCGTTGCCGGTGTCGGCCAGCTCTGGTTGTTGGGTTTCCTCATCTTCCGCGTCGGGCTGGTGAAACGCGTACTCGTAGTTTTCTGGCGGGTTCAAGTTCTCTTTGATCGCGCGTGCCGAGACCCAGCGCTCGAGGTTGAGGCGGGAGCCGGCTTTATCATTGGTGCCTGAACGGCGCGCTCCTCCGAACGGCTGTTGTCCGACGACTGCGCCGGTCGGTTTATCGTTGATATAGAAGTTGCCGGCCGCATTGACTAGCCGCTCGCGCGCTTCGCTGATAGCTTCTCGGTCGCGCCCGAAGATCGCACCAGTCAGCCCATACGGCGACGTCTCATCGACGAGGTCAAGCGTCTCTTCGTACTCGCTGTCTTTGTAGACATACACCGAGGTCACCGGCCCGAATATCTCCTCGCGCATGGTTGTATGCTTCGGGTCCTCGACCTCGATTACCGTAGGCTGGATAAAGTAGCCTTCTTCGTCGGAGTATGACCCACCAACGAGGAGGGAGGCATCATCGTCCTGTTTGGCCTGATCGATGTAACCGGTGATCTTGTTGAAAGCGTTCTCGTCGATCACCGCATTGATAAAGTTGGTGAAGTCTTCGGGCGGCCCGATCTGGAGGTCGCTGAGCTGTTCAGCCAGCTTCGTCTTGATATCTGGCCAGAGCGATTCAGGCAGATAGAGCCGCGAAGCAGCCGAACACTTCTGACCCTGATACTCGAAGCTACCTCGCACGATGGCCGTCGTGACGGCGTCTGCATTGGCCGACGGATGAGCAACGATGAAATCTTTGCCCCCGGTCTCACCGACGATGGTAGGGAACGAATGATACTTTGGTAGATTCTCGGCAATCTGCTGCCACAGGTGTTCGAACGTCCCAAGAGATCCGGTGAAGTGTAGACCCGCAAAGTGCTCGGAGCTTATGGCTGTATTGCCGACCTGCGAGCCGTCGTCGGCCGGAAGCATATTGATGACGCCGGGTGGTAGGCCTGCTTCTTCGAGCAACTTGTACGTGTAGTACGCCGAGTAAATGGATGTGGAGGACGGCTTCCAGAGCACTGTATTGCCCATCATCGCCGGCGCCGTTGGAAGGTTGCATTGGATGGCCGTGAAGTTAAACGGTGTCACGGCGAGGACGAACCCCTCCAGCGGACGGTATTCCATCTGATTCCAGACGCCCTCCGAGCTGTTGGGTTGATCGGTGTAGATCTGCTCCATGTAGTGAACATTGAAGCGCAGGAAGTCGATCAGCTCGCAGGCAGCATCAATCTCCGCCTGATGCGCACTTTTGCTCTGGCCGAGCATAGTAGCTGCATTGAGGGTGTCGCGCCATGGACCGGCGGCCAACTCAGCAGCGCGGAGAAAGATCGATGCTCGGTCCTGCCAGTCCATCGAGGCCCACTTTTCCTTGGCGTCGAGAGCAGCCTGAATGGCCTGCTTCGTCTCCTCAGGGCCTGACTGGTAGACATGCCCGAGCGTGGATTGGTGGTCGTGCGGCGGCTCGATACGAGACTTTGAATCGGTATACACCTCTTCGCCGCCGATAAAAGCCGGGACCTCGACCGTTTCGGCTTTGAGTTCGTCCAACGTCTCCTTCAGTGAGCGACGTTCGGGAGAGCCTGGAGCGTAGTCGAGCGTCGGTTCATTTTCAGGTTGAGGCGTTTCGAACAGAGCATTGCTCATGGCTTGGAGAGATTAGTCGATAGGAGGTATCGTCCGGTGGAGGCAGTCTCAAGATCTAAGAACCAGTTTCAATACCGAATCCAAAATCAGATCAGGTTCTCTAAAATCCGTGGAGTGTAACCTACTATTTACAAGATTTCTTGTTCGTACCGCTGCTAGTATGGTGCAGCCAGCGCCGCATATATTTATCCTCTACAACCCCTTTTATATCCGTTATTGCAATTTCACGTCTTGGCAAGAAGGGAACCATCAACCCAACCTGTGACTTCATAAAACTCTGTCTATCCGCACCAGACTCTATTCTGCCTCATGCCCTACTTTGAACGGTTTATGGCCTGGCGTTACCTCCGTGGGGCAGAGGGGAGGGAAGAGGGAAGACGATTCCTTCGTTTCATCACCTACGTCGCGATCGGTGGTGTTGCCGTGGGAGTCGCTGCCCTCTTGCTGGCCTTATCTATTGTCCGAGGGTTTGGCGCGGAGATCGAAGATCGCATCATGGGGTTTGGCTCTCATGTACAGGTGCAAAGCATTATCGCTGATGAGCCAATCGAGGATGCGGAAGAGGTCGGCGAGCGGCTCCGCGGATACGAAGAAGTCAGTCGCGTTGCGCCTGTTGTCGAGTCGTTTGTCCTGCTTCGGAAAAGCGCCGAAGCCATTGATGGCGTGGCGCTATTTGGGACCGACGAGCCTCCTCCGTTCATGGCCGAACGAGTCGTGGACGGAGCATTCACGTTTGAAGTTGACGAAGAAGGGCGCCCCGCACTAGTGGTGGGAGAGCAACTCGCTCAACGCATGAACATAAGTGCGGGAGATCGAACCACGCTGTTTGCGATGCCGCCCGATCAGGAGGCCCAGCCTGGAATGGGAATTCCCCGACCGCAGGTACGCGAGTTCTACGTGGCAGGAATATATGAGACCGCTGTAGCCGATATAGATGATCTGTATGTGTTTACGAGTTTGGAGGAGGCACGGAATCTCATGGGGCTGGCCCCTGACATGGTCAGTCGCTTTGATCTAAATCTCCGGGACACGGATCAGATTGAGCCGCTCGCCGAGCAACTGGAGGCTGATTTGAGCTATCCGCTCGGCGTACAGACGATCTATCAGCAGTATCAGGGCCTCTTTGCATGGGTGGATTTGCAGCAGAGCATTGTCCCAATCATTATCAGTGTTATCATTATCGTTGCCGCGTTCAACATTATTGCGACGTTGCTGATGCTCATTCTGGAGAAAACCAGGGAGATTGGTGTACTTGGTAGCCTGGGCGCCTCTGGACAAACATTGCGTCGGCTCTTTCTTTCGCTGGGTGTTCTTATTGGCGTCGTTGGCACTGTGATCGGCGAAGCTCTGGCTTTCACTCTCGGCTTCATCCAGCAGCAGTTCGGTATTATCTCGCTTCCCGTTGAGGCTTACTATATGGAGACAGCACCTGTGCAGCTGCACCCGTTTGATTTCATGCTAGTTGGATTTGTTGCATTGATACTGTGTGCGCTAGCTGCCTATATTCCTGCGCGGGTGGCTTCACATATCGAACCTGTACAAGCGATCCGATTTGAGTAACTCGATTTTACCCAACCAACCCCATTACTATGAGCGTTGCGACTGGTCAGGAAGCGCCCGATTTTACCCTTCATACGCATGAAGGAGAGCCATTCACTCTTTCGGAGCATCAGGGAAAGCCAGTCTTGTTATTGTTCTTTCCCGGGGCATTCACGAGCGTTTGCACGACGGAACTCAATACAGTCAACAATCAGATCGAGGACTTCGGTGGGGAGGACGTCACCATTGCAGGCATATCGACCGACTCGCCATTCGTGCTTGACGAGTTCCGGGAGGTGCACGGGTTCACGTTCCCATTGCTGAGCGATCATAACGCTACCGTGAGCGAGAGGTACGGCGCGAAGTACGATCGATTCACCGACATGGAGCTCGATCGCATAGCGAAGCGAGCCGCCTTCGTGGTTGGCGAAGACGGGGTGCTCCAGTACGCGGAAGTGCTGGACAACGCCGGAAATCTTCCAGATTTTGATGCCATCCAGGACGTTCTAAACAATCACGGTTCTAAATAACCGTTATTGCAATAGCAAAAAACCCCGTAGGTCAGGTCTTAAAAGAAGGTAGTACAAAGATCTGGGTGTCCGGGTTGTGACCGTCCGCGGTCGTCAAGACTTTCCCCGATCATGCTAACTCTGCCAGCGCCTCTCGGATGCGCTGCTCCGGCGCAGGATGCAAGTCCGGTTCAAATGGTTGGCCGATTAGGGTTTCGTACAGTTCTGCGTACCGCTCAGTCACAGTGATTCGAAACTCATCGGGCAGGTCAGGAAGCGCTTGTCCGGCCTTTCCCTGGAATCCCTGATCCATGAGCCACTCGCGTACGAACTCTTTCGAGAGTTGGCGCTGCGGCTCACCACTTTGTAGGCGCTCTTCATATGTGTCGGCGTAGTAATAGCGCGAGGAGTCAGGGGTATGGACCTCGTCAATGAGCATCAGCTCACCGTCCGGCCGACGCCCAAACTCGTATTTTGTGTCGACAAGAAGGAGGCCCTGCTCTTGTGCCATGTCTGATCCGCGCTCAAACAGTTGGAGCGCCCACGACTCCAGCTGATCGAAGGTCTCGGCATCGATCAGGTCACGCTCGATAGCTTCTTCGCGTGATATGTTTTCATCATGGCCTTCTTCGGCCTTCGTCGCCGGCGTTAAAATGGGCTCAGGAAGACGGCTGCTTTCTTTCAGACCATCTGGTAGCGACTTACCGCATAGTTCGCGCTGCCCCTCATCGTACACGCGCCATGCGTGCCCTGCCAGGTATCCCCGCACGACGAACTCTATAGGTATGGGATCGCAGGCCGTGGCTATTGTGACGTTGGGGTCAGGCACTGATTGTACATGGTTAGGGACCAGATCAGCGGTCTGCTCGAAGAAATGGGCGGCTATCTGATTTAAGATCTGCCCCTTGAAAGGAATCGTCTGCCGGAGCACATGATCGAACGCCGAGATGCGGTCAGTCGTCACCAGAATAAGACGACCATCCTGACGGTAGGTATCGCGAACCTTCCCCTTGTACCGGTCACCGAATTCTTGAAAATCCGTCTCCTGAATAGTAGCGTCCAGGTGTTCTCGAATGCTGGCTCTATCCATAAGTGTAATCGCTGTGCTTTCTGGATCCTAACAGGTACGGGCCGGCTCTCAGGTCGATTTGCGGACGACTAGTTCCGGAGTGATCAGATGTGAAGACGCTTCCGCGCTCGTGCCGTTCTCCGTGCGATCTAGTAGAATGTCAGTGGCATCTTCCCCCACCTGATGCATGTTTTGCGCGATGCTGGTAAGGCCAATAAAGCGGCTTACCTTAATGTCATCATATCCTACGAGCGCAATATCGTCGGGAACCTCCAGTCCGTGGTGTCGCATCGCCTGCCAGGCGCCGATGGCCTGGACGTCGCTGCTGGCAAACACGGCCGTTAGAGAAGGTTCGATCTCAAGCAGTTCTTCCATTGCCTCGTATCCAGATTCTTCGCTGAATCCGGCGTGCTTCTCGGTGCGACCGGTTGCAATGAAGCGCTCCTCTAAGGGAAGATCAGCACTGGAGAGGGCCTCGCGATATCCCTGAATACGGGCGTTGCGAAGTGTGCTCTCCATGTGAGTGGTGATCATCCCAATGCGAGAGTGGCCCTTTTCGATAAGGTGCTCAATCGCAAGGCGAGCGCCGGCCGTCTCGTCCCAGTAGAATGAATCGAAGTCGGAATGACTGGATCCGATAAGCACCACGGGTGCGCCGAGTTTATGGAGCTCCTCAGCGATCGGATCTGTAACAGGCAATCCTGCGAGAAGTAGTCCGTCCATCGCCCCTCGATTCAAGAAGTTCATCAGGGTGGCCTCGGGGGCCGCCCATGCGAGGTCGCAGAGCAGTAGATCTACATCCACCTCGCCGAGACGGCTTCGGATGCCCTTCAATAACTCGTTGTGAAATGGCGTCGTGAAGGTTGGCACCGCCACGGCAAGCGTTCGGGCGGAGCGCTCCGCGAGCGTCTTTGCGGTGCGGTTCGGGCGAAACTGTAATTCATCGATTGCCGTCATGACCTTCGTGCGCGTGGCATCGGATACGTCCTGGGAATTATTTAGGACGCGCGACACTGTCGAGATGGCAACGCCAGCATGCTCGGCAACATCGTAGATGGTTACCTTTTCTGAGGTATTATCGCTACTCATAGGTAGAGGGTGGTTTTGTGGGGTGGTGAGGACGTTCACTCCTCAGATGCAACGTGCTCTTCTTGCCAGAAGTAGTGGGGAGCTTCCTGAATGTCGCGGCTCTGAGCGTGTCTCAATGCCTCTGTGACATACGCTTTTGCTTCCTGGATAGCATCTGGTAAATGCTGGTCGACAACTAAACCGTCGAGGAGGGGCATTAGAAATGCACTGGAGGCTCCATGAAGCCCCTCGGTGTCTAGATGAGGGGCTTCGAAGACCGCAAAGTCATCTCCGTCGTACAATAAATCAACGGCATAATTGGGAGGCTCCGACTCGAGGTCAAAGTGGTGCGTTGCGATACGGCCGCACCGCAGAAGTACGTGGCGCGCACCGAGGCTCTCAAGGCGCTGCGCCGCTACCTGCGCGTCGTCGAGGCTCGGTATTTCCATACCGGCAATCAGTTCGGCGTCTCGAACCCGCAACGATACAAGTTCAGGCTTGTCGATGTGGTCTTGAATCGCCTTAATACCACGCTGGCCCACCACATCCTCACCGCTCGGGCCGCTCACCGTGACGTCCATCAGCGTGGGGCCGTCGACCTCTGCCGCATGTTCGAACACCGTTTCCACGGTGGCCGGGTGGCCGAGAATACCAATCTTGACCCCGTTTGGCTGGGTGGTTTCCAACAAATGCTCCAGGTGAGCGCTGACGGTATCTGTTGGCACGTCCAATACGTCTGTAACGACTCCGTGACCGGCCGCTACGTGCGCAGAGCACACGGGATACGCGATGCCGCCAAGCGCTCGTGTCGCGAGCACATCGGCAGATAAGCCGCGTTCAATGCCCGGGTAAAGAGCGCCGATTACAATGGGTCGGAACTGCGAGTCAGACTGGTGAGGAGCGTTGTTATTCATTGCTTTCGTAGGGCTGCAGGCTACACGTCGTATAGATCAATTGCACCGTCCGGAAGGCTTTCTAGCTAAGCCATTTAATAGATGAGAGCAACATGCGTTCGCCTTTCCAAAGGCGTATTGTGAAATTATGGACAGACGTAGAAACAAGTTGGTCACATTCAGTTTGCTTTATCCTATACCTATGCGACGCCAACCAAGCGGGTCTATGTAGATAGATCCAAGAGATCTCCAGAGCAAATACGATCGGAAACATGGAAACCGACGAACTGGCCGTCCAACGACTGACGAGTGCTCGCATCCCCACCGTGGACGGTGAGTTCGAATTGATCCTGTACGGCAACACCCGGGACGATGAAGATCATCTCGCTCTCGTCTACGGGCAACCCTCGACGGACGAAGACGTCCTCGTGCGCATTCATTCGGAGTGCTTTACCGGCGATGTGCTCGGGTCGCTCCGATGCGACTGTGGGGAGCAGCTGAACACGTCGATGCGTCTGGTTGCGGAAAATGGATCAGGCGTCATTCTCTATCTCCGCCAGGAAGGTCGAGGGATTGGACTCCTGGACAAGCTCCGAGCGTATAACCTGCAGGATGAAGGATACGATACCGTCGAGGCCAATCGCATGCTCGGGCACGGCGCCGACGAGCGCGACTACAGTATCGGCGCTCACATCCTTAGCAATCTTGATATCGATACGATTCGTCTCCTGACAAATAATCCGGAGAAGATTGAGGCGTTGGAAGAGTACGGGATCAGCGTCGCGGAGCGCGTCCCCCTGCAACCGCATATGAATCAGCACAACACACGGTACCTGCGCACTAAGGTGGAGCGCATGCGCCACCTGCTGGACATCGGCCCGCTGCGCGGCCGGCGCACTAACGCGCACGGCAGTGATCTCCAAGAACTCCGCCAGCGCGCAGAAAACCATTACGAGCATACGGAAACGCCCTTTGTCACGCTGAGCTACGCGCAGAGCCTCGACGGCTCCATCGCGGCCAGACGTGGTGAGCCGCTGTCGATCAGCGGTCCCGATTCGCTTGAGCTCACCCATCAACTCCGTGCTACCCACGACGCCATTCTTGTCGGAATCAACACAGTGCTTTCCGACGATCCGCAGCTCACGGTTCGGCGCGTAGAGGGTTCTCATCCACGTCCTATAGTCCTAGACACAGAGCTTCGATTTCCCAGCACGGCTCGACTTCTAGGAACGGACGGCCCCGACCCACTCATCGCTACGAATCAGCAAGCTCCTGAAGGCCGCATTGATGCGCTTCGGCAGACCGGCGTGGATGTCCTACAGCTGCCCTGCGATCCTGAGCGCGGCGTGTGCCTCCAAACGCTTCTCTCTAACCTCGCCGATCGTGACATTCGAAGCGTAATGGTGGAGGGAGGCGCCCGTGTCATCAGTAGCTTTATCGAGCAGCGCCTGGCCGATCACTTCGTTATCACGATCGCTCCCATGCTCGTGGGTGGACTGTCCGCCGTTAACTTTGACCATGGCGACGGCGCCCTGAACCATAATGCCGACGGGGATGCCGAACTTCCATCATTTCCGCGTCTGAAAAACATTCAGTACCGCTGGCTGGGCGAAGACATGGTTCTTCAGGGAGATCCTGACTGGAGCGGAGGCACGTGAGGCGATCTACGGTTTACATAACATCTCCCTACACAGTCGACCTGCAGTCTGAATCTCTGGATGCGCCGGCCGACGATGAAGTGCTCGTTCGCACCAGATACAGTGGAATCAGCGCCGGCACGGAAGGTCTGATCTATTGCGGACAGGCGCCCAACGATCTTGCGGCCGACGCTTCGATTGATGCGCTTGGCGGATCGCTGGACTATCCCATTGCTTATGGATACAGTGCTGTCGGAACGGTAACAGAAACGGGTGATGCGGTCGATGGTGACTGGGAAGGGCGCCGCGTGTTTGCCTTTCAGCCGCACACGACTCATTTCGTTGCAAAACCCGAGGCGCTCATTCCCTTACCTGACGCCATCTCGGACGAGGAAGGCGTTTTTCTACCCAATGTGGAGACGGCCGTCAACTTGGCTTTGGACGGACGACCTTTAATCGGAGAGCGCGTGACCATCTTTGGCCAGGGCGTCCTGGGGCTGCTCACTACTGCGGTACTCAGCGACTACCCACTAGAGCGGCTCCTTACCCTTGATCACCACGAGTCGAGACGCCGCTTGTCGCTCCAGTTAGGTGCCGACGATGTAATCGATCCAGGTGAGACAACTTCTCGAGACGTCCGCGATCGTCTTATTGCGGAGTCCGATGGTGGCGAGGCGGCGAAGGGCGCCGATCTCGCTTACGAACTCTCCGGAAATCCCGAAGCGCTCAACGATGTTCTTCCGGTGATGCACTATGACGGGCGGGTCGTGGTCGGATCCTGGTACGGCGAGAAGTCTGCACCGATCGACTTGGGCCGCACGTTCCATCGCGAGCGGATTAGCATCCTATCCAGTCAAGTTAGCACGATCCATCCATCGCTTCGCGGCCGGTGGTCGAAAGAGCGGCGAATGCGCGTGGCGCTCCGCGTTCTCCAGCAGTTGGATGCTGCCTCCATGATTACCCATCGATTTTCTGTCGAGGATGCTGCTGATGCCTATGAGCAAGTCGATGCGCATCCATCGTCTACTCTTCAAGTAGTTTTTGAATATCCAAGCTAAATGCCTATGTATCAGCTCATGGTGACACGCGATTTCGTTGCCCAGCACTTTCTCACCGTTCCAGGCTGCGGACCAGAAAATGAGTGGCACTCCCACCACTTCGCAGTTGAGGTTTTACTGGAAGGGTCGGAGCTGAATGAGAATGGATATCTGGCCGATATCGTTGATGTTAAATCTGGAATGGACACGATTGTCGATCGCTATGAAGATTCCACGCTGAACGAGGATCCGGCGTTCGAGGGACTCAATCCCAGTATTGAGCATTTCTCTCGCATTTTCGCTCACTTGCTTCGCGATGAGATCGATCTGTCATCGCTAGATGCTCTCACCGTTAAAATATGGGAGGACGATGAGGCCTGGGCGTCGTATCAACTTGACCTGTGACCCACTCACACGCAGCCGGACGCCAATGTCGTTGGATTATCCGCGCTACCTGAAGGCCAAAGAAAGTGTATTCGAGCGAGCGTTAAATAAGCGTGTGTTCGCCTCTTTCCTAGACCGATTGGAAGAACGCAGTTTCGAAGATCCCATCCGCATACTTGAACTGGGAGGTGGAATCGGAAGCACGGTCCAACGACTCTTTGATCGCTGGACCCCCAGGCACGTCATATATGAGATCGTCGATCAATCGCCAGAGAACCTCTCGGCTGCGCGCCGCCATCTGAATGACTACTTTCAGTCCAGAACATTTGCGCGATCGAATCGCACGCGTGACCGCTGGGTGGTTGAAACGCCGAAAGAACAGATCGACCTGCGATTCAAACTGAAAGACGCCTTTGAAGCGCTGGAGAGTACGAACGCTCAATATGACGTCGTTATTGCTCAGGCTTTTCTTGACCTGGTCAATATAGATGCGCTACTGGACGCTCTTACGCCGGTGATGCGCTCCGGCGCGCTCGGGTACTTTCCGATGCACGTCAACGGACACACGTCGTTTACTCCGAGCGCCAACCCCGAGCTTGATGCACGGATCGAGCGGATCTATCACCAGTCTATGGACAATCGGGAAACGCCCCGCGGACCGGCCGGCGGCAGTCGGACTGGACAGCAACTCATTCACGCGCTCCGGCACGTTGACGCTAACGTACTAGGCGCCGGGGGATCGGACTGGATCGTTCGCGCTGATGAGAACGGAAGATATCCGGCTGACGAAGCACACTTCATGCGCTGCATGCTCGGCTTCTTCAAAGATGAGATGACAAAACACGACTTAGGTCGTAATAAAGTTGAGGGATGGATGGACGCTCGACAGCGACAGCTTGAAGCAGGCTCGCTCGTCCTGGTTGCACATCATTTGGATGTTCTGGCGCAGTTTGATTAGTCATCGATGTTGATGTGGTCGGCGGCGCTGTCGCGTAGTTTGTCGCGCTGGTGGATGTAGGTCATTGTCGTGTCAATATCCTTGTGCCGAGCGTGCGTCTGGACCTGCTCGATGGACGCGCCCGAATCGATCGCGAGCGTGCAGCCGGTATGGCGCAGCGCGTGCGCCCCGATGTCGGGCAGATCTGCGCGCTCAGCGGTCCGCTTGACCATCTTGTAGATGGCGTCGGGCGTCAGGCGGTCGCCGCGGTTGCGGTTGCTTAGCGACCGCCACAGCGGTCCCGATTCGATCTCATAGCGTTCTCGCATGCGATCAATCGTCTCCACGACGTGGGCCGGCATCTTAACGTACTGGTCAGTGCCGCCTTTGGCCTGCGGCAGATCGAGCACCCAGTAGTGACCCAGCGGTCGGATGTGCTCAACGTCCATCGCGGCCGCTTCGGAGCGTCGCAGCACGCAGTGGATGAGTACCATAATTAAGGCGCGATCGCGGAGGTGAGCTGGATTTTCTTTCTTGACGCGTTCGCCGTCGCGCGTCCGCCAGACCCATTCCGTCGCGTTGAGCAGCGATTCAGCCTGCTGCTTCGTCAGGTACGTAATCGTTTGGTCTTTGCGGCTTGGCGTGCGAACACGGCGGATCAGATTCTTGTCGGCCGGATTACGCTCGACGGCCTCAAGCGCGAGGAGCCAGTCGAAGAAGCCGCGGATGGCAGCGATGCGGCGACGGATGGTGGATGGCTTGCGGCCGTCGTCTTGCATCTGACGGATGTGTCGATTCACATGCATGAACGTCGCCGTCCGCGCAAGGTTGAGATCAATGTGATCCGTTTTGAAGAATTGCCGGAGGTCGGTGCGATACGAACGGCGCGTCGACTCGCGATCGAAACGGCGCAGAAAGATCGGCATCAGGTTCGTATCGCGATGCAGCTGCTCGTCGAGCGCGTCCGTTTCGACCGTAACGGGATAGCGGGTTTCGTTTTCGGGCGATGTGTTATCGGAATCGGGAGTAGACTCATCACTCATACCAGCGTGAAATCGACTATTCTCTATTCTTGATAATACCATTTATCACGAATTCAGAGGTATGATAAGGGCTGAACGGGTGAGTCGCAAATTATGGCGTATCCATAAGAAAGCAGCCCTGCCACGGCGGCAAGGCTGCTTGATTGCAAGAACTCAAATTAAGAAAACCGAGATTGGCGCTCCGGAGCGTGCAGATTATTGCTCTGCCGCTTGCACATCGGCGCGGTAACGGAACGTCGCTGCCAGCGCCAAGCTCTCCGGCATCTCTTCGGATGGCAGCGCGTAGACGTCGGCGCCGTTGAGATATGATTGGACAGCCGCGTAGTTGAGCAGATCTTCGTCGCCGGGCTCTTGTTCGGTATGCAGCTCCACCGTGTTGGTGTCTTTGTCGTAGCGTCCCCAGCGATGTTGATCTATCGGTACAAAAAGTGACTCGACGCGGCTGTACGCGGCCGCCGGTATGATTTCATGAAAGTCATCCGACGCCAGCTCGCCGTCGGCGTGGAAGACTTCCTTGAAGTGTTTGACCGCTTCGTCCTGCTCCTCTTTGAAGACCGGCTCAACGATCTCCCACGACTTCTCGTGGAGATCCTTGTTGCTTAGCCGCTCAGGGTTCCCAGCAATGATTTGATCGTCAATTAGATTCTGGTAGGAGTTGACCGACTTGTAGACAGGTAGATACTCTTTAACACCCGCAAGTATCAGTGGTACAGACTCGCCGCGAAGGCGATCGCGCAGGCTATCGTCGATCTTATTGAAGAAGCGGCGTATCTCGTCCTTCGGCCGAGCCGAACTATCGTCCGATCCAGCAGATCCGTGGCCATGGTATGCCTGGTCCTGGCGGCCTACTGAGCGGTTTGATGTTCGGTGTTGCAGTTGCTTCTCGGGATCATCGTACTGACGGATCGCCTCTGCTATACTGGACGGTATATCCGCGCTGCTTATCTCATCAATGGCGTACTGCGTGCCTTCATAAAGCCGGACGTCGTTGAGGCTGAGCGTAAGCATGAAGTAATGCTCGTTAGACGCCATCAGCGGAAAAAGCGGCTTAAGATGAAACCGCTCTCCCGTAGTCACAACCTCGTCAAAGTCGATCGGCAGCCGATAGAACGAAGTGGTATCGGGCGTTATGAATCCCGCAATACCCTCACTCAAATTACGCCAGAAGCTCGTTCGGTCCAGTAGCGCTTCAGCCGATTCTAGGATATCATCGATCGTGTCATCCCGATAGTCTTTCGAACGTAGCTGCTTGCGTACCTTCTTGAGCAGATTGCGATATCGGATGGGATTTTGGGACTGATCCGATTCAAATCTGACGGTGGGCATGTACAGAGAGATGCACAGCTCATTCTCTTGATCGGCCAGTCGCTCGAGGTCTTCGCGATTAAAAGGATCCATATTTGGCTATCGGCTCGAGTGAGTGATTTCGCGGCGAGATGTTTGCAGCAATGTTACACCAGTGATTCTACGGACGATCCGGTGATAAGATCAAAGAGATCGACAATCGATACAGTTCACTCAACGAAATGAAGGGCTTTTCGTCGTCCGCAGGCCCAGACGCCTTTACTACGAGGCTTCAACGATTGGACCGACTGATCAAACCGCAGGCTCGTCTTCTGGCTGAGGGATTGGCGTCGGATGATCGTGAACGGGCGACCGATCGCCGGAAAACGACGGAGATGGGGGTTCCGGTTCCCAGTCAGGTCCACCTCCCGAGGGGCCTGACGAGTCAGATCCTCCATTCCAGATGATATGCCATAGAAGCGTGCCCAGAATGATCGGTCCGAAAGCTGCGAACAGACTGAGCAACTGATACAACCAATTCATGCCTCCTCCGTTAGTCGTCTCTCAGAGGACTGATGATATGTCCGCTGTTAGTGTTGAAGATTCCTGTGATATGTATTCACGCCTGCAAAACTTGACGGTTTCATGGAGTGGTTAAAATATTCCTGGTGTTTCGTTTTTGGTACATATCAGCCAGGTGGTCGCATGTGATCTACTCTAGCTCTATATTTTGAAATCGACCTTCGTCACCCAGCAAATTCCATAAGACAAACTCCAAAGGCTTGGATTTTGACGTCATTACGATCGGGGCTGGCCACAACAGCTTAATCACGAGTGCCTACCTTGCCCAGGCAGGATATCGCGTGGGCGTGTTCGAAAGACGCGATATTGTTGGTGGTGCCGTGTCTACGAAAGAGTTAGTCCCCGGATATCAGTTCGATCTCGGGGGGAGTGCCCATATCCTGATTCGCCTTACGCCGATTGTCGAGGAGCTTGAACTGGAGCGATTTGGACTGGACTACATCGAGCTGGATCCTCTATTTTTCTCCCCCTATCCAGATGGAGACTCCGTGTTCATCTACCGGGATGAGGAGAAGACGATTAACCATCTGGAATCGAAATTTCCGGGCGAGGGTGAGGCCTACCGGAAGTTTCTCGACGACTGGCGAGGATTCGCTCATACGATGCGAGACATGTTTCTGTCGTCCCCCAGTCCGTGGTCGCTTGGCAAGAAACTGATGTTTGGCGCCTCCTCTCGGCTCTCGTGGAAAGAGGAGCTTCAGTACATCATGCGGCCTTATGGTGAGGTCGTCAGATCCTACTTTAAGGAGGAGAAGGTATACACCATGCTCGAGTGGATGGCCGCCCAATCGGGTCCGCCGCCTACCGAACCCCTGACAGGACCCTTTGTGCTCTGGCACTCGCTTTATCACGAAGGTGGCGTCGCGCGGCCCCGAGGCGGTTCCGGCATGCTGACGCAGGCGCTCCGTCGCCACATCGAGGCCCACGGAAGCAGAGTATTTACCAAGGCGCCCGTTACTGATATCCTCACCGAGGACGATCAGGCCGTAGGGGTTCGCGTGAATGGACAGGTCTATACGGCGCGAGGGGTGCTCTCCGGTGCGCATGCGCGCGAGACGTTTCAGAAGCTCCTTCCCGAGAAGCACCAACCGGAAACGAGCAAGTCGATGCGCGTCGGGAACGGCTTTGGAGCAATGCTCCGCCTGGCCCTCGATGAGCCGATCCAATACTCAGCTCATCCCGGCGATGAGGCGCGGGTGCCGCTGCAACTGATCTGCCGCGATGGAAGACAACTGCGCGCGGCGTACGGTGATTATCTGTCGGGCCGGCCGGCGGCGGATCCTCCAATTGTTGCAATGACATTTAGTGCAGTTGACGACTCGCTCGCGCCCGACGGTGGCGAGGTGCTTTGGCTCTGGGGCCAGTACTATCCATATGAACTGGCCGACGGAGAAGATTGGGACACGATTGCCCCAGCTGTAGCCAATAATCTCCTTGAAACGTTCGAGCAGTATGCTCCCGGCGTCCAGGAAACGATTGTGGATCAGCTGTTCCAACATCCTGAATGGCTGGAACGTCACCTCGGGCTCTACCGCGGTAATGTGATGCACCTAGAAATGAGTCTCGATCAGATGTTTGCAGCGCGTCCCTTCCTGGGGTCCTCTTCGTACCGAGCGCCATTGAACGGACTGTACCTGACGGGAGCCAGCACACACCCCGGCGGAGGTATCATGGGAGCGTCGGGACGCAATGCAGCTCGCGCTCTTCTCAAAGACTTGGATCGTAGTGATATATAGCTTACCCGTAATGATTTAGTAAGAATCAGTAAGAAAAGACACGCCGCAGGTGTTACACCTGCTATTTCAGCTTGTAGGCCATATCTTGGTCTGCTTAATGACCGGTATTTAGCGCTCAGTGTCGCCGCCCCAAACGGCTAAATTAAATGACCTATCTTACATTCCATTTCGTCTTTACGATTCCTCCGATCATCATCATGTGGCTGCTGCTGTCGCGCCCGCTGGCCGGTGTCGGAGGACTTCGCGGCCGTTATGCGATTCCTGCCTTGTGTGTAATCGCATTCACGTATACGACGCCGTGGGATAATTTCCTGGTGGCAAATGATGTGTGGTGGTACGGCGCGGATCGCGTGGTTGCCACAATAGGACATGTGCCAATCGAGGAATACATGTTCTTCATTCTACAACCGATCCTAACGGGGCTTTTCCTCTACCATTATCTGGCTCGCTGGGATGGGCCTCAACAGACGGACAGTGATCAAGCTCGCAACATCGGAATTTCGCTTTTCCTCTTCGTTACATTGGCCGGAGGAGCGTCGGTAATCTCCGGCTGGGATCCAGGGTTCTACCTGGGGCTCATTCTTGTGTGGGCCGGTCCAATCCTGACCTTCATGTGGGTATACGCCGGTCGCTCGCTGTGGAATATGCGCCGCGCAATTTATGTGGGGGCCGGTATTCCGACGCTTTATCTCTGGGTTGCCGACGCCATCGCTATACACCTCAATATCTGGGTCATCAGCGATCAGTACACCGTTGGATTCGAGCCTTTCGGACTACCGCTTGAGGAAGCTACATTCTTTCTGGTGACGAACTTGATGGTCGTTAAGGGCATTCTTCTCTTTCTCTTCGAGGATCACGGGGCCCTGCCTTTCGAAGACGACGGAACCGTTGTCTCCGATAGACAAGAGACCGCTGCATGACGATGATCGAGCCGCATGACTATCCCGTTTTGAGTATCGTAGGTCCTACAGCCGTCGGTAAAACAGAGCTAAGCTTAGAGATTGCCGATCAGATAGGAGCTGAAATCATATCAGCCGACAGCCGGCAAGTCTATCGCGAACTGAACATTGGGACTGCTACTCCCTCGCAGGCTGAACTGGAGCGGGTGCCTCACCACTTCATTAACGAGCGCGGCATCGAAGAGCCCTTTTCGGCCGGAGACTTTGCCCGTGAGGCCAACAAGCGGATCGCGGATATCATAGATCGTGGCCGTTATCCCCTCGTGGTTGGCGGATCGACGCTGTATATTCACGCGCTTCAGTTCGGTTTGGCAGATATACCAGACGTGCCTGACCGTATACGGGATCATATAGAAGAACGTCTGGAGACTGAAGGCGGAGAAAAGCTGTATGCAGAGCTTCGGCGCGTAGATCCGGAGCAGGCTGAATCCATGGATCCCACGAAAACGCAGCGGCTTGTTCGAGCACTAGAAGTCTACCATGGTACGGGGCGTACTCTTTCGTACTATCATCGGAATCAACCGGAGCCGCCGTTCGAATACAAGACCATCGTGCTCAACCGAGACCGCCAGAAGCTCTACAACCGCATCGAACGGCGCGTAGATCGGATGCTCGAGCAGGGACTCCTGGACGAGGTGCAGGCCGTTATGGACCGAGACGTCGACCTTGACCATCCGCCCTTGCGGACAATTGGCTATCGCGAGCCAATTCAGTACCTACAGGAGGAAATTGACTACGAGGAGATGGTTCGGTTGATCAAGCGGAACTCGCGGCGCTATGCCAAGCGGCAGCTTACCTGGTTTCGACGGTACTCGTCGTACACTTGGATGGAGGCTAGTAAAACAGATGTGAATGACGTACTAGGGATCTGGAGAGATTAAGAGCTTCTACCTCTCGGCTGGTACTAGTTGTATACATTTAACTTTGCAATAACAGTTATTGCACATCGGCAACGAGCACCTGCTGGGGATGGAGCCAATTGCCAAAACGTTTGTCCGCTCGGAGTGAGACGGTGGGGTTATTAGCCAGGAGTTGTCTCCACTCATCAGCAGATCGGTACTCAATAGATATCGGCTCACTCCAAGAGGCAGACCGCAGCCGGTTCGCTGCGTAATCTACTGCGGTAAGCATGGACTCCTGCCAGGGACCTCTCCGTACGGACTCGACGATGACCAAACGTTCCTCCGTTACGCGAATCGCTTCCCTGAGAACCGCCTCCGGATTCTCACAATGGTGCAGAACGAAGTATAGAACCGTGGTATCGAAATCGTCGTCATTGAATGGCAACAACCGTCCATCGTACTGCACGAACGGAAGATCCGTCTGATTTCGATCCACCACATCGACAAGGACGACATCCGCTTGCGTATGTGAGCGAATCTGTTCCCCGACGTACCCCTCTCCCCCTCCCAAATCCAGCACGCTGAACGGCGATTCACATCCCCTAGCTGAGTGGATATAGGGTGCAATGCGCTCGTACTTGGAGCGAGCTCGGCGTCGCAGCATCTTTTGCCAGATGTTCGGCGCGTAAATCCAGCCCGCAAGCAATGCTCCGCCTCCCCATCCTAACGCGACGACAGTCCAATAAGGGCCATCGACATAGAACAGATACGTACCGATCGAGCACATGCCGATCCACAGCCAGTGCCATGATGGACGCTCAAAAAGGACCGCCAGTGGGATAATTCCAAGCAGGTACCAGGGGTGAACAGTAGTACTTAGGACGAAAAAAGAGCCCGTAATCCAGATAGCCGTCTTCTCAAAAGACCACGACCGCTTGTAATCAATCCAGTAGATGAGAAATAGTACAAGAAAAAAGAGAACGGCGAAGGTCGGGCCAATTTGTTTGCTCCAGTCAGCGCCGGTCAGATCCCAGAGGGTATGTTTTACGGCAAAATACAGACCCGCGTTAAACTCAAAAAGCTGGACATACAGCTCGAGCGAGTCAGCGATGTTACGAAAGAAGTCCATCGAGAGATACGGTGCAGCTACCACCAGAGCTACCCCTGCCCCGGGCCACACGGCCCGCCATCCAAAACGCGACCATAAGAGCGGAAATAACACAAATGGATAAAGCTTCACCATTCCAGCCCCAGCTAGTGCGCATGAAGCTATTCGCGCATATCCTGCATGGACGCACCAGATGGTCAGTATCAGAAAAAACACCATCGCCGCCTCGGTGTGAGCCTGACCCGCAACCTCGACAAGCGTCAGAGGATTCAGGGCATAGAGCATAGACATCCGCGCACTGACCAGCTGGGTGAGCAAGACAACCCCGGCCATTTCCATCAGTGTGAAGAGCCCCTTGATCACATAGTAGCTGTACATCCATCCGAAATCGTAGACGAGTCCACCGATCCAGAAAATGAGCTGCGATATCGGCGGATAGACCGAGAAAAATTCAGGCGAGTTGAGCTCCGAATAGATTGGCTCATCGTGGAAGTCGGATAGCGCCTCATCTCCCGGCACATAATCGTACGGGTTTATACCGCTGGCTTGAAGCAGCCCGTCCCAGACATAGCGGTAGGCATCATCAGACAGTATCGGAGGCAGACCGAAGAAGAAAAGCCGGAAAAGTATGGCGAGAGCTAGCACCTCGCTCAGCGAGACAGAATCACGCACCCAGAGGCGGACTAGCAGTGCGCTTGCTACGACGGCGCAGCCGACAAAGCCATACCACCAGTCGGGTGAGACTGCCAGCAGAGCCATTGCCGCTGTGATGAGCACCAGGCTCAGCTTGACTAGCGTATCAGCAGGAAATGCGGAGAACCTGGTTGTCGCCATGTGTTGAACCACAGAGACAGAATCGCTCGCACTGGGACCTACTTACGTGGAAAGTACCCAGTATATGTTACCTTCCATAGCCAAGCATCAAATGGACAAATTGCTAACTTGCCTTAGCTTGATGGCTAAAACCATTCAGGTGTTATATTGCAATAACGGACATCGATGAGTCCTCATTCAATGGTGATGAGCTCTTTCGGAGAGTTGGTAAGATTCTCACACCCATTCTCACGAAGCACTACAATGTCCTCGATGCGCACCCCGAACCGATCTTGAAGATAGATGCCGGGTTCGATTGTCACGGCAGCTCCTTCTGGCAGATCATGCGCTACGTGATACGAGAGCTTGGGCCACTCGTGGATTTCTAGTCCCAAACCGTGCCCTAGTCCGTGCGAGAAATGATCCCCATAACCCTCTTCCTCTATCACGTCGCGCGCTACAGCGTCCAGCTCCTTCCCCGTCATTGCTGACCGTGCTGCTTCGATAGCGCTCTGCTGCGCTTTCAGGACCGTCTCGTATACTTCACAGAATGCTTGGTCGGAGGGCTCTCCAATAGCTAGCGTCCGGCTCATGTCGGAGGCATACCCGTCCTTGAAGCATCCCATGTCAATTAACAGTACGTCCCCTTCTTGAATAGTCCGATCAGATGATCGAGCGTGGGGCAAAGCGGCATTAGGACCCGAAGCTACGATGGGATCAAACGACATCTTATCCGCTCCACGCCGCAGATGCTGGTAGATAATCTCTGCGGCTACCTCTCGCTCCGTAAGACCGGGTTCGATAACGTCCAGAAGATGCTCGAATACCGCATCAGTGGTGCGCTGGGCCGACTGGATACGTTCTATTTCTTCCCCATCTTTAGATGCTATAGGAGAAGTTAAGAACTCAGATACTCCTTCCCACTTCACGTCTGCAAATCGGTCTCGCAGTTTCTCCAGTCGATCCACAGTGACATGATCGGACTGGTATAGCACTGTATCTGCATCCTCAAGCAGATTCGCTTCCTCTACATATTCATAGAGGTTGTACCCCGGGATGTGAACCTCGGCCCCCTCCACTTCACGACGGGCCTGCGTCTCATACCGACCGTCCGACACAAAAACCGCATCATTAGATCGTACAAGGAGCAGTCCATTCGATCCTGAAAATCCACAGGCCCACTGAATATTCGGTAGAAAAGTAAGGAGCGCAGCATCAGCATTATGCGACGCCACGCGATCGCGCACCAAGTTGAGACGTTTTTTCATTGCAATAACGGAAATAAAAAGAGTGCTCGAAACCTACGTGTTCAATTCCAAATGGCCTAAGACGGGCGCTCGACCTCCCCGATAGTCGTTGCTCCGGGTCCGCCGGCTTTCGTTGGAGGCTCATAGCGGTACATGTAGTATGTAAGCACCACGAAGTCGTAAAGCCCGTGGACGATAATGGGCACAAGTAGATTGCCTGTCCAGACGTATAATCCCCCGAGATATAATCCCATCCCGGTCGCGATCCAGAAATATGCCGGTGTAATAAAGTGGGCGAGTCCGAAAATTACGCTGGCTAGCAGCAGGCCGGTCACATCACTGCCCCACGTCATCAGTCCTTCCTGGATGACACCACGGAACAGCAGCTCCTCTCCCACTCCGGCTAGTAGCGATACAAGCGCGATACCAGCCAGGCCGACATTGCGAAAAAGCGGGACGAACACGGACCGAACGCGGCGTTCCAGACGGCGCACCCACTCGTAGGGCAGTTGGAGGATAACGTATCCGAGTGCCAGCATGGGAAGCGTAGCCACTACGGCTAAACCGGCATCATACCCATTGATGCCAATGTCTACCCACGGACTGATACCTACAACGAATCCCAGAATTAGAGCAACTGGAATAAGGGCTGCCTGGAACGCCACAGCGCTCCAGAATGAGATGTGCCCTGATGGGGACCGCTGCTCCTCCATAAAACAGATACTACGCTTGAAAGCTCACGACGAGATGACAAATTGGAGTATCAAACGGAAGGGGGTTAGCTTGCACTCGCGCTGTAATTGGGGGGCTCTTTCGTGATTTCTACGTCGTGCGGATGACTCTCCCGCTGACCGGCCGGTGTGGCGCGCACAAACTGCGCGTTCTCATAGAGCGTATCCACTGTCTCGCATCCGCAATATCCCATCGCGGCTCGCACGCCGCCCTCCATCTGATGGATGACCTCTTCAACCGTGCCGCTGTACGGAACGCGGCCCTCTACCCCCTCAGGAACGAGTTTCTGGATATTATCTTCCACGTCTTGGAAGTAGCGATCCTTGCTTCCTGCCTCCATCGCGCTGACGGATCCCATGCCACGGTAGCTCTTGTACTTGCGTCCTTCGTAAAGGACCGTTTCGCCTGGACTTTCTTCAACGCCGGCAAAAAGCCCCCCAATCATCACTGCATTCGCGCCGGCTGCTAAGGCTTTGGGAATATCACCTGTCTGTTTGATCCCTCCATCTGCAACGATCGGGACTCCCTCAGGACGGGTGACCTGCGCACAGTCCATAATGGCACTCAGCTGCGGCACGCCAACACCAGCTACAACGCGCGTCGTGCAGATAGAGCCGGGACCAATGCCCACTTTGATGGCATCTGCGCCAGCGTCGATTAGGTCTTGTGCGCCTTCTGCAGTGCCCACGTTGCCTGCCATGATGTCTACCTGATCGGCGAATCGGTCGTCAATCCGCTCAACCGTCTCGAGCACCGCCTCGGAGTGACCATGTGCCGTATCAACAGTGATGAGATCTATCCCCACCTCGACCAGCGCGGCTACCCGGTCGAGCACGTCTTCCGTAATCCCGACAGCAGCCCCGACGCGAAGACGACCATGCTCATCCTTACAGGCATTGGGATGCTTCCGACGCTTGCGGATATCCTTGAAGGTAATAAGCCCCTTGAGATACCCCTCTTCATCAACGACCGGCAGCTTCTCGATCTTGTGGCGCTGGAGAATGTCGACCGCTTCGTCAAGCGTCGTTCCAATAGGCGCCGTAACCAGCGGGTCTGTGGTCATCATCTCGCGGATGGGAACCTCTCCGTCGCGCTCAAACCGCACGTCGCGGTTGGTGACAATGCCGACAAGCTTGTTGCTCTCATCGACCACGGGCACCCCTCCGATGGAGTAGCGGGCCATCATTTGGCGCGCATCCGATACGGAGTCATGCGGCGAGATTGTGATGGGGTCGAGGATCATCCCACTCTCCGATCGCTTCACGCGCCGCGCCTCGGCCGCCTGCTGGTCGATCGTCATGTTCTTGTGCAGAATGCCCATGCCTCCCTGCCGGGCGATAGCAATCGCCAGGTCCCCTTCCGTCACGGTATCCATAGCCGCCGAGAGGACGGGCACATTGATGTCGATATTCTGCGTGAGTTGCGTGGTGGTCGAGACCTCGCGCGGCATGACCGAGGAGCGTGCCGGTACGAGCAGCACGTCGTCATAGGTCAGCCCTTCGGCTCGAATCTTTGACGATACAGCTCCATCGGAGCTCAGTGTCGGAGTATTGTTTTCGGGTTGCATAGGCCTTTTTGCGCTTTAATCTTTGACTTGCCGGTAGAGTTTATCGACTTCACCCTGCTTCAGGCGACGCCATTCGCCGCGCTCCAAATCGTGCGTGGTTAGCCCAGCGTAGCGCACGCGTTCCAACAGCAGGATATCATGTCCCAGCTTTTCCATCATGCGCCGAATCTGGCGATTCCGTCCTTCGTGAAGCCGCATGCCAATTTCGCGCTTGTCGTTGGGGTTGACGTAGCGCACTTCATCGGCAGCGGCCGTGCCGTCCTCAAGCTCCACACCCCGGCGCAGGGCATCGACCTCATGCGGCTTGACCACCTGACGCGCTCGGACAAAGTACAGCTTCTCGACCTCGTAGCGGGGATGCATGAGCCGATGCGCCAGATCACCGTCGTTGGTTATAATGAGCACGCCCACGGTATTGCGATCAAGGCGTCCAACGGGAAACAATCCTTTCGGATTTTCTCCGGACGGGTCGACGATGTCGAGTACCGTGTCGCGGCCCTTCTCATCGTCCGTGGTGCTGATGGTGTCTTTGGGCTTATTGAGAATGATGTACTCAAACTCTTTGAGCCCAATCGGCTCGCCATCCACCTTCACCTGCTGGCCCGGATACACTCGGGTCCCGTGCTCAGTAACGACCTCTCCGTCAATCCGAACACGGCCCTCCTCGACGAGCGTATCGGCATCGCGCCGGGAGCACACCCCCGCATGGGAGATGTACTTATTGATGCGCATCCCCTCGCGATCGCTCGAGGTATGTGGGTCGTGTTTGTCGGAAGCGGCCATGGTGGACGGATATCTGCACTTCTAGATCTTACTGTATTTATTGTATTACCAGTAGAGCCGCAGGCAGTGCCACAAGAAGGCATACAATCTCTATGAATCACTTGCGCTGCTGGCTTGACCGTTCGCCGATGATGGATCCTGATCGGCCTTTTTCAGCTGGAGCAACTCCATGCGCTCTTCGTCAAAGGCGGGCTCGTCAAGAAGCTCCTCTGCTTCACGGAGAGTCGGCAGATCATCTAGGCTGTTGAGCCCGAACTGCTCGAGGAAGCGATCGGTCGTTCCATAAAGCAGAGGCCGACCGAGCGAATCGCTCCGTCCCTGCACGTCGGCGAGCCCGAGATCCATAAGCTTTCGTATTGCGTAATCGGAGTTCACGCCTCGGATGAAGTCCACCTCAGGACGGGTGACCGGCTGCCGATACGCTAGAATCGCCAGCGTTTCCATCAGCGAGCGTGAAAGGTTCGTTTCCTGTTCGTGACCAAACAACGTCTTGACATAAGGAGCGAAGGGCTGTCGCGTTGCCATCCGGTACCCACCGGCCCACTCGTGGATCGTAAAGGCTCGGCCCTGCTCTTCATAAGTGGCATGCAGGCGTTCAACGGCCTGCTCGACATCCTCATCCCCAGGCTCCGACTTACCGGTTACCTCCGCGTAGATCCGCGCGATGCGACGGGGACGCACAGGCTCATCAGCTGCAAAAATTAGCGCTTCAGCAACTTGCATCAGAGACCGCTCGTCGGTCGATGGCTCTTCACTGGAGGTTTCCATGACGGGAATCGCACTTTGTGAAGGTGAAAACGAAACCGCTCATCCTACGATTCGGCCTGACCGTTAGAAGACAACTCCGAAGGAGGATCTTGCTGTTCCTGATCGTGCCCCTCCCCAGATTGCAAGTAAAAACGGGTAGGCGCGCCCTCCTCTAGCAAGATGCGCACGTGTCGCTGCCGGGCCATTTCCAGAATGGCCAGAAATGTCGCAATAATAAACGCCTTGGGCTGCTTGTGAACCAGCTCGGAAAAGGCGACTTGCTCCTTGTCCTGAATGCGCTCGAGCACGTACCGCTGCTGCTCTTCGATGGAGTACTCCAGCGGCTCCACTTCGTGCGTTGGGTCGTCCTGCTCATCACGTTCGGCCAGGATCCGCCCCAGAGCCTGCACGAGATCGTACACCGAGTTGGCAACCTGGACCTCATGATCGTCTTCAAGCTCTTCTCGCTCGGAAGAGGCCTCTCCACGAGTGAAGTGTTCGGTTCGGCGGGCGCGGTGCGTCTCGAGCTGCTCGGCCGCCTCTTTGAATCGGACGTACTCCATGAGGCGCTCGACAAGCTCCTGCCGCGGGTCGATAGGTTCGCCCTCTTCGTCCACTTCGGGCGATGGCAAGAGCATGCGCGCTTTGATGTTGATCAGAAGCGCGGCCATATAAATAAAATCCCCAACGCCATCGAGGTCGATCTCCTCCAGGACACGCACGTAAGCCAGATATTCGTCTGCAATCTGGGCAATGGGTATGTCGTAGATGTCGATCTCATCGCGCTTGATAAAAAACAGCAGCAGGTCCATCGGACCCTCAAACTGCTGCAGTTCGACCCGATACATAGGCTCGGTGGGTTATGCGATGCTAGGTCGACGTCTCTGCGGACAATTCCGTTTTAAACCAGTCTACCGTGCGAGCAAGTCCTTCGTTTAGCTCCACGGAGGGCGTCCAATCCAGGTCGCGGGCCGCCCGCTGATATCCGAGAACGCTACGCTGCTGCTCGCCGGGTTTGGCGGGCCCGTGCTCTTCATCAATGTCGGCGCCAGTTAGCTGGCGAAGTTCGCGAAATAGCTCATTAACGTTCGTCTCTTGCGCCGTTCCTACATTAAAGATGCCAGATGCGTCATAGGCAAGTGCGGCGAGGTTGGCCTGCACCACATCACCGACGTAGACGTAGTCGCGCGTTTGTGTGCCATCGCCGTTGATGATCGGCTGTCCGCCATCGAGCATTTCCTTGGTGAAGATCGCCACGACCCCGGCCTCCCCGTGGGGATTTTGCCGCGGCCCATACACGTTGGCATATCGGAGGGAGACGTACTCGATGCCGTACTGCTGGCGATAAAAATCCAAATATTTTTCGGTGGCCAGCTTGGTGATACCGTAAGGCGACATAGGGTCGGCGGGGTGACTCTCATCTTGAGGCACATATTCCGGTTCGCCGTAGATCGCGCCGCCGGTCGAGGCGAAGATAATCTTCTCCAGACCGCCTTTGCGCCCGGCCTCTGCTAGGTTTAAGAAACCACGCACATTGACGTCGGCGTCGAAACTAGGATCTTCTACGGACGCCCGGACATCCATTTGAGCAGCATGGTGGACGAGCACATCGTAACCTTCGTCCTGGACGAGTCTTGCAGCCTCATCGGAGCGGATGTCCATACGGTAGAGCTCAGCCGACGGAGGAACGTTTTTCTCGCGGCCCGTCGAGAAATCGTCCATCACGTGCACGGCATGGCCGCGATCGATGAGCGCATCCGCGACGTGGGAGCCAATAAATCCAGCTCCCCCGGTGACCAGAATTTTCATGATACCCCTCGTGTCAAATGATAAAGTCGTGCCCTATACCAAAGGCGAGAGCCGGAGAGACTCTCGCCTTGGGCAGGGCTAGCTAGAACCGAAGCAAGCCAGTTATCTATTGACTATCCTCTTCCGGGAGGAACGGCTTGCGCGTAAGGCGCAGCTTGCCGTCGTCGCGGACCTCCAGGAGGTGAACTTTCACCTTGTCTCCGACCTGGAGGTAATCCTCGACCTCTTCAACGTAGCCATGGTCAATCTCCGAGATGTGGAGCAGGCCGCTCTTACCCGGCATGATCTCCACGATGGCGCCAAAGCCTTTCACAGCGCGCACGGTGCCTTCGTAGTCTTCGCCCTCTTCTGGGACAGCTACAATCTGCTTGACGCGCTCAATGGCATCCTCGGCGCCTTTCTGGTCGTTGGCAGCGATCGTCACCACGCCAACGCCGTCTTCTTCCTCGACGGAGATCTGCGTGTCTGTCTCTTCCTGGATGCTCTTGACAATCTTGCCACCCGGGCCGATGACAGCGCCGATGTGCTCCGGATCAATGGTGAGCTTCGTGAGGCGCGGCGCATATTTCGAGAGATCGGGCCGCGGCTCTGCCAGCTCTTCGTCCATCGTATCCAGAATCTGGTGACGTGCCTTCCGGGCCTGCTTCAAGGCCTTAAGCAGAACGTCACGATCGAGTCCGGCGACCTTGATGTCCATCTGGCAGGCCGTGATGCCATCGCGCGTGCCGGTCAGCTTGAAGTCCATGTCGCCGAGGTGGTCCTCTGTGCCGAGGATGTCGGTGAGGACGCGCGTGCGATCTTGATCACCATCGCTGACGAGCCCCATGGCGATACCTGCCACAGGCTTCTCGATGGGCACGCCGGCATCCATGAGCGCCAGGCTGCCCGCACAGACGCTTGCCATGGACGAAGAGCCGTTTGACTCAAGGACCTCGGCATTTACCCGGATGGTGTACGGGAACTCATCTTCGCCCGGAATAACGGATTTGAGCGCCCGTTCCGCCAGAATGCCATGTCCAATTTCGCGGCGCTTCGGTCCGCGCAGGTAACTCGCCTCGCCCACGCAGAACGGCGGGAAGCGGTAGTGCAGAAAGAAACTCTTATCGACATCGGTAAACACTTCGTCGACCGGTTGCACATCTTTGCTCGTGCCGAGTGTTACAGACGACATTACCTGCGTTTCGCCGCGGGTGAAGATCGCCGAGCCATGGACGCGCGGCAGATAGTGGGCCTCGGTCCAGATGTCGCGAATTTCGTCCATGTCGCGGCCATCCAGGCGCTTGCCCTCGTCGAGCACCAGCTGTCGCATCTTCTGCTGTTCGACGATGCCGACGGCTTCGCGAATCTCGTCATCGGTTACCTCCTCGCCGTCAATGAAGATACCACTGAGCTCGTCGACCGCCTCATCCTTGATGGCACTGATGCGATCGTAAAACTCATCTTTCTCATACGGCTGGTTGAGGTGATCATCAACCTGGCGGCCTACGGCGTCCTCTACGCGTTCGACGAGCGTATCGGATACGGTATGAAGCTCGTAGTCAAGATCGGGCGCGCCGCCGTACGCTTGGAGCAGTTCCTCCTGCGCCTCACACAGCTTGCGAATGGCGCGCTGCGCAACGTCAAGCGCCTCGACCATCTCTTCCTCGCTGATCTCATCCATCTCGCCCTCGACCATCACGAGGGTGTCCTTCTTGCCGGCAACGACGAGATCAACGTCGCTCTCGTCCGTTTCGTCCATCGTCGGATTGACAACGAACTCGCCGTCGACACGTCCGATGCGGACCTCTGCGATCGGTCCGTCGAACGGGGCGCCCGACATCATGAGCGCCGCTGAGGCACCTACACCGGCGAGCACGTCGGCGTCGTACTGCTCGTCGGCCGAGACTACGTAGTTCACGAGATGCACGTTATGATAGAAGCCATCCGGAAAGAGCGGTCGGATGGCGCGGTCGATAAGCCGCGAGGTGAGGGTTTCTTTGTCGGTAGGACGGCCTTCCCGCTTGATAAAGCCTCCGGGGACTTTGCCGCCGGCGGCGAATTTTTCTCGGTAGTCGACCGTAAGTGGGAAGAAATCCTTGCTCTCGCGGATATCATCCGAGATCGTCGCCGTTGAGAGCACCATCGTGTCACCGAGGCGCACGACGACGGATCCGTTCGCTTGCTTCGCTAAGCGCCCCGTTTCCAGTTTTATCGTCTTGCCCGGGGCAAATTCAACTTCTTTTATGGTTGCTTGAGACATATTGTTGTTCGTCATTCAGTCGGTTCAGTCAGCGTGTGGGAATTCGGAGTCAGCACGGTCGTCTGCGAAAGACGACCCATCGGGTAGTAAATTAAATGGCGGCACCCCATGTTCGGAATGCCGCCATTCAATAGCGTTACTTGCGCAGGCCGAGCTCGTCGCAGATGGCGCGGTACCGCTCGATGTGGTTTTCCTGCAGGTAGTTCAGAAGCCGCCGCCGTTTACCTACAAGATCCAGCAGTCCGCGGCGCGTGGAATTGTCGTTGGGGTGGTCCTCGAGGTGATCGGTGAGATTGCTAATGCGTTCCGTGAAGATCGCAATCTGCACCTCGGGGCTGCCCGTGTCATCCGGGCTGTCCCCGTACTGTTCTACGAGTTCTTGCTTCTTATCTTTCGTAATCATTGCGTGGGATACCTCCTCTTTAGATTATACCATGCTAAAGAAGAAAGCCAAAATGTAACCGCTAAAGGTGCGGCTGTTCAGCTCTCATGCTAGGGATCGAATTACCTTTTTGCAATGAGTTTCGTCTTCCGAAAGTTGCATGGCGAGGGCATCCACGGACTCAAATTTCTGCTCGTCACGCAATCTTCTCAGGAATTCAACGGTCAGCGTCTCGCCGTAGAGATCCCCTTCGAAGTCGAGAAGATGCACCTCAACGGTCACATCCATCTCGTCGAAGGTAGGACGCCGGCCGATGTTCATCATGCCTCCATGCCGGCCGGGCCGCCCCTCGATCTCTACGAGGGTGGCGTACACGCCGATCTTCGGAATTAGTTTGCGCTGGTCGCTGATAGCAAGGTTGGCCGTTGGATACCCAATCTTGCGGCCACGACCGGCCCCGCGCTCCACAGTGCCCCGGAGCATATAACAGCGCCCCAGATGGGTGGCGGCCTCTTCGACCTTTCCCTCCTCGTCGAGAAGCGATCGGATGCGACTCGACGACACCACGTCATCGTCGACGTCCTGCGCAGGAATCACATCGACGGAGAAGCCATGCTTCGAACCAAGCTTCTCGAGCAGATCGCGATCGCCCTCGCGGTCGCGGCCGAACCGGTGGTCGTATCCAACGACGATCTCCTTGAGACCAATGCGCTCAAGTAGGATTTTTTCGACGTAGTCGACGGCGCTGAGCTGCGCAAAGTCTTCCGTGAAGGGGATGACTACAAAGCGATCAAGCCCGTGCTCCTCCAAGAGAGAGGCCCGCTCGTCGACGGTCGTGAGCAGCGACACCGGATCGCCGTGCACCACCTCCCGCGGATGCGGGTCGAAGGAAACCACCGTACTGCGACCGGACTGCTTCTCAGCACGCGCGATGAGGTAATCAATAATGGCCTGATGTCCGCGGTGTACGCCGTCAAACGTTCCGACAGTTGCGACGGAGTTGGCGTCAGGGGTGATATCATCAAGGCCGTACTCAAAGTCCATAGAGCGGTGCAGTTCGTGCCAGTCAGGTCAGCGCATCTTCAAGCTGAGAAACGGTCCAGGCGTCCCCAACCTGGTAAGGACCGATCGCGGTTCGACGAAGGCCGATGAGGTGCGCTCCCACCTCGAGCTCCTGCCCGAGATCATAGGCCAGCGTCCGAATGTACGTCCCCTTCGAGCACGTCACGGCAAAGGAGACGTCCGGCCCGTCGCGCTCGGTGATCTCGAAGTCTTTAATTGTCACCTGCCGCGGCGGTCGATCGGTGGATTCCCCTCGGCGGGCCTTCTTGTAGAGCGGCTCGCCGCCCACCTTCACGGCCGAGTGCATGGGCGGAAGCTGGGTGATGGTGCCCAGGAACTCGGTGCGGGCCTCCTCGATCATCGCATCGGTGATGTGCGACGCGTCCTTTCGCTCCACGACGTCCGTCTCGGTGTCGTACGACGGCGTGATTTCCCCGAGACGAAGCCTCCCCTCATACGCCTTGGGCAGCTCCATGAATGACTCCATGAGCTTCGTTGCCCGGCCGATCAGCATGATGAGCAGGCCCGTCGCCTTTGGATCCAGCGTACCCGCGTGACCCACCTTCTGGCCAGTCAGTTCTCGCACGTCTTCGACCACGTCAAACGACGTTCGGTCGATCGCCTTGTCTACGAGAAGAACAGCCTTCTCAAACGAGGACGGAAGATCTGGATATCCGTACGCTAGTTCGCTGGGATGCTGGATGGACACAGAGTAGGCAACAATTGAATGGAGGGTGTCCTCGCCGGTGGATGGGACTCCCTAATCGGCATCGCGGCGCTCACGCTCTTGGCGAATACGATCGAACAGTTTCTCCATTCGCTTAGCCTTCTGGAGCGACTCATCGAGGAAGAACTCCAGCTCAGGAATGGTGCGTAGCTGGTGGCGGAGTCGCGTGGCGAGCTCATTGCGAATCTTAGGGGTGAGCGCCTTGAGCTGCTTGAAGGTTGCCTCGCGCTCTTCCGAGGTGTCTCCCAAGACGCTGGCATGGATGTACGCCGTGGACAGATCAGGCGTCACGCGAGCTCGGGTGACCGTCACCATGGGATGGAGCTGATCCGAAAAATCCTTCTGGAGGATATCGGCAACCTCACGCTGAACAAGCTCGGCAACGCGTTCCGTTCGAATGCTCATAGCGAATGGAGATGGGAAATGTCAGGTGTCAACTGTCGATCAACGAGATGTGGGTGCTGAGACGCCGTTCATTGGGCCCAGCACTCGCCGTTCCGCGTTTGCTAGACTTCGAGCGTGCGCTTCTCCTCAACAACCTTGTAGGACTCAAGCTCGTCGCCCACCTTGATGTCGTCGAAGTTCTCGATGGCGATGCCACATTCGTAGCCATCCTTCACTTCCGTGACATCCTCCTGGAACCGCTTGAGCGACTGCACGTCGCCGTCGTAGATCACGACGCCTTCGCGGACGAGGCGTATGGGGTGGTTGCGGCTCACCTTGCCCTCGCGGACATAGCTGCCGGCCACCGTGCCCACATCCGGCACCTTGAAGAGATCGCGGACCTCGGCGATGCCGAGCGTCTCTTCGGTGCGCTTGGGCGAGAGAAGTCCTTCGAGAGCATCTCGCACGTCCTCGATCGCGTCGTAAATGATGGAGTACGTGCGAATGTCGACCTCTTCGTCACTCGCCGCTTCTCGCGCGCCGGTAGTAGGTCGCACCTGGAATCCAATGATGACCGCATCGGAGGCGCGCGCCAGCATGACGTCGCTCTCCGTGATGGCTCCCACGCCACTGTGGATGACGTTGACCGCCACCTCGTCGGTCTTGAGCTTGAGCAGGGCATCGACGAGCGCCTCGACCGAGCCGCCCACGTCTGCCTTGACGATGAGGTTGAGTTCGTGGAACTCACCTTCGGCGCGCTGGCGACTGACCTGGTCGAGCGAAACCTGACTCTTCTGACGGAGCCGCTGCTCGCGGTGGATCTGCTGGCGACGAGACGCCACGTCGCGAGCCTCGCTCTCGCTTTCCATTACCACAAACTGATCTCCGGCTTCCGGCTGGCCATCACTACCCAGCACGAGAGCAGGTTTCGAAGGACCCACGTTCTCGATTCGGTTGTCCCGCTCATCAAACATGGCACGCACTCTACCGCTGTGGATGCCCGTCACGAAAGGGTCGCCCACTTCGAGCGTGCCATTTTGGATCAGGGCCGTAACGACATTACCTCGCCCCTTCTCCTTACGGCTCTCGATGACGATGCCCGAGGCCCGGCGGTTCGGATTGGCTTTCAACTCCAGCAGTTCGGCCTGCAGTATCACCTTCTCAAGAAGGTCATTAATGCCTTCACCGTTCAGCGCCGAGATCTCAGCGCACTGCACGTCTCCACCGTACGGCTCGACGAGCACGTTGTGCTCAGCGAGCTCCTGCATAACCTTCTGCGGATCCGCCTCGTGCTTGTCAATCTTGTTGATGGCGACCACGATGGGTACGTCAGCAGCCTGGGCGTGATTGATGGCTTCCACAGTTTGCGGCATAACCGCATCGTCGGCTGCCACCACAAGGATGACAACATCCGTCGCTTTAGCACCGCGGGCACGCATGGCCGTGAAGGCCTCGTGACCCGGCGTGTCGAGGAAGGTGATCTCCCCCTCGAGCTCAGGAATTTCAACGTTGTACGCTGCGATATGCTGGGTGATACTTCCCTCCTCGCCGGCGACTACATTGGCACTGCGGACGTAGTCGAGGAGCGTCGTCTTTCCGTGATCGACGTGCCCCATGACCGTAACGACCGGAGCGCGCGGTTCGAGATCTTCAGGATCGTCTTCTTCGAGTTCGATGATATCCTGGCTAAACTCGTCAACGAACTCGACGTCGTAGCCATACTCATCAGCCACGAACTCGATGGTGTCGGCGTCGAGTCGCTGGTTGATCGACACCATCATGCCTGCGTCGAAGAGCGTGCTGATGACGTCGTTGACCTGCTCGCCCATGAGATCAGCGAGCTCACCGGTAGACACATACTCCGTAACGCTCAGAACGCTCTCCTCTTCTTTCTTGCGCTGGCGCTCGCGTTCGCGTTCGCGCTGATGGCGCTTGCGTCGGCGACGGCGTCGGCGCTGGCGAGCGCGGCTGGCGCCTTGCTCCAGTTCTTGGAGCGTTTCCTGGATGGTCTGCTCGACGTCCTCCTCGGTGCGCTTGTCTTTCTTCTTTTTCTTCTGCTTCTGCTTTTTCTTCTGCTTCTCTTTCTTCTTTTTCTTCTTCTTGCGCTTCTCTTCCTTTTTCTTCTTGCGTTTTCGCTTGCGTTTGCGCTGGCGCTCGCGCATCTGGGCGAGGTCGACCTGCCCCACTACGCTCGGCCCCTTCAGCCGATACCGGTTGGCCTTGATGGCCTCATCTTCAGGTTCAGCTTCAGTCTCTTCGTCAGCCGCTGGTTGTGCAGCCTCTGCTTCATCGTCCTCTGCTTCAGCATCGGTCTCTTCAGAGGTAGCGACTGCTTCTTCAGGTTCGGCAGCATCAGACTCTTCCGCTACCTCATCAGTCTCCGGTTGTGCCTCAGCAGCCGGTTCAGGCTCGGCAGTCTCCTCGGCCCGATCCTCGGACGGTTCGTCCGTCGGCTCTTCGACGGTTTCTGCTTCATCGGGCTCCTCAGTAGCAACCGGCTCAGGTTCAGACTCAGGCTCGGTTTCGGGCTCTTCCGCCTCATCAGCAGATTCCGCGGCGGCAGCTTCCGGTTCAGGTTCAGGCTCTGACGCTTCTTCAACCGGAGCCTCATCTGTTTCTTCAGCCGCTTCCGCATCGGTCTCCTCAGACGACTCCTCAGTAGATACTGCTTCAGCCTCGTCTTCTTCCGTCTCAGCGTCAGTCTGATCTTCCGCTACGGGTGCTTCGGCTTCAACCGTCTCGTCGTCGGCCGGCTCTTGATCAGCAGCCGGCTCGGGTTCTTCTTCAACCTGAGGCTCTTCATCGGCGACCGGCGCATCAGCCTCCGCCGATTCCTCGGCTGCCTCATCGGCGACCGGGGCCTCGTCTTCAGGTTCATCCTCTTTCTCTTCTTCGAGCGTGGTAACCTCGTCTCGGTTGTAGCTGTCCTCTTCGTCTTCGTCACGCTCGCGGAGTTCCCGAACGCGCGCTGCAGCTTCTGCGTCGTCGGCGTACTCCTTCCGTAAGACGAGGTAGGCTTCCTCGTCGGTAATGGACGCGTTGAACCCTTTGCCCGACAACGCATCGTCGTATCCATGTTCTTCCAGGTAATCGACGACACGGTCGGTTGACACGTTCAACTCGCGTGCAACCTTGAATAGTCGCTTATCTTTGAACTTCTCTGTTGTGGCCATGTGTGGTTTGTTGATTCTACATCCGCGAACCCGAACTACCTAGGGGCAGTGGCTAGCGTACTACGAACGACGGGCCGTCACGTTTTCTCGCCAGACACCGGCTCGTCGGAGACAGGCTCTTCCTCCTCAGGAGAATCTTCGCCTTCTCCAACCAGCTCTGGCTGTCCATCATCTGTGACATCCTCTTGGCCCGGAGTTTCCTCTTCTGTTTCTTGCTCTTCTACTTCTTTCTCCTCTGTGACTGGCTCGCTCGCTTCATCGGCGGCTTCGTCAGGAGACGCTTCATCAGCGGCGGCTTCACCGCTCGTGCGCTCCCGTTCGTCCGCCGCATCAGGCGAGCGTTCAGCCTTCGCGCTGTCCTCTACGGTGGATTCTTCATCTTGCACCTCCCCGGCCTCTTCAAGAGGCTCAACCGTAAACTGGCCGCGCTCCATCTGTTCGGCAAGCGTCGGTCCTTTCTCGAACTCTGTTTCGATGATATCCAAAACACGCTCAGCCGTTTCGCGCTCCAGTTCGGCGCGGCGCGAAAGCTCGGACGGCGAGAGCTCGAGCACCGCTTTGCCGGTATCGCAACCAATGCGCTTGAGCTTATCGATCGTCTCTTCATCAAGCGCGTCAGCGAACTCCTCAATTTCGATGTCCTCCTCATCAGCAGGAATTTCGCGGTAGACATCGATCTCGTAGCCGGTAAGCTGCGAGGCTAGCCGTATGTTAACTCCCCCTTTGCCGATGGCCTGGCTCACCTCCTCAGCGACGACCTCCACTCGGGCGCGCGGCGGTTCAGCATCTTCATTGAGCTTGACGTCGAGCGGCTCGGCCGGCGAGAGCGCGCGAGCAATCAGCTCGCTGGGGTCGTCCGACCATTCCATGACGTCGATATTTTCGTTGGCCAGTTCGCGCACGACCGCGTGAATACGAACGCCCTTGACACCGACGCAGGCGCCTACAGGATCGACGCGCTCGTCGTGGCTCACGACAGCTACCTTCGCGCGATCACCCGGAATCCGGGCGATCTCCTTAATTTCAACAATACCGTCGTAAATCTCAGGGACTTCGACCTCGAAGAGCCGCTCCATGAATATAGGATCGGTGCGGCTCACAACCACCTGCGGATCGCTTCCGGCGTCGCGTTTCACCTCCTTGACAACGGTGCGCAGCATGTTGCCTTTCCGGTAGTGATCCTGGGGAATCTGCTCGTCGCGCGGCAGAACAAGTTCAACGCCCTCGTGCATGAGAAGCGTCTCGTGGCGGCGCACCTGATAGACCTCGCCGACAACGATCTCACCAACGAGCTCCGAATACTCCTCGTAGATATGCTCCTTTTCAATGTCGCGAATCTTCTGACGGAACGTCTGCCGCCCCATCATCACTTCGCGACGGCCGAAGTCCTCGATGTCGAGCGCCGTGGCCACTTCGTCTCCGATATCAAAGCCAGGGTCGATCTCCTTGGCGTCATCGAGCTCTATCTCGGTGACTGGGTCCTCTACAGCAAGATTGTCAACAACCTCACGAATATGGAGGATCTGAATGTCTCCCTGCTCCGGGTTAAAAATGATCTCGAAGGCTTCATCAGAACCGTACCGCTTCCGGATCATCGCCCGGATGACGTCCTCAACGATGAGCTGTAGGGAGTCCCGGTCAATGTCTTTCGCCCGGGCAATTTCCCCAAAAGAGGATATGAGATCAGAACTATCCATAGCGTGTAATTCGTCGTCTGTGTAGTTGGTACGTCAGCGGGCAGGGGGTGCTCACCAAGGAAGCTCGATTTTCGCGCGTTCGATGGCGGAGTACGGAATCCGCACCTCTTCCCCGGAGGGAAGTTCGAGCTCAATGTCTTCGTCCGTGGCGTCAGTCAATTCTCCGGTTACATATTCAGTTTCATTATCTATTTCGCATTTAACACGTAAGGTGCGTCCAACGTTCTTCTTATATTGCCTTGGAATTTTGAGTGGACGTTTAATACCCGGTGAGGATACCTCCAGCGTATAACTTCCATCGATGGCATCCTCTACGTCGAGTAGAAACCCAATCTCCTGACTGATGCGCGCCAGGTTATCGTGATTGAGCTCGTGGTCGCTGTCGATGAATATCTCGACCACGCGCGTTCCTTTATGGCCCCGCACCTCAATCTCCACGAGGAAGTACGGCGTTCCCATGATCACCTCTTCGGTGAACGCGCGAACCTGGTCCGCAATTTCATCCGTCGTTTGCTGGGTGGACTGTCCCATAAGTTGTGCGCATCAAAAAGCGTCGGCATCATATGTCGAACGAGCGCCGCGCCGCAGGAGGGGTCGCAACAAACAGAAAAGGGTGGCATGGTTGCCACCCTTTTAGCTCATCGCGTCGATGCGTATTCGCGGCGCGGGGCGCGCGTTCATCACATCGAAACGCACCCTGTAAATCGATGTTTCCAGTGCCCAGACGGCCTTTATTAAGATGGAATGTGAAATAGTCCGCTAGTTCGGTGAGAGGGTTGGCTTTTCGTCGTCGATGTCCTGCACCAGATACGCCTGGATGAACGGCTCCAGATCGCCATCCAGGACGCGCTCAGCGTCGCTCACCTTGGTCTCGGTCCGGTGATCGTTGACCATCTTGTACGGATGGAGCACGTACGACCGGATCTGACTTCCCCACTCAATCTCCTTTTTCTGATTCTCGAGCTGCTGCTTGGCTTCTTCTTTTATCTCTTTTTCGGCCTGATAGATGCGGCTGCGGAGCATCTTCTCAGCGCGCCGGCGATTTTTATGCTGGCTGCGCTCTTCAGTGCACTCCGCGCGAATGGTGACTTCTTCACCGTTCGACAGCTCACCAGTCCAGATGTAGCGAACGCCAGTGGCCACCTTGTTGACGTGCTGCCCTCCTTTGCCGCCCGATCGGAACGTCTGGAACTCCATCTCGCCCTCGCTGAGGTCGACTTCGATCTCGTCGTCGATTTCGGGATAGACGAAGACGCTGGCAAACGACGTGTGGCGACGGCTGTCCGAGTCGAACGGTGAGATGCGTACCAACCGGTGGACTCCAGACTCAGACTTGAGAAATCCGTATGCGTACTCCCCTTTGACGATAATCGAGGCGCTCTTGATGCCCGCCTCCTCGCCGGGCTGATAACCGAGCTGTTCGACGTCGAAGCCCTCGTTTTCGGCCCAGCGGATATACATGCGGAGAAGCATTTCGGCCCAATCCTGGCCCTCGGTGCCTCCTGCACCCGGGTTGATAGTAACGATGGCGTTGCGCTCGTCGTCGGGATCGTCGAGGAGGCTCTGCAACTCAAGACGCTCAAGCTCGGCTTCGAGCGCCTCAGCTTCCGCCTTAATCTCGTCGTACAGATCCGCGTCTTCCTCGTCGGCAAGCTCAACGAGGGTCTCGATATCTTCAGCCTGCTGCTTGAGGTTCTCCCAGGCTTCAATCCACCCCTCGTGACGGGCTATTTCTTGCTCGACTTCGCGCGCCTCTTGGGGATTGTCCCAGAAGCCGGGGTCGAGCCGCTTCTGATTGAGCTCTTCGACACGGATGCGGCGCTCATCCAGGTCAAAGGTAACCCCCGAGCGCATCAACGCGCTCGATGAGGTTATTCAGATCACCTTCGTTGTATTTTTTCATTGCAATAACGGATACAGCTATTCAACGTTTATCGTGCGGGGCCAAAAAGCGTGGCGGATCTGGGCGCCAAGTAACCCGCCTAATCCGCCGAGTATAACTCCTATAATGACCATAGCCCCTACGACTATTTCACCCGGCGTGTTTCCCATAAACTGCCCAAGCGTCCGCACCAGCACTGCAGTAGCTCCCCCAGCCACCACAAAGGAATGGAGGAGCAGAAGCCCCCATCCTATCCCCAGCCCCCCTAATCCAATGACGCCTCCCTGAAGCGACCGACCACTCCACACACCTGCAATAACGGCACCAATAAGCGTCCACATCCACCCCAGCGTGAGGTGGAGGACTACGGCTCCGGTGGCCGTGACGAAGATCGGAGCGACATATTTGCGCATCATGGCCTTCCGGAAGACGAATACGTCGAGCCTCTACTACGTCAAGCCCCTACTCTTCCCCGTTTTGTCGCTGCTGCCGATGCACGAATCGACGAATGCGATCTACCGCCACCTTGATATCTTCCATGCTCGTGGCGTAGGAACAGCGGACGTAGCCTTCTCCACTGGGCCCGAAGGCGTCTCCCGGAACGCACGCCACATGCTCCTGCTCAAGGAGATGGCGCGCAAACTCCTGAGATGAATATCCCGTCGAACGGATATCGGGGAAACAGTAAAAAGCCCCCTCCGGCTCAAACGTAGGTAATCCTGCATCATTGAGCCCGTCCACAATATACTGCCTCCGCTCGTCGTACGCCTGCCGCATGCGCTCTACTTGCTCCTGGCAGTCGTTCAGCGCCTCCACAGCGGCAATCTGCCCCATTGTCGGCGCACTCATCACGATATACTGATGCATGCGATACATGGCCTGCAGTATAGGTTCGGGGGCGCAGGCATACCCAATTCGCCATCCCGTCATCGCATAATTTTTAGAGAAGCCGCCGAGGAGGATCGTCCGCTCCCACAGCCCATCTACCGTCGGCATGCACACGTGGCCTCTCTCATAGGCCTCTCCGTAGATCAGCTGGTCATAAATCTCATCCGAGATGACCAGCAGGTCATGGTCCGCGACGACCTCGGCGATACCCTCCATGGTCTCGCGGCGCATCACCGCACCCGTTGGATTGTTGGGATAGCTCAGAAAGACGGCTTTCGTGCGGGGTGTGATGTGTTCCTCCAACGCCTCCGGCGTAACCTGAAAGCGGGTGTCTACAGAGGTTGGCACGTACTTGATGTCGGCTCCTGCCATCTGCCCAAGCGGCCCGTACGAGACGAAGCAGGGCTCGGGCACGAGCAACTCATCGCCGGGATCGAGCACCGCCAGCATCGCGCACAACATGGCTTCGCTTACCCCTACCGTCACGAGGATTTCGGAGTTTGGACTGTACCGGACGCCATGCAGCTGTTCCAGATGTGCGCCAATGCCCTCACGCAACTCTTCTCGACCGGCATTGGACGTGTAGCTCGTCTCCCCATCACGTAGCGCCTGAATGCCTGCCTCCAGGACCGGCTGCGGAGATACGAAGTCCGGCTCTCCGACCCCCAGTGAGATGACATCTTCCATGGAAGCCGCAATTTCGAAAAACCGCCGGATCCCGCTGGGCGGAATAGACTGTGTTCGGTCGGCAAGATGATGATCGATCTGCGTGCGCGATGATGTAGACATAAAGCCACCTGTTGCTCAGGTCAATCTCGATAGGCTGCTTCTGGAGTTTCACAAGCAGTACGTGCATCATACAGTCACAACGAATCTCGGTTCGACCTCACCGGTGCTTGAGAAGGCCACCATCAACTGGTATCATGTCAGTGCATTTTGCTTGTTGGATTCAGCGTCACTTACTGGCGTCCGTCCAGTTGACGAGGGGCCGCCTCAATGAGCAGTGTTTGCTTCAATGAGCAGTGTTCGCTTCACCTCATATTTTCTCTTCCATAGATACAGATCCACAAATACAGAGCGCTATGGCCGATACTCACAAGAACTACATTGATGGTTCCTGGCAAAATCCAGCTAATAACCAAACCACGCCCGACCGCAATCCGGCTGACACCAGCGATATCATTGGACGGTTTCCGCTATCCGGTCCGGCTGATGTCGATGCGGCCGCGGAGGCGGCCCGGTCCGCGTTTCCTGAGTGGCGGCGCACCCCCGCTCCGCAGCGTGGTGCCATTCTGAAAGAGTCAGGCGACCTGCTCGTTGAGCGCAAGGAAGAGATCGCCCGCGCCATGACGCGCGAGATGGGCAAGCCGTTTTTTGAAACCAAAGGCGACGTCCAGGAAGCGATCGATACGGCTTTTTACGCAGCCTCCGAAACGCGCCGTCTCTTCGGCCACACCGTACCCAGCGAACTTCCTGACAAGTTCAACATGAGCATTCGCCAACCTGTCGGAGTCTGTGGCATCATCACGGCTTGGAACTTCCCTGTAGCCGTCCCTTCCTGGAAGATATACCCAGCTCTGGCAGCCGGAAACACGATCGTGTTCAAGCCCAGCGAGTATGCCCCGCACAGCGGCGCCCTCTTCATCCAAACGCTTATCGACGCCGGTCTTCCCGAGGGCGTAATCAACGTTGTGCAGGGAGCTGGAGAAGCCGGCCAAGCCCTCGTCGAACATCCTGAGGTAGATGCCATCGGCTTCACCGGCTCCACGGAAACCGGCACAAGCATCGCCGAAACATGCGGCCGCCTCAACAAGCAGGTTGCGCTTGAGATGGGAGGCAAAAATCCTATGATTGTTATGAACGACGCTGACCTTGAGCTGGCCCTAGAGGGCGTCACGTGGGGCGCGTTTGGCACAACAGGCCAGCGGTGCACCGCCACCAGTCGGCTTATCGTCCAGGACGATGTTCACGACGAGTTCGTAGACATGATCGAGGAAGAGGCTCAGAAGCTCACGCTCGGCTACGGCAATGATGATGAGGTGGACATGGGTCCCCTCATCAACGAGCAGGCCTTTGAGGAAGTCAGCCGGTACGTTGAGATCGGACAGAATGAAGGAGCTACGCTTGCCTTCGGCGGACAGCAAGCTACGGGCGATAGACTGGACGACGGTTTTTTCTTCGAGCCTACGGTATTTACGGACGTAGCCCCTGATATGAGAATCGCCCAGGAAGAGATTTTTGGGCCCGTTTTATCCGTATTCCGCGTGGATACGTACGAGGAAGCCATCGATCTGGCCAACAACACCGACTACGGGCTTTCCTCTAGCATATACACGCAGGACGTACAGCAGTCTTTCCACGCCATGCGCGAACTCGAGGCCGGCATCACCTACATCAACGGTCCGACGATCGGGGCCGAGGCGCACATGCCCTTTGGCGGCGTCAAAGGCACCGGCAATGGTCATCGAGACGGCGGCTGGGCCGCCTTCGACGTGTGGACCGAACACAAAACCGTCTACGTCGACTACTCTGGCGAGCTCCAGAAAGCCCAGATGGACAGCGTAGATGAGTGACAGTTGAGGTTCCTATCCACATGCCGCAATATCATACACGTAAGGTGCTCTCTGTTCAAACGCAAAGAGCACCTTGTTTTTGCGTGCTGTGTTTTTAAACACGTGAGCCTGCATAACCGCTTAGCGCACCATTAGGCAACCCATGTCACGTGTATCATTCCGGGCATTGATTTGGATACTACTACAACCAGCCGAAGGTAATCGTTGAGGAATCCATAAGAGTGATCTTGGAGCCTTGGGTGAGGTTCCTGATCGAGCCGGATTAACGTTTAGGAGAATAGATTGATGCTCAGGTCACACCTTAGGTTACATAATCACCGGTCAAATCTACCCTTCTATATCCTCGGAACGGTATATAAAGACGCGGTAGCGAGCTTCATCCTGCGACTTATCCTCATCTTCCTTCACTTTTGCGGACTTAACCACAAAAGCATCCGTGCGCTTGTCATCCAGGTAGTTCCTTAGACCGGATACGCGATTGTACCCGTCAACGGTGTCCGTATAGACTTCTCCTCCTTTGAGCTCCTCAGCTTCGTCAAGAAAAGGTTTATACATAGACTCTCCTCCACCGCCACGTCCAGCTCGAAGGGATGAAAGTTTATCTTGCGCCTGGTCAATTGATATTGTCTCTCCCATTTTTATCTACTCTGGAATATTTTGATATGTCATTCGGACTCCATCCGTAATCACTCACCGACTATAATTGAGTTCCATTTACGTATATTTTCATCAATTTCAGAAGTCTGCTGATTGCCTTCGAGTAGGTACTGATGTAGATGATCTTCTCATGTTGCTTGGATAGATAGGTCAGGAGTCTATGAAGTTACGAGAAGGCACTACATACGCCAATCGCCTCTGTCCCTACCTGGAACAGAGGCGACTTTTTATCTCGAATGATCTTTCCTGGGGAAAAGTATTAGCTCAAGCTAACTAGGATTCCACATTGTTGCTTAAGGGCTATCAGGTGGACTCGGTATTTGGACAATGGCCTCAAACGTATCATTGACTTCCCCTGCCTCATTAGCCGCTTCTACGCTAACATTCGTTTCTCCATTGCTAACAGGGGTTACCGTTAGAATTTCATCTTCAATCGAGGTGATCACAACCGACTCATCAGCAGCTGAAGCGCTAAAGGTCAGCTCCTCCCCGGCAAACGTGTCGGCTAGATCGATATCTTCGGCTAACTCTTCAGCTTCATCGGATATCGACGCTTCGGGTTCAAATGTTAGATTTTCGAACGCTCCTACCAGCTGGGGCTCATCCAACTCAGCATCAGGATCGACCCCGTTATCATCGCATGCGCCCAGGAAGACAAGCAGTGCGCAAGCGACCGCGATAAAGGAAGGAAAACGAATAAGCGACCGATTAGGTGAGTCGAGACACCTGCAGTATTTACCAATCATGGGTGCTGGCACGATTTGTTGCTAGTAGAGGGAAACGTTACGAGCAGATAGATGCAATCTGATTGATGGGCTGATCTGACCAGAAGATACGAAATAACGAACTACGACGCCGATTGCCTGTGCCCAAGTCGGCGGTAGTCCTGCTGCTGATTGCATCCGACCGGATTGAAGACCATGACGTACTGCTCCATCAGGTCTTTGACCACGCGGACGCGCTGCTGCTGATCATCTGTGAAACGCACATGGATGTGGGTGGCGTCTTTCTCCTCAAGACAGCGCCTGGACTGAGGATGCGCCCACAGCGGATCGCGCAGCTTCCCCTCCCCGATGTAGAGCGGCATCCAGGTGTTTCGGGAGCTTGTGCGCGCAAATATAAATGTCCCTTCCTGTTCTCTCGGGAACTGCTTTTCTATATCGAAGACGTCAAAGGCGTACCGCTGATCACTAGCTCCGAACCAGCTGACTCTAAATAGCGGATCCATAGCGCCGCAACACCTCAGTTGTGAATCGCATACCTGCCATCGGCGATATTGACATTAATTGGCTCACAATAAGTGTGCCACGTGCCTGCTCTTCGATTCACGCCCGTGTTCGTGCAACGCCAGATTCGATGGCGGCCTCCTGTACGGCCTCGCTCACTCCTTCTACCACGCGCTCATCAAAAACGCTGGGGATGATGTAACCGGCTGTGAGATTTGCTGAGTCAATGCTATCAGCGATGGCACGGGCAGCTGCTAGCTTCATATCATCATTAATCTCCGTCGCCTGGCACTCAAGCGCCCCTTTGAATATGCCAGGAAAGCAGAGGACGTTGTTGATCTGATTCGGGTAATCGCTACGTCCGGTAGCCATAATTGCTACATGTGGATAGGCCTTCTCCGGGCGAATTTCGGGCTCCGGGTTGGCCATCGCAAACACGATTGGGTCATCTTTCATCCGCTTCAAATCTGCCACGTCAATGACATTCGGCGCGGAGAGTCCGATGAATACGTCCGCTCCCTGAATTACGTCAGATATGGACCCGGACTCGTGGTTCGGGTTGGTGGCGGCTGCATACCGTTTCTTCGCCGGCGACAGGTTGTCGCGATCCGGAGTCAGCGCGCCTTTTCGATCTACTCCGATGATGTTTTCCACGCCAAGCTGAAGGAGCATCTGCGTCACGGCCGTTCCGGCCGCTCCCGTGCCGACCAGCACAACTTTGAGTTCGGCTGGTTCCTTGTCGACGACTTTGAGAGCATTCAGCAGCGCGGCCGTCGTTACGACAGCAGTGCCGTGCTGATCGTCGTGAAACACCGGTATGTCGAGCTCTTCTTTGAGCCGACGCTCCACCTCGAAGCAGCGCGGTGCCGCAATATCCTCCAGATTGATGCCTCCGAATATCGGCGCTATGCGCTTCACGGTGTCAACGATCTCGTCGACGTCTGTGGATTCGATCGCAATAGGAAATCCATTGACACCAGCAAACTCTCCAAACAGCTGCGCTTTGCCCTCCATGACGGGAAGACCGGCCGACGGCCCGATGTCCCCCAATCCTAAGACGGCTGTGCCGTCCGTTACCACCGCTACCGTGTTTCCCTTCATGGTGAGGTTGAACACGTCCTCGGGCTCCTCATGGATGGCCTCGCACACGCGGGCAACACCTGGCGTGTACGCCATGGAAAGCTGATTTCGCGTGCGAATCGGAACCTTGCTCTTCACCTCAAGCTTGCCCCCCAGGTGCATGAGGAAGGTGCGGTCTGAGACGTTGACGACGTCGATATTGTCAAGCGCATCAAGCGCATCGACAATTTCCTGTGCGTGTTCAGCGTTACGCGTGTTTACGGTGACATCTCGCTCCAACTCATCCCCTCGCACTTCGACGATGTCAATCGCCCCGATATTGCCTCCGAGCTCTCCAATGACGGAGGTCGCTTTGGCCAACGTCCCAGGCTTATTTTGGAGCTCGAGCCGGACGGTGATTGAGTTGCTTACGGAACTTCGAATGTCAGACATCGGCGCCCGGGAAGAAGCTCCTTCGTTTGATGCTTCAGCGGCACTCATAAATTAGAATTGGTGTTGGTTGCATTAGGGATCAGCGAGCGTGTCAGAAGAAAAGATGCTGCGTCGAAGAATGCCAAACGCAATAGACCCATGTCACTCAGGCTTCACGTGCTGGTCAGTCAGACGCCCTTTCTCCGTTCACATAAAGAAGCGGGCGGCAATCGATCGGATTGCCGCCCGCTAGTTACCGTGTAGAGGATGTCGGACCGGAAGAATCTAGGCCGAATCGTCGAGCTCGTCCAGAGCCTCGCGAATCCGTTCCGCGTAGGTCGGACCGATCCCCTTGATGTTTTTGAGATCGTCTACCTCGCGGAGTTCGGCGATGGATGTAATTCCAGCCGACTCGAGGCGGCCGACCTGCGGGAAGTCTTCGGGGAAACCCTCTTCCTCGTCAAAGGTGGCAGGCTCTTCCGAATCTGCCTCGGCTGCGGTGTCTTCCTCCGCAGCGGCAGCTTCGTCCGCAGTATCATCGTCAGTTTCGGCCTCTGCAGGCTCCGCTTCGTCGACGTCCTCAACTTCAACGTCTTCAACGTCCGCCTCATCCACAACCTGCTGCTCAGCTTCAGCGCGCTCGGTGGCTTCCATCTCGCGTTTGAGATCGCCCAAGCCGCTGAGCTCGCCCAGCGTGGTCGGACCGGTGGCGGATTCTTCTTCCTCTTTGTACTGCTCGACTTCGCGCTGGCGCTCCTGTTTTTCTTTGCGGCGCTCGCGCTTCTCCTCTTCGCGCTCGGCGTGTTTTTCGGCGCGCTCTTTGGCCGTTTCGCTCAGAACGATGTCTTTGCGACTCTGATCGAATCGGATGACGCGCAGCTCCAGCTCGTCGCCCGGATGGTAGTGCTGCTGGAAGTTCTGCGGGCCCTGCTTGAGCTCGCTGCCGGGCACGAAGGCTTCGACTTCGAGCGGGAGCTCCACAACAAGTCCCTTGTCTTCGACGCGCACGATCTCGCCGGTCGTGTCGGTACCTTCGGAGTACGCCTCGGCGAACTGATCCCACGGGTTGGTTTTCACCTGCTTGTGTCCGAGGGAGATGCGGCGCCGATCTTCGTCGATGTCGAGAATGACGACGTCCATCTCCTGCCCTTCGTCGACCATGTCGCCGGGATGGCGCACCTTCTTGGTCCAGGACAGGTCGCTGATGTGAACGAGCCCGTCAATGCCTTCTTCAATTTCGACGAAGACGCCGAAGTTCGTGATGTTGCGGACCGTTCCGCGCAGCACCGTTCCCGGAGGGTACCGTTCGCTGATGCCCTCCCATGGATCGGGCTCGAGCTGTTTCATACCGAGGGAGATCTTGCGATCCTCTTCGTCGATGTTGAGGATCTTGACCTCCACGCGCTGGCCGAGCGATACCATCTGGCTCGGGTGCTTCACGTGGCGCGTCCAGCTCATCTCGCTGATATGGACGAGCCCCTCGATGCCTTTCTCGAGCTCCACGAAGGCGCCGTAGTTGGTGATGGAGACTACCTTGCCTTCGACGACGTCGTCTTCCTCGTACTTCTCGCTGATGTTCTCCCAGGGATGCTCCCGAAGCTGCTTGAGCCCCAGCGAGATGCGCTGACGCTCCTCCTCGTAATCGAGGACTACAACTTCGAGCTCCTGGTCGAGCTCCACGACTTCGCTGGGATGCGAGACGCGCCCCCAGGAAAGATCCGTGATGTGGAGCAGCCCGTCGACGCCACCGAGATCGATGAAGGCGCCGAAGTCGACAATATTCTTGACGCGTCCCTCGAGGACCTGCCCGACCTCCATCTGGTCGAGGATCTCTTTGCGCTGCTCCTCGAGCTCGTCCTCGATGAGGGCGCGGTGAGAGACGACAATGTTCTCGTTGGACGGGTTGAGCTTGACGATCTTGAACTCCATGCGCTTCTCGAGATACGACTCGAAGTCGCGCACGGGGCGCACGTCGATCTGCGAACCCGGGAGGAACGCCTCGAGGCCGTCGAAGAGTTCGACGATCATTCCACCCTTAATGCGGCGGATAATCTTACCTTCAATGACCTCTTCGTTGTCGTAGGCCTCCTCGACGCGCTGCCAGCGGCGGACCTGGTCGGCCTTCTCTTTCGAGAGGACCAGCTGCCCGTCGCGGTCTTCTTTGTAGTCGAGGTAGACTTCAACCGTGTCGCCTCGTTTTAGACCTTCGCCAAACTCATCGCGGTCGACGATGCCGTCGCTCTTGTATCCGATGTCGATGAGGACATCATCTTCTGTGACCTTCAGGACACGGCCTTGGATGATGTCCTGCTCGCGGATATCGGCGCTCGTCTCGTCAACGAGCTTGCGAAACTGATTGTAGGCGGGATCGGCTTCCCGCTCCTCATCGGTATCTTCGAGATCGTCAATCGAAACGGTTTTCCCTACAACATCCCCGGTAAAGCCCGGATGCTCTTCGGTGCGTTGCAGCTCGTCGAGCGAGACGGACGTTGCCGGCTCATCATAGGTGACGAGATCGACCTCCGTTTCATCCGACGTCGGAATGTCGATATCCTCAGAGGCCGCCTCGACGGCTTCCTCGAGAATACGGTTCACGACGGCCGGCTCTTCGTCGGTCGCCTCGTCCGGAGAGGGCTCGGTGTCCTCAGCAGTCGGATCCGGGTCGGATCCGTCGGACGTGTCGTCCTCATCAGCTACCTCAGCCACCTGCTGAGCAGCGCCGTCTCCTTCCGGGGAGGTCGCTGTTGCAGTTTCCTCAGCGGATTCCTCCGCTGCAGGGGCTTCTTGAGAGGCTGTGTCTGATGGATTCTCCGTTTCCGTAGCCTCGGGAGTAGATTGGGATGATTCTTGTTCGGTGGTTTTCGTGTCTTCTGCCATATATTAGAGTATTCAGTTCGTCAGAACGGCCGGCGCAGCAGGAGCTGGCTGGGCGCTCCGATTGATCTGGTTTCGTTCAGCGGACGCTCCTCGCAATCGCCCCACTCAACGAGAGTTTAGCGTGAAGGGTTCAACGATGATGTTCAACGCTGCCTCGGCGAGGATGCGCTACGTCGCGCGGGCGAGACAGACAGTTCGTTTTCGGAAAACACTTAAATACAAGTCTCGGACTGACGTTCCCCCAATTCACTGGCGTTGCACCCGCTCTGTGACAAACTCCACCTGCTCTTCAATCGAACGGTCTGTCGTATCGAGCTCAACCGCATCGTCGGCGCGGCGGAGCGGTGCTAAGTCGCGCTCTTGATCGCGCCGGTCGCGGTTAAGGATCTCCTCATGAACCTCGTCCAACGAGATATTCACGTCCTGCTCAGCATACTCCTGCTGACGACGGCGCGCTCGCTCCCGAGCGTCGGCCACCATGTATATCTTGAGATCGGCGTTTGGAAACACGACCGTCCCGGTGTCCCGCCCGTCAAGCACGACCCCTCCCTTGTCGGCTTCATGATCACGCGCGATGCGACGCTGCTCTTCCACCAGCTTTTCGCGAACAGCACGCAGCTGGCTTACCTGGCTGGCGAGACGGCTAATCTGTTGGTCTCGAATCGGGTCTGTCACGTCCGTCCCGTTGAGCCAGACTCGCATGCCTCCCTCCTCATCGTACGTGATGTCTATCTGCAATCCCTCCAGCACCTTCTGGGCGTCCTCGTTCGTACATTGCGCATCCGACTGCGCAAAGGCGAGAGCTACCGCCCGGTACATGGCGCCGGTATCTAAGTAGAGGAATCCTAGCCGGCGAGCGACGGCGCGGGCCGTCGTGCTTTTGCCGGATCCAGAAGGGCCGTCGATAGTGATGATCACGCGGAAAGGGAAATTATTGACTCGCTGACTCGGCAGTCTGACCAACGTCTTGTCTGACAATCGTAATAGGCTCCGGATAGCGAATCGGTCCGAGGCGCGTTTCAATCGTTGGTGAAGCCTCTAGCGCAATCGTCTTTGCATCGCCGCCCCGTCCGGCTGCGGACAGACTCATGTCAATCAGGTCGCGGAGGTTTTCGCCGAAAAACTGCAGCAGGTCGAGTTCAACCGGCACACGTACGGTCTCCGACGCGCCGGACGGGATGGTCGTCACGTCCGAAAAGCTTCCAGAGATGGTCTCCCGATCCTCCAGCAGGAGCGTCCAGTCCATTTCCATCAGCCGCGCCTGGGGATTCTGTTCTGGGTTGCTGGCCTGCACGTGGATGGTTCCCTGGAAGGACAACTCTCCCCGCGCAATGCCTCGGCTCAACTCGAGCACCTCCCGCGCATTCAGATCCTCGTACGACTGCTTCTGATCCAACTGGATGCCCGCCAGCCGCACATCTGAGACTCGGTCAATCTGAAAATCAACATTCCGAAGATTGGTTACCTCTCGCAAGAGCTGGCATCCAGCCATCGTCGTCCCCAACAGTACGACAAGGCACAGACCGGCTATCGCAGTATAGAATCGAGACATGCACAGTGAATGTTTGTATAGAAGAACGCACGGAAGCAGACAGTGACGATTTCATCAACGACAGCACCACCTCCAGGGTCCCTCCTTTTATGCGCAAACTAAACTTCTCCGAGATTGATCGCCCCTCTCCCGAGGAGGTTGTAGAACTTCCTAAGCACCCAGTAAGCAGCGTGCTTCACAATATCCGGTCCATCTACAATGTAGGCTCGATGTTTCGAACGTCGGAGGCCGGGCGCATCGAGCACCTGTACCTCACAGGATATACCGGCACCCCCGAGCACGAGGACCTGCACAAAACGGCGCTCGGCACGCAGGATGTCGTCCCCTGGTCGAAGCACGAGGACGTTTTCGATGTCTTCAATGAGCTCCGCTCCGAGGGGTATACGCTGGCTGCCTTGGAGATCACCAACTCTCCAACCTATCCGTCCGACGTCTCTCTCGAACATTTTCCGCTGTGCATGGTGGTAGGAAACGAAGTTAAAGGTGTGGATGATGACATCATTGATGCCGTTGATCTGGCTCTTGAGATTCCCCAGTTTGGCGCCAAACATTCACTGAACGTAGGCGTGGCCTACGGCATTGCGCTGCTCGACCTCGTGCGACGATACCGATCGCTGCACGGCCCGCCTGAAGAGGCCCCTTGATGCCTACATAGGACGTGCGTAAAGAACATGCCGCCCTTCGTGCCCAACTCCATCAATTAATTGATACTTGAGATGTCCGACCCCGAGCCGCTATTTGATGAATTTCCCTCCACGCCAACCGCCGCCTGGGAAGAGAAGATCAGCGAAGACCTCAGCGGGCGTGACCTGGAGGAAGTCCTCAACTGGGAGAGCATCGAAGGCATTACGCTGCGGGCCATCTACCGCTCCGAGGATCTCGAGTCGCTGGACCACCCAACGGACGGCCCGCTAACGGCAAAAGGCGACGGTCAGACCGCGCAGGCGTGGCGCATTCGACAAGATATATACACTCCGGAACTGGGTGCAGCTCAATCTCACATCGAGAAGGCTCTCAGCAGCGGCGTGACCGACCTCGGACTTGCCGCCTCGGTCCACAACAGCACGCTCCACGGTCTCCCCCTCCAAACCTCCGGAGACTTGCGGTCGCTCCTCCAAGACGTTGATATAAGTGAGACTCCCCTTCATCTGAAGGGCGGCCGTGCCGCGCCGATCCTGCTGGGCATGCTCTACGACGCGGCTGAAGCGCTCGGCACGTCGCCAGATGCCCTGTCAGGATCGACCGATTTCGACCCGGTGGCGGCTCTTCTTGAGAACCAGGGCTTTCCTCCTGAATCCAGTTTCGCGCTCGGCGCCTCCCTCCTTAGGTCAGAGGCGATTCCTTCCACTTTTACGCCGCTGGCCGTTGATCTTCGGCCGTATCACGACGCCGGTGGGTCGGCCGCTCAGACGCTTGCCGCGGGACTGGCCGCGCTCAGCGAGCAGCTAGCTCATTACGCGAATCGAGGTATCTCAGTTGATGATGCGGTCGACAAATTGCATGCGATTGTCCCTGTGGGAACGAGCTATTTCCTGGAGATTGCGAAGCTGCGAGCGCTCCGCACGCTCCTGCCCCAGGTGATCGGCGCCTATGACGAACATGCGTCGGCCGACCTCCCGCTGCACGCCGTCACGTCGCGGCGAATGATGACAGTATATGATCCGCATATGAACATGCTGCGCACCTCGACGGCCGCGATGGCCGCGACGCTCGCCGGGTGCGACATGCTCACCGTCCGCCCTCACACGGCGGCCTTCGCCGCGCCCAACGACTTCGCCTACCGGATCGCGCGCAACACGCAGCTCATCCTGCAGGAGGAGTCCAAGCTCGACCTGGTCGCCGATCCGGCAGCAGGTGCATACTACATCGAACAGGCCACCGATCGGCTTGCGCGTGAGGCGTGGTCGCTTTTTCAGGACATTGAGGCTAACGGCGGAATTATCTCCTCTCTGCGCGACGGCACATTGCACGATGCCATCGCCGAAACGCGCACGGAGCGTCGGCGGGCGGTCGCGACGCGCGACCACGTGATCGTCGGCACGAACCACTACCCACAGCTCGACGAGACGCGCCTGGAGGACGTACAGACCCGCCCGACGGGCACAGATCTCACCAGCGCCAATTCGCCTGAACTCGAGAACGTCTCGTTCGCCGCCATCCGAAAAGCGCTTGACGAGGGAGCCACGCTCGGAGACGTGCTCCACGCTCTCTCGGATCCTACCTCCGAGATTGACCCGCTGCCGAATTTGCGGCTGAGTGAGCCGTTCGAACGGGTGCGCCTCCGCACGGAGCAGCACGCCCAGGCAAACGGCAGCGCGCCCTCGGTCGTGCTCCTTCCTATGGGCAACCCTTCGATGCGGAGTGCTCGCGCTAACTTCACGCGCAATCTGTTGGGGTGCGCGGGCTTTACGATCCACAAGCACCTCCGCTTCGACGCGGTCAGTGAAGCAGTTAAAGCAACACTCGAGGTCGATGCCGATATTGCTGTGCTCTGCAGCTCGGATGAGGAATATTTTGAGCTCGCCCCGGACTTTTGTGAGACGCTGCGCAGCACCGACGCTCACCCACTCGTGGTCGTGGCCGGTCACCCCCACGGATCTGACGCTCTCCGCGAGGCCGGCGTCGATGCCTTCATCCATAAGGAAGCCTCCGCGCTTGAAACGCTCGAGTGGTTCCAGAGCAAACTGGATCTTGCATAGATCCGTATAGGCTTCCATCAACCTGTCCACGGTCCTTCCCTCCAACCATCCACACTTCCGGTCCCATGCGACCCGATTTTTCCAAGATCGATTACGAGCCGCCTGAGCGGGCAACTGCCGACGACGCCGACGAAGCCTGGACCACGCCAGAGCAGGTCCCTGTCCAGTCGGCGTACGACGCGCGGGATGTAGAGGATCTAGAGCATCCCGACTTTGCAGCGGGCGTCCCCCCTTACCTGCGCGGTCCCTATAGCACCATGTATGTTTACCGGCCGTGGACCATTCGCCAGTATGCCGGCTTCTCGACGGCCGAGGAGTCGAACGCCTTCTACCGTCAGGCCCTCGCCGAGGGGCAGAAAGGGCTTTCCGTCGCATTCGATCTTGCCACCCACCGCGGGTACGACTCCGACCACGAGCGGGTTGAGGGCGACGTGGGCAAGGCGGGCGTGGCCATCGACACGGTCGAAGATATGAAGCGGCTCTTCGACGGCATCCCGCTCGATGAGATGTCGGTGTCGATGACGATGAACGGCGCTGTGCTCCCCGTCATGGCTTTCTACATCGTGGCCGGCGAGGAGCAGGGCGCATCGCTCGAGGACCTGGCGGGCACCATCCAGAACGACATCCTGAAGGAGTTTATGGTGCGCAACACGTACATCTATCCGCCGCAGCCGTCGATGCGCATCGTGGGCGATATTTTCGCGTATTGCTCGGAGCACATGCCTCGCTTCAATGCGATCTCCGTGAGCGGCTACCACATGCAGGAGGCCGGCGCTACGGCCGACCTGGAACTCGCCTACACGCTCGCCAACGGTCTAGAGTACCTGCGAGCAGGATTGGACGCCGGACTCAACGTCGATGACTTTGCGCCCCGCGTGTCGTTCTTCTGGGGAATCGGCATGAACCCCTTCATGGAGATTGCCAAGATGCGCGCTGCCCGGATGCTCTGGGCAAAAATTGTCAAGCAGTTCAACCCGGAGAACCCGAAGTCGATGGCGCTGCGCACGCACTGCCAGACCTCGGGATACAGTCTCGCAGAGCAGGATCCCTTCAACAATGTGATCCGCACGAACATCGAGGCGCTGGCCGCCGCATTTGGCGGTACGCAGTCGCTGCACACCAACGCGCTCGACGAGGCCATCGCCTTGCCGAGCGAGTTTGCCGCCCGCATCGCACGCAACACGCAGAACTACCTGCAGGAGGAGACCGACATTACGAAGGCGGTAGACCCGTGGGCCGGTTCGTATTATCTCGAAACGCTGACCGACCAGATTGCCCGCCGCGCCTGGTCGCTCATCCAAGAGGTCGAAGATGAAGGCGGCATGACCAAGGCGATCGAAAAAGGACTCCCTAAACTCCGCATCGAAGAAGTGGCCGCTCGCAAGCAGGCCCGCCTCGATACCGGCGATGAGGTTCGCGTCGGCGTCAATCGGTATCGCCTCGACGAAGAGGAGCCGATTCCTACCCTCGAGATCGACAACGAAGAGGTTCGACGCAAACAGGTTCAGCGGCTTCGCCGCATTCGCGACGAGCGCGACGACACCGCCGTTGAGGAATCGCTGAGCGCCCTGCGCAGCGTCGCCGAGACGGGCGATGGCAATCTCCTGGCCTGCGCGGTGGAGGCGGCCCGGCACCGCGCGACGCTCGGTGAAATATCCGCCGCTCTCGAAGACGTCTTCGGCCGGTACCAGGCTACCACGCGGACTATATCGGGCGTTTATGCGACCGAGGCTGAGGAGGACGAGCGGTTCCACCAGGCGCGCCAGCAGGCCGACCGGTTTGCCGAGCTGGCCGGTCGGCGGCCGCGCATCATGATCGCCAAGATGGGCCAGGATGGCCACGACCGAGGAGCGAAGGTGATTGCCACCTCCTTTGCCGACCTCGGCTTTGACGTCGACATCGGCCCGCTCTTTCAAACGCCGCGCGAGGCGGCCCGCCAAGCCGTCGAAAACGACGTGCATATCCTCGGCATCTCTAGCCTGGCCGGCGGCCACAAGACGCTCGTGCCGAAGGTCATCGAGACCTTGCGCGAGTACGGACGCGACGACATTCTCGTCATCGTGGGCGGCGTCATCCCGCAGCAAGACTATGAGGCGCTCTACGACCACGGCGTGGCAGCCATCTTTGGCCCCGGCACGGTGATTCCAGAAGCGGCGGGGCAAATTCTTGACGTGCTCATTGATCAGCACCGCGAAGAGGCGGCAATGCCTGGTTGATGGTTCGGGGTGACTGGGAAACGATGATTACGATGCGTCGAAGAGTCGATGAGTCGAAGACGCTAAAAAAATCGGGAATCCCCTCTCGCCTCTTCGTTTCTCCGTCTCCCCGCTTCCCCGTCTCTTTGTTCCTCCATCCCTTCTGCAGAAAACTAGAAAGGCTACGCGTCGCATGCCCTCTGATTCCTCTCCGGATAATAACGCCGACTCCAACCTCAACCCTAACCTCAACCAATACACGAGGTCGTCCCAGAAGCTGTCGGCAGAGGATTACGTGCAGGGAATTCGCGACGGCGATCGCATCGTGCTGAGCCGCGCTATCACGCTGGTCGAGAGCACCCGTCCAGACGATCACGAACGCGCTCAGTCGATTGTCAATCAGTGCTTGCCCCACGCCGGAGATTCGATTCGCGTTGCCGTGACGGGCGTGCCCGGTGTGGGGAAAAGTACGTTTATCGAGACGCTCGGCACGGAGCTCGTAGACGCAGGGCGCCGGCTGGCCGTACTCACCGTTGACCCGAGCAGTGAGCGGACGAAAGGCAGCATCCTGGGCGATAAGACGCGCATGGGGGAGCTGGCGAGTCGCGACGACGTCTTCATCCGCCCATCCCCAACCGGCGGGTCGCTGGGGGGCGTAGCTCGCTCGACGCGCGAGACGATCCTGCTCTGCGAAGCGGCTGGGTACGATACCATTCTGGTCGAAACTGTGGGCGTCGGACAGTCGGAGGTAACGGTGCACTCGATGGTCGACTTTTTCCTGCTGCTTGCCCTCGCCGGAGCGGGCGACGAATTGCAGGGCATCAAGCGGGGCATTGTCGAGATGGCCGATGCCATCGCGATCAACAAGGCCGATGGAGATAATCGGCAGGCCGCAGAGCGTGCGCGACAGGAGTACGAGCAGGCTCTTCATCTCTTTCCCGAGCCCGAATCCGGCTGGTCCCCTCCTGTAATGACCTGCTCGGGCTTGACGGGCGATGGGGTGCAAGAGGTTTGGGAAACGGTTGAGGACTACCGCGCCCACGCCGAGTCAACCGGCTTCTTCGAACAGAAACGGCGGCGGCAGGCGCGCCACTGGATGATCCAGACCATCGAGCAGCGCCTGCGCGACGATTTCTTCAGCGACCCGCATGTGCAGGCTGCCCGCGAGACGATTGAGTCGCAGGTCCTTGACGGCACGCTCAGCTCCTTTGCCGCGGCTGAGGAGCTCCTCTCCATCTACCGCGAATCCGAAGGGTGATGTGGGAAATCATGTGTAGGGGTGGAAGTATGGAGGGGTGTAGGCCCGGAGGCGTTGCCGGGGATCTTTCTGCCCTGGAATCGTTGCAATAGCATACTATTGGTCGCATTATCGTGGTTCTCTCCCATCTGCTAGTCCCCCGACGAACGTGAGCGCTGATTCTGATACAATGACCTCGCCCGAAACTTCGCCTGAAGACACGGACACGCGGTCTAATTTCATCTACGATATCATTGATGAAGACCTGGAAGATGGAACCTATGGCGACCGGGTGTGGACGCGTTTCCCCCCGGAGCCGAACGGCTACCTGCACATCGGCCATGCCAAATCGATCGTGCTCAACTTTGGCATCAAGCATGACTATGCCGACGTAGCCGACACGCAGTGCCATCTCCGCTTCGACGACACAAACCCGGAGACGGAGAGCGAGGAGTACGCGGAATCCATCAAAGACGCCGTCCACTGGCTCGGATACGACTGGGAGGAGCACGAGTACTACGCGTCCGATTACTTTGAGCAGTTTTACCAGTACGCCGTCAAACTGATTAAAGACGGCAAGGCGTACGTCGACAGTCTGAGCGAAGAGGAGATTCGCGAGTATCGGGGCACGGTGAACGAGCCCGGGAAGCCCAGTCCCTATCGCGACCGGTCCGTAGAGGAGAATCTGGACCTTTTCGAGCGGATGCGAGCGGGTGAGTTTGAAGACGGCGAGCACGTCCTCCGGGCAAAGATCGATATGTCTTCTCCGCACATGATCCTGCGCGATCCGCCGCTCTTCCGCATCAAGCACGCCGACCACTACCGGCAGGGCGACGACTGGTGCATCTACCCGATGTATGACTTCGCCCATCCCCTGGAAGACGCGATCGAGGACATCACGCACTCCCTCTGCACCCTGGAGTTTGAGAACAACCGCAGGGTCTACGACTGGGTGCTCGAAAATTGCCTCGACCCCGACGAGGTCTCGAGTCGTCCTCACCAGTACGAGTTTGCGCGGCTCAATCTCGGCTATACGGTGATGAGCAAGCGCAAGCTGCGCCAGCTCGTCGAGGACGGCACCGTAGAAGGCTGGGACGACCCCCGCCTGCCAACCATCATGGGCCTCCGCCGGCGCGGCGTAACACCCTCGGCCGTCCGCTCGTTCTGCCGCGAGATCGGCGTGACGCGCAAGCAGAGCCGCGTGGAAATCAGCCGGTTTGAGCACGCCATCCGGGACGACCTGAACGAGAAGGCGCCGCGCGTGATGGCCGTTCTCCGCCCTCTCAAAGTGACCATCACGAACTACCCGGAGGACCAAACCGAGTGGCTGGAGGCCGACTACTGGCCGCGCGACATCGACAAGCACGAGACGCGCGACGTGCCGTTCTCGCGAACGCTCTTCATCGAGCGCAGCGATTTTCAGGAGGATCCGGACGAAGACTTCATCCGCCTGGCTCCCGGCCGCGAGGTGCGCCTGCGCCACGGCTACTTTCTGACCTGCGAGGACGTGATCAAGGATGAGGACGGCACCGTCGTCGAACTGCGCTGCACGATCGACCCCGAGACGCGCGACAGCACGGCGCCCGATGGCCGCTCCCCAAGTGCAACCATTCACTGGGTATCAGCCAACCACGCTATCCCCTTCGAGGGGCGCCTGTACGAGCGCCTCTTCCGCATCCCGGCCCCCGACGAGCAGGATGAGGACTTCACCCATTACTTGAACCCTGATTCGCTCATCACGCTTGAGGGCGTGATTGAACCCAGCATCGTCGACGACCCGGCCGACACGCGCTACCAGTTCGAGCGGCAGGGCTACTTCTGGCAGGATCCAGAAGACTCCTCGCTCGACGAGCTGGTCTTTAACCAGATTGTCCCTCTCTACGACCAGTGGGCTAAGATCGAGCAGGAGCGCGAAAAGAAGGCGATGGAAAAACGCCGTCGCGAAAAGCAGAAGCGCAAGGAGCTGCAGCGCAAGCGTTCCATGGAGGCGCAGCGCGATCCCGTCGAGGAGCTGACCCGCTCCCAGCGCGTGCGCTTCGACCGGTACCAGGATGCGTTCAGCCTCGATCGGAGAGATGCAGCCCTCCTGGCAGGCGACGACAATCTAGCCGCCTTCTACGAAACCGTTCTCGACCATTACGAAGAACCTGAATCAGTCGCCAACTGGATCATTAACGAGCTGATGCGCGCTCTCAAAGATATGTCGCTGGGCGACCTGCCATTCGGTGCCGAAGAGTTTGCGCAGCTGGTACAACTGGTCGACAAGGAGGTCGTGTCGAGTCAGGGCGGCCAGCAGGTGTTGGAGACGATGGTCGAACAGGGCGGTGCTCCTGAAGAAATTGTCGATGAACTGGACCTCCGGCAGATCGACGACGCTTCCGAACTCGAGACCATCGTGGAGGACGTCATCGACTCAAACACGTCCGAGGTGGAGCGCTACCGCAGCGGCGAAAAACGGCTCCTGGGCTTCTTCATGGGAGAAGTCATGCGCGCCACGGACGGCACAGCCAATCCTGACCTCGCGCGCAAGCTGTTGCAGGAAGGGTTGGAAACGTGAGAAAAAACAAAAAACGAGGAGACGATGAGACGAAGAAAGGACCCTCTTCGTCTCCCCGCCTCTTCGCCTCCCCGCCTCGGAACTCTAACCGAGTTCCTCAGCGGCCTGGCGCGTGCGGCGGAGGCAACGCTCTTTGCCGAGCACGCCCATCATGCCGAAGAGGCTGGGCCCATACGACCGGCCGCTGACGGCAAGGCGCGTGGGATGGATGATCGCACCGGCTCCGACGTCTTCCTCGTCGGCCAGGTCTCGGAGCACGTCATTCACGGAGTCGGACGTAAAGTTGTCGACCTCTTCGAGACGGTCAGCATACTTGAGCAGGAGATCGGCAGAATCCTCCGTCCAACGCTCCTCGACCGCTTCCTCTTCGTATTCGTCGGGGTCCTCGAAGAAGTAGCGATGCTCCGTCACGATGTCTTTCGCGAGGGTGATGCGATCCTGGAGCAGCTCGGCGATATCGTTCAGATAATCGGGATCAACGTCATATCCCTCAGCTTCCACGAAGGGCTGGGCACGCTCAGCGAGCTCGGCAGGAGATAGCTCTCGGAGATGCTGCTGGTTGAACCACTGCAGCTTATCGATATCGAACTGCACACCGCTTGAGCCGACCCGCTCCAGCGAGAATTCGTCTATGAGCTCTTCAACCGTGAAGAGCTCTTCGTCTGTGCCGGGATGCCAGCCGAGCAGAGCTAGAAAGTTGAGAAGTCCCTCCGGCTCATATCCAGCCTCGCGATACTCACGGACGAAGACCGGAATGCCGAGCCGATCCGCGTCGCGTTTCGAGAGCTTACCGCCCTCGGGACTCATGATGAGCGGTAGATGGGCCATCTGAGGCGGCGTCCAGCCGAGGTAGCGGTAGAGCAGCATGTGCTTCGGCGTTGACGATACCCATTCTTCCCCGCGAATCACGTGCGTGATGCCCATCTGATGGTCGTCGACGATATTGGCCATGTGGTAGGTGGGCATGCCGTCAGACTTGATGAGCACCTGATCGTCCAGGCCTGACGTTTCGAAGGAGACGTGGCCGCGCACGATGTCCTCGAACGTGACCATTTCATTGCGCGGCACCTTGAGGCGGATCACGTAGTCGGCTCCGTCGGCTAGAAGCTCCTCTACCTTCTCGTCGGGCAACGTGAGGGAGTTGCGCATCTGAGTGCGCGTGCGGGCATCGTACTTAGGCGATGGATTTTCTTCGGTCTTGAGCTCTTCACGCATCGCCTCGATTTCCTCTTCCGTATCGAAGGCGTAATAAGCGAATCCGTCTTCCACGAGCTGCTGCGCGTACTTCTGGTAGCGCTCCTTGCGCTGCGATTGATAGTAGGGTCCCTTCGGCCCGCCTGCCTCAGGCCCTTCATCCGGCGCGAGATCGACCCAGTCCAGCGCATCCAAGATGTCTTCTTCGGCCTCTTCGACGTAGCGGGACTGATCGGTATCTTCAATGCGCAAGATGAACGTGCCGTCGTGCTTACGCGCAAACAGATAGTTGTAAAGGGCCGTCCGTAGCCCACCGATGTGAAGCAGACCGGTGGGGCTGGGGGCAAAGCGGACGCGCACGTCGGAAGAGTTTTCAGTTGCGGCCATAGATGACTTTTATTGGATGTTTGTGGGTGATTGCATTTTCACTGCGAGAACGCGGGCAAGGCTACGCTGCTTGATCACAGCACATTCGTGAAAGTCCTGGATGGGTTGAGAAACCTGCCGCAGCCAGGATGGAAATGAGCGCCCAGCGACAGGGCGATGTGATGTAAGCCTCGTCCGCTAACGGGTTCCGGATGCTCCCTCGGCTCGCGTGCCGTGCTTTGATTTTCAACAGAAGCTTGGATGAGGGCTGGATTCCAGTTCTATCTCGCACACAATAAGGCGCCATCAAATTCGTTCAAATCAAGAGAATTCGGTCCGGACCAGCTGATCGAAGTGACGCCGCAGTCTACGAGGAAACAGAGCCCATCAAGATGAAGTTGAACAGCTTGATACGCAAAATGCACAGTGTCGCGCTTCACGCACCACCGAACAGGCCTCAGCGTTCTTCCTCTAGCAGCAATCGCAGACGTTGTATGCAGCTCGCTCCGTTGCTCAAGACTTCTATTCTGTACTACTTGACGGGGCTCCTTGCTGCTTCTCTGGCCCTTTTTCCCGCCAGCACGCATGCCCAGGTTTCGCCTGCTACCCAAAGTGGCGATGTAGTAGACCGAATTGCTGCCGTCGTGGGTGATCAAGTGGTCCTGCAATCTGAAGTTGAGCAGTTTGCCATGCAAATGGCCCAGCAGCAGGACCAGCAGCTTCAGGGGGAAGATCTTTGGGAAGAGGCGCTGAATCAGCTGGTCGACCGTCATGTGCTCGCCGAGCATGCGCGGGAAGATACGCTCATCGAGATCGGCGAAGCTGAGGTCGAGCAGCAGGTAGAGCGTCAGATCAACCAGATGGTCGAGCAAGCCGGGAGCGAGGAGCAACTCGAGCAGATGTATGGGTTGAGCCTCATCGAGCTCCGCGAGGAGTTCCGCGAGGACGTGCGTGAGCAGATGCTGGCGCAGCGGATGCGCATGCAGGAAATGCAGGACGTCGATATTACGCCCACGGAGGTTCGGGAGTGGTTCGAGCAGATTCCAGAGCACGAACTACCCACCCTTCCCGAGACGGTGCGCCTCGCCCACATCGTGAGATACCCCGAAACGCCTGAGGAAGCGCGTGCTGAGGCGCGCGATCAACTCGAAGATCTGCGGCAGTCCATCGTGCACGGCGACGCTGAGTTTGAAGAGGTTGCCCGCGAACACTCAGACGACACCGGGACGGCACGCAATGGCGGACAGATTCGCAATGTAAATGTGAACGATCTCCAGCCGGAGTTTGCTGCCATCCTCTCGCAGTCGGAGCCCGGCGAAGTGTCTCAAGTCTTCTTCAATGAGCAGCAGAACGGCTTCCACATTGTTCGTCTCAACGAGCGTACCGGCGACCAAGTCGACTTCAACCACATACTGATCCGAATCGACGAGACACAGGCCGACGCGCAGGGCGCGATTGACCATCTGAGCGAGGTCCGTGACACGCTGATGAACTCCGAAGTCCCCTTTGCCCTCATGGCCCGACGGCATTCGGAAGAGGAAGAGTCGTCCATCAATGCAGGCCGCGTGGTTGATCCGCGCTCAGGCACCCGCGATCTGGTGTATCAGGCACTGGACCGGACCTGGCGCAGCACGCTTGACACGATGGAAGTCGGCGAGATCAGTGAGCCGACTGAGGTGCAGCTGCTCAATGGGGATCGCGCCTATCATATCGTCAAGAAGCAGCGCCACATCGAAGAGCACCGCGTAAACCTGGAGACGGACTACGATCAGATCCGCCAGTTCGCGCTGGAGGATAAGCGCAGTCGCGAGATGCGTGAATGGCTCGACCGCCTTCGCGAAGATATGTACGTCGACATTCGAATGAGCCCCGCCGAGCTGGCTGCAGCTCAGTAAAACTTCCCTTCCCGCACTTTCCCCATCTTCTTTCCACATGTCGGAGTCCTCTGTCTCTGCTGAATCCCCCGAGCTCCTCGACGAACTCAGCGACAGCTACGATGAGCTGCGCCAAGAAATTGGCAAGGTCATCGTCGGTCAGCACACCATCATCGAAATGGTGTGCGTGAGCCTGCTTGCCCGCGGCCACGTGCTGCTCATCGGCGTTCCCGGACTGGCCAAAACCCTTCTCGTTCAAACGCTCGCCGATGCTCTCGACCTTTCGTTCAGCCGGATTCAGTTCACGCCGGATCTGATGCCGAGCGATATTACCGGGACAGAGATCATTCAGGAAGACAAGGGCTCCGGTCGGCGCTCTTTCCGGTTTGCGAAAGGACCAGTGTTTGCAAACATCATCCTGGCCGATGAAATCAACCGAACGCCGCCGAAAACGCAGGCCGCTCTGCTCGAAGCCATGCAGGAGCAGCATGTAACAACGGCCGGCGAAACGCATGAGCTCGACTC
>OBKM01000007.1_pt1 | contig 71368 bp, 74 predicted proteins | sample 1519691 | NCBI WGS metagenome assembly OBKM01 (sample SAMEA37050418, study PRJEB22526) | metagenome | biome: saline pan; feature: lake; material: water | place: Egypt | collected 2015 | depth 0.5 m
GCCCTGGCCCGGCATGCTCCGGACGCTGTATAAAAACGACGAGCGGTTCATCTCGGAGTACTGGGAGGAATACTCCGACCCGGACGCCGACGAGTGGGTGTACTTCCCCGAGGACGGCGCGAAGATCGACGAGGACGGCTACATCACCGTCCTCGGCCGTGTCGACGACGTGATCAACGTCTCCGGCCACCGCCTCGGCACGATGGAGATCGAGTCGGCCGTCGTCGGCGTCGAGGGGGTCGCGGAAGCCGCCGCAGTCGGCGGCGACCACGAAATGAAAGGCGAGGCGGTGTACACGTACGTCATCCTCGAGGACGGCTACGAGGAGAGCGACGAGATGGCGGCCTCGATCGTCGAGGGCGTCGAGGACGCGATCGGCCCGATCGCCCGGCCCGAGCAGGTGATATTCACGCCTGAACTCCCGAAGACTCGGTCCGGGAAGATCATGCGGCGGCTGCTGGAGGACGTCGCGAACGGCGACGATCTCGGGAACACGAGCACGCTTCGGAACCCCGAGGTCGTCGAGGATATCCAGGCGAAACTATAACGATAAACTAATATAATCATGAGTACTTCAAACGATAGCATGGCGGAGAATGACACACAATCGCGACGTGACGTGCTGAAAACGGCCGGCGCAGCCGGCGCCGCGGGGCTTGCGGGCCTCGCCGGCTGTCTCGAGGGCGACGGCGACGGCGACGGCGGGGACTCGGAGTTTCCGGCGCTCGGCAACTACCCCATCGAGGGCGATACGGCGACGTTCGGGTTCAACGTCCCCCAGACCGGCCCGTACCAGGAGGAGGGGGCCGACGAGCTCCGCGCCTACGAGCTCGCGGTCGACCACCTCAACAACGGTGGCGGTTGGGTCGACTCGTGGGAGGACCTCTCCGGCGACGGCGTCAACGGTTTCGATATCGACTTCGTGACCGGCGACACGGCGACGGACGCCGACACCTCGCGTGAGTCCGCGGAACGGATGATCCAGCGTGACGACGTCATCATGTTCAGCGGCGGCTCCTCGAGCGCGACGGCGGTCGCCCAACAGAGCCTCGCACAGCGCGAGCGGGTAATGTTCATGTGCTGTCTCACCCACTCGAACGACACGACCGGCCAGGACTGTGTTCGGTACAGCTTCCGGGAGATGTTCAACGCGTACATGACGGGTCAAGCGCTGGCCCCGATCGTCGCCAACGACTACGGCAGCGAACTGGACTTCTATCAGCTGTACGCGGACTACACCTGGGGACAGACCCAGGAGGCCTCGATGCGGCAGTTCTTCGAGGCGGAAGGCTGGAACGAGATCGAGACGGTGCCGACGCCGCTCGGGAGCGACGACTACTCGACGTTCCTCAACGAGGCCGCGAACTCCGACGCGGACGTGCTCATCCTGAACCACTACGGGCTGGACCTCGCGAACTCGCTTTCGCAGGCCGTCGACGCCGGAATCGACGACGAGATGGAGATCGTCGTCCCGCTGTACAACGAACCGATGGCCGACGGTGCCGGCGACGCGATCGACGGCATCTACGGCACCGCTGACTGGTCGGCACAGCTCGACGACGAGTCCACGAACTCGTTCGTCGAGGAGTTCGAGGCCGAGTACGACCGGACCCCGAGCTACGCGGCGCGACTCGCCTACACGGCCACGATGCTGTACGCCGCGGCCGTCGAGCGCGCCGGGACCTTCTACCCGCCGGAGGTCATCCGCGAACTCGAGGACTACGAGTACGACAACGCCGGCCTCGGCGAGGAGATCATGCGCGAGTGCGACCACCAGGCGATGCGCGACATCCTCGTCGTGCAGGGCAACGATCTCGAGACCCAGGAATCGACCGGCGAGTTCTGGGAGGTCGTCGAGCAGTCCGCCTACCCCGAACAGGTCGGCTACGCCTGCGATGAAGGCCCCGCCGCGGAGTGCGAACTCGGCGAGTACGGTGACGAGTAACCCGGCTGTCGGCTTTCCGGCACACCGGTCCGCTATTATTTAAACAACAATACAACGATGAAAACAAACATACATGACACGGAGGTGGCCCAGTGAGCCTTCTCGGATCACTTTCCAGCTTTATCATCCAAACGCTCGCGGTGTCGTCGATCTACATCCTGGTCGCGATCGGGCTCTCGATCACGCTCGGGACGCTGAAGTTCGTCAACTTCGCCCACGCCGCGCTGTATCTCGCGGGCGTCTACCTCGGACTTCTGATCGCCTTCGAACTCCGGTTCTCGGGCGATATCGCACAGAGCCTCGGGATCGAGAGCTTCGGCCTCGATCTCGGGTTTCTGGCCGCGCTGTTGATCGTCCCGATCGTCGCCTTCGGGCTCGGGTTGCTCATGGAGCGGTATCTGGCGCGGCCGTTCTACGACCGCCCCGACACGGACCAGATCCTCGTGACGTTCGGCGTCCTGTTGATCGTCCAAGAGCTCATCCGCGCGGTCGTCGGCGGCCGTTCGATAAGCTTCAACCGCCCGGAGTGGGCCGCGGGGGCGATCAGCCTCGGCCCGCTCGGCACCGCGGCGCGCTGGCGACTCGCCATCATCGGGATTACGGCGATACTCGTCCTCGCGGTGTACCTGTACATCGAGTACACCGATGTCGGGCTCGCGGTACGGGCCGGCACGGAGGACACCGAGATGGTCAATTTGCTTGGGATCCGCGCCACCCGACCGTTTCTCCTCATCTTCGGGATCGGCTCCGGGCTCGCCGGGGCCGCCGGAGTGGTCGGCGGACCGGTGTTCAGCGTCGTGCCGGAGGTCGGCGTCGGCGTGTTGGTGCCCGCCTTCCTCGTCGTCGTCGTCGGCGGCGTCGGTAGTATCGTCGGTTCGGTGCTCGGCGGCCTCCTCATCGGGGGCGTCGAGGTCGGACTGCAGATGAACGCGCCTGTCTGGTCGTCGGTCGGGATCTACGTCCTCGCGGCGATCGTCCTGCTGTTACGGCCGGCCGGCCTGATGGGCGCCGTGGAGGTTGGAGAATGAGCGAACAAACCGAAACCGTAACGCCAGGCGAGACGACCGAATCGACCGATATCCTCGAGCGATGGGACCGCCTCCGGGAACGGGAATCGTTTTCGATCGGTGCGGCGATCGCGTTTGTCATCGTCTTCCCGATCGTCTTCACGAACCTGCCGGCGTACAACGGGTATATGGCACTCGTCGAGTTGATCTACATCTGGGCGATCTTTGCGATCGGGTTCGATCTCCTGCTCGGCTACACCGGGCTGTTGTCGTTCGGCCACGCGGCCTTCTGGGGATCGAGCGCGTACGCGGCCGGGCTGTTCAGCGCGAACTTCTACGGCGAGCCGCTGCTCATGGTGCTCGTCGCAACGGTCACGGCGGTGCTCCTCGCGCTGTTTATCGGGGTCCTATCGCTGCGGCGCGGCGGGATCTACTTCGCGATCCTCACACTCGCGTTCGGACAGATGATGTACTTCCTCGCGCTCGGGCCGCTGGAGCCGATCACCCGTGGCGAGGACGGCTTTACCGGCGTCGAGATCGAGCCCCTGCTCGGCGTGATCAGCCTCGGCGAGTCCTTCGCCGGCGTGCTCGGAACACTGATCCACGACATCGAGTACGTGTTCTACGCGACGTTCTTCGTGTTGGCCGTCGCGGTCGCCGTCCGGATCGTCCGCTCGCCGTACGGGGCGATCTTCCAGGCGATCCACGAGAACGAAGAGCGCGTCGAGTTCCTCGGGCTGAACGTCTGGCGGTACAAGCTCGTCGCGTTCACGCTTTCGGGGGCCTTCGCCGGCGTCGCCGGAGGGTTGCACACGGTCCACGCCTCCTACGTCGCCGTCGACAACCTCTTTTGGATCACGAGCGGTGACATCGTGATCATGACGATTCTCGGCGGCGTCGGGTCGATCTTCGGTCCCGTCGCCGGCGTCGCGGCGTTCCTGTACGTCGAGAACATCGTCTCGGGCGAGATCGCCTTCTGGCTGCTCGTCCTCGGCGTCCTGTTCGTGACGGTCGTGTGGCTGTTCCCCACCGGGATCTGGGGCATCGTCGGGAAGATCAGATCGACTATCAGGAACCGGATCGAGAAGGGTGATGCCTGATGTTGCTCGAAACACGGAACCTCACGAAGCGGTTCGGCGAACTCACGGCGGTTGACGAGGTCGACCTCCAGATCGAGGAGGGCGACGCGTTGAGCATCATCGGCCCCAACGGGGCCGGCAAATCGACGACGGTGAACCTCATCACGGGGCTTTTGAACCCAAGCGAGGGGAAGGTCCTGTACCGCGGTGACGACATCACCGGGGAGGAACCACACGAGATCGTCCAGGAGGGGCTGAGCAAGTCCTTCCAGACGGCTTCGATCTTTCCCGATCTGACGGTCAAGCGGAACGCGATCGTCGCCGCCCTCGGAGCCGAACACGGTTCGTTCAGCCTGAACTTCTTCAGGCGGCTCGTCGACTACGACGACGTACTCGAACGCACCGAGAACACGCTCAAGGACATGGGGCTGTACGAGCAACGCGATATCAAAGCCAAGTCGCTCCCCTACGGCGACAAGCGGCGCCTCGAAATGGCGCTGGCGCTCGCGAGCGACCCGGACCTGCTCTTTCTCGACGAGCCGACAGCCGGGATGTCGCCCGACGAGACCGACGACACGGTCGATCTTATCCAACGAATCAAGGAGGAACGCGGCGTGACGATCGTCCTCATCGAACACGACATGGAGATCATCTTCCGCGTCTCAGACCGGATCGCGGTGCTCAACCGCGGCGCGAAGATCGCCGACGGGACGCCCGATGAAATAAAGGGCGACCCGGACGTCCAGAAGGCGTATCTCGGAGGTGTCGACCTGTGAGCCTGCTCGAACTCGACGGTGTCAACTCCTACTACGGCGAGAGCCACATCCTCCGGGGCGTGACGATGGAGGTCGAGAAGGGACAGATAATCGCCCTGCTCGGCCGCAACGGGGCCGGGAAGACGACAACGCTGCGGAGCATTACCGGCACCCGCCCCCCGGAGGTGCGAAGCGGCACGATCCGGTTCGAGGGGACGGACATCACGAGCAAGCGGCCCGAGGACATCTCGGCGCTCGGACTCTCCTTGGTTCCCGAGGAGCGGCGGATGTTCTCGAACCTGACCGTCGCGGAGAACCTCCACGTGCCGGACATCTCCCGGAACCTGTTGAACCGGATCGGCCGGTCCGACGAAACCGGGAAAACCGGCATCGGCGACGAGGAGGTGTACGAGCAGTTCCCGCGCCTCGACGAGCGCCGCGAACAGAAGGCGGGAACGCTCAGCGGCGGCGAACAACAGATGCTCGCCATCGCCCGGACACTCAAACAGGACACCGAACTCCTCATGCTGGATGAGCCCTCCGAGGGGCTCGCCCCGCAGATCGTCCAGGACGTGCTGGACATCATCCAGCGGATCGCCGACCAGGGCAAAACCATCCTGCTCGTCGAGCAGAACGCCGCGGCGGCGATCAAACTCGCCGACTACTGCTACGTGCTCGATCAGGGTCGCGTCGTTTATGAGGGCACCTCCGAGGAGCTCGAGGCGAACGAGGAGGTCAGACAGGAGTACCTCGGCGTATGAACGACACAGCCCACGACGACCGCTCGCCCGAGGAGCGATTCGAGATCCTCGAGACGGAGGCGGTCGTCGAGACCGACGGCGAGGAGGTCTACCTCACGACGGAGTTCGAGTCGGCCCGCCGGGTGTATCACGACTCCTACATCGACCTCCCGGAGGCGGAGTATCTCGAATCGGTCGCGGACTACTTCGGCCTCGATCCCGACGAGGCCGCGGATCGGATCGACGAACTCGGCGTCACCCGCGAGCAGTTCATCGCGCTGTTGGCGCTCGATTCGTACGCGGAGGGTGGCTATCCGCTTACGGAGCGGGCGCACATGGCGATGATGATAACTGATCTGGCCCCCGAATCGCCCGTCCCCGACGCCGTGATCGAACTCGACGACGGCTCTTACGGAACGTTCCTCGGGGACCACGACCGCGCCGCGGTCACGGTCTGGAAGCTGTTCTGTTCGCCCTGCGACCGGATGAAAGACGAGATCGACGCGACGCTTGCGGCGTTCCCGGACGCTGTCGCGGTCGCCGGGATCGACGGCGAGAACGCGCCGTCGTTCCGTCGCGACTTCGAGGTCGAGGCCGCCCCCTCCGTCCTGCTGTTCGAGGACGGCGAGTGCGTCGAGACGCTCCGGGGGTATCAATCGCCGGAAGCGATCGAGACGGCCTGTGCGGACGCCTACGGCGACGACGCCTGACGCGTCACCCCTGCCTCTTATTTCACCGACCACTCGTCGGCCTCAAGCGGCTCGCCGTCGAGGAACACCTCGGTGCCGGCCGCCGCATCAGCGGTCGTACACATCCCGGCAAAGCGCCCTTCGAGCACGACAACCCGATCCTCCCGTTCTCGCCCGCTGTTCGTTGTATACGAGCCGAGGGTTGGCGGGGAAACCCCGCGACGACCACGGTAGCCCTCCCACGCTTTCCGTGTATACAATTAGCATGAACGTTCAAGTACGATGACCGCGCATACCCGGGGTGTATATGAAGCGTGAGATGCTCACCCTCGATTTCCTCGACCGTGCCGTCGACATCTACAGCGACGTGACCGGGATCGTCGCCCACGACGGAACCGAATACACATACGCGGACCTCGACGACCGTGTAAACCGGCTGGCGAACGCTCTCGCCGATCGCGGCGTCGAAAAGGGTGACAAGGTCGCGCTGCTGGCCCCGAACACCCACTATTTCATCGAAACGCTCTATGCGACGAACACGCTCGGCGCGGTGTTCGTCCCGATGAACTACCGGCTGACGCCGGGGGAACTCGAGTACATCCTGAACGACTCCGACGCCGACGTCGTCATTTCGGACTACGACTACGCCGAAAACGTCGAGCCGATCCGGGATTCGGTTTCCGCAGAGCAGTTCATCGGGTACGAGGCCGACCGGATCGAGGGCGAGTGGGAGGATTACGAGGCCGTCCTCGCGGGTGCGTCCGCCGATGCGCCGGAACGGCCCGACATCTCCGAGGACGACGACGCGAGCATCAACTACACGTCGGGGACGACCGGTGACCCGAAGGGCGTCGTCAGGACCCACCGGACGGAACACTGGCATGCGCTGGTGCTCAACCAGCACATGGAGATCCGCGACGACGACACGTATCTGTGGACGCTGCCGATGTTCCACTGCAACGGCTGGGGTCACACCTACGCCATCACCGGCACCGGCGGCACCCACGTCTGTCAGCGCACCTTCGACGCCGAGGGCGTCTTCGACCGCGTCCGCGAGTACGACGTCAGCTTCATGTGTGGCGCGCCGACGGTGCTGAACGCCCTCGTCCAGCACTTCGACAACAACGACGTCGGGACCACCGGCGACCGCGACGTTCGCCTCGCGACCGCCGGCAGCGCCCCCGCCACGGCGACGATCGAGAAGATAGAGGACGAGTTCGGCTGGCGCATCATCCACATCTACGGCCTCACCGAGACGGCTCCGACGATCGCGACAAGCAACTCGCCCCGTCGGCTGGCCGAGCGTGGCCGGGAACTCAAAATCAACCAGGGCAGCGAGGCGCTCTGTACCGACGTTCGTGTCGTCGACGAGGACGGCAACGACGTGGCGCGCGATGGGGCCTCGATCGGCGAGATCGTCGTCCGCGGCAACCAGGTGATGGACCGGTACCTCAACAAACCCGAGATCACGCGGGAGGCCTTCTCCGAACGGCTCGAGGGCTATTTCCACACCGGCGATCTAGCGACGATCGACGAGGACGGGATGGTGTCGATCCAGGACCGAAAGAAGGATATCATCATCTCCGGCGGCGAGAACATCTCCTCGATCGAGGTCGAGGACACCCTCTATGACCACGAGGGGATCCTGAAAGCCGCCGTGATCCCCGTCCCCTCCGAGAAGTGGGGCGAGACGCCGAAGGCGTTCATCGTCGAACAGCCGGGCGCCGACCTCACCGAGGAGGGGGTCATCGCCTTCGTGAAGGACAACCTCGCCGGGTACAAGGCCCCGACGCAGGTGGAGTTCGTCGAGGACTTCCCCGAAACGGCGACCGGAAAGGTTCAAAAGTACGAACTCCGTGAGCGGGAGTGGGACGACGAGGCGCGGATGGTCGGCCAGGAGTAGCGGTCAGTACTCGGTTCCCTTCCGGGCTCGCTGGCCGGCATCGATCGGGTGTTTCACTTTGCGGACGTTCGTCACGAGATCGGCCGCATCGAGGAGATACGCCGGCTCGCTGTGGCTCCCCGAGAGCACGAGTTCGAGGCCCTCGGGCTTCGAGTCGATCAACTCGACGACCGACGCCGGATCGACGAGCTCCCGATCGGCGGCGTAGAGCAGTTCGTCGAGAACGAGCATGTGGACGCCGTCGTCGGGGTCGGAGTCGAGGGCGAACGGTGAGTCGAGATCGGCCCCGTCAGCGGCCGCGACGAGCTCCTTCGCTCGCTCGAAGCCCGCCTCGGCCTCCGTCTCGTGGTCGCGCTCGTCGGTGCCGTCGTTCATCGCGTGCCAGCCGTAGTGGCCGAGGTTCTCGTAGGAAAGGCCGGGCATCGCGCCGATCGCGTTGTACTCGCCGCGGACGTCCTCGACGCTGTCGGCGCCGCCCTTCATGAACTGCAACACGTGAACTCGGTAGCCGTGGCCGGCGGCCCGGAAGGCCATTCCGAGCGTCGCGGTGGTCTTGCCCTTGCCGTCGCCCCACCACACCTGCGTGAGGCCGAACTCCTCCGGTGCGGCCGGCTCGATGTCGTGAGCTTTCGGTGTCCGTCCCCGCCCCGGAGTCTGTGGGTCGGTCATACCGTCGGTTGGTCGCCCCCGGATATCACACCTACGGACGCGGCGGCTCCCGGTCGACATCGAGAAACTCCGAAGCCCCACCCCGTTCGCCGAACGCGTACGTCGTCAGCGGTTCCTCGCTCGGCTGGCCCATCCCCGGCGCGTGCTGTGGCATCCCGGGGATCGCAACGCCGTGCGCCGAGCTGTCGGTTTCGAAAAGCGCTCCGATCGCTTCGAGCGGTACGTGTCCTTCGACGACGTAGTCGCCGAACTCGACGGTGTGACAGCTCCGCATCGACGACGGCACGCCGAGTTCGTCTTTCGTCGCCGCGAACGCCTCGAAGTCGGATTCGGTCTCGACCCGAACGTCGACCCCGTGCCCCTCGAGCTACCTGACGTACTCGTCACAGCAGCCACAGGACGGCTGGTGGTGTTGTGTGACGCGTTCGACCGGGACCGATCCGTCCCATTCCCACCCGACGCGTTCGTCGTCCGGCTCGCCCCTGTGTTGACCGTGTCGCCCGGTACAACCCGCAGCGCCGGCCAGGAGGGTCGTCGTCCCCGCGAGTACTCCCCGGCGAGTTCGGTTCATAGGCGCGTTCCTGAACGGTGGGAACAAAAACGCCACGGGGACTCCAACGTATCGGGACCGCCAGCCCCGGGCCTACTCCGCGAGCGCCGCCCCGAAGTCGTCGATCGGCACGACGGAGTAGTCGACGGAGAGGATGTCGCTCGTCGCCCGCACCTTCCCGACGAACGTCGAGATGTCCTCGAGAGTGCCTTCGAGGATGAAAAGCTCCATGCAGTAGTGGTCGCCGACGTGGTTGTGGACGTTCGAGACGACGAGGTGCTCGTGGTCGTGTCGGATCCCCATCATCCGCTCCTCGGCGCTCGAGGTCTCGTGATCGAAGACGACGGTGACGACGCCCATCAGGTCCCGTCCCTCCAGTTTCTTGTCCTCGAACTCGCCGAGCAGGTTCCGGGAGGCCTCGCGGACGACCTCGCTGCGGCCCGTATACCCGTGTTCGTCGGCGAACTCGTCGAGGCGGTCGAGGAGCGAATCCGGCATCGAAACGCTGACTACGGTCATATGTTAACTGAGCCGCTACAATATGTTAAGGATTACGTGTCCGATCGGACGACGAGCACCGGTCGCCCGAGCGTATATAAACGGGGCGGCGCTGATCGGCCGTATGTCCCGACCCCTTGACCCTGACGCGATCGACACGGTGTTTTTCGACTCCTACGGCACGCTGTTGGACACGGCCAGCGCCGCGCGCGTCCTCGACGGCGTGGTCGAAGACCCCGACGCGGTCGCCGAGCGATGGCGCGAGAACGCCCTGTTTTACTCGGTCGTCGCGAACGATCTCGACCAGTACGGGACGTACTTCGAGCTCCACCTCGACGGGCTCCGCGACGCGCTCGCGAGGGAGGGGGTAGAACTCCCCGAAGATCGGCTACGGGAACTGAACGCTGTCTATCACGATCTCGATCCGTTCGAGGACGTCGAGCGGGGGTTCGAACGGCTCGCCGCCGCCGGCTATCGCCCGTCGATCTGCTCGAACGGGAACCCGGCGATGCTCGACTCGCTCGTCGAGTCGGCGAATATCGGTGACAGCGTCGCTGCGCTCGTCAGTGCACACGACATCCGCACGTTCAAACCCTCGACGGAGCTGTACGAACACGCTGTCAGTCAGGTCGACGCGCCGCCGGAACGGATCGCCCACGTCACCGCCCACTGGATGGACGTCCAGGGCGCGATGAACGCGGGGATGTACGGTATCCACCTCGACCGGGCCGGGGAGTCGGCGTGGCCCTCCTTCGGCCCGCTCCCGACCCGTTCGGTCGACTCCCTCGACCGGCTGTGTGGGCTTCTCGACGCCTGATCACTCCCCCTCGGGGCGTTCGCTTCCCGGCCCGAGCTCCAGACGCTCCACGCGCTCCGGGAGCTCCCGCAGCGCCGACTCGGGCCACCCCCAGTGGGCGACGGCGAACTCGGTGTCCGGGTTCGCCTCCGTCAGTCGGCGGACACCCTTCGCGGCCGCCTCGTAGGCCGCCCGTCCGAGTCGTTCGGGTCGTTCGACGGTCAGCGGGTAGCTGTCCGAGAGCGCCGGCGGAACGGGACCGAACGGCGCCCGGAGCCGCCACGTCTCGTCGAACCGGCTGTTGTCGCCGCCCTCCGAGAGCAGCACTTCCCCGCCCTCGACCGGGAGCCGCCCGAGGCGGTCGTGGTGGCGGCCGATCTCGGGGCGCCGCGCCGAGTCCGCCGAGAGATGGAAGAACGTTCCCTTCGAGACAGGGTCGTGTCGCTCGATCGCCGCCGCGTCGTCGAGCAGTTCGCGGTAGCCGTCGACCATCGCCGGGTGGCTCCGGGCGCGGCGTTCGAGCAACTCGAAGAGGTTCCCTGCCCGGATCGCCTGTTTGACCGTCCGCAGCTCCCGGTAGCTGACGTGGAGGTTGTGCCGCGCGAGCAGCTCCTCGCGGCGCTCGTCGCCGGTCGACCGGAGCTCAGCCGGCGTGTGCGCCGCACAGACCGGACACGAGCAGGGGAAATACTCCAAGTCGTCGAGGTGGTCGGTCCCGGAGACGGTCAGGTAGCGGTCGTCGCGGGCGTACAGCGCGTAGGCCGCCGAGTCGAACAGGTCACAGCCGGCGGCGGCGGCCAGCGCGAACATCATCGGATGGCCCGCGCCGAACAGATGGACCGGTGCGTCGGCGCCGAGCCCCCGCTTCGCCGCCCGGACGATCTCGATCATTTCGGCGTACCGGTAGCCGTTCATGAGCGGGACGACCGCGCCGACGGGGAAGACGTCGAGATCAGTGCCGTAGGCGTGGGTCGCGGCCGACTCGCGGAGGTCGGGGTACGTCGACCCCTGGATCGGCGCGTTGAGCAACATCCCGTCGGTGTCGATCGACCCGGCGGCGTCGATCCGCCCTTGGGTCGTTTCGAGCTCGGCTTCGGCGCGCTCGCGGCTCGCGTCCGGCGGCGTCGGCACGTCGATCGGCGTTCCGACGTGGGAGCCAATGTCCCGTTGGAACGTGAGTATCTCCTCGTTCGTGACCGATATCTCCCCGTACTCCGAGAGCTGGAACGACCCCGAGTCGGTCACGATCGCCCCCGAAAAGTCGTACAGATCGGCCAGCCCCGCCGCGAGAGCGCGTTCGCGGAACTCCTCGCTTTTATAAAGAATGTAGCCGTTCGTGATGAGTATCCCCGTTCCGAACTCCGATTCGAGCGTCGAGGGCTCGACCGTCCGGAGGTGTGGGTTGATGACCGGCAACAGCGCCGGCGTCTCGACGGTGACGCCCGCACGCGGGACGGTCAACTCGCCGATACGCCCCGCGCCGTCGGCGTCCCTGATCTCGAAGCACTCGCGCATTGACGGACGGACGGCAGCCGGTGCAATAAGCCGATTGGAACCCGGCCGCGGGGCGGTCGGCCGCTGTCGCGGAGCGCGGTGATGGTGAACATAAAAAAGTCCCGCCGTACGCCCGTCGATGACACCGACGGGATCGAACCGGGCGAACGCCGCCCCCCGGCGACCGAGTCGCTGAGGGGATCAGCGAGCGCCGCTCCTAACGCGTTAAACGTTTAAAGCGAGTTCCCCACGTTCAGGTATGGAATGGCGACTCTTCGCGAACCTCGCAGAGGCCGCCGGCACGAAACGCGCCGCCGTCGGGGCGGGCCCGGGCGACACGCTCGGCGAGGCCCTCGATCAGCTGCTCAGCGAGTACCCCGACCTCGAACCGCTCGTCGTCGACGAGGACGGCGAGCTGTTGGAGCACATCCGGGTCCTGCGGAACGAGGCCGACCCCTTCGTCGACGGCGACGGGTTGGAGACGGTCCTTGAGGCCGGCGACGAGATCGCGCTGTTCCCGCCGGTGAGCGGCGGATCGGCGGGTCAGTCGGCCGCCTGACGCCACACAAGAGTTTCATCGGTTCCCCCACGACGATCGGGTATGTACCGACGGCGAACGGCCCTGAAAGCGGTTGGAACGGGTGTGTTCGGGATGCTCGCCGGCTGTTCCGCGCCGGGCGACGACGGCACGTCCGGCGAGGCCACCGCGGTCACGTCGGGCGAGACGACCCCGTTTCTCACTCGCAGTTCGCTCCCGGAGTGGTACCCGGACGGCGACGGTCTGGTCGTGCTCGTCGGCAGCGACGACCGGGCGGAGGCGCTTCTCGACTCCTACGACATCCCGGAGGACCGCGAGGCGACGGTCCGTGAACTCCTGTCCGGGATCGACTACGGCGACGAGCGGCTGCTCCTCGTCGAGTCGGTCGGGCCGAGCGCCTGTCACGATCGCCTCGAACTGTCCGCGTTCGAACTCGACGACGGGACGCTCCGGGCCGAGGCGACGGTGATCGACACGGCGACAGGGGACGTCGACTGCGCGGCGGTCGAACAGTACCCCTCGGCGCTCGCCAGGGTCGGCTTCGACGGCGCGCCGCCCGAGGCGGCGTCAGTGCGGATCACCGACGGCCGCGGCGACACGGCGACGGTGTCGTCGGAGCGTCCGGGCTGACGCCCGTCAGGGCGGCTCGGCTCCGCGGTTCGGGATCGAATAAAAAGACGGCGGTGTGGATACGGTCTCAGTCGTCGGCGGGGGCCGCCGAATCGCCGGTCGAGACGCCCGTTCCGGGCCCGACGTCGATGTCGAGATCGTCGAGTTTCCCGTCCGGGACGACGCCGTCGACCCAGCCGCGAACCCCGTAGTACTCGTCTTTCATCCGGTCGAGTTCGACGAGGCTCCCCTCGACGCCGCCCTGTCCGGGCATCGCGTTGTCGCCCTCGACGAACCGGTTCGGCAGATCGTCGTCCGCGCCGTCGAAGCCACAGAGGTTGTTGTAGTACCGTTCGAGGGCGTAGATCCGTTCCCCGGCGGTCATGAGGTCTTCCTCCGTCACGTCACGGCCCGTCATGCCGTTGTACTGGAGGACGTACTCCTCGATCCCCTCCGCGAAGGCGTTGAACTTGCAGATATCGAAGCTGTCGGAGACCGCATGGAGGTCCTGGAAGGTCGCCGTGAGCTCGCCTTTGCCCTCCCACTCGACGGGGTCGACCTTCTCCGGGATACCGAGGATCTCGGCGGCCGGCGTGTAGCCGCGCAGGTGACACGCCCCGCGGTTCGAGGTCGCGAAGGCGATCCCCATCCCCTTCATACAGCGGGGGTCGTAGGCGGCGATCGTCTGGCCCTTGACCGCGAGGGAGTTGTCGTGGGCGTCCATCCGGTCGGCGACCCGGCGCGGTCCCTCCGCGAGCAGGTCCGCGAGCTCGGTCTCGCGGGTGGCGATCTTCGAGATCATCTCGACCATCTCCTCGGAGTCGCCCCAGTCGATCCCGGCGCCGAGGGCGTCGAGTTTGCCCTCCTCGGTCATCTCCATGGCCATCGCCATCATGTTGCCGACTTCGATGGTGTCGATGCCGTGGTCGTTACAGCGCTGGAGCATGAGCGCGATCTCGTCGCGGTCGGTGTGACCGGAGTTCGGGCCGAGCGCCCACGCGGACTCGTACTCGTACGACTCCGTGCGGACGTTCATCTCCTCGCCTTTGTGCGTGACGTTGACCTCGACCTCCTTCTTGCAGGCGACCGGACAGGAGTGACAGGTCGGCTCGTCGACGAGGATGTTCTCGCGGACGTTCTCGCCGGAGACCGCCTCGGCGTCGAACTCGTCGTCGCCGAAGCCGCCGGCGCGGGCGTCGGCAGTCGAGGTGTACTTGCCGTTGTTGGTCGGGAGCCCGGACATCTCCTCGGTCGCGTTCATTAGGACGTTCGTCCCGTACAGCGAGAGGCCGCCCTCGTTGGGCGCGGTCACGTCGGACTCGGTGATGACCTCCATCGCTTGTTTGTGACCCTTCTTGAACGTCTCGGGGTCGGCCGGCTTCTGCATCTTCGTCGAGGACTTGACGACGATCGCCTTGAGGTTCTTCGACCCCATCACGCAGCCCGTGCCGCCGCGCCCGGAGGCGCGGTCGTCCTCGTTCATGATGCAGGCGTACTTGACCTCGTTCTCGCCGGCCTCGCCGATCCCCATGACGGAGAGGTTCTTGCCGAACGAGCCCTCGAGTTCCTCCTCTATCGCGTCTCGGGTATCGTGGAAGCCCTGACCCCACAGATGGGAGGCATCACGGAGCTCGACCTCGCCGTCCTCGACGACGGCGTAGACCGGCTCGTCGGCCTTCCCCTCGAACAGCAGGCCGTCGAAGCCGGCCCACTTGAGCCGGGCGCCGGACCAGCCGCCGTGGTGGGAGTCGGTGACCGTCCCGGTGAGCGGCGACTTCGTGCAGACGGCAATACGGCCGCTCATGGTCACCTGCGTACCCGTCAGCGGGCCGTTCATGAACGCGAGCAGGTTCTCCGGTCCCGTCGGGTCGACGTCCGGGCCCTGGTCGAAAACGTACTTTACGCCGAGGCCGCGGCCGCCGATATACTTTTCAGCGTCCTCCTGATCGACACTCTCGTACCCTACGTCCCCCTCGGAGAGGTCGACGCGGGCGACACGGTCGTTGAATCCGCCTAAGTCTGTCATGATTAAGAACATAGGGTAATATGGACGCCATAGTGGTAATACTTACTCCCGGAACATAAGCAAAAACAGTTACACTCCGTTTGTGCGCGCGAACCACCCTTCCGTGGGCACCGCAGATCATATAAATACCGCGGAGCCCGTGAGCACCGTAACCTACGAACCGCTCGACCGCCACACGTCGGCTATGTGGCATGGGCTCCCTGTTCCGAAAGCCGCCCGCTATGGGCTCGTCGCTGGCTGTGCGGCCGCGATCCTGTACGCGTCGGTGCTCGATCCGACTGCCGGCGTTCCGGGCGATGGCGTCCCCGGCGTTCCGACCGGAGCCGGCGGCACCGCACACGTCCATGTCCTCGCCTACGCGGTTCTCACCGCCCTCCTCGCCCACGCCCGCCTTGCCGCGGACCGGCGAACGCTCCTCGTGGCCGCGGTCCTCGCGACGCTGTACGGCGCGGGGATCGAACTCCTGCAGGGTCGGCTCCCGTACCGGACGATGGCCGTCTCGGACGTCGTGTTGAACGCCATCGGCGCGGCGGTCGGCGCCGCGGGATGGTGGGTACTCGCCCCGTTGTTCGGCGCCACCCGGGCGGCCGATGCGGAGCGATCCGGGTGAGACACGGTCACGGGACGCTTCAGTGTTCGTTTCGACACGGATTTACGGGCGGGAGAGGTACTGACACCAATGAGTAAGCCGAGCCCGGAGGGACCGGAAACGGGGCGGGGGATGGACGCCCACAACGAGGTGATGCGGGAGATCAGGGCCCGCAACGACCGGAGCTACGATCCGACGGAGCCGACGCGGGTGTGGCTCGACGAGGACAACACCCCCGACGGGGTCCGGGACTCCCTCACCATCATCCTGAACACCGGCGGTTGCCGATGGGCCCGCGCCGGTGGCTGTACGATGTGCGGCTACGTCGCGGAATCGGTCGACGGCGGCAGCGTCACCCACGAGGAGCTGTCGACGCAGATCGAACGCTGTCTCGATCACGAGGCCGACGCCGCGGAGACCCCGGCCGGGTTGATCAAGATCTACACCTCCGGGTCGTTCCTCGACGAGCGGGAGGTCCCGGCCGAGACCCGCGAGGCGATCGCGGAAACGTTCGCGGACCGCGAACGGATCGTCGTCGAGTCGCTGCCCGACTTCGTCGACCGGGAGAAGCTCGCGGCGTTCACCGACCGCGGCCTCAACGTCGACGTGGCGGTCGGGCTGGAGACCGCCACCGATCGCGTCCGACACGACGCCGTCAACAAGTACTTCGATTTCGCCGACTTCGAGGACGCCTGCGCCGAGGCCCGCGCCGCCGGCGCGGGAGTCAAGGCGTACCTTCTGATGAAACCCCCGTTCCTCGCCGAACCCGACGCCGCCGAGGACATGGAACGGTCGATCCGTCGCTGCAGCGCCGTCGACGGCTGTCACACCGTCTCGATGAACCCCTGTAACGTCCAACGGCACACGATGGTCGAGGAGCTGTACCACGACGGCGGCTACCGCCCGCCGTGGCTGTGGTCGGTCGCCGAGGTGCTCGAATCGACCGCCGGGACGGACACCCTCGTCGTCTCGGATCCGGTCGGCCACGGCTCGGACCGCGGCCCCCACAACTGCGGGGAGTGTGACGATCTCGTCCAGCGGGCGATAAAGGACTTCAACCTCCGACAGGACCCCTCGGTATTCGGGGAGGTCGACTGCGACTGCGAGGCGACGTGGGCGTACGTGATGCGCGAGGAGACGGCGTACAACCAACCGCTGGTCCGGTAAGACCCCTGCGGCCCCCGACCGACAACCGCTGCCCGAACAGCGTTCCTCCACGATGAACACGCCGACGGTACCGACAGAACCGACAGAGCGCGCCCGATGAGCCGCGCCACCTCCCACGACAGGGCCGTCAACGTCACCGACGGCGATCTGATAAAGCCCCTCGTCGTGCTGTCGATCCCGATCGTTCTCACGAACCTGCTACAGGTGGGATACAACCTCGCCGACACCTTCTGGGTCGGCCGCCTCGGCCAGCCGGCCGTCGCGGCGCTGTCGTTCTCGTGGGCGATCGTCTTCCTGATCATCAGCCTCTCGCTCGGCTTCTCCGTGGCCGGAACGGTGCTCGTCGCACAGAACAAGGGCGCGGGACGCCTCGACCGCGTGAGCAGCGTCGCCGGACAGACGATCTCCGTCGTGTTGGCCGTGTCGCTTCTGTTTTCGGTCGTCGGCTACGCGCTCGCACCGACGCTCCTGGAGCTCGTCGGCGCCGTCCCCGGCTCGCCCGAACACCGCCTGGCCGTCGAGTACACCCGGACGATGTTCGTCGGGATCCCCTTCGTCTTCGCCTTCTTCGTCTTTCAGTCGCTGCTGCAGGGGTGGGGGGACACCCGGACGCCGCTGTATCTCATGGCCTTCGGCGTCGGGCTGAACGTCCTCGTCGACCCCTTTTTCATCCTCGGGTTCCGGGACAACGTCCTGTTCTCGTGGCTCGGGTTGGGCGGCCTCGAAGCGGTGCTCTTCGATCTCACCGGGTTCGCCGGCTTCGGGGTCCAGGGGGCGGCGCTGGCGACCATCCTCTCGCGGGGGATCGGGGCCGTCGTCGGGATCTGGCTGCTCCTCTCGGGGTCGGTCGGGATCGAACTCTCCCCCACGGATTTCAAACCGCGGCTCGACACCGTCCGCGATCTCCTCCGTATCGGCGCCCCCGCGAGCGTCGAGATCTCCACGAGCGCGCTGAGCGTGACGGTGTTGACCGCCCTCGTCGCGATCACCGGCCCCGACGCCGTCGCCGCCTACGGGATCGGAACCCGGATCACCTCGATGGTCGTGTTGCCGGCGCTCGGGCTCGCCCGCGGCGTCGAGACCGTCGTCGGGCAGAACCTCGGCGCCGAACAACCCGAACGGGCCAAACGCGGCGTCCTCGCCGCCTCGGGGATCATCGCCGGTTCGCTCGCCGCCTTCTCGGTCGGCATCTACGTCCTCGCCGACCCCATCGTCGGGGCGTTTATTTCGGGCAGCGGCGCGGCGACGGTCACCGCCATCGGCGGGGAGTACCTCCGTATCGTCGGCTCGTCGTACGTCTTCCTCGGTCTCTTTTATATCGTCCAGGGCGGGTTCCGGGGGAGCGGCGACACCCGTACCGCGATGGTGTTCGCGTTCGTCGGCTTCATCCTCTTCCGGTCGCTTTTCGCCTACGCCTTTGCAGTCCCCGGCAGGTTCGGGGCGACCGGGATCTGGTACGGCGAGGCGCTGGCGAACGTCCTGATGGCCGCCCTCGTCGCCGGCTACTTCTCGCGAGGAACGTGGGCCGACCGGGTGATAGACGACCCCGACCCGGAGGCGAATCCCGGCTGAAAACGCAGGCGGAGGCCGCTACAGCACGACCAACTGCAGGAAGAGTATAAACGTCAGACTGGCCGACAGAAGCCCCATCCCGTAGGCGAGCGCGCCCCACTCGGCCGGGTTGTCCGCCTCCTGTTCGGGGTACCGGAGCCGTACCAGCCCGGCGGCGAGGATCGACAGCCCGACGCCGAGCTGTGCGATCGCGCCGATATCGGTCCGGAACCCGAAAAACAGCGCGTACTGTGCCAGGAGAAGGATACCGGAGTACAGAAAGCCGAGCGTGACGAACCGTGCGGGCTCCATGCTGTGAACGTCGCCGTCGGCGTTTGTATCCGTTGCGGTGACGCTACGCCGACTCGAACGCCCGGAGAACCCCCTGCCCGTCGGTCGAGCCGATGTCGGGGAGGCTGGCCCGCTCCGGGTGCGGCATCAACACCGCGACGTTGTCGCCGTCGCCGAGCACCCCAGCGACGTTGTGCTTCGAGCCGTTCGGGTTCGCCGCGTCGGTCGCGTTCCCGTCAGCGTCGCAGTACCGAAAGAGCACGCGCCCCTCGTCTTCGAGCGTCGCCAGGCGGCCGTCGTCGATCTCGAAGCGACCCTCGCCGTGGGCGATCGGCACCTCGATGACGCGCCCCTCCTCGTAGGCGGCGGTCCAAGGCGTGTCGGCGTTCTCGACCCGGAGATGGACGGGCTCACACTGAAACCGGGCGCTGCGGTTCGTCGTGAACGCGCCCGGGGTGAGGCCGCTCTCGGAGCCGATCTGTGCGCCGTTGCAGACGCCGAGTACGGGGGTTCCGGCGTCGGCCGCCTCCCTCACCTCGGCGAGGATCGGCGTCCGGGCGGCCATCGCGCCGGCCCGGAGGTAATCGCCGTAGGAGAAGCCGCCGGGGATGACGATCCCGTCGGTCTCCTCGGGGAGCCCGTCGGCGTGCCAGACGATTTCGGCGTCGATGCCGAGGTGTTCGAGCGCCCGCAGGGCGTCGCGGTCGCAGTTCGAGCCGCCGAAGCGGATAACTGCGACGGTCACAACAAGCCCTCCGTGGGCGAGGCGGGCGTGGCGATTATATGAGGGACGGTCACAGCCATCTACGCCTCCGCGACCTCGACCTCGTAGTCGTGGATGGTGGGATTCGCCAGAAGGCGTTCGGCCATCTCCGTCGCCCGGTCCTCCGCGTCGGCCGCGTCGTCGGCGTCCATATCGACCTCGAACCGATCGGCCGACCGGAGGTCATCGAGGTCGAACCCGAGCCGTTCGAGGGCCCGCTGGGTCGTCTCGGCTTCGGGGTCGAGGACCCCGTGTTTCAGCCGGACGGTGACTGTCGCGGTGTAGGCGGTCATACCCGATGGGGCGTGTGCGTGCGTGAAAACCGTTGTGGGTTCCGCCGACACGGGCAGCTATACCGCCGACAGCGACCCGAACAGCCGCTCGTGGGCGGGCCACAGGTCGTCGGTCCCGACGGTCGCCTCCAGAACGAAGAGCCGGCCCCGCCGTGAGACCGAACCGACGTCGATCGACGACTCCGGCTCGGCCGCCCGCGATGCCAGTTCCCACAGATCCTCGGCCGACAGCGATCCGGGATCGGCGGCGACGCCGTATTCGATCCCGCTTCGGTCGCCGCCGACGTCGAGTGCCACTCCGAACGCCTCGGCAGCCCGGAGGATGCCGTCGTACTCCCGGTCAGCACGATCGAGCAGATGCGAGCGCGTCCTGTCGCCGAGCGTGGCGTACGCGACGGCGTCCCCGGCGAGCGCCGCCGGGATCCGTTCCGGCCGGGACGGCCCCCGCCGGAGGGCGGCGTCGGCGCGTGCGGCTGCGGTCCGGTCCGTCGACCCGTACCCGACGGCGACCGAGGTTTCAGTGACGCCGACGACGTAGGGGGTCTCCGGGACCGATACGGTGATCTCCCCCACATCGGCGGCGAGTTCGTCCCCATCCGTGACGAGTTCGTCGCGTAGCGCCGCGGTGTCGAACGCCCCGTCCGCGACCGCCGCTCCGCCGACGACCCGGTCGCCATCGAGCCGAACCTCCGCCGACAGCGCCCCGAACCGCGTCGGGTCGATCGACGGATAGCGTGAACGGAGCTCCCTCATCGATTGTTCGACGCCAGGCGGGACCCCGACGGCACCGTGGACGGACGGATCGATCGTCGCCGTCACGGCCGTCTCCCCCTTCGCCTCCCGGGACGGCGCCGCCCCGGACGCGACACCGGCAGCCGTCCCCGGGAGCGAACCGAGCACCCCCCCTGTGACGAGCCCGGCGGCGCCGCGAAGCAGGGACCGGCGACTACCCGTCATCCGCCGGCCTCCGTTGTCGGCGTCCGGCGGTCGTCTTCGGGCGGCCGAAGCCGCCCCGTGTCGTCCGTCGAGGGCGCTGGAACGCCCGCCCGAACCGCCGCTTGGAGGGCCGATCGAGTGCGGGTCGCAGGTGCATGTGTCACGACGACGTTCCGCGCGGGCTTTAATTTTTGCCGGCCGGTCCACGGGTCCCGTCCCGGGCGGCACCACGACGGGATGCGCCGGGATCCGGCCCGATATCGCCCACGACCTGCCACCACGGTGTACGTGCCGCCCCGCCCGTCGAAGTCCGTATCCCGAACTGTCATACTACGATCGTATTGTCGATCCGGAGCGTCCACAAGGAGCCGATAGAAGGGGGAAATACTGCCGTTATATCGGAAACGGGTGTGAGACAGATATCGGCGCTAAGAGGGAGTGTAAGGCGATATTTGGCGAGTGTACTATTTATTATACCATCGTTCCGTGGCACCGCTATCGACCTCGGTCGCTCCCGCCCGATTGCTCGTATCATCGAGGTTAGGAAAGCGCTTCCCGATCCAGAAGGGGAATGCCCCCTCCGTCCGTGTGCCGAGTCAGGATGACGAGACACCGAACCCGATCCGCTATCCCCGGCAGCCGCCCGGCGGACGACACACGTGGGGGCACCGAGCCGGTGACCGGTTCCGACAGCCTCCGGGGGAACGATCGATGACTGTCGAGATAACGACCGTGAGCCCGTCGTGGGTCGAGTCGAACCTCGCGGACGTCACGCCCGTCGACGTCCGGGAACCGCACGAGTCCGGGTCCCTCGGCCGCGTTCCGGGGTCGGTGAACGTCCCGTTCGGCACCGTCCGTGACCGCTACGGTGACGCGCCCGGCATGCTGCCCGACGCCGGGACCGTCGAGCGGGCGTTCGGCGACGCCGGGATCTCATCCGACGACGATCTCCTCGCGTACGACGCCCGAAACGGCGTCGAGGCGGCCCGTCTCCTCCTCACGGCGGCCGTCTACGGCCACGAGGGGGATCTCTACCTCCTCGAAGGCGACATCGAGACGTGGCAACGGGGCCACGACACCGAGACGGGACGGCCGGACCCGGATCCGACACGATACGGGGCGGCCGGGCTGAACTCGGCGGCCCTCGCCACCCGGAGTGCGGTCGAGGCGGCGATCGACGGCGGGGCGACGCTCGTCGACACCCGGACGGCGGCCGAGTACGAGGCGGCGCATCTCCCCGGCGCAGTCCGGGTGAGCCCGGAGACGCTCGTCGACGACGCCGGGCGGCCGAAACCCGCCCCCGAGCTCCGGTCGATCCTCTCCGAGCAGGGGCTCGCCCCCGACGACGAGATCGTGCTGTACTGCAACACCGCCCGGCGGCTGAGCTACGTCTACGCCGTCCTCTCGGCGCTCGGCTACGGGTCGGTGCGGTTCTACGAGGGGAACCTCACCGACTGGATCCGGGCGAAGTCCCCGAAGTGGGATCCCGAGCAGCTGTACGAGGACGTCCGCGAGGCCGCCCCGAAGGGGTTCGACGCGCTCCCCGAGGCACTCGGCGACGACGTGTTCAGCCGCCTGCACCTCGTCGGGCTCTACACCGTCAGACAGGACGGCTACTTCATGCTCCGGACGAAGGTCCCCGGCGGGCAGCTCTCGGCCGAGCAGGCCCGCGCCGTCGGGGAGATCGCCGAGGAGTTCGCCACCGCGCCGCCGGAACACGGCGGGGCCGAACAGAACCCGATCTTCGGCGATGGCTTTCTCGACATCACGACGAGACAGGGGATCCAGCTGCACTGGATCGAGGCCGAGGACGTCCCGGAGATCTGGGACCGATACGAGTCCGTCGGGCTGACGACGCTACAGGCGAGCGGGAACACCCTCAGAAACGTCGTCTCCTGTCCCGCCGCCGGCCTCGCCGACGAGACGATCGATCCGGCCCCGGTCGCCGCCGACGTCGCCGACACCTTCGAGGGCGATCGACGGTACGCGAACCTCCCCCGGAAGCTCAAGGTCAGCGTCGCCGGCTGTCACGAGAACTGCGGCCGCGCGGAGATCCAGGACCTCGGGTTTACGCCCGCGGTGAAGGACGGTCGCGACGGGTTCGCGGTCAAGGTCGGCGGCGGCCTCTCGGACGGCCCACGGGCCGCGACCGACCTCGGGATATTCGTCGAGCCCGAGCAGGTGTCGGCGCTCTCGACCGCCGCGGCCGAGCTGTTCATCGAGCACGGCCGCTATCTCGATACCGCCGTCAACCGGCTGAAGTTCATCGTCGACGAGTGGGGGCTCGACCGGTTCCGGGCGGAACTCGAGACGTACGCCCCCTTCGAGTTCGAGCCGTACGACGAGTCGCGTACGACCGACTACCGCGGCGACCACGTCGGCGTCCACGAACAGGACGACGGACGGCGGTACGTCGGTCTCAACGTCCCGACCGGCCGGATCCGGGGCCACGAACTGATCGAGTTGGCCGACCTCGCCGAGACGTACGGCTCCGGGGAACTGCGGGCGACGCCGAACCAGAACCTCCTCATCGCCGGTGTCGATCCGGCCGATGTCGAGGCGCTCCTCGCCGAACCGATACTGGAGGAGTACAGCCCCGACCCCGGCCCGTTCTCGCGCGGGATCGTCACCTGCACCGGGCGGGAGTTCTGCAAGTACGGCGTCGTCGAGACGAAGAGCCGCGGCCACCGGCTGGCGACCGAGCTCGACGCGTGGCTCGAATCCGACGACGGGCCCGATGCGGAGGCGCTTCCCGAGGCCGTCCGGGTCCACATGAGCGGCTGTTCGGCCTCCTGTGCCCAGCCGCAGATCGGCGATATCGGGACCCGCGGCGAGGCGTACCGCGACGAGGAACGGTCGACGGCGGCCGTCGACGTCGGCCTCGGCGGCGATCTCGGCGCCGGGCAGTTCGTCGATTGGGTCTCCGGTCGCCTCCCGCTCGAATCGTTTCAGGCGGCGATACAACGTCTCCTCGAACGGTTCGCCGCGGAACGACGCCCCGGCGAATCCTTCGCGGAGTGGACCGACCGAACCGACGCCGACCGACTCGACCGTATCGTCCGCAACGACCGACAGGCGATCGAGGCAGACTGATGTCGAGTGACCCGACACCCGGTGTTCCGACCACCGGGAACGATCCGAGGAACCGAATCACCGAGAGCGACGAGCCGGCCGGAAAGACCTGGTTCCGGACGCTCGACGAGGGCGTTATCGAGGCCGACCGCTGTATCCAGTGCGGCAGCTGTATGGCCGCCTGTCCGTCGGACTCGATCGGCATCGAGCCCGAAACCGGGCGCCCGACGCTCGTCCGGATGTGTACCGGCTGTTCGCGCTGTTGGGACTTCTGTCCCCGAAGCGGGCTGCGGTACGAACGGCTCAACGAACTCGAAGGCAACGAGCCGACGGCCGCCTACAGCGCCGCGGCGGCTGGCGACCACGCCGGCCAGGACGGCGGCGCGGTGACGGCGCTGCTCGCCGGCCTGTTGGACGCCGGCGAGATCGACGGCGCGGTCGTCGTCGGGGACGCCTCGGAGCCCCTGCGCGGGCGGGCGACGCTCGCGACCGATCGCGAGGAGCTTCTCGAAAGCGCCGGCAGCAGCTTCAACCAGACGATGCAGTTGGGGCAGGTCGACGAGCTCGTCGCCGAGAGCGACCTCGTCGACCCGGACATCGCTCTCGTCGGAACGCCGTGTGTGATCCAGGGGGCTGCCGCCCTAGATCGGCTCCAGTACGACGACGAGCTCGAGGCCGTCTCGCTGACTGTGTCGCTCGTCTGTACGCGGAGTTTCGCGTACGAGCGGCTGCGGAAACAGCTTCTCGATGCGGGTGTCGAGCCCTCGGAGATAGACCGGGTGGAGGTCGTCGGCGGCGCGTTGACCGCATCCGACGCGGACGGCGAGACGCTGCTCACGAGGAACGTCGAGACGTTCGACGGGGCCGTTCTCCGCGGCTGCGACGAGTGCGGGGACGCCGTCGGTGAGGCCGCGGACATCACCGCCGGATCGATCGGTAGCCCGGACGGTCGGACGACGCTTCTCGCCCGAACCGCCGCTGGCGAGGACGCGATCGACGCGGCCGGCGGCGAGCTCGATCTCGACGCGCTCGAGGGGAAGCGCCCGCTCGAACGCTTCGCCGAGTGGAACCGCCGACAGGCCGAGGCGACGATACCGAGGGAGCTTGACGCCGACGCCGCCCTCACCGTCACGAAGGACGACCACTGGGAGACCTACACGGGGACCGACCGCGCCCCCGAACCGCTGAACCCCGCCCGCGTCCACCAGTACGAGGAGTGGTGTTGAGACACGGGCCCGCGGGTCCACCCGACCGGGACGGAACGTCGCCCTTTTTTGGAACCCTGCCCCAGTGACGCGTATGACGAGTCCACCGGCCCGACGGAGGTGGCGACCGTGAGCCGACAGTACACCGAGATCACCGTCGTCGGCGAGGACGACACCGGGCTGATCGCCCGCGTCACGACGCTGCTCTTCGAGCGCGAAATCAACATCGAGGACCTCGACCAGGCCGTCCGCGACCGGATCTTCCGGATGACGATGACCGTCGACACCGCGGGGATGAGCTGTACCCAGGAGGAGCTTCGGGACGCGCTTTCGGCGCTCGGCGACGACCTCGGCGTCGACATCCAGGTCCGGTTTCCCGCCGACCGCGAGACCCGGACGATCGCCGTCCTCGTCACGAAGGAGTCACACTGCCTCGAAGCGCTGTTCGAGGCGTGGGCCGACGGGGAGCTGGGCGCGGACATAAGCGTCATCATCGGCAACCACGACGATCTCGAACCGCTGGCCGACAACTACGGCGTCGACTTCCACGACATCGGTGACGAAAAGGGCACCCCCGACGAGGGACGACTGCTCGAACTCCTCGACGAGTACGACACCGATCTGATCGTCCTCGCCCGTTATATGCGGATCCTGAGCCCGAACGTCGTCTTCCGGTACGAGGACCGGATCATCAACATCCATCCCTCGCTCCTGCCCGCCTTCCCCGGCGCGGAGCCGTACCGACAGGCCAGGGAGGAAGGCGTCCGCATCGCCGGCGTCACCGCCCACTACGTGACGACGGACCTCGATCAGGGGCCGATCATCACCCAGCGGGCGTTCGACGCGCCGCCGGGCGCCTCCGTCGAGGAGCTGACACGCCGGGGGCAGCCGCTCGAAGCGGAGGCGCTGCTCGAAGCCGTTCGTCTTCACCTCGACACCGCCGTCTCGGTGTATCACGGCCGGACGGAGCTCCGCGACGACGCCGACCCGAACCGATACCGGTTCGGCCTCCCCGATGCTGCCGAGGATGCTCTCCCCGACCGCCCCGTCGACGGCCTCGGCGAGGCCGTCTCCGGGCCCGGGGAGTGAGGCCGGGGCGGTCGCTCGGATACACACGACTCCCCCGGGCGCGTCGGGGGGCCGCGCCGGGAACACAACCCTTAGGCGTACTCGAAGCCAATCGCGACGCATGAGTGACGAAGAGCCATCGGACCACGAGTTCTCCGAGGGGCAGGGGTTCGGCGATCCCTACGAGGGGTTCGACCTCGACCCGCCGGAGCTCGACGTCGATCCGGGGATGGTCGATCCGGTCGACTCCCGCGTCGTCGCCGACACCCTCGATCGACGGCAGATCCCGACGGAGGCGGTCGACGCCGAGGAGCTGCTCGACGTCGGCATCGAGTACATGCGGATCAAACGTTTCGAGCAGGCGACCGACGCCCTTGATCGGGCCGCACAGTTCGCCGACACGGACGGTATCGAACAGGAGGCGTGGATCAACAAGGGGGCCGCCCACGCCGAGATGGAGGAGTTCCAGGCGGCGATCGACGCCTACCGCGAGGCGTTGCGGGTCGACAGCGACTCCGAACACGCCGCCAGCGCGGAGACGAACCTCGCGTACGCGCTGTGGAACTCCGGGCAAAGCGAGCAGGCGCTCGAACACGCCGAACGGGCAGTCGAGCTCGATCCCCGCTTCCCGCAGGGTTGGTACAACCGCGGCTTCTTCCTTCTCGAACGGGGGCTCGCGGAGGACGCCGTCTCCTGTTTCGACAACGCGGTTCGGCTCGGCTACCGGAACGCCGACGTGCTTGAGGAGAAGGCCCGCGCGCTCGAAGAGCTCGGCGAGGACGAGCGCGCGGAGGAGCTCGCCGAGGAGGCCGAGGAGCTCCGCGGCGCGGCCGAGGAAACGCTCGTCGAAGATCACGAACGATGACGACGATGCTCCTCCGCGAACGGCAAACCCCGGAGGGGCTTCTCGTCTCCGTCTGTGACGCCGACACGCTCGGTGAGACCTTCGAGAACGGCTCCCTGTCTTTGACCGTCGACCCCGATTTCTACGACGGCGAGGCGGCGACGAAGGCGGAGGTCACGGCCTCCCTGGCCGAGGCGTCGGTCGCGAACCTCGTCGGCACGGAGGCGGTCGGGACGGCGATCGACGCCGGCTTCGTCGACGAGGAAAACGTCCTCGAACTCGACGAAACCCTCCACGCGCAGTACCTCCGGATGTGAACGGCGAGGCGCTCCGCATCCCCTCATACTAAGGGCTGTGACCCGTACTCACGACCGGAGATGTCTCTCAATTCAGGCAGCCCTCTCACGGCGCGACAGCAGCTCGCTGCCGCCGTGGTCGCCGCGGCGGTGATCGGGGCCGTTTTCGCCCCGATCGTCTACGCGAGCGCGAACGAACCGAGCGGAACTGTCGCTGTCGTCGAGATCGAGGGACCGGTCGACACCGCCCTCGCGGACGACGTCGAGACCGAACTCACGGAGGTCCGTAACAACGCCTCGGTCGAAGCCGTCGTTCTCAAGATCGATACGGGTGGCGGCGCGCCGGTCGCCTCGGAGCGGATGTACACCGCCGTCCAGCGGACGAGCGAGGAGATGCCGGTCATCGCGGCCGTCCAGGAGATCAGCGCCTCCGGCGGCTACTACGCGATGGCTCCCGCCGACGAGATCTACGTCCTCCCGACGTCCATCGTCGGGAGTATCGGCCTGAACGCCCCGGCCCCACAGACGACGCCGCCGGTCCAGGGGCCGAGCGGCCCGGACAAGGTGGGCTCGAACGAGATCGAGGGATGGGCGATCCAGCAGACCCTCGCCGACACCTTCATCAACGCGATGATGGCGGAACGCGGTGACGAGTTCGAGATGCCCCGTGAGGAAGTCGCACGGGCCGACATCTATCTCGGTACCGAGGCGATCGCGAACGGCTTCGCGGACGAGATCGGCGCGCTCGACGAGGCGGTCCACGAGGCCGCGACGCGTGCGGGACTCGATAGCTACGCTGTCGACACCCGCGAGACCGGACTCGACGACGGGCTGCCGATCCTGCTCCGGACCGACGAGCAGGTCGTCGCCGTCTACGACAACGACCCCGGATACGCCGATGTCGAGCCGATGGGGATGGCGTACGTCCATCTCGATTCGGTCCCGCACGTCGACACTGTCGAACGGTTCTCCGAGAGCTCCATCGCGGTCCCCGAGGAGGACGCAACGACCGCCGCCGGGATGCCGGACAACGCGACCGCGACCGACGGGGGTGTCGACTCGTGAGCCACCCCGAACGGCTCGCGACCGCCTTCGTCGCCACGTTCGCGGTGATCGTCGTCGGTGCGGCCGTCGTCGGGTTCGTCGCCACCGACGGCACGGCGCCCGCCCCGTCGATGGAGAACGAACACTTCACCGACGAGGAACTGATCAACGACCGGACTCCGGGCGACGCCGACGTGTCGATGTCGGCCGTCGAACCGCCCAAGACGATCCTCGTCGACACCGGGGCGGCCGGCGGTCCGTTCGGCGCCCCCGGCGTCACCGAACGACACATTCGGCCGCTGTCGAACGTACTGATCGCGAACGGCCACGATGTCGCCGTCTACTCGCCCGACGGTCCCGGGACACTCGGCACCGAACTGAGCAACGCGGACGCTTTCGTGACGTTCCGTTCGGATTATTCCGAGGCGGACCTCGAAGAGATCGAGTCCTTCGCCGACGACGGCAACGCCGTCGTGTCGATGACGGACCCCGACGAGGAGTTCGGCCTCCCCGGCAACGTCGCGCTCGATGCACACCTCGGCGTGTCGACGGAGCCGGGCTACGTCTACAACCTCGAGGACCACGACCTGAACTACCAGCGGGTGTACGTCGAACCCGACGACGACTCGGAGCTCACCGAGGGCGTCGATCGGGCCGTCTTCCCGACGGCCACGCCGGTCGCAGTGACCGGCGGGAGCGACGTGCTTCGCCCGTCCGACGGGACACAGCTCTCGACCACCAGAGCGGCGACGGATCAGCCGGTCGCCGTTCAGGACGACAACGTCGTCAAGATCGGGACTACCGGCTTCCTGACGCCGGAGAACGCACAGCGGGCCGACAACGACGTGTTGATCGGCAACCTGGCGGACATGCTGGTCACGACCGAAGTGGTCCCACAGCCACCCATCGCGGAGCCCCCAACCGAGGACCCCTCGACTAACGGGGATGCCGACGACGAGGCGGACGCCGAAGCCTAACTACGGCTCCCCCCGTCCCCCGATCGATCCCCGTCGAAACGGAACTCGAACCGCGCCCCGCCGTCGGTCCCCGTCGTCACGTCGACGCTCCAGCCGTGGGCCTCGGCGATCCGCTTGACGATCGCGAGCCCGAACCCCGTGCCGTTCTCGTGGTCCGTGTACCCGACCTCGAAGATCCGGTCGCGATCGGACGGGTCGATGCCCGGGCCGTCGTCCGCGACGTAGAACCCGGCCCCGCCGTCGAGCGGCCCGACATCGACGGTCGGATCGGAACCTGCGTGCTCGACCCTGTCGTCGGACGTCGTCCGACTGCTCGTGGAACCATGTTCCACGCTGTTCCCGAACAGGTTCTCGAACAACTGTCTGAGCCGATCGGGGTCGGCGTCGACCTCGGCGTCGTCGACGCGGAGTTCCGCTTCACCCGTCCTGACGTTCTCCCAGGCGGCCCCGGCGACGGCGGACAAAGAAACCGGTTCCGTCTCCCCGGTCATCCGCCCCTGCTTCGCGAGCGCGAGGAGGTCATCGATGAGCCGTTCCATGTCGTTCAGGGCGGTCGCCGCCTCGTCGAGATCCTCCCCGCCGCCCGCCTCGCGGGCGAGATCGACCCGCCCCTTCGCGACCGAGAGGGGGTTCCGGAGGTCGTGGGAGACGACGGACGTGAACTCCTCGAGCCGCTCGTTTTGCTGTTCGAGCAGCCGTCGCTGGGTGCGCAGCGTTTCCTCCCGGTCCGCGCGGGCGATCGCGGCCTCGGTCGCCGACGCGAGCAACCCAACGGCGGTCCCGTCGGTGCGGTCGAACCGGCCCGGTTCGGGCGACGCGAAACACATGACGCCCGTGTCGGCGAGCGACACGACGACCTCGGAACCGACAGCCCCGTCCGTCCGCTGTCGGTTCGAACGCTCGCTTTCCCCCGACTCGAAGACCTTCCGGGCGACGCCGTCCTCGGGGCGATACTCCTCGGCCGCGGAGCCGGCGACGGCGATCGGGCGGAGCGGTTGTCCCTCCGTGACGGCCCACACACCGGCTACCGGAACCCCGAGTTCTTCCGTCGCGATCCCCACCGCGTGCTCGCACACGTCGTCGGTCGTCGTCGCCGCCGAGAGCGCGACCGTCGCCTCCTGTAAGGAACCGAGAAGCGACGCCTTCTGTCGGTTCAACGCGTCATACCGGCCCGCGACCGTCCCGACGAGCGCGCCGCCGGTGGCCGTAACGGCGATGAGACGCCCCGGATCATGGGGCGGCCGCCCCTCTATGGCCTGGTGTGCGGCGACGAGCAGGGAGACACAGACTAACACGAGCGCCCCGATATACCCCCACGCGACCGTCGTCGTGATCGCCGCCGCACCGAGCCGGCTCCGGTATAACACCGGCCCCCCGGCGGCGAGCACCGACGCGAGAAGGAACGGGAAGATGCCGCCGAAAAAGAGCCCGAAGACCGGGAGCTCGCTCGACAGCACGTGGCGGAGATGGACCGCGGCCAAGACGAGTCCGAGCGCACTCATTCCGGCCGCCCCGACCGGCCGCGGGAACGAAAACGGCGCGTCCGACGCATCCATCAACGCCGTCTACGGCCATAAGTTATATAAACACCTGGACTTACTCACCGGGCGGTACGGTCGCCCCGACCGAAGGAGTAACCCCCTTCGAGCCACAAACACGGGTAATGAGCAAACAGGCCGAAACGCTCGACGTTGAGCGGATCAGGGAGGACTTTCCGATCCTCGAACGGGAGTTCGACGGCACGCAGTTGGTCTATCTCGACAACGCGGCCACGACCCAGACGCCGGAGCCGGTCGTCGAGACGATCACGGACTACTACCGCACCCACAACGCGAACGTCCACCGCGGGATCCACCAGCTGAGCCAGGAGGCCTCGATCGCCTACGAGGACGCCCACGACCGCGTCGCCGAGTTCATCGGCGCCTCGGGCGGCCGCGAGGAGATCGTCTTCACGAAGAACACGACCGAGTCGATGAACCTCGTCGCCTACGCGTGGGGGCTCAACGAGCTCGGCCCCGGCGACGAGGTCGTGTTGACGGAGATGGAGCACCACGCCTCGCTCGTCACGTGGCAACAGATCGCGAAACGGACCGGCGCGACGTGTAAGTACATCCCGATCACCGACGAGGGGCGCCTCGATATGGGGACAGCCCGCGAGCTCATCACCGACGACACCGCGATGGTTTCGGTCGTCCACGTCTCGAACACGCTGGGGACGATCAACCCGGTTTCCGAACTCGCCGATATCGCCCACGATCACGGCGCCTATATTTTCGTCGACGGCGCCCAGTCGGTCCCGAACCGCCCCGTCGATGTCGAGGCGATCGACGCCGACTTCCTCGCCTTCTCGGGACACAAGATGGCCGGGCCGACCGGGATCGGCGTCCTCTACGGCAAACGGCACATTCTCGAGGACATGGAGCCGTACCTCTACGGCGGCGAGATGATCCTCAAAGTCACCTTCGAGGACTCGGAGTGGAACGAGCTCCCCTGGAAGTACGAGGCCGGTACGCCCGTCATCTGTCAGGGGATCGCGCTGGCCGAGGCCTGTGATTACCTCGACGATATCGGTATGGAGCGCGTCGAGCGCCACGAGGCCGAACTCGCGGCCTACGCATACGACCGGCTGCGCGAACAGGACGACGTCGAGGTGTACGGCCCGCCGGGCGACGACCGCGGCGGCCTCGTCGCGTTCAACCTCGACACCGTCCACGCCCATGATCTCTCGAGTATCCTCAACGACAGCGCCGTTGCGATCCGGGCCGGCGACCACTGCACACAGCCGCTCCACGACGTCCTCGGCACCGCGGCCTCGGCGCGAGCGTCGTTCTACGTCTACAACACGAAGGCGGAGGTCGACAGGCTCGTCGAGGCGGTCGACGACGCCCGACAGCTGTTCGCCTGACGCGGGCGGCGGACACCTCCGCGGCTGTCACTCCTCGACGACGAGCAGCGCCGTGTTCTCCCGCTTGTCCGCGTACTCGTCTCCCGCCGGCGGCTTGATATCGAACTCGACGGTCCCGTCCCGCTGGTTCGGGCGCAACTCGGGCGATAGCTCCAGCTCGGCGGTCCCCTCCCCGTCCGTCGTCGCGGTTTCGATCGCTTCGAGGCGGGCGGATCCGCCGCGGGCGATGACCGTCGCGTTCGAGACGGCCTGGCCGTCCGGGTCGACGATGGCCAACTCGACCGTGTGATCGCCCGGCGTAACGACCTCCGGCTCGGGTTGGACGTCCAACTCGGTGACCGCGAGCCCCGAGATGCCCGACAACATGTTCATCATCACCGACAGGCTCGCGACCCCGACGACCAACGCGATGACGAGCCTGACCGGTAGTCCCTCGATACCCCGCGTATCCGATCTAAACCGCTGTCTCCGTCCCATGCGCCGTCTGGCCCCGTTCCGGGATAAAAACCCTCGCCCGGACCGAAAGAACTCTTGTGGCGGCCGTTCGGGTACCCGCATGGACTACGAAGCGCCCGCGTTCGTCGCGATCGGCGGGTTCGCCGGGGCGCTGTGCCGGCACGCGGTCGCGGTCGTCCTCCCGGCGTCGTTCCCGTGGGGAACCCTCGCGGTCAACGTCGCCGGCGCGTTCGCGCTCGGGTTGTTCGCCTACCACACGGAGTTGGGTGAGGCGCTCTCCGATCGAGCCCGTCTCGTCGTCTCGACCGGGTTCGTCTCCTCGTTTACCACCTATAGCACGTTCGCCGGCGAGACGGTCACCCTCGACCCGGAACTCGCGGCGCTCAACGTGGTCGGAACATACGCGCTCGGGTTCGCCGCCGTACTCCTGGCCCGAGGGGTGGCACGGTGACGCTCGCAACCGTCCTCGCCGTCGGCACCGGCGGCGCGCTCGGGGCCGTCTCCCGATACGCCGTCGGCACCGTCGTCGATAGCCGGGCCGTCGACACCGCGATCGTCAACGTCTCGGGCAGCTTCCTGTTCGGGTTCGTCCTCGCCGTCGGCCTCTCGGAGCCGGTCACGCTCGCGCTCGCCGTCGGGTTCTGTGGCGCGTTCACGACTTTCTCGTCCTTTGCGGTTGAGACTGTCGGCCTCGCGGAGGACGGTCGCGTCCGCGCGGCCGTGACGAACGCGCTCGGGACACTGGTCGTCGCACTCGGTGCGGCCGCCGGGGGCGCCACGTTCGCGGGAGTAATTTAACCTCGGTGGCGCTACCCGCCGACGCCCATCCGACGCATCTCGGCCTCGAACGCCCGGTCGGACAGGTCCGCCGCGGTCCGTTCGAGATCGCACTTGAGCCGCTCGAACTCAGCGGTCAACTCCGCGTACGCGTCGCTTTTCTCCAGTTCGTACGCGCTCTTTTTCGCCTCGAGTGCGGCCCGCTTCGACGCCAACGCGAAGAGGTCCTGTAGCTTCTCGTCGTACTCCGTGCGCGTCACGAGCGAGCTGACGACGGTTTCGATCTCCTCGCGCTCGATCGGCTTCGTCATGTACTCGTCGAAGCCCATCTCGATGATGTCGAAATCGGGGTCGACCGCGGTGACGATGGAGACCCGACAGTCGTACTCCGAAGCGCGGACGTGTTTGAGCACCGCTTCCCCGGAGATCCGCGGCATCAACCGGTCGACGAGCGCGACGTCGATCCCCTCGTTCATCGCCTCGATCGCCTCTCTCCCTCCGTAGGCGGTCCGTACGTCGTACTCCTCGCGGAGCCAAGCGGCGTACAGATCCGCCAACTGACGGTCGTCGTCGACGACGAGAACGGTCTGGTCTGGCGCCGTCATATGCACCCCATACAACTCCCTTCGGAACGGTTCATAAATAGCGTTCGCCGCGTTCGGGCGGGCGAAACGAGCGCTCGATTTAAGTAATCGATCGTACCGACGCGCCGTCGGGTTCCACCGCCCGGACCCGCCACGCCGAGGGGTCTACGCCGCGCGGCGTTCCTTCGCCTTCGGCCGGAGCTTCTTGTATCCGCACTTCCGGCAGTTGTCCGCGCGCTCCGGGTTTCGGGCGTTACAGCGCATGCAGATCATCTTGTCGAGAATGCGCTTTTCAGCTTCCTCGAATTTAGCCATACCCGGACGAAAACACCCCGGGCGAATAAAGCTACCCGTTCCGGCCGGCCGGATCGGCGCTCAGCCCCGACGCCCACAGGTCCGCGCACGATCGATTCGCCGTCTCGACGAACAAAGCCTTTAGGCTGGACCGTCTACGGTTGACAAATGGTACTCGACGATCTGGGCAGTTCCCTCCGCGGAACGCTCGATACACTACAGGGCAAGACGACCCTCAGCGAGGACGATGTCGAGGAGATCGTCAAGGAGATACAGCGATCGCTGCTGTCGGCGGACGTCGACGTCGACCTCGTCATGGGGCTTTCGGACTCGATCCGCGAGCGGGCCCTCGACGAGGAACCCCCCTCCGGAACGACCGCAAAGGACCACGTCCTCAAGATCGTCTACGAGGAGATGGTCGGGCTGGTCGGCGAGTCGACCGACATCCCGCTCGAAGAGCAGACGATCGTTCTCGCGGGGCTGCAGGGTTCGGGGAAGACGACGACGGCCGCGAAGATGGCCTGGTGGTTCTCGAAGAAGGGCCTCCGGCCGGCCGTCATCCAGACCGACACGTTCCGCCCCGGCGCCTACGAGCAGGCGAAGGAGATGTGCGAACGCGCCGAGGTGGACTTCTACGGGAACCCGGACAACGACGACCCCGTCGATATCGCCCGAACCGGGCTCGAAGAGACGGCCGAGGCGGACGTCCACATCGTCGACACCGCCGGCCGACACGCCCTCGAAGACGTCCTTATCGACGAACTCGAACGGATCGAGTCGGTGGCCGACCCCGACCGGAACCTGCTCGTCCTCGACGCCGCGATCGGGCAGGGCGCGAAGGATCAAGCCGAGCGGTTCCACGACGCGGTCGGGATCGACGGCGTCGCGATCACGAAACTCGACGGGACGGCGAAGGGCGGCGGCGCCCTCGCCGCGGTCGATCAGACGAACTCCTCGATCGCCTTCCTGGGGACGGGCGAGGAAGTAAAGGACATCGAACGGTTCGAACCGTCGGGGTTCATCTCGCGGCTGCTCGGGATGGGCGATCTCAAACAGCTCTCCGAGCGCGTCGAGCGCGCGATGGCCGAAACCCAAGAGGAGGAGGACTGGGACCCCGAGGACCTGATGAAGGGGGAGTTCACGCTGAAGGACATGCGCAACCAGATGAACGCGATGAACAAGATGGGGCCGCTTGATCAGGTACTCGACATGATCCCCGGCCTCGGCGGCGGGATCAAAGACCAGCTGCCGGAGGACGCCATGGACATGACACAAGACCGGCTCCGGGACTTCGAGGTGGTCATGGACTCGATGACCGACGACGAGCTGGAGAACCCACGGTCGATCGGCCAGACGCGGATCGAACGCATCGCCCGCGGCTCCGGGAAAGCGGAGGAGACGGTCCGTGAACTGCTCGAACAGCACAAGATGATGAGCCAGATGATGAAACAGTTCCAGGGGATGGGCGACGGCGACATGCAGCGGATGATGAAACAGATGCAGGGCGGTGGCGGTGGTGGCGGCGGTGGACTCGGCGGGATGGGGCCGTTCGGCGACTAACTCCGTCCGGCCCACGGTCCAGCTCGAAACTGTCGGTGCCGAACCTCACGGCGCGTGTGGGATCGGTTGTGGGTTCGTGTGCCGCTCCCGCAAACAATTTATCCCGGACGGCCACAACTCATAAGTAGTTGATGTCGTTCGAGAACGCGACGATACTGGCCGTCGACGACGAACGGGATCTCGTCGATATCTACCGGACCTGGTTCGGCGATAGATACACGATCCGGGAGGCCTACGGCGGCCGGGAGGCGATCTCGGCGTTCGACGAGGACGTCGATCTCGTCCTGCTCGACCGACGGATGCCGGGGCTATCGGGGGACGAGGTGCTCGAACGCCTCCGGGAGGCGGACCACGACTGCCCGGTAATAATGGTGACCGCCGTCGAGCCCGACGAGGGGATGGTGGAACTCCCCTTCGACGAGTACGTCGTCAAGCCGATCGACAAGGCGGAGCTCCGCGAAAGCATCGAGCGGACGCTGGCCCAGGCGGACGACGACACCGCCAACGACGTGTTGAACGCCCTCGGCGACGAGAAGGCCCGTCGCTGTTGTAACGTGCTCAACGGGGAACCGAAGAGCGCGCGCGAAGTCGCCGACCTGACCGGTTACTCGCTGCCGACCGTCTACCGCCGCCTCAACACGCTCCGACAAGCCGAGCTCATCGAGAGCCGCACCCAGATCGACCCCGGCGGCGACCACTACGAGGCGTTCACCACGACCACCCGGCGCGTCACGGTCGATCTCGACGGCTTCACCGTCGAGCGGGAGTCCTCCTCGGAACAGGAAGCCTGACGCGGAACGACCACCGCGCCGTTTCGGTACCGGCGACGGGGGGCGGTGGGCAACACCGATAAGACACTCAGGCCGTTAGAGCGGGCGATGAACCGCCGCCTCCTCTTGGTATGTGCCCTCCTCGCCGCCGGCCTCGCGGCCCCCGTTGTCGCCGACGTTCCCGACGCCCGGCTCGTCGTCTCCGACGTGACGGTCACCCCCGACGCCCCCGATCCGGGCAACACGACGACTGTCGAGTTCACCGTCGAGAACTCCGCCGGGAGCGCCAGCGCCGTGACCCTCGATCGCGTCGAGCTCAGGGATAGCGACCGGTTCTCGGCCACCCACGCCGACGCCGAGGATCTCGGATCGCTCTCCGTCGGCGACGACGTGACGCTCGAACTCACGAGTGCCTTCTCGGAGCCCGGTGTCAAGGAGCTCGAACTCCACGTCGAGACGGAGACCGCCGCGGGCGAACAGGTCACGGTCACCCGACCCGTGACGATCGTCGTCGGCGGGGTCGACGCCGCCGGCATCGAGGACGACGTACAGGTTGATGCCCGAACCGTCCGTCCGTCCGACCTCGAGGATGACGGGGTCGATCTCGACCTCGGCGCCGACGCGGACGGGCTGTTGGGCGACGACGACGACGAGGAGCGGGCCGACCGGGCGACGCTCGTCCTCGTCGAGGTAACGAACTTCGGTACCGCAACGGCCCGCGACGCCGCCGTCACCCCCTCGGCCGGCGACGGTCCCCTCGCCCGCATCGCCGTCGGCGACGTCGAGCCGGGCGAGGCCGAGCGCGTCGTCTTCGATGCCGGCCGGTTCGACGAGCCGACGACCCTGCGCTTCGAGGCGGGCTACACGCTCGGCACCGAGCGGCGAGTGAGCGACACGGCGCTCGAATACCGACCGAACCGCGGCGAGATCGTCCTGACAGATGTCGACATGACGCTCACCGACGGCACGGTGACCGTGACCGGCAACGCCGCGAACGCCGGCCTCGGCGAGGTCAACGGTGCGATCGTCGCCGTCGGCGAGACCGAACACCTCGACCCGGCTTACCCCGCCCGCGAGTACTTCGTCGGAACGGTCCCCGGGAGCGAGTTCGTCAGGTTCGACGTCACCGCCGACGTCGACCACGCCAACGCGACGACGGTGCCGGTGACGATCACGTATCTGGCCGACGGCGATCCCTACGAGCGAACCGTCGAGCTCCCGTACGACGCCCGGACCGACGGCGAGGACGACGACGGCTCCGGGGTTTCGCTGTGGGTCGTTACGGCGCTTGCGGGATCGGCCGCGCTCGTCGCCGGGGCGGCACTCGGCTGGAGGCGACTCCGTGGCCGCGATTGAGCTGGCCGGCGTTACCCGCCGATACGACGGTGGCGGGGAGACTGTCGTCGCGCTCGATTCGGTTTCGATCGGGATCGACCGCGGCGCCTTCGTCGCGATAATGGGCCCGAGCGGCAGCGGCAAGTCGACGCTTCTGAACGTCGTCGGACTCCTCGACGCGCCCGACGAGGGGCGCGTCCGCGTCGACGACCGGGACGTAACGGAGGCCGGGATCGACGAACGGACGCGGCTCCGAAAGCGGACGATCGGGTTCGTCTTCCAGGACTTCCATCTCATCCCCACGCTCTCGGCCCTCGAAAACGTCGCCGTCCCGACGATCTTCGACCCGCAGCCGAGACGCGATCGGGCTGCCGAACTGCTCGGCCGCGTCGGCCTCGACGATCGGGTCGATCACCTCCCGGAGGAGCTCAGCGGCGGGCAGAAACAGCGCGTCGCGATCGCCCGCTCGCTGATCAACAGCCCGGCGATCGTGCTCGCCGACGAGCCGACGGGGAACCTCGATCGGGACACCGGCGAGCGCATCCTCTCGGAGCTGACCGCCGTGACCGACGCGGGCGTCAGCGTCGTCGCCGTCACCCACGACCCCGCGGTCGCCGAGTACGCTGACCGGACGATAGAACTCCGCGACGGGGTGATCGTCTGATGCGGCTCCCGGCGCTTTTCGTCGCCCGTCGGAACCTCTCGCGCAACCGGCTCCGGTCGGCGCTCGCGGCGCTCGGCATCCTCGTCGGCGTCGTCGCGATCGCCTCCTTGGGGATCTTCGGCAACGTCCTCGCGCTCGGGGCCGACGACGCGCTCGGCGACATCGGTACGCAGGTGATCGTCACGCCGAACGCCGACGCGGGGCTCGACTCGATCGACGACGGGACCGTCACCGAGATCGAGCGCGTGACGACGGCCGGCACTGTCGTCCCGCTCAAGACCGACGGCGGGCTCGTTACCCGTGGCGGTGCCTCGGCGGCGGCGACGGTGTACGGGATCGAAAACCCCGACTCGCTGTACACCGCCGACGACGGCCGGCTCCCCGAGCGACACAGACAGGGGGCGATCCTGGGCGCCGACCTCGCCGGGAGCCTCGACGCCCGCGTCGGCGACACCGTCGAGGTCACGGGCGAGACGCGCCGCGTGATCGCCGTACTGGAACCGGTCGAGTCGTTCACGCCGGTCTCCCCGAACGACGCCGTCATGCTCCCCGAGTCGGACGTCGGCGGCGACGGCTACCAGCAGGTCGTCATCCGGACCGACACGGGGCCGGCGGCGACGGCGAGTGCGGCCGCCGTCGAGGCGACGATCAACGACCGCGAGGCGGTCGTCGACGTGTTCGAACTCTCCTCGATACTGGAGGAGATCGAGGAGTTCTTCTCGCTTCTATCGACGTTTCTCATCGGGCTGGGCGGGATCTCGCTTTTCGTCGCCGGGGTGAGTATCCTCAACGTGATGTTGATGAGCACCGTCGAGCGCCGCCAGGAGATCGGCGTCCTCCGGGCCGTCGGCGTGAGCCGCCGCGCCGTCCTGCGGACGATGCTGTTCGAGGCGACGCTCCTTGGCCTCCTCGGCGCGTTCGCCGGGGTCGTCGTCACCGTCTGTCTCGTCGCGGCGCTGTACCTCGCCACGCCGGTCGAGCTGTGGATCGTTCTCGATCCGACAAACGGCCTGTATCTGCTCGGGGCGTTCGTCTTCGGCGTGCTGATAAGCGTCGTCAGCGGCCTCTATCCGGCTTGGAAGGCGGCCAACGAACGGCCCGTCGACGCGCTTCGGGGGTGACGGTCGACACGCCCTTGCCGATCGCCCCCGAGTGGCGGGTATGCAGATCGACCCGTCGCGGCTGGAGCGTTGGCTCGCGGAAGTCGGCACTGACGCCGATGTCCGGTTGACCGCGGGCGGCGTTCGCCCGCTCGCCGCCGACCGGTTCGATACCGACCCCGGGACGCTCGGTGACTCCCCGACCGCGGGCGAGCCCGATCTCGCGGCCGAACTCGGCGCGTACCACGGCCGCGAGGGACCGGAGACGATCGTCACTCCCGGCTCCCGGGCGGCGACGCTCCTCGCGACGCTCTCGCTCCTCGAACGGCACGCGGTCGTCGTGACGCCCACGGCCGGCTCGTTCCCCGCACTCGCCGACGCGTTCGGCGACGTGAGCCGGGTCCCGCTCCGTGAGCCGGGGGGGACGCTCGATCCCGCGGCGATCGGCGACGCGTTGCGGGCCGACACGGACCTCGTCGCCGTCGGCAACCCGAACGACCCGACCGGCCGGATTCACGACGGGGCGACGATGCGGGCCGTCTACGAACGCTGTGCCGACAACGGCACGTATCTGCTTTGCGACGAGCGCTACCGTCCCCTCGCCCCGGACCCGCCCCCGTCGGTCGCCGAGTTCGGCCGGTACGGGATCTCGACGGGCGATGTCTCGACGGCGTTCGGCCTCGGCGGCGTTCGGGTCGGGTGGCTCTGCGGGCCGCCTGCAGTCGTCGCGGCGGCCGGGAACTGGCGGGCGTACACGACCGCTTCGCCCTCGGCACTCGACCGACACGTCGCCGCGCAGGCGCTCGATCGGCGGGCCGAACTCCTGCCCGAGAACCGTGCCCACGTCGCCGACAACCGGGCGATCGTCGAGGCGTTCGTCGGCTCACGCGGGATGGCGTGGTCCGCCCCCGACTGCGGCCCGAGCGCCCTCTGTTCGATTCCCGACGGGTTCGCGGACGGGGAGTCGTTCTGTCGGAGCCTTCTCGCGGAGGCCTCGGTCGCGGTCGTCCCCGGAAGCGTGTACGATCGCCCGGATCGCTTCCGCCTCGGGTTCGGGGGGGAGACGGCGACGCTCGAAACGGGGCTCTCGCGGCTCGGAGCGTTCCTGGACCGCCACCGGTAGCGTTCCACGGCGCCGCGCTCTCGACCGTTCCGTCCTCCCGAAAGCGCGTTTTCGACGTTGCCTTCACCCGCTCACACGACGGCGCTGCTGTCCCGTTCGCTCGCGAAAGGGTTTACAAAACACCAACAACGAGATCACAAACTGAATGAACAATTGAATACTACCGGCGTCAGTAATCTATACGAAAGATTTAGTACCGTGTAGGTTGACGGTCCGGTTGTTATGAAACGAAACCCCTCGACGGACGGTCACCGGACGGGTGCCGCCGCGAGCAAGGGAACGCTGTTCTGCGTATCGTGTCCACACCGCGCCCCGTTCGACGACGGCTGGACGATCGTCGAGACGGGCGACAGCGTCCACTACCTCTGCCCGGCGTGTGGAACCGAGGTCCTGACCCGCCACACCACGGGGTCGTCGGCCCCCGTCCGCGCCGAGCGCTCGCCGTCTGCCGAGGGGAGGTCTCGATGACGCGACACGCAGTCGTGACCGGCCTGACGCTGTATCGGACCGGAACTGTGACGCTCGAACAGGCGGCCAGTTGCGGCGGGACGACGACGGAATCGTTCGAAGCGGCGCTTCGATCCCGCGGGATCCCGGTCCGTGAGACCGACGTGGATCCCGGGGCGCCCGCCGACGCTGTCTGAAACGGACGTACGGAGACGACACAACACGATGTCAAACCGACACGAAGGCGGGCGCTCGTCGTCACGAACCGCGACGGCGGATATCGCCCCGATCCGACGGAGCGTCGAGGTCGAGTACTGGGTGATCGACCGGAACGGCCGACTGACCACCCCGGGTGATCTCGTCGACCTCCCCGGAGCCGAGACGGAGTTCGTCGACCCGATGGTCGAGATAAAAACGACGCCGTGTGAGACGACCGCGGAGCTCCGCGGGGAGCTTTTCGGCCGGATCGACGCCGTCCTCGATCGCGCCGACGACCGTGGTCTCGGGTTGGTCCCGCTCTCGACGCCGATCGCCGCGTCGTCCATCAGGGACCGCGACAGCGAGCGGACCCGGATCCAGGATCGGGTCGTCGGCGAGCGCTTCGAGTACGTCCGACACTGCGCCGGCACCCACATCCACGTCGAACAACAGCCCGGACACGAGGTCGATCAGATGAACGCGCTCACCGCGCTCGACCCGGCGCTGTCGCTCGTGAACTCGTCGCCGTACTTCGACGGGGAGCCGCTGGCGAGGGGCGCGCGGTCGCTTCTGTACCGCCGGATGGCCTACGACGAACTCCCCCATCAGGGACAGCTGTGGCCCTACGCCGACAGCGTCGAGGAGTGGGCCAAGCGCCTCGAACGCCGCTACAGGGAGTTCAAAAACGAGGCCGTCATCGCCGGACTCGACCGCGAGACGGTCGAGGCGGAGTTCCAGCCGGAGAGTGCGGTCTGGACGCCGGTGAAGTTCCGGGCCGAGTTCTCGACCGTCGAGTGGCGGTCCCCGGATACGGCGCTGCCGAGCCAGGTTCTGCAGTTGGCCGACGACGTCGTCGGCGCCGTCGAGCGGGCCGTCGCGGACGGCCCACGGATCGAAGGCGCCGCCGGCCATCTGATGGACGACGCGATGGTGTTGCCGGAGTTCGACGCCGTCGAGGAGTACGTTGAGGCCGCGATCCGGGACGGGCTCGACGCCGAGGAGCTCCGCGCGTATCTCGATCGGATGGGGTTCGACGTCGACGCTTACGAGCCGCTGTCGGCCGAACTCGACGGGATCGGCGAGTGCTCGGTCACCGACGCACGGGACCTCCGGCTCGAATACGCCGAACGCCTGCGGGCCGACGTTCGCGAGGCACGCTCGATACATGCGGACTGATGCCCGTCCCTATCGGACAACTACCAGCAAATACTGGCGATATATCGCCCCCTTTCAGGGTCGGTGATCTAGTTCTGAACGGATGGACGCGCCACGCATCGCCCTGTTGAACGCCGCTCACGCGGCCGAGGACACGAGCCGGAACTTCCGCCGGGAGCTCGACGCGGACGTCGTCGAGTTCCACTGTCCCTCCGGCGGGTTTCCGGCGGATTTCCGGTACGACGGCTTCGTCGTGACGGGGTCGAGAGCCTCCGTCTACTGGGATCGCGAGTGGATCGGCGAGCTGAAGACGTGGGTCGGCGGGGCCCTCGAAGCCGGCGTGCCGGCGCTCGGCGTCTGTTTCGGACACCAGCTCATCGCCGACGTGCTCGGCGGCAGCGTCGAGGACATGTGCGAGTACGAGATCGGCTACCGGACCGTCGAACAGGACGGCCGAAACCGGCTGCTCGCGGGGATCGACGGGGAGATGACGGTGTTTACCACCCACTCCGATCGCGTGGAAACGCCCCCGCCGGGGGCGACGGTGTTCGCGAAAAACGAGTACGGGATCCACGGCTTCCGCAAGGACAACGCCTTCGCCGTGCAGTTTCACCCCGAGTACGACATGGACACCGCGGCCACCGTCACCCGCGGGAAGTCGGACCAGCTCCCCGAGGCGCGGATCGAGGCCGTCCTCGACGGTATCCACGCCGACAACTACGAGGCGGCCCGCGAACCGAAACGGCTGTTCGACAACTTCCTCGCGTACGTCGAGGAGACCCGCCTCGAACGCCTCGAAGCCGACTGAGACGCCCACACGCGAGCGCGTTCGTCAGTCCGTCTCCGTGTCAGTCCGTCTCCGTTATCTCCCGCACCGTCCCGACGCCCTTCGAGCGTCCTTCGCGGAAGACGAACCGCTGGCCCTCCTCGACGACGTACGGCCGGAACTTGAACCGGACCCTGGCCCGCCCGGTGTCGCCGGGGAGCAGCTGCCCGCCGTCGGGGTGGATCGACACCGTTTCGCTCACGGTTTCGAGGTGGACGACGGGTTCGTAGCCGTCGCCGATCCGGGTCGGGTGGTTCAACACCATCACGTCGGCCTCGAACTCCCGGACGGCGGTCGGCTCCGACGCCCGCGGCAAAAGCACCATCCCGCGTTCGAGGTCGGACTCGTTGATGCCCTTGAGCGCGATACCGACGATCCGGCCGGCCGCGGCCTCGTCGACCCGGTGGTAGTGCATCTCGATCGACCGGACCTCGACCGGTTGGAAGCTGCCGTCGGCAAGGGGGCCGACGAGCAGCTCGTCGCCGGCCTCGACGCTGCCCGATCGGATCGTTCCCGAGGCGACCGCGCCGACGCCGGTCACGTTGTACGTCCGGTCGACGTACATCGAGAACGCACCCGCCTCGGCCCCGGTCTTCGGAAGGTGTTCGAACAGCTCGTCCAGAACGGACAGCCCGTCTTTCGTCACCGCGCTCGTCCGCACGATCGGCACGACCTGCTCGTTTATCTCCTCGATCGCGACGCCGACGCCGTGGCGCTCGACGGACAGCGGCGTCCGATCGGCGTTTCTGAGCAGGCGTTCGACCTCGCGTTCGACCTCCTCGACGCGCTCTTCGGGGACGATGTCGGCCTTCGTGATCGCGACGATAGTGGGGAGTTCGGTCGCGAGCAGGATGCCGAGATGCTCCCGCGTCGTCTTCGTCGGCCCGTCGTCGGCCGCGACGACGAGCAGGCCGTAGTCGAGCTTCTGGCCGACGAGCCCGCGGATCGTCGTCCGGAGCCACGGCTCGTGGCCGACGGTGTCGACGAAGGAGACGAGCCGGTCGGCCTCCTCGACGATCCGGGCCCGATCGGACTTCCGGTGTGGGTTGTCCATCCGGACGGCGCCCTCGTCGTCGAAGCCGTAGACGCCGTAGGAGAGATCCGCCGACAGGCCGCGCTCGACCTCGTGTGGGCGAACGTCGAGAAACGACCGGGTGCCGCCCTGGCCGTCGTCCGCCGAACCGGTGACGAGCGACCCGACGAGCGTCGATTTCCCGTGGTCGACGTGGCCCGCGGTGCCGACGACGATGTGGTCGTCGTCGGCCGTCAGGACCGACCCCTCCGAGAGCGTGGCGACGCCGACGAGCCCCTCCTCGTGGTCGCCCTCGCCGTCGACCCCCCAGGTCTCGACGTCGTCGATGTGTGCGCCGGCCTCCTCCGCCAGAAGCGAGAGCACGTCCATCGACTCCGAGAAGGCCTCCGGCGCGATCCCGGCGATCCCGCCGTCGTCGGTGACGCCGACGACGTACGTTGCCTCGCCGTCGCCGGAGAGGATCCGGTGGCGCAGCTGGGCGACGAGCGATTCGAGGCGACCGTCCGAGAGGTGGGTCGTTCGGGTGAGCCGTTCTTTGAACTCGACGCTGCCGCCCTCCCGCTCGCCCCGTTCGAGGGCGTGCCGGAGCGTGGCCCGGTCGGCACTCATACGTGAGCGGATAACAACCACACGATCAAAAGCCTTCCCCGAGATCACCCCGGATCGGCGCTCGACCGTCGGTTTTCGGGGTCGCCCGCCTCGGCTCGCTACGCCGACGCGTCGCGGATCCGCCCGAGCGCAGTTAAGAACCCGTCTGCGAAGGCGGCCTCGGTCACCTCGTCCGCGGCCGCCTTTGCGACACGATCGGCGTTGTCGACCGCGAACGCGTTGTCGACGCGCTCGAACAGCTCCGCGTCGTTCTCGGAGTCCCCGACGGCGGCGAACTCCGACGGGTCGACCCCCAGCGCCGCCGCGGCGGTTTCGAGCCCCCGACCCTTGTCGATGTCCGGGGCCTTGACGTGGTACGCGTAGCCGGTATCGACGACGACGAGCCCGTGGTCGTCGGCGATCTCAACGAGCGGTTCGAGGGGTTGTTCGCGGGCAACTGCGAGTTCGGTCTCGCGCCAGCGGTTGATCGGATCGACGGCCCCCCAACCGAGGTCGTAGCCCGCCGCACGGTACGCCGCCGCGACGGCCTCGGCCCCTTCCGGGTCGCCGTTGTAGACGACCTCGTCGGCCGACTCGACGTAGACGACGCCGCCGTTCTCGGCGACGACGTTCGTATCGACGCCGGCGAACTGACAGAACCCGACGGGGTACGGAAAGGACTTCCCGGTCGCGACGACGACCGGCGCGTCCCACCCCCGGAGCGGATCGAACACGCGGGGGTCTATCGAGCCGTCCGGCCGGGTCAGCGTGCCGTCGATGTCGACGGCGAGCGGGGGTACCATCACCGGGGGTTCGGCCGCCGACGGCATCAACTCCCCGGCGCCTCCGCCCCGGGGACAGGTTTAGGCGGTTCGAGCGCCCAGCATGTGTATGAGCGTCGCCGGCCTCTGTGAAATCTGCGGCACCGGCTCCGTCGAGGACGGCTGTGACCGGTGTGGGCGGCTCGTCTGTGCCGACCACCTCGACGACCCGACGGACCTCTGTACGAGCTGTCTGGCGGAGTTCGGCGACCCGCCGGACGGCGGCTCCCGCGGCCCTTCCCCCGACGGCGTCGACGAGTACCGGTTCTGATCGCCGCGGCGTCGGCTCCTCGAACGGGAAGCTAAACCGAACGCGGCCCGGCGTATAAAAAGCGGCTCAGTCGATGTGGCCTTCGCGCCGGAGCTGGTCGGCGTCCTGGCTGTCGTAGCGCCACTCGATGTTCGCCTTCTCGTCCTGCCAGTCCCACGGCTCGACGATGACGGTATCGCCCTCCTCGATCCAGGTCCGGTACTTCATGCGGCCGGGGATCCGGCCCATACGGTTCTCGCCGTCCTCACACTGGACGCGGACGTGGTTCCCACCGTCGTGTTGGGTCACGACCGCGAACAGCTGGTCGTCGTTGGGCATTCGTAGGTTCTTGCGCCCTGACTCGTCGCTCACACACGGTGTACGAGCCCGCCGGATTAAAAGGATGCGGGAGGTGTGGGAGCGAAGAACACGGCGGCCGGGGCGTCGGCCGATCCCATACCGGCCTCTTATAAACGAGGGCGCGTGACCTCCCGGCTCCGGGACGGCGACGCCCCGACATCCGGCTCGGGAGTGTCCCCTTCGGCCGCGCGGGCGAGCGAGAGCGCGGCGGCGCTCCGTGTGGCACTCGCTGTCTTCCCCGTCGCGTTTAATAAGGCTTTAGCGCCGCGTTCGACTTCCAACTACAATGAGCTACACGATCGGACTCGTCGGCAAGCCCTCCGTCGGCAAGTCCACCTTTTTCAACGCGGCGACGATGAACGACGTTCCCGAAGGTGCCTACCCGTTCACGACGATCGACCCCTCGGTCGGCGAGGCGTACGTCCGCGTCGACTGTGCGGCCCCGGAGTTCGGCCACGATTGCACGCCGAACCACGGCTACTGCGACGACGGGGTCCGGTTCGTCCCGACGAAGCTCGTCGACGTGGCCGGCCTCGTTCCGGGTGCCCACGAGGGGAAGGGGCTCGGCAACCAGTTCCTCACGGACCTCAACGAGGCGGACGTGTTGATCCACGTCGTCGACTTCTCGGGGCGCACCGACATGGAGGGCGAACCGACCGAGGGCCACGACCCCCGCGAGGACATCGACTTCCTCGAGGACGAACTCGACATGTGGTATCTCGACATTCTGGAGAAGGGAATCGAGCGCTACCGCTCGGGGTACGGCGGTGAAGAGCGGGCGATCGAGGCCGACCTCGCCGAGCAGATGTCGGCGTTCGGGATCAAGGAGGAGGAACTCAAGCAGGTGATCCTCTCGCTCGGGCTCGAACTCGCCCCCGACGGGTGGGGTGACGACGACCGCGAGGCGCTGGCCCGCGAGATCCGTATCCGGACGAAGCCGATCCTCGTCGCGGCGAACAAAGCCGACACCGAGCCCGCGAGGGAGAACTACGCCGAGATAACGGCCGATCCCGACTACGATCACCTGACGATCGTGCCCGTTTCGGCCCACGCCGAGAAGGCGCTCAAAAACGGCGACGAGGCGGGCGTCCTCGAGTACCGTCCCGGCGACGACGGCTTTTCGATCGTCGGCGACATTCCCGAGGAGAAACGCGCCGGCCTCGACCGGATCGAGGGCTTCCTCGGGGAGTTCGGCGAAACCGGCGTCCAGCGGGCGATCGAGACGGCGCTGTTCGAGGAACTCGGCGCGATCGCCGTCTTCCCGGGCGCGCGAAAGCCACAGGACGACGGCTCCTTCCTGCAGGACTGTTTCGTCCTCCCCGGCGGCTCGACCGCCGAGGAGTTCGCGTACTTCCTCCACACCGACATCGGCGAGGGCTTTCTCCACGCCCACGACGTGCGAACCGAGCGACAGATCGCCGCCGACACGGAGCTTTCCCACCGCGACGTGATCGAGATCACGACGACGAACTGACCGCCGCGGCCCCGGAGCACTGGCCGTCGCCGGCTCCGGAGGACGCTGCCGGGCGCGAAAGCCACAATAGCGCGAGGACCGAGATCAGGCTATGGCAACGCGACTCCCCGCGCCGCCGGACGCGGGATTGATAAACGGCATCCGGTTCGGGACCGACACGTTCCGGTTTCTCGAGGGTGTCCAGGCCCGCTTCGAGGACGGCACCGCCGTCCCGATCCCCGGAAGCCCCCCGCTCGTCGTCCTGACCGGCCCGGAGCTCGTCACCGAGGCGCTCTCCCGCCCGGAGGACTTCGGCCGCATCCCTGCCCAGGACTCGGCGGCAATGATCGCCGAGAACGGCCTCGTCCAGAGCGACGGCGAGCTGTGGTCCCAACAGCGCTCCGTGATGGCGCCCTCCTTCGGCGCCCGACAGATCAACGCCTACGCGGATACGACCGGCGAACGGATCGAGAGCAGAACGGAGCGGTGGGCCGACATCGGCCCCCACGAGACGGATCTCCACCGCGAGATGACGTCCCTGACCGTCCGGGTCGCAAGCGAGATCCTGCTCGGCGAGGACATCGGCAAGGCCCGCGCCGACCAGTTCCACGAGTGGATGCGTATCGCGGGCGAGGAGTTCGAGTTCGGCATCGAGACCGTCCTCCCGGAGTGGGTGCCGACGCGGACCTCCCCCGAGTTCCAGGCGGCCGCGACCGGCATCCGCGAGCTGAGCGAGGAGCTCATAGAGACGCGTCGACGCTCGCTGGCCGACGGCGACCGACCGGACTCCGTGGATATGCTGACGATGCTGATAAAGGCCGAGGAGAACCCCGAGGTCGACTACCCGCCGAACCAGATCCGCGACGAGGTCGCGACGTTTCTCATCGCCGGCCACGAGACGACGGCGTTGAGCCTCTCGTACAGCCTGAGCCTCATCTCCTGGCACCCCGATGTCCGCCGCCGGGTCCGCGAGGAGGCGCGGGCGGTACTCGGCGACGGCCCGCTGACCCACGAGGACCTCAACGACCTCGAATACACCAAACGCGTCTACCGCGAGGCGTTGCGGCTGTACCCACCGGCGTGGGCCGTGTTCCGCCAGGCCAACGGCGATATCGAGCTCGGCGAGTACGTCGTCGAGGACGGCTCGGCGGTGATCATGCCGCTTTGGTCGATGCACCGCGACGGCAGGTACTTCGAGCACCCCGATACCTTCGACCCCGACCGCTGGGAGCGCCGCGACCCGAACGCCGTCGAAGCGTACCGGCCGTTCTCCAGCGGCCCCCACGCCTGCGTCGGACAGGGCTTTGCCCTCGCGGGCGCGACGCTCGTCCTCGCGCGGATCGTCGGCGAGTTCGACGTCGACGTCCCCGAGAACGCCCTCGACGACCTCCGGCTGACGCCGACGCTGCGGCCCGCCGACGGCATCCCGGCGACGATCTCGCCGGCGGAGTAGCCGGTTATCAATCCTCCAGAAGCGACCCGTCGCCGTGCGTCTCGCGGAGTTCGCGGAGGTACTCGCGCTGTTTTGCCACCCGATCGGGAAGCTCCGCGTAGGCGTGCTCGAAGAGGTCGTCGGGGTCCGGTTCGATATCGGTCCCGCGGTCGATCGCCTCCGCGACCGTCGTCTCGATCTCCGATTCGACCGCATCGATCGCCTCGTCGTCGAGGGTTCCCCGCTCGCGGAGGAACGTCTCGAGCCGTGGAACGGGGTCCCAGCGCTTCCAGCGTTCGACCGCCTCGTCGTCGCGGTAGACGGAAGGGTCGTCGGCGGTCGTATGCGCGCCGAAGCGGTACTGGACCGCCTCGATGAGCGTCGGCCGCGTCGGGCGGTCCGACGCCTCCGCCGGACTCCCCTCGGAGTCCCGGGCCCGGTCGACGGCCGTCTCGACGATCTCGAAGGTCGCGAGCGGGTCCATCCCGTCGACGCGGACGCCCTCGAAGCCGTACGCCTCGGCCTTCCCCGCGAACGTTCGGCTCGCGGTCTGTCGCTCCGGCGGCACCGAGATCGCCCACCCGTTGTTGTTGCAGACGAACACGGCGGGCACGTCGAAGACGCCGGCGAAGTTGAGCCCCTCATGAAAGTCGCCCTCGCTCGTCGCCCCCTCGCCGAAGTGACAGACGACGACGCTGTCGTCGCCGCGGAGCTTCGACGCCCACGCCAGTCCGGTCGCGTGTGGGATATGCGATCCGATCGAGATGTTGAGCGGCGCAATGTTGTGGTCGACGAGGGCGGCGTTGCCCGACTCATAGCCCAGCCAGTAGCTGACGTACTCCGCGAGGCTGTTCCGGTCGATCGGGGCCGCGTGTTCGCGGTACTGATACGCCACCCAGTCGTCCTCGCGGAGGGCGTACATCGATCCGAACTGCGAGCCCTCCTGGCCGGCCGAGGAGGCGTACGTGCCGATCCGGCCCTGCCGCTGGAGGCTTATCATGCGTTCGTCGAAGTGCCGCGAGAGACGCATATCCCGGTACAGCTCGCGGAGCCGATCGTCGCCCAGCGGCGGCTCGTACCCCCGATCGAGGGGCCGACCGTCGGCGTCCAGCCGCCGGTGGAGATCCGCGTCCTCGAAGTCCATACCGAAGCCACTGTCCGCGGCGGCATAGCTCTGTGGTCCGTTGTCCGTCCCGAGCGCTGGCGGCCCCGTTCCCGCCGTGATCGGAAGCGCCATTTATATATTCACTTCGATACGTACGGACGGTATGAAAGATTACATCGCCGACGGGGAACAGCGCCTCTCGCCGGTCGTCGTGATCACGACGGTCGCGTTGATCCTCGTGTTCGCGATCGGCATCCTGTATCGGCTCGGTTCGATCGCCGTCTGAGAGCCGGTTTCGGCGGTTCAGCCGTCGAGCCGCGTCGAGACGTACGGACCGTCCTGGTAATACCCGAGCTTCTCGCGGTAGTACTCCCTGGCCCCGATGCCGGAGATGACCGACAGCTTCCGGAACCCGGCCTCGGCGGCCAGCCGCTCAGCTTCGGCCAGAAGCCGCCGGCCGTACCCGCTGTGTTGGTGGTCGTCGCCGCCGGCCGCCTCCCCGACCCCGACCTCGCTCCCATAGACGTGGAGCTCACGGACCAGCGCGGCCCCATCGAGCTCGGGTCTGATGGGGTCGTCGGCGGGCCGCTCCCCGTCCGGGAAGCGGAGCCGACAGAAGCCGACGAGCAGGTCCCGATCGAAGTCCTCGATCGAAATGAACTGCTCCGTCCCGCCGGCGGCCTCGTAGCTGTCGACGTTCAACTCGACGGATCCGGGGTCCTCGTCGTTCATCCCGACCTCGCGACACCGGATACACGAACACGTCCAGCCGTGCTCGTCCATGCGTTGGCGGGCGAGCTGTCGGAGGTTCGACTTCCAGACGCCGGCGTCGATGAAGTCCGCGGGGATGTCGCGTTGGACCCGCTGGAGGCGGGTGTAGCGGGGCAGCATCGATTTGATCTCGGCGACGAGCTCCGTCGCCTCATCGTTCGTGAGGGGCTCGTACTCGTCGCGACGCCACATGTCGTAGGTGACGGTGTCCCGAACGACGAGGGTCGGGTAGATCTTCAGGTAGTCCGGCCGCCACGCGGGGTTTTCGAACAGCTCCCGGAAGTCCTGGAGACACATCTCCTTCGACATCCCCGGCTGGCCGGGCATCATGTGAAAGCCGACTTTGAACCCGGCGTTGCGGAGCCGTCGGTTCGCGTCGAGGGAGGCCTGGACCCCGTGCCCGCGGTGCATCTCGCGGTTGATCCGCTCGTAGGTCGTCTGGACGCCGACCTCGACTTTCGTTCCCCCGAGATCCAACATCCGGTCGATCTGTTCGGGATCACACCAGTCCGGTTTCGTCTCGAACGTCGTGCCGATGTTCCGGATCCCGTTCGTCTCGTTTTCGGCGATCACGTCCTCCAGATAGCGGAACTCGGTCGTCTCGGGATCGGGCTTGAACGACTCCGACTCGCTCGGGTTCGGCGGCGCGTCCCGGTCGTAGTCGTTCATCGCTTCGAGGGCACGCTTGACGAACCACTCCTGGTAGTCGTGGCTGCGGGCCGTCATCGTGCCGCCCATCAGGATCAACTCGACCTTGTCGACGGGGTGGCCGATCTCCCGGAGCTGGTGGAGCCGAAGGGTCACCTGTCCGTAGGGGTCGTAATCGTTCTGGACGCCCCTCGCGGCCGCCGGCTCGTGGCCCGTGTAGCTCTGTGAGGAGGAAAACTCCGAGCCCGGACCCCCCGGACAGTAGAGACACTGCCCGTGCGGACACATGTGTGGCGAAGTCATGATCGCGACCGGCGAGACGCCCGATGCCGTCCGCACCGGCTTCCGGCGGAGCACCGGTTCGAGCTCCTCACGCCGGTCTTCGGGGGCGTAATCGAGCAGCTCCGTGTTCTTCGGCACCTTCGGGGCCGAGTGCTCGCGACAGGCGTCCATCTTCGCGCCTTCGAGCTCGTCGCGGTCGATCTCTCCCGCCAGCAGGTCCTCGACGAGCGACTCACAGACGCGCTCGAAGGCTTCTGACTCGGCGGGATCGGCGTCAGTACTCATTCGCTACCGGCACAAAAGGGGTGCGACGGGAAATGGCTAGCGGTTAGCGTCGCCGGCGCTCAAGCCGACGGTGCCACGATCGACCCGGCAACCGCTTCGACGGCGGCCTCGATCACCGCCTCCCGCTCGCCGGCGAGGAACTCGAGTTTCGGGTCCCGGGAGCCGGGGTTCGAGACGCCGGCGCCCGGCACGGCGGTTTCGAGCTCGGCGACAACCGAATCGAGGTCGACGTCGCCGTCCGTGCGGACGTGGAGCTCGTCGGTGCCGACGCCGACGACGGCGGCCGAGTCGAGCCGTCGGGAGAGCTCGTCGACCAGAAGCCGCGTCGGCGGGAAGTCGTAGCGGTGGGTGTAGGCGTCGGTATCGAGGACGCTCACGGTGACGCCGTCTACCGCCCGTTCCTCGAGGTTCGGCACGGCGGTGTCGAGCTCGGCGTCGAGCTTCGTCACGAACTGCTCGGAGACCTGCGCCGCGAGCCCCGTCCGCTTCTCGAACAACAAGTCGACGATGAGCTCGCGTTTGTCCTCGTAGGACTGATAGAACGCTTCGAGGGCGATCGCCTCGCGGAGCTGTTTCGTCGACTCGGCGTCGACGCCGGCGTCGGCGGCGAGATCGACGTACGCCTCGGGGGCGTCCTCCCAGTAGCTGACCGCCGGCAGGTGTTCGAGGTCCGCGCGCACGTCGTCGTTGATCGCAGCGGCGAGCGTGGCCGCGACTGTCGACACCGTCCGGGACTCGGCGGCGACGAGCGACTCGACCCGATCGACGACCTCGTCGTCGACCGCCCGCCCGTCGAGGACGACCCGCGGCGCGTCGTAGATATCGAGCAACTCGAGACCGTCGACCGAGGCGGCGGTCGATCCGGCGGCGGCGAAGACGAAAAGCGGGATCCGCTCGCCGTGGCGGTCCCGGTCGTCGAGCATCCGCGTTGCGTCCTTCGTGGCGTCGTTCATGTCGTAGACGCCCTCCTCGAGCGGCCGGCGGTCGAAGTAGTGGTACACGGCGTCGGCCGTCCCGTGTTCGGCCTCGATAAGCGGCAACACGGCCCGCTCGATCGCGGCTCCGGCAACGTAGCCGTCGGTCGTCGCGTCGTGTCGGACGACGATCGGCCGCGACTCGATGACCGCACGCCGGATCTCGGTCGCGACATCCCCGATGTCGTCGACGATGGCGGCTATCTCGGGGTCGGCGGCGATCGGGTCGACGCGCTCCGGGCTCGCGCGGTCGTCGAGGGCCTCGTCCATCCGCGCCTCGACGGTCTCGCCGGCCCCGTCTTCGAGCCGTTCGAGCGCGTCGGTTTCGAGCTGGAGCTCCCCGCGCCGAACCCTGACCTCGCCGTCCAGCCGGACGATGTCGCCGTCCTCGACCTCGGGGTATGCCCGGACGCCGGCCTCGACGAACGCCGCACAGTCGACGGTCCCCGTTTCGTCGCTGAGCTCGAAGACGGTCGGCCCCGACGTCTGCCGGATCGAGCCGACGACACCTTCGAGCCGTACCGTATCGCCGACGCGATCCTCCAGTGACTCGACCGTCACTCGGTCGGGCTCGGTCCCGTCGGCCGTTTCGGCCGCCCCTTCGTCGTCTGTCGTTTCGGGTTCGGGGCCGTCGTCGGACGCTGCCTCGGACGGGGCTTCAGCCGCCGGTTCCGGCTCGTCCCCGCCGTCGTCCGCCCCGGACTCCGGTTCCGGCTCCGGCTCCGACTCGGACTCCGCGGACGCGCCCGGATCGTCGTCCTCGTCGTCGTCTCCGCCCTCGTTGTCGAGCATCGCGTCGCCGTCCGGCGTCTGCCGGAGGTGCCCACGGAAGTCATCCGGCGTCCGGCGGATCGACCAGTTCAGGTCGATGTCACCGTTGTCCCGGACGTTGTTGACCTGTACGCAGACCTCGTCGCCGACCTCCCACTCGAGGCTCTCCAGGCGGCTGTCGAGTTTGCTCCGGTGGAGCAGCCCGGTGACGTTGCCGATGTTGACGAAGACGCCGAAATCGGCGTAGCCGTCGACGCTCCCGACGTAGAAACGGCCGGGCGTCAGGTCGGATGCTCGGTTCCCCTCGAACTCGAAGACGACGTCCTCCTGGTGGACCTCACAGATCGGTCCGTCGGTTGACGTGCCGCAGATGATACAGCTACCCATTAGCGGAACACAACGGTCGGGGCTTAAAACGGTTGTCGGAATCCGCGCGACGCTCCGACGGAACGGTGGGTTCGCCGACGATGTGGCGGCTTTTTGATCCATGCCGCCGACGCGTCGGCATGGACATCGCCGTCACCGGCGGCCGCGGGACGACCGGCCGCTGGATCGTCGACAGGCTCGCCGCCGACCACGACGTGGTCTGTCTCGATCGCGAACTCCCCGACGACGGGCACCCGGACGTGGCGTACCGCGCCCTCGATCTCGCTGACGCCGGCGGGGTGTTCGATCTGTTCACACGGATCGACCCCGACGCCGTCGTCCACTGGGCCGCCGTCCCGGTCGCCGGTACCCGCCCCGGCGTCGATCTGTACCGGAACAACACCCTCGCCGCACACGCCGTCCTCACCGCCGCCGGTCGGGTCGGCGCGCGGATCGTCCAGGCCTCCTCCGACGGCGCGTACGGCTTCTTTTTCGCCGAGGAGACGCCGCTGCCGGACGCGGTTCCGGTCGTCGAGGACCACCCCCTCCGCCCGGAGGACCCCTACGGACTCTCGAAGGTCGTCGCCGAGGAGATCGCCGCGACGGTCGCCAGACGCGACGACGTTTCGGTCGCGTCGCTGCGCCCGACGTGGATCCAACAGCCGGGTGAGTACCCCTGTCGGGACGAGGCGTACCTCGGGGATCGGTCGGCCGGCGCCGGCAACTTCTGGTCGTACGTCGACGTCAGGGACGTCGTCGACATTGTCGAGTGCGCCCTCGACGCGCCGATCGACGGCCACGAGGCGTTCAACTGCTCGGCGGCCGACAACGCCCTCGGCGAGCCGCTCGTCGATCTGCTCGAGGCGGAGTACGGGGCGGTCCCCGACGAGTGCCGGGTTGAGGGTGACGCGGCTGCCTACAGTACCGCGAAGGCCGAGCGGATGTTCGGGTGGACGCCGTCGCGCTCGTGGCGGGCGGCGGCCGACGAGTCCGTCCGCCCCCCGGAGGTGTAGCCTCGTGGCGTCCCGTCGGCGCTACTCCCGAAGCCGTGCGGTCGCACCGTCGCCGGTCCCCTCGACGCTGACGAGGCCGTCGGACTCGAGATCGGCGAGCAGGTCCCGGAGCCACTCCCGCCCGTACTCGCCGCCCGGGGCGTAATCGACCCGGACCCGCGGACCGAGTTCGTCGATCCGCGATTCGCCGTACTCGCTCAGCGCGGAGACGACACGCCCGCGCATCTGCCGCCGGCTCCCCTCGAAGTCGGGCTGAGTCGGCACGTCGGGTGCGGTGAAGTCACCTGTCTGGTAGGCGTGACACCACTCACGCCACGGGCAACCGGTCTCGTCACACCGTGGTTTCTTCCCGCAAGCAACGCCACCGAGTTCCATGATCGCGTTGTTCCAGATCCGGGACTCGCCGTCGGGCATGAGCGCCGCGGCGACCCGCTCGAACGCCGCGTCGTCGTCCGGGACGCCGAACGCCCGGTACAGAACGCGTTCGACGTTCGTATCGACGACCGCCCCGCCGTCGTCGAACGCGAAGGAAGCGACGGCGTCGGCGGTGTAGGGGCCGACGCCCATCAGATCCTGAAGCCCCATCGGCGTCCTCGGGAACTCGCCGCCGTGTTCGTCGCGAACCTGTTCGGCAGCCTCGTGGAGGTACTTCGCGCGGTTGTTGTAGCCGAGCGAGTGGGCCGTCCAGAAGCCGACGACCTCGGATCTGTCGGCGGCCGCCAGGTCGTCGACGCTCGGCCACCGCTCGACGAACGCCCGCCAGGGCTCGACGACGCGGTCGAGTTGGGTCTGTTGGCTCATCACCTCCGAGACGAGGATCCGGTAGGGATCGTCGGTTTCCCGCCAGGGGTACTCGCGGTGACCGTCCTCGTACCACTCCACGAGCGCTTCCCGGATCGGTTCGAGGTCGTCGGGGAGGTGCGTCCCGCCGTCTTCCCCGTCGCTTCCGTCGGTGTCGCCCCTGCTGACACCACCTCCACTGGCGTCGTCCCCCTCAGTGTCAGTCATCTACCCGTCTTACCGGTGGCCGGCGCTTGTGTGTGGCGGTCGGCGTGTGGGGCTGCTCCGCTCGGAACTCGCCGTCGCCCGCCGCGAGGAGCCGGGGTAATAAATTGGTTGTATAATAAACTGATATATTCTCCGAGGAGCAACGTATCCGTATGTCTTTCACGGACGAACTGGAGCCGACGCTCGACTCGATCGTCACGGAGACCGTCGAGCACCCGATGGTCGCGGGGCTCGGCGACGGCACGCTCGACGTCGAACCGTTCGAGCGGTGGGTCCGACAGGACTACTACTACCTCACGGAGTACAACCGCGTCTTCGCCCTCGGAGCGGCGAAGGCGCCGGATCTCGACCGGATGGGCCGGTTCGCGACGCTGCTGTCGGAGACCCTCCACACGGAGATGGACCTCCACCGCGCCTACGCCGCCGAGTTCGGGATCGATGCGGCCGAACTCGAAGCGACGGAGCCCTCGCCGACGACGCGGGGCTACACCGACTTCCTCGTCCGGACCGCCTCCCACGGCACCTTCGGCGACCTCGTCGCCGCGCTGTTGCCCTGCATGTGGGGGTTCCACGAGACCGGCTGCCGGCTCGATTCCGGCGGCCGTCCCGACGACGAACGCTACGCGGAGTGGATCGATATCTACTCCGGCGAGGAGTTCGGCGAGTTGACGGCGTGGTGTCGGGAGCTTCTCGACGACGTGGCGGCCGATGCCGGCCCCGAGACGCGTTCGCGGTACGCCGACCTGTTCGAGACGTCGATGCGCTACGAGTACCGCTTTTGGGACGCCGCCTGGCGCGGCGAGACGTGGGGCGTCTGAGCCGAACGAAACCCACTTCCGAACGCCGACCGCACCGCGGGTATGGGACTCGACGATCTCTCCGGCGACATCGAGACCGCCTACACCGACCTCGGCGAGGAGCTGTCGGTCGAACTCGACACCGAGACGCGGAACGAACTCGCGATGCTCGAAAGCGCCTACGATCCCGACGCCCCCGACGAACTCCTCCGGCGGGCGATCCACATGCTCTTTCAGCGAGCCGTCGAGACCGGGAACCTCGATTTCCACCTCCGGAGCGGCTACGACGTGACGTACGACGAATATTTATCCGGGCTGACCTACGACGAGATGGCCGGCAACGACGCCGGCGGCGACTTTCTCGCGAACGACGACGACGCGCGGCGATATCAGTTCTGAACGTCGTCGCGGCTCACTCGTAGTAGCTTATCCGCTCGACGACCTCGGCGAACGCGACGGTCTCGGCGACGTCCGTGATCTCGATGACGACCCGCTCGCCCTGGTCGGTGTCGGGGACGATGACGACGAAGCCCCGCTCGACGCGCGTGATCCCGTCGCCCTGCTCGCCGATGTCCTCGATCTCGACGCGCCGCGTGTCGCCCTCCTGAACCGGCGGCCCGGTGGGGTCGCGCTCCGGCTGCCGGCTCCGTTGGGGCTCCGACGCCGGTTCCGGGTCCGGGTCCGGCTCCGCCGAGTCGCTATCGCTCCCCGTCGCCGCCGGGAGCACGGCCACACGGTAGGTTTCTCCCGCACGCAGTTGCCCGAGATCCAACTCCCCTTCCGGGACCTCGATGACGTGGGAACCGTTCGACTCCTCGATTTCGGCCGAAAACAAACATTTGAGGCGGTCTGAAATCTCCATTTCTCGTCCGTACCGTCGGCCATCACGCACTTGGACCTTTCTACGGGCGACGGCGATAGGCCCCATCCGGCCGCGGTCACCAGACGAACCGAAACAGCACGGTGAAAGCGAGGTACGCCCCGACCGTCGAGATGATCGGCACGACGTTCTGCATGACGATCACCCGGCCGGTCGTCGCGGGGTCGAACAGGTCCCCGGCGCTCGGAATGTCCTCCGGCTCCTCCTCGCCGATCTCCGGGGCCTCCTCGCCGGGGTTTTCGGCCGTCAGCGCCCCGACGGAGACGTTCGTCCCCTCCTCGCCCCGGACGACCTCCGGCAGCGTCGACGTTCTCGTCGCCCGGCCCCACCCCAACCCGACGATCGAGGTCGTCGCGATGATGACGAACGAGGCCGGGATACCGATCGCCGAGAGGCCGATGACGATCGTCGAGGAGATGACCGCCACGACGATCGCCGCGGTCAACGGGAGTTCGGTGATGTCGTTGCCGAGCGTGTCCAGGGTCCGCCGGGCGATGGTAAACGCCCCGACCGCCACCGCGGCACAGCCGAGCAGAATCATGAGATCGAGATCGACGCCCGCCCCGACGAGCGGCGCGATCGCGTTCGCGATGTTCGATGTCCCGGAGGAGAATGCCATGAGACACCCGATCCCGACCACGATGACCGCGCCGGAGAGCTCCCGACGAGTCGTGTTCGGTCCGGCGACGGGTCGGGGGACGGCCCCGTTGCGGTCGATCTCGACGAGCGGTCCCGGCGTCGAGGTGATCGCCACCCACCGGTTGATCCGAGTATAAAAATACCGCCCCACCATCCCGGAGACCCAGAAGCCGACGATGGGGGCGACGATCCACCAGACCGCGATCTCGCCCATGACGATCCAGTTCAACGCCCCCGTGGCGACCCCGAGGCCGGCGATGGCTCCCACCGCGGTCATCGAAGTCGACGCGGGAACCCCGTAGTAGTTGCCGACGAAAAGCGCCCCGCCGATGAAGAAAAGCACGACGATACTCGATTCGATCGTGAACACGCCGGGTTCGGTGATGAGTTCGTTACCCAGCGTGTCGACGACCTGGCGGCCGATCGTCCAGCCGCCGATCAGAAAGAAGACCGCCATCAGCGCCGCCGCGCCGGTCTTCGAGATCGCGTTCGCGCCGACCGCCGGCCCGAACGCCGGCCCGGTGGTCGCGCCGCCGATGTTGAACCCCACGAAAAGCGAGACGCCGATGCCGACGAGCAACAGGAGGAGTTCGAACACACCGGAGCGATGCGCCCGACCGTCTTAAGCGGCGTGGCATCCGCCGGAGCGTGCGGCACGCGCACTCCTCCCGCCACGCGGCGGAATGGAGGGGTTTTCCCGTCGCGGGAACGATCTCCGGGTATGTACACACAGTCGGGCCGAGCCGGGGGTCGCCATCGATGAATCCGAGGCGGGTCGATTTCGTCGTCGATCTCGCGTACGGCGTTGCGATCCTCGTCGCGATCGTTCTGATCGTCACCGCCGGAACCGGGATCGGGGTCGCCTTCGGGCTCGGCGTGCTCGTCTCCTACGTCATCCACATCGCTTGGAAGATGTCGCGGTTCGACCCCGACTGGATGACGCGGGAGGTCGCCGAACAGGTCGAGGAGACGGTCGGCGAAACGGTCGGCGAGGAGGTCGAAAAGACGGTCGAAAAGACCGTGGGCGATACAGTCGGTAAGGAGGTCGAGAAGACGGTCGGCGAGGAGGTCGAGAAGACGGTCGGCGAGGAGGTCGAGAAAACCGTCGGCAAGGAAGTCGAAAAGACAGTCGAGGAAACCGTCGAGAAGACGGTCGGCGAGAAGGTCGAAGAGACAGTTGGAAAAGAGGTGAAAAAGACGGTCGGTGAGAAGGTAGAGGAGACGGTCGGTGAGACGGTTGAGGAGACAGTCGGTGAAACGGTCGAGGAGACGGTCGGGGAGACGGTTGAAGAAACGGTCGGGGAGAAAGTTGAAGAAACGGTTGAAGAAAAGATCGAAGAATCAGTCGGCGAGACGGTCGAGGAAACGGTCGGGGAGAAAGTTGAGGAAACGGTCGAGAAAACAGTCGAGGAGACGGTCGAAGAGACGGTCGGCGAGAAGGTAGAGGAGACGGTCGAAGAGACGGTCAAGGAGACGGTCGCCTCGGAGGGCGACCCGGACGAGCAAGCGCAGTAACCGACCGGCCTCAGCGGACGACGGTGACCGGAACCGGCGACCGGCGGACGACAGCCTTCGCGACGTCGCCGACGAACAGCCGGTCGACGATCCCGCCGCTGTGGCGTCCGACGACGACGGTGTCGAACGCCTCGGCCGCCTCGGCGATCGTCCGTGCCGCCGACCCGACCCGCACGTCGGTTTCGACGCCGCCGCCGCACTCCGCGGCGATCTCACGGGCACGTTCGAGGGTTCCCTCGGCACTCGCCCGTGCGGCGCCCCCGGGATCGTCCGCGAGCGCGAGGCTGGCCGCCCCGCTCATCATCGAGGAGGGCCCGCCGACGACGTGGAGGACGGTTATCTCCGCGTCCGGGTGGGCCTCGAAGGCGTACCGCAGCGCCCGCTCGGCCATCTCCGATCCGTCCATCGGCACCAGCACGCGGGAGATCATGTCGGCATTACGTTTTTGTTAGCAATAAACAAGGGGGTGGCATTGACCACTCACAACGGGATCGGGTAAGAGGGGATTGAGGCGAGCCAGTCAATAAAAGGCCACCGGCCCGCCGGCACAAAAGGGGCGCCGGAACGCCCCCGGTGGCCGCGGGCGCCCCGGAATTTATAGGAAGTCCGCGATGTGGTCCGCGACCTCGTTCGGCGTGTCGCCGACCGGAACTCCCGCGCCGTTGAGGGCGTCGATCTTCGATTCGGCGGTGCCGGTGCCGGACCCGGAGACGATCGCGCCGGCGTGGCCCATCCGTTTGCCCGGCGGCGCGGTTCGGCCGGCGATGAACGCGGCGACGGGCGTGTCCATGTGCTCGCCGATAAAGGCCGCGGCCTCCTCCTCGTCCTCGCCGCCGATCTCGCCGCACATCGCGACGGCCTCGGTGTCGGGGTCCTTCTCGAACAGCTCGAGGGCGTCGACGAAGTCGGTCCCGATGATCGGGTCGCCGCCGATCCCGACGGCGGTCGTCTGGCCGATCCCGCGCTGGGTGAGGTTGTCGACGACCTGGTAGGTGAGCGTCCCCGACCGCGAGACGAGCCCGACGTTGCCCTCGGCGAAGATGTTGCCCGGCAGGATGCCGAGCTTCGCCTCGCCCGGCGTGATGAGGCCGGGGCAGTTCGGCCCGACGAGGTGGGTGTCGGTTTCGTTCAGCTTCCGGTAGACCTTCGCCATGTCCTGCTGTGGGACGCCCTCCGTGATGGCGACGACGAGGTCGACGGGCGAATCGAGCGCCTCGAACATCGCGTCGGCGGCGAAGGCCGGCGGCACGAAGACAACGGCGGCGTTCGCGTCCGCCTCGCGGGCGGCCCCGTGGACGGTGTCGTAGACGGGAACCCCTTCGACTTCCTGGCCGCCGCGTCCGGGCACCGCGCCCGCGACGACGTTCGTCCCGTACTCGATCATCTGGCCGGTGTGGAACTTCCCCTCACCGCCCGTGATCCCCTGTACCACGACGCGCGTATCGTTGTCGACGAGAATGCTCATTGTTCTTCCTCCTCCGCGTACTCGACGGCACGCTGGACGGCGTCCTCCAGCGTCCCCTCGACAGTTACGAGGTCCGTGTTCAGGATCTCCATGCCCTCCTCGGCGTTCGTTCCGGCGAGGCGCACAACGACCTTCTTCGGGATCTCGTCGAACCCGTCGAGGGCTTCGTTGATCCCCCTCGCGACCTCGTCACCGCGCGTGATCCCGCCGAAGATGTTGAACACCACGCTGTCGACGTTCTCGTCGGAGAACACCATATCGAGGGCGTTGCTCACGCGCTCGGCCTTCGCGCCGCCGCCGATATCGAGGAAGTTCGCCGGCTCCCCGCCGTAGTAGTCGACGAGGTCAAGCGTCGTCATGACGAGGCCGGCGCCGTTGCCGATGATGCCGACGTTCCCGGAGAGCCGGACGTAGTCGAAGCCGTACTCGTTGGCTTTCGCCTCGAGGTCGTCGCCCGCGGTCTCGTCTTCCATCTCCGCGAGGTCGGGGTGTCGGAACAGCGCGTCCTCGTCGATGTTCATGACCGCGTCCGCGGCGATCACCTCGTCGTCGGCCGTGACCATGAGCGGGTTGACCTCGATCTCCGTGGCGTCCTTGTCGTCCCACAGCCGGTACAGTTGTGTGAGGATCGAGGCGACGTCGGTCGCGACCGCGCGATCGATACCGGCCTCGAAGGCCGCCTTTCGGGCCTGATAGGGGTGCATGCCGAACGCCGGGTCGACGTGCTCGCGGACGATCGCTTCGGGGTCTTCCTCGGCGACCTCCTCGATGTTGACGCCGCCGCGGGTCGACACCATCGCGACGGGCTCGCCCTTCGCGCGGTCCATCGTCACGCCCACGTAGAGCTCGTCAGTGAACTCGACGGCCGCCTCGACGAGCACGCGGTCGACGTGGAGGCCCTTGAGGTCCATCCCGAGGATCGCGTCGGCGGCCTCGCGGGCCGCCTCGGCGTTCTCGACGAGTTCGATGCCGCCCGCCTTCCCGCGGCCGCCGACCTGTACCTGCGCTTTGATAGCGACGGGATACCCAATCTCGCCGGCCGCCTCGACCGCGTCGTCGACGGTTGAGGCGAGCGCCGAATCCGGGACCGGGATCCCGGCGTCGGCGAACACGCCTTTCGCTTGGTATTCGTGGAGTTTCATCGCTGGTTCGGCCGAACACTCGGCCGACCCGGAGTTAGTAGTACCGGAACGGGGCGCACGGGCGAGGCGGCGTGAACACACGGAAAACGGGGGCGACGGGTCCGATCAACGGGTCCGGCGATCGAGGATATCCGGCCGGTTGGCCATCACGCCGTCGGCACCGAGTTCGGCCGCCGTCTCGGCCTCCGATCGCGTTTCAGCCGCCCACACCGTGACGCCCATCCCGGCCCGGTGTGCCGCCGAGACGGTCCGCTCGGTGCAGTTCTCGATCCACGGGTGAACGAAGGCACAGCCCAGATCCGCGGCGGTCTCGACGCTTTCGGGCCCCGCTTCCTTCGTGACGTACGCTCGCGGGACGGTCGGGTCGATCCCCCGACAGTCGGCGAGCACCTCCCGGTGAAACGACGAGACGATCCCATGTGGGTGCCACTCCCCGAGCAGCCGGAGGACCTCGGCCTCGATCCCGGCCTCCTTGAGTTCGACATTGACGCCGACGCTGTCCGGGATCGCACGCAGGACCGCCGCTAACGTCGGCACCCCGTTTCCGGTTCCGAGGACGTCCAAGGCGTCGAGATCCGACCGCGTATGTTCGGCGACGGCCCCGTGCCCGTTGCTCACCCGATCGAGCTCCTCGTCGTGGATGACGACGGGCTCGCCGCTCCCACACCGCCGGACGTCGATCTCGATCCCGTCGGCGACCACGGCGGCGGCCTCGGCGGCCTCGATCGTGTTCTCGGGGTTCACCGAGAGGAATCCCCGGTGGGCGACGAGGCGCATGTGCGATCTTCAGAACGCACCGACAAGTGCGTACCGTTTCGATCAGGTGTCCACACGGCCCGTCCCGTCCGTCCCGATAGCGGAACGCCTTTTTCATTGCTGGTCGTTTCCCGAGCAAGACCGCCCATGACAATGGACGACAGCATCGAGGACGTACGCGAAAGAAAGCGCGACGCCGAGCGCGGCGGCGGCGAGGACCGGATCGAAAAACAACACGAGAAGGGGAAGCTGACCGCCCGCGAACGGATCGATTACTTTCTCGACGACGGGACGTTCGAGGAGTTCGACCAGCTGAAAACACACCGCTGTACGAACTTCGACATGGCGGACGACCAGCCGTACGGCGACGGCGTCGTCACGGGGTACGGCGAGGTCGACGGCCGTACCGTCTTCGTCTTCGCGCACGACTTCACCGTCTTCGGCGGCTCGCTCGGGGAGGCCTTCGCGGAAAAAGTCTGCAAAGTCATGGACCGGGCCATCGAGACCGGCGCGCCGATCATCGGGCTGAACGATTCCGCCGGGGCCCGCATCCAGGAGGGAATCGACTCCCTGGCCGGCTACGCAGACATCTTCCACCGGAATCAGAAGGCCTCGGGCGTCGTCCCGCAGATCTCGGCGATAATGGGCCCCTGTGCCGGCGGCGCGGTGTACTCGCCGGCGATCACGGATTTCATCTACATGGTCGAGGAGACGAGCCACATGTTCATCACCGGTCCCGACGTTATCGAGACGGTCACCGGCGAGGAGGTCGGCTTCGAGGAGCTCGGCGGGGCGAGCACCCACACCGGCGAGTCGGGCGTTGCACACTTCTCGGCGGCCGACGAGAAAGAAGCCCTCGACGACATCCGGTATCTGCTCTCGTATCTCCCCTCGAACAACGTCGAGGACCCGCCGCGGGTCGAACCGTGGGACGACCCCGAGCGCCGCGACGACGAACTCACCGAGATCGTCCCCGACGAGCCCCAGAAACCGTACGACATCGTGGACGTGATCGACCGGGTCGTCGACGAGGACTCCTTCTTCGAGGTCGCCGAATCGTACGCCAGAAACCTCGTCACCGGGTTCGGCCGCCTCGACGGCCGGTCGGTCGGGATCGTCGCGAACCAGCCCCGCGTCAACGCCGGCACGCTCGATATCGACTCGTCGCTGAAGGGCGGCCGCTTCGTCCGCTTCTGTGACGGCTTCAACATCCCGATCGTCACGTTCGTCGACGTGCCGGGGTTCATGCCCGGCACCGACCAGGAGCACAACGGGATCATCAAACACGGGGCGAAGCTCCTCTACGCCTACAGCGAGGCGACGGTGCCGCTTTTGACGGTCATCACCCGGAAGGCCTACGGCGGGGCATACGACGTGATGGCGTCGAAACACCTCGAGGCCGACGTGAACTACGCGTGGCCGACCGCCGAGATCGCCGTCATGGGGCCGAAAGGCGCGGTCAACGTCCTCTACCGCGACGAACTCGCCGACGCCGACGACGTGGAGGCCCGCCGTGAACAGCTCATCGAGGAGTACCGCGACACGTTCGCGAACCCATTCACCGCCGCCGAGCGTGGCTTCATCGACGACGTGCTCGAACCGCAGGAGACGCGCCCGCGATTGATCCGCGACCTCGAGATGCTCGAATCGAAGCGGAAGGACCAACCCGACAGGAAACACGGGAACATCCCGTTGTGAGCATGGAACTCGAAATCCCAGACGACGCCGACGAGGCGGAGGCGGCCGCCATCGTCGCGGCGTTTCGAACCCTCGTCGCGGAAGCCGAAGCGAACGCCGGCGCGGGCGGGGCTGTCCCGCCCCGTAACAAGTGGACGTTCGCCGGACGCGTCGACGGCCTCCAGAGCCGGCGGCTCCGGGTCCCGACCGACGCGCCGCGTGACGACTGGAGCGCGGCGGGTCGGACGGAGCGGTTCTGATCGCATCGCGGAGCCTCGACCGACAGAATAAGGTGCTCACCCCGAGGAAGCAGATACCATGTTCGACAAGGTTCTCGTCGCCAACCGCGGCGAGATCGCGGTTCGTGTCATGCGTGCCTGTGAGGATCTCGGCGTGGATACCGTCGCCGTGTACAGCGAGGCCGACAAACACGCCGGCCACGTCCGCTATGCCGACGAGGCGTACAACGTCGGCCCGGCGCGGGCCGCGGACTCCTATCTCGACCACGACGCCGTGATCGAGGCCGCCCGGAAGGCCGACGCCGACGCGATCCACCCCGGGTACGGCTTCCTCGCGGAGAACGCGACCTTCGCCGCCGCGGTCGAGGCGACCGAGGGCGTTACCTGGATCGGTCCGTCGTCGACCTCGATGGAGCAGGCGGGCGAGAAGACGAAAGCGCGGACGGTGATGCAGGAAGCCGACGTGCCGATCGTTCCGGGGACGAACGATCCCGTCGAGAACGTCTCGGAGGTCCGGGCGTTCGGCGAGGAGTACGGCTACCCGATCGCGATAAAGGCCGAGGGCGGCGGCGGCGGCCGCGGCATGAAGATCGTCCGCGGCCCCGAGGAGGCCGACGAACAGCTCGAGGCCGCCAAACGGGAGGGCGAGGCGTACTTCGACAACGACTCGGTGTATCTCGAACGGTACCTCGAACGCCCCCGTCACATCGAGGTCCAGATCCTCGCCGACGAGCACGGCAACGTCCGTCATCTCGGCGAGCGTGACTGTTCGTTGCAGCGCCGCCACCAGAAGGTCATCGAGGAGGGCCCCTCGCCGGCCCTCTCGGAGGAGCTCCGCGAGAAGATCGGGGACGCCGCCCGCCGCGGGGCCGACGCGGCCGACTACTACAACGCCGGCACCTTCGAGTTCCTCGTCGAGGAGGAAGACCGCGGGGACGGCGAGTTGCTCGGCCCCGACGCCGAGTTCTATTTCCTCGAGGTCAACACCCGCATCCAGGTCGAACACTGCGTTACCGAGGAGCTGACCGGCGTCGACATCGTCACGTGGCAACTGCGGGTCGCGGCCGGCGAGGCGATCGACTTCGCCCAAGAGGATGTCGAACTCGACGGCCACGCGATCGAGTTCCGGATCAACGCCGAGAACGCCGCCGAGGAGTTCGCCCCGGCCACCGGTGGCACCCTCGAAACCTACGACCCGCCGGGCGGGATCGGTGTCCGCGTCGACGACGCCCTCCGGCAGGGCGACGATCTCGTCACCGACTACGACTCGATGGTCGCGAAGCTCATCGTTCACGCCGGCGACCGCGAGGCGTGTTTCGCCCGTTCGGAGCGCGCGCTCGCCGAGTACGATATCGAAGGGATCCCGACGATCATCCCGTTCCACCGGATGATGCTCGGGGACGACGCCTTCACCGCCGGCACCCACACCACGAAGTACCTCGACGAGGAGCTCGATCCCGAACGCATCGACGCCGCCCAACAGCGGTGGGGCGGCGACACCGAATCGACGGCCGACGACGACGGAACCGTCGAACGGGAGTTCACCGTCGAGGTCAACGGCAAGCGCTTCGAGGTCAACCTGGAGGAAAGCGGCGAGTTCGCGGCGATGGCCGGCGGCTCCGGGTCGGGCTCGGGATCGGCGACCGCACAGCGACCCTCGCGCGGACGCGGCGGTGACAGCGACGACGGCGGCTCGGCGATCGAGGCCGACGGCGAGGTCGTCAGCGCCGAGATGCAGGGGACGATCCTCGAAGTGAACGTCGCGGAGGGCGACAGTGTCGCCGCCGGCGACGTGATCTGCGTCCTCGAAGCGATGAAGATGGAGAACGACGTCATCGCCGAGACCGGCGGCACCGTCACCGAGGTCGCCATCGAGGACGGCGACTCGGTCGATCAGGGCGATCCCCTCGTCGTGTTGGAGTAACCCACACGCTACCCCCCCGTGCTGCCGTCGCCCGGCAGCTTTTGTCTTTCACCGACGAACGCACGATCGAATGTCCACGACAGCGCTGTTCGTTGTGAGCGAGGAGGGATACTGGGGCGAGGAGTGCGTCGAACCGCTGACGACGCTCGAAGAGGCGGGCGTCGACGTGACGGTCGCGACGCCGACCGGCGCGCCGCCGGTCGTCGACGAGCGCTCGGCGGATCCCGAAAACGTCGGGCGCGAGACGGCCGAACGGGTCCGGGAGGTCGACGAGACCCACCCCGAACTCAACGACCCGATCCGGCTCGCCCAGGCGGAGGCCGACCCCTACGATGCCGTCGTCTTCCCCGGCGGCCACGGGACCGTCTGGGACGTAAACCAGGACCGACACGCCCGGGCGCTGTTGTGCGACGCCGTCGCCGGCGGGGACGGACACGCACTCGTCGTGTGTCACGCCGCCGGCCTGCTCGCCTTCACCCGCGACTCCGAGGGCTCGTTCCTCGTCTCGGGTCGTGAGGTGACCGGTTTCCCCAACGCCTGGGAAGAGGGGATCGTCGACGACGACGACGTCTTCGAGGGCCGGAAGCTGCCCTACTGGGTTGAAGACGAGGTGAAGGCCGCCGGCGGGAACTGGGACGCGGAACTGGAGGCGGACACGAGCGTCAGAACTGACGGCGATCTGATCACCGCAAGAGGCCCCGGTTCCTCGATAGCGGCGGCCGACACGCTGCTCGACGCGCTCGGGGAGTAGTCGGTTCCAACAGCGTCGTTGAGACGGTGCGTACCGTCGTACAGGAGGTGGCGGGCCGATCCGTCGCGTTTGTTTTCCGCCGTGCGCCCGAACGATCCGCTTCGCTCGCGGCTCCGTCTACAGCTCCTCGGCGATCTCGTCGGCGTCGATGTCGGCGTCCTCTAAGGCTTCTTCGAGGTCGACATCGTCCGGGACGCCGCCACCGCCGCCCATACCGCCCATCATGCCGCCCATCCCCATCCCGCCGCCGTCGAGGATCTCCTGGATCAGGATCCGGTCGATGTCGGTGAGGTCGATGACCTGCTGGGCGATCTGCTGTTTCTGCATCATCCACTGTTGGTTCATCGACAGCTGCGGCGTCGACTCGACGTAGAGGGTCCGCTTCTCGACGGTCTCCGTGACCGTTTCGGGCTCGGCGTCGACGGCTTCGCCGTCTTCCCGAGACTCCTCCGGGGTCTCGCTATCCTCGTCGTCCCCGTCGGGCTCCTCGATGCGCGTCTCCTCGACCTCGTCGGTCTCGACCCACATCTCGAGGTCGATATCGAGGAACATGTTCAGGAGGCCGCTCGCCTGTTCGAGGTCGCCCTCGACGGTTTCGAGGAGCTCGTACTCGTACTCGATGTCCTCGCCGGCAAGGGGGTGGTTGAAGTCGACCCGGGCGCGGCCGCCGATGATGGTTTCGAGGACGCCCTGCTCGCCGTCGATCTGGAGGCGAGCGCCGGGATAGCGGTCGTCCTCGTCGATCTTGTCGGCGGAGACGGTTCGGACCTCGCTCTCGTCGTACTCGCCGAAGGCCTCCTCGGCGGTGACGACGACGCTGCCCTCGTCGCCGATCTCCTTGCCGCGGATGTCGGCCTCGACGGCCGGGAAGAGGTGGCCCTCGCCGAGCACGATCGTTCGGGGGGCGAACTCGCCTTGGTCGGCGACGCCTTCCTCCTCGGCGACTTCCTCGTCGGTCGTGTCGACGAGTTGGCCGTCGTCGACCGTCCGGGCGGTGTAGCTGATGCGGATAAACGCGCCGTCCTGAAGCCCCTCCGTCTCGGAGGCCTCCGCCTCGGCCGTGTCTTCGTCGACCGTCTCCTCGGTCTCGTCGGATTCGTCGCTCATACTCCCAACGACAGCCGTCCCACCCTTAACAATCACGTTTCACTGCGGGCGTCCGGGAAGCCACGGGCTTTTCTCGGTCGGGGCAGTTCCACCGAACGTGTACGAGGTCGAACTCAAGCTCCGCGCGGCGCACGAACCGCTCCGGGAGCGACTCGACGCGATCGGCGCGGAACCGGCGGGCACGGTGACGCAGGTGGACACGTACTACGACCACCCGGCCCGGGAGTTCGCCGAGACCGACGAGGCGCTCAGGCTCCGCCGCGAGACCGACCCCGACGGCGAGCGCGCGAGGGTCACGTACAAGGGCCCGCTCGTCGACGAGGCCTCGAAGACCCGCGAGGAGCTCGAAACCGGCGTCGCCGACGGGGATACGATGGCCGCGATCGTCGAGTCGGTCGGGTTCGATCCGGCGGCCACGGTCGAAAAAGAGCGCGAGCGGTTCCGGCACGGCGAGTACACGATCACGCTCGATTCGGTGGCGGGCCTCGGCGAGTTCGTCGAGGTCGAGACCGACGCCGAGGAGATCGAGCCGGCCCGCGAGGGGGCGGCCGAACTGCTCGAAGCGCTCGGCCTCGATCCCGACGAGGGGATCCGAACGTCGTATCTCGGCTTGCTCCTCGAGTGATAAATGCTTGAGAGTAATCTATACTACCGATTTGGTTTCCGTAAGTTATAGAACCGGTCGAAGCGAACGTGGGGACAATGACTGACCGAAACATCCGCGTCGAGCCGGTCGACGGCCGTCCGGTGGAGTCCCAGGACGTCGAGATCGTCGAACGGAAGGGGATCGGCCACCCGGATTCGCTCTGCGACGGGATCGCGGAACACGTCTCACAGGCGCTCGCACGGGAGTATCTTGATCGCGTCGGGAAAGTGCTGCACTACAACACCGACGAGACCCAACTCGTCGCCGGCCGCTCCGCGCCCGCCTTCGGCGGCGGCGAGGTCGTCGATCCGATCTACATCCTCATCACCGGCCGGGCCACGAAGGAGTACGAGGGAACGACGATCCCGGCCGAGACGATCGCGCTCAGGGCCGCCCGCGAGTACATGGAAGAGAACTTCCCGTTCGTCGAGTTCGGGACCGACGTCGTCGTCGACGTGAAACTCGGCGAGGGCTCCGGCGACCTCCAGCAGGTCTTCGGCGAGGACGGCGAGCGGATCCCGATGTCGAACGACACCTCCTTCGGCGTCGGCCACGCCCCGCTGACCGAGACCGAACGGATCGTCCTGGAGACCGAACGTCGGCTCAACGGTCCGTATAGCGACGAACACCCGGCTGTTGGACAGGACATCAAGGTGATGGGTAAACGCGAGTCGGAGACGATCGACGTCACCGTCGCCGTCGCCGCCGTCGACCGATACGTCGATGGGATCGAGGAGTACCGGACGGTGATGGCGGGCGTTCGCGAGTTCGTCGAGGAGCTCGCCACGGAACACACCGACCGATCGGTCCGGGTCCACGTCAACACCGCCGACGACTACGACGAGGGATCGATCTACCTGACGACGACCGGCACGAGCGCCGAACAGGGCGACGACGGTTCCGTCGGCCGCGGCAACCGCGCCAACGGCCTCATCACCCCGAACCGCTCGATGTCGATGGAAGCGACCTCCGGGAAGAACCCCGTCAACCACATCGGAAAGATCTACAACCTGCTGTCGACGGAGACCGCCCGCACCGTCGTCGAGGAGGTCGACGGCATTCGCGAGATCCGGATCCGACTG